>ERZ1673962.1356-NODE-1356-length-11833-cov-133.455765_pt1 | contig 11833 bp, 6 predicted proteins | sample MGYA00580188_ERZ1673962 | MGnify/ENA primary metagenome ERZ1673962 (study PRJEB41334, sample SAMN05608104) | rock metagenome | biome: terrestrial subsurface; feature: shale formation; material: shale | place: USA: Pennsylvania ... | reverse complement strand
AAAACTATCTGGTCATAAAAAGACGCTTAATCCTGTCCTGGTTATTCGGTTAGACTCGCTGGAAACGGCCCATAGTGGCCGCAACCCAGTGTCTTGCGAGGAACCTTGCCATGGCCGACTATCAAGCGCCGCTGCGCGACATGCGTTTTGTCCTGAATGAAGTCTTCGACGCGCCGAAACTCTGGCAGTCGCTGCCAGCGCTGGCCGAGGTGGTCGATGCCGAGACGGCCGATGCAATTCTCGAGGAAGCTGGCAAGATCACCGCCAATAGCATCGCGCCGCTGAACCGCAGCGGTGACGAAGAAGGCTGCCGCTGGGACGCCGGGGCGGTTTCTACGCCCGCCGGCTACCGCGAGGCTTATCAGCTATACGCCGAAGGCGGCTGGGTCGGCGTCGGTGGCGATCCAGCGTTCGGCGGGATGGGCATGCCCAAGGTCATCTCGGCTCAGGTTGAGGAGATGATGAACTCCGCCAGTCTGGCCTTCGGCCTCTATCCGATGCTGACGTCCGGCGCCTGCCTGTCGATCTACGCCCACGCCAGCGAGGAGCTTAAGCAGAAGTACCTGCCGAACATGTATGCCGGTGTCTGGTCCGGCTCCATGTGTCTGACCGAACCTCATGCCGGTACCGACCTCGGCATTATCCGCACCAAGGCCGAGCCGCAGGCAGACGGCTCCTACAAGATCAGCGGCACCAAGATATTCATCACCGGCGGCGAGCATGACCTGACCGAGAACATCATCCACCTGGTGCTGGCCAAGCTGCCGGATGCGCCAGCTGGCTCCCGCGGCATCTCGTTGTTCCTGGTGCCGAAGGTGATGGTCAACGAGGACGGCACCCTGGGTGAGCGCAACTCGCTGTCCTGCGGTTCCATCGAGCACAAGATGGGTATCCAGGCCTCGGCGACCTGCGTGATGAACTTCGACGGTGCCACCGGCTGGATGGTCGGCGAGCCGAACAAGGGCCTCGCAGCGATGTTCACCATGATGAACTACGAGCGTCTGGGCGTCGGTATTCAGGGCCTGTCGACTGGCGAGCGCTCCTATCAGAGCGCCATCGAGTATGCCCGCGAGCGTATCCAGAGCCGCGCACCGACCGGACCGATTGCGCAGGACAAGGCAGCCGATCCGATCATCGTGCATCCGGATGTGCGCCGCATGCTGCTGACCATGAAGGCGCTGAACGAGGGTGGTCGCGCGTTCTCCAGTTATGTCGCGCTGCAGCTCGATATCGCCAAGTTCAGTGACGACGACGAGGCGCGGCTGCGAGCCGAGGCGCAGGTGGCGCTGCTGACACCGGTAGCCAAGGCCTTCCTCACTGACATGGGGCTGGAAACCACGGTACATGGCCAGCAGATTTTCGGTGGCCATGGCTTCATCCGCGAGTGGGGCCAGGAGCAGCTGGTGCGTGACTGCCGCATTACCCAGATATACGAGGGCACCAACGGCATTCAAGCGCTGGACCTGGTTGGGCGCAAGATCGTCGGCAGTGGTGGCACCATGTATCAGGCCTTCGTCGATGAAATTCGCGCATTCATCGCTGATGCCGGTCCGGAGCTGGCGGAGTTCGCCGAGCCCCTCAAGGCTGCCATGGACAATCTGGATGAGCTGACCGCCTGGGTAATCGATCAGGCCAAGGTGAATCCGAACGAAATCGGCGCCGCCTCGGTGGAGTACCTGCACGTGTTCGGCTACACCGCTTATGCGTACATGTGGGCACGCATGGCGGTAGCGGCATTCGCCAAACAGGATGAAGGCGACTTCTACCAGAGCAAGCTGGGAACCGCGCGTTTCTACTTTGCTCGCCTGTTGCCGCGAATTCATTCGCTGAGCGCTTCGGTCAAGGCCGGAAGCGAGTCACTGTACTTGCTCGACGCTGCTCAATTCTGAGATGCCGCGGCTTAATCTAAAGGCAATATGAAATTATTTGGCCATGACGCGGAACGATTAAGCCGCCCTTCAGGTCATAAAAACCGCACCATGTAAGCCTGGACTTACAGCACTGCATCAAGGATGACGCGATGTAGGAAAAGGCTTACAAGGCGTGATGCACAATGGCTACTACAGGCTCACAAGGTCTGACGGTAATCTACTGCTTAAGGACGTGGCGCATGGAAAGCGCAAATCAATAAAACGGATCACACAGGGAGCGGCGCCAGGATGGCGCGCGATCATGGATGTCAGGATTCAGTCTGCAGAGCCCCGCTTCGGCGGGGTTTTTCTTTTCTGCTTAGTTCTTATGCCAGTAGTCAGCCATTCAAGCGGCCTTGCGACCGCTTAGGCTTAGGCCGATGTCCCGGCATCAACTCGGCAGGCACACACCGGTGCCGCCCAACCCGCAATATCCCCCAGGATTCTTTGCCAGATACTGCTGGTGGTAGGCCTCTGCGTAGAAGAACGGCGGCGCGTCGTCGATCTCGGTGGTGATGGCCGGAAAACCCGCTGCGCTCAGTTGCTGCTGGAAACGTTCACGACTCGTCTCCGCCTCGCTGCGCTGCTGTGCATCCATGCAATAGATCGCCGAACGATACTGGCTGCCGACATCATTACCCTGCCGCATTCCCTGAGTCGGGTTGTGAGCCTCCCAGAAAACGCGTAACAGCGTACCGTAGTCGATCTGCTGAGGATCGAAGACCACCAGTACCGCCTCCGTATGCCCGGTAAGCCCAGAACAGACTTCATCGTACGTCGGGTTCGGGGTCAGGCCTCCGGCATAGCCGACAGCCGTCGTCCAGACTCCCGGCTGCTCCCAAAACCGGCGTTCCGCTCCCCAGAAGCAGCCTATGCCAAACACCGCCTGGCAAAGCCCTGCTGGAAAGGGTGGCTGCAGCGGGTTGCCATTGACGTAGTGGGCGGGGGGGACCGGTATGGGTGTCGAGCGGCCGGGCAAGGCCTGCTCGGCGGTGGGCAGTGCCTGTTTGTTGATCAGAATCTGCGAGCGTAGCGACATGCGAGCCTCGAGCGGGGAAGGTGGCTGACGAGCTAGGCTACAAAAGCCCGGGAGTCAGTTAAAGCGCCACGGCTACCACGCGTCGCAGAGTTCTGCGCAAACGACTGGCGCTCAGCACCATTGGGGATAGCGGCGCAGAGCCTCGGTCAGGATGTTGCCGGGGATCGGCTTGTCGAACAGGTAGCCCTGACCGATATCACAGCGATGACGACGCAGGAATTTCAGCTGCTCCGGTGTTTCGATTCCTTCAGCGACGACCTTCAGGTGCAGCTTGCGGGCCATGGCGATCACTGCCGAGGTGATCTCCACGTCGTCCTGGTTGCCCGGGATGTCCTTGATAAAGCTGCGATCGATCTTGATCACGTCGATGGGGAATTTCTTCAGGTAGCTCAGTGAGGAATACCCAGTGCCGAAGTCGTCCATGGCAAGCGTCAGGCCGAGCGCCTTGAGGCCGATCAGCTGCTGTCGGGTTTCCTCGGTGGCTTCGAGCAGGAGGCTTTCTGTCAGCTCCAGCTCCAGCTGCGCGGCGGGAAGTTGCTCTTCGAGCAGAATTGCGGCGATCGTGCCAAGCAGATCAGGATCCGAGAACTGCTTGGGTGAAAGGTTGATTGCGATCTGGGGTGTGCCAAGGCCTAGCGCGGAAAGGGTGACGCCCATCCGGCAAGCTTCCCGCGCGACCCACTTGCCGATCGGGATGATCAGCCCGGTTTCTTCCGCGACGCTGATGAACTGATCCGGGCGGATCATGCCCTTTTCCGGATGGTTCCAGCGCAGCAGCGCTTCCAGCCCCTGCAGCCGGCCGGTATGCAGGCATAGCTTGGGCTGGTAGAACACCTCCAACTCGTTCTGCAGCAGCGCACGGCGCAGGTTGTTCTCGACGAACAGCTTGTAGTTGGCTTCGGCATGCAGGGCTTCGGTAAATATCTGCACCTGGTTCTTGCCGTTCGCCTTGGCCTTGTGCAGCGCTTGCCCGGCATGCTTCATCAGCGTTTCCGGGTCACGCCCGTGCTGAGGCGAGCACGCCAGCCCCAGGGACCCGCTGACGCTGATCAGCTGCTTGTCGACGAATAGCGGCTTATCGAGGATGCGCAGCACCTGGTCTGCCAGGCGAACGCCTTCGTCCAGTCCCTTGTCATCGAACAGCAGGGCGAACTCGTTGCTGGCAAAGCGTGCCAGTACGGCCTGCTGGCTGAGTCCGTTGCGCAGTCGGCGGGCAAGGCTGGTGAGCAGCTTGTCGCCGGTCTGGTGGCCGAGGCTGTCGTTGATGCGCTTGAAGTTGTCGATGTCCACCAGCAACAGGCAGAGCCTGGGCTCGGCCCCGGCGGCAAAGCGCTCCTCGATGCTGCGAATGAAGTACGGGCGATTGCCCAGGTTGGTCAGGTTGTCGGTATAGGCCAGGCGCTCGATATGCTGATGCGCCAGTTTGCTGCGTGTGATGTCCTCGTAGATGCCGATGTAGTGGGTCAGCGCGCCTTCTTCATTGAAGACCTTGGAGATGGAAAGCTGGCCCCAGTACGGCTCGAGGTTCTTGCGTCGGGAGCGGAACTCGCCCTGCCAGCTGTTGCTGTGGGCAAGTACCGAAGAGGTGTCGAACAGCAGCTCGCCGAGGTTTTCCAGAGCCTTCAGATCGGCCAGACACTGACCGCGTACCTCGGCTGAGGAAAACTGGCTGATGACGGTGAATGCCGGATTCACATATTCCACCCGGCCTTCTCGGTCGACCAGGATGAAGGCGCTGGCGCTCTGTTCCACGGCGCGCTGGAACAGGCCGAGCATATGGGTTGCGCTGAGCCGCTGCTGATTGGCCAGCACCTGCGCATACTGATCGGCCAGCTCGCCGGCGAAGGCGATCTCGTCGGCCTGCCATGCGCGCGGTTTGCCTGTGTGTTGCAGGCTGAGAACGCCGATTACCTCCCCACCGACTCGAATGCTGGCGTCCAGGATCGAGCGAACGCCCTGCGGGCGATAGATAAGCTGGTCAAGTTCGCAGGTGCGGTGATCCTGGGACACGTCCTGCGCATCGACGGCGCGACCGCTCTGCAGCGCCTGCAAGTAGCGGGGAAAGGGTGCGAGTTCCAGGGCTGAGGGCGTTTCGTAATGGTCGCTGTCGAGTCGGTAGCACGACACTGGCTCCAGGCGCGTGCCGTCCAGATGCCAGATTGTCGCGCGGTTCAGCTCGTAGACTTCGCAGGCGGCCTGGGTGATCAGCTGTGCCGCTTCCAGTTCCGGATTGGCGGAGCCGTAGCGATGCCGAGCCAGTCTGACGATCAGGCTCTGCTGGGTGCGCGAGCGCAGCATGTGCTCGATGTGTTCGTCCTGGGCTTGCTGATGTTGCTGCAGCGCCGTGCGCAGTCGGGCGTTCTGCGCCCTGAGATCCTGATCCGATTCAGGCTGGCGTCCGGGCATCAGATAGCCCCTGAGCAGCTCGCGACCATACTGCTGGCAAACTTCGCCGAGTTCGGTGATGTCCTGCACGCCGTCAGGCGTGTGCAGTCGATAGCTGACTGAATAGTGGCTGCGGCTTGTCAGCTGTTGCTGAATCTCTTCGTGTAGCTGGTGACGGACGCTGGGCTCCATCAGGCTGGCGTAGGGGGCGTCGACCAGGGAGCAAAGGTCGCCGGCGGAAACACCGAGATAACGCTCGCAAGCGGGGTCGAGAAACAGCAGTGTCCAGCTGGACTCGTTCAAGCGCTCGAAACGCAGCATGCCGAGCCGTGAAGGCACTGGCAACTGCGTCACAACCTCGGTCGCCAGACGGCTGGCGGCATCGGTATGTATTTTCATCGAGCGGTTGGCTTCCAGTATGCTCCACGGAGTCGGGCTGGCCTGTGCTCCAGGCGCCGTTCCAGCGAAGGACGATGGCTAAATAATATTAATTTCGGCAAGGGTGCATCATGCGACAGGGACTGACAAGTCGGCTTGCAAAGTTAGTGATGGTCTCGGTTCTCTGCGTGATCGGAACACCTCTGATCGCGAGTGAAGTGGTGGAGTTCGGCTCGGATGAGTCGGCTCGCTATCTCACTGAATTGAAAAAGCTTTATCTCACCAGCAGCGATCGCGAAGCGCTGCTCGCGCATAGTAACGGATTGCTCGATACCTACGCATTGCGAGCGGGTTATCAGGTTGGTCAGGCCAATCCGCAGGACTTTCTCTACGAGCTGAGCGTGGCCACTCCTGGCGAGTTGCGCATACGCGAGGAAGTCCGCAGCAGCAGCGGCGGTGTTGCCGTACGCAACCGCAGTCTGTCGGTATTCGGGCTTGATCCCTACCTGCAATATCAGTGTCCTGCGCAAGGGTTCAGTTGTTCGATCAGCAGCCCCATCGACGGCCTGCCCTTGCTGGTCATTCTGCGCGACCCGCAGGGTGCCGAAGAGCTGGCCAAGGCGCTGTCTTTTCTGATTCGTAATCTGCAGAAGGGTTGACGCAGCAGTTGGTGCCGTGATCCCTGCACAATAGAAAACGCCGCATCTTCTTCAGAGGATGCGGCGTTTTTCGTTTGGCTCAGCCGTTACAGCAGCAGCGTGCGGATATCCGCCAGCAGCTCCGACAGCCGTTTGGTGAAGCGTGCGGCAGCAGCCCCGTTGATCACACGGTGATCGTAGGACAGCGAGAGCGGCAGCATCAGGCGCGGCTCGAATGCCTTGCCGTCCCAGACTGGCTGCATCGTCGCCTTGGATACCCCGAGAATCGCCACTTCCGGCGCGTTGACGATCGGCGTGAAGCCGGTGCCGCCAATGTGGCCAAGGCTGGAAATGGTGAAGCAGGCACCCTGCATGGCGTCAGGCGAGAGCTTCTTGCTGCGCGCTTTCTCTGCCAGCTCGGCCGCTTCGCCAGCCAACTGCAGCAAACTCTTCTGATCCACGTTCTTGATCACCGGGACCATCAGGCCATCCGGCGTATCCACAGCGAAGCCGATGTGCACGTACTTCTTGCGGATCAGTGCCTTGCCGCTTGGCGCCAGCGAGCTATTGAAGTCCGGCAGCTCCTTGAGCAGGTGCGCACACGCCTTGAGCAACAACGGCAGCACGGTGAGCTTGACGCCGGCCTTCTCGGCGGCAGCCTTCTGGGAGACGCGGAAGGCCTCCAGTTCGGTGATGTCGGCCGATTCGAACTGGGTCACGTGCGGTACGTTCAGCCAGCTGCGGTGCAGGTTGGCTGCGCCGATCTGCATCAGGCGCGACATCGCGACTTCTTCGACTTCGCCGAACTTGCTGAAGTCCACGGCCGGGATCGGCGGAATGCCGGCACCGCCCGAGGAGCCTTCGGCCGGAGCCTGCTTGGCCTTGTGCAGCATGTTCTTGACGTAGGCCTGGACATCTTCCTTGAGAATCCGACCCTTGGGACCGGTGGCCGGAACATCGGCCAGGTCGACGCCGTACTCGCGCGCGGTCATGCGTACCGCCGGCCCGGCGTGAACCTTTGTGCCGGCCTTGCTCGGACCGCTGACGGCCGGAGCCGGCGTCGCCGCGGCCTTCGCCTCCGGTACGCCCTGCTTGTTCGGTGCGACGGCCTGCTGCTGGGAAACGGCCTCCTGCGGCCTGCTCTCGGCCTTTTTCGCTGGCGCCGAGCCCTGGACCTTGAGGGTCAGGATCAGGTCACCAGTCTTGGCATCGTCACCCACCTTGATCGACAGCGACTCCACCACGCCCGCCTTGGGCGCCGGAATTTCCATGCTGGCCTTGTCGGATTCCAAGGTGATCAGCGACTGGTCCGCCTCGACGCTGTCGCCAGCCTTGATCATGACTTCGATGACCTTGGCGCTGCCGCTGGAACCGATGTCCGGAATACGAACCTCCTCCACGGACTCGCCTGCAGTTTCGGCCGGTGCTTCTGCGGCCTGCTCGGTCAGCTTCTCCTTGGCCGGGCTTTGTGCCTGGCTGGCCGGAGCACTGGCCGCTGCCGGCTTGCTCGAGGCGGTACCCTTGAGGATCAGGATCAGGTCGCCGGTACCGACTTCGTCGCCCACCTTGACCGAAATGCTCTCGACTACGCCAGCGGCTGGAGAGGGGATCTCCATGCTGGCCTTGTCGGACTCGAGAGTGATCAGCGGTTGCTCGGCGGCGATGGTATCGCCGGCCTTCACTGAAATCTCGATCACGCTGGCCTTGCCGGAGGAGCCGATGTCCGGAACCTTGATTTCCTGCGACTCGCCTTCCTCGGCGGAGGCCGAAGGCTTGTCATCTCCCGGAGGCGTAGGTGCTTCGGCTTCATCAGTCGGGCCGCCAGTGCTGGCAGTGGCAGGCTCGGCTGCGGCTTGCGCTGGCGCTTCGCTGTCAGTTCCTTCTTCGCTTTCCAGCTCGAGTAGCTTGTCACCTTCTTTCAGGCGGTCGCCGAGCTTGACCTTCAAAGCCTTCACGACGCCAGCCTTGGGTGCCGGGATTTCCATGCTGGCCTTGTCGGACTCCAGCGTCAGGATGCTCTGGTCCGCTTCGATACGGTCGCCGACCTTGACGAACAACTCGATTACTTCACCCTCACCGCTGCCGATGTCGGGTACGCGTATGGTTTCACTCACAATAGGTTCTCCTGTGCGCACGCAGCATCAGCAATCCAGCGGATTGCGCTTCTCGGGGTCGATACCGAACTCGGTGATGGCATTGGCCACCACGGTGCGTTCGATGGCGCCGCGATCGGCGAGTGCCTGCAGTGCCGCGACGGCAACCCAGCGGCGGTCGACTTCGAAGAAGTCGCGCAGCTTGGCGCGCGAGTCGCTGCGGCCGAAGCCGTCAGTGCCGAGCACCTGGTATTCACGCGACGGAACCCACTGGCGAATCTGATCGGCGAACAGCTTCATGTAGTCGGTCGAGGCCACTACCGGGCCTTCGCGGCCTTCCAGACACTGCTCGACATAGCTCTTGCGCGGCTCCTCGGTCGGATGCAGACGGTTCCAGCGGTCGACCGCCAGGCCGTCGCGGCGCAGCTCGTTGAAGCTGGTTACGCTCCAGACGTCGGCGCCGACGCCCATCTTGGCGAGGATATCCACCGCAGCACGCACTTCACGAAGGATGGTGCCGGAACCCAGCAGCTGTACGCGGTGCTTGAAGTCGCCCTTGGCTTCCTCGAGCAGGTACATGCCCTTGATGATGCCGTCCTCGACACCCTGCGGCATGGCCGGCTGCTGGTAGTTCTCGTTCATCACGGTGATGTAGTAGTAGACGCTCTTCTGCAGCTCCATCATCTCGTGCATGCCGTGATGCATGATCACCGCCAGCTCGTAGCCGTAGGTGGGGTCATAGCTGCGGCAGTTGGGGATGGTGCTGGCGAGGATGTGGCTATGGCCGTCCTCGTGTTGCAGGCCTTCGCCGTTCAGCGTGGTACGCCCGGAGGTGCCGCCCAGCAGGAAACCGCGAGTCTGGGCATCGCCGGCCGCCCAGGCCAGGTCGCCGATGCGCTGGAAGCCGAACATCGAATAGAAGATGTAGACCGGCAGCATCGGCTGGTTGTAGTTGCTGTAGGCGGTACCCGCCGCGATGAACGAGGAGAAGGCGCCGGCTTCGTTCAGGCCTTCCTGCAGGATTTGACCATCCTTCTCTTCGCGGTAATACATCACCTGGTCGCGGTCGACCGGCTCGTACAGCTGCCCCACCGGGGAGTAGATGCCCAGCTGACGGAACATGCCTTCCATGCCGAAGGTGCGGGCCTCGTCGGCGAGGATCGGCACGATGCGCTTGCCGAGATCCTTGTCCTTCACCAGCTGCGAGAGAATCCGGCCGAAGGCCATGGTCGTGGAAATCTCGCGATCACCGGAACCGTCGAGCACTGCTTTGAGGGTGTCCAGCGGCGGCGTCGGGATGCTGAAGCTCTTCGGCCGGCGCTGCGGCAGCGAGCCACCGAGTTTCTCGCGGCACTTGCGCAGGTAGCGCATCTCGGCGCTGTCTTCGGCCGGGCGGTAGAACGGCAGTTCTTCGAGCTGCGAATCGTTGACCGGAATGTCGAAGCGATCGCGGAATTTCTTCAGGCTGTCGATATCGACTTTCTTGGTGTTGTGGGCGATGTTCTTCGCCTCACCAGCACCGGTGCCGTAACCCTTGATGGTCTTGGCCAGGATGACTGTCGGCTGGCCCTTGTGGTTGACCGCCTGGTGGTAGGCCGCATAGACCTTGTACGGATCGTGGCCGCCGCGGTTGAGCTTCCAGACTTCCTCGTCGGACATGCTCTCGACACGCTTGAGCAGCTCAGGGTCAGCACCAAAGAAGTGTTTGCGCACATAGGCGCCGTCTTTGGCCTTGTAGTTCTGGTATTCCCCGTCGATCGCCTCGTCCATGCGGCGCTGCATGCGGCCGTCTTCGTCGGCGGCGAACAGCGGATCCCACAGGCGACCCCAGACCACCTTGTTGACGTTCCAGTTGGCGCCTTTGAACACGCCTTCCAGTTCCTGAATGATCTTGCTGTTGCCGCGCACCGGGCCGTCCAGACGCTGCAGGTTGCAGTTGATGACGAACACCAGGTTGTCGAGATTCTCACGGCCGGCCAGGGAAATGGCGCCGAGGGTTTCCGGCTCGTCGCACTCGCCGTCACCGATGAAGCACCAGACGCGCTGCTTGCCTTTCGGAATGAAGCCGCGGTTTTCCAGGTACTTCATGAAGCGTGCCTGGTAGATCGCAGTGATCGGGCCGAGGCCCATGGACACGGTCGGGAACTGCCAGAAGTCCGGCATCAGGTGCGGGTGCGGGTAGCTCGACAGACCCTTGCCATCGACTTCCTGGCGGAAGTTGAGCATCTGCTCTTCGCTCAGGCGGCCTTCGAGGAAGGCGCGGGCATAGATGCCGGGGGAAGCGTGGCCCTGATAGTAGATCAGGTCGCCGCCATGTTCTTCGGTTGGCGCCTGGAAGAAGTAGTTGAAGCCGATGTCGTAGAGGGTCGCGCTGGAAGCAAAGGTGGAGATGTGGCCACCCAGATCCGGATCCTTGAGATTGGCGCGCATCACCATGGCCAGTGCGTTCCAGCGGACCAGGGAGCGAATGCGCCGCTCCATGAACAGGTCGCCTGGCATTTTGGCTTCGCGGGTGACGGGGATGGTATTGCGGTACGGCGTGGTGATGCCGTAGGGCAGGGGGGTGCCGCTACGTGTGGCCAGTTCACCCATCCGGGTCATCAGGTAGTGAGCGCGGTCTTCACCCTCGCGGTCGAGGACGGACTCGAGGGCGTCCAGCCATTCCTGGGTTTCGACGGGATCGAGATCTTGCATGGCTTGCTCCATGGCGGAAAGGCTTCCAGAATCGGTTGCCTGTTCGCGACCGGCTTTGTGGGCCGGTGCGTGTAATGTTCTTGGACGAGTGCCGGGGGTAGGGCCGGGCGTCTGTAGTTTTACTACAAAATGACGTCGGGATCAGCCCCCTGAAATACTCTTTAGTAGTAAAACTACAGATCAGCGGCGCTGGCATTTTCCTGAGAAAGGCATCTGCGAGGCTCTGAATCGCGCGGTTTCACTGTGTTGCTGCTGTGAAGGAAACCTCAATGAGTCTGCCATCGCTGGTTGCATTGCCGCCCTCGCTTTTGCCTTTTGTCAGTCGTGCCGAAGAGTCGTTCCTCGCTGCTGCCGGCAGCCTGTCGGATGCCGTTGCGGCACGTTGTCGCGCCTGGCTGATGGAGCAGCGCGAGGCGTTCGACCGGGTCTGTGCGGCGAGCGACTTTGTCAGCGAACAGGTTAGTCGAGATCCGCAGATGTTGCTGCAGCTGGCGGAGCAGGGCTGGCTAAACAGATCGCTCGCGCCGGCCGAGATGCGTGACGCACTGAATGAGCAGGTCGCCACGTGCGACAGCGAGGAGGCCCTGGCGCTGACGCTACGGCGCTTCCGGACCCGCCAGCAGGTGCGGATCATCTGGCGTGACCTGACCCGTCAGGCCGACCTTGCCGAAACCTGTCGCGACCTTTCCGATCTCG
>ERZ1673962.1354-NODE-1354-length-11840-cov-3.119559_pt1 | contig 11840 bp, 9 predicted proteins | sample MGYA00580188_ERZ1673962 | MGnify/ENA primary metagenome ERZ1673962 (study PRJEB41334, sample SAMN05608104) | rock metagenome | biome: terrestrial subsurface; feature: shale formation; material: shale | place: USA: Pennsylvania ... | reverse complement strand
TCTGAAACCGGGGAGGGCAAAACCCTGAGAGTGGAGGGCACCAATGTGGTGCGCGTCCCCTTTGGGGTGCGCCGGTCCCGGCGCCCTCGCCCCAAGCGGCCCGACCACTGGGCCACCCTGGTGTTGCCCTTCCAGAGGCACACCGATCCAACCCCGCCGCCCCAGGCTGCTTGATCAAAACATCTTGATCTAAACAGCCTGATTAGAGCTCTCTGATTTAGGCGGCGAGTAATTCCGGTTCGCGGTAGGGAATAAAGCTGGCCTTGCGGGCCCCGCAGATCGGGCATCGCCAGGAGTCGGGGATGGCTTCGAAGGCAGTGCCCGGGGCAATTCCGGAATCCGGATCACCTACGGCTGGGTCGTAGATCATTGAGCACAGCTTGCAGATCCATTTGCCGGCCACGGGCGTGGCGGCTTCCCCGGCCACTCCCTTGCCCTGCAGGGCTTCCAGGGCAATGCCGTAGCGCTCGGCGTGGTGCTGCTCAATTGGGGTGAGTAGGCCAAAGTTTTTGGCGGCGGTGCGGAAGATGCCGGCGTGTTGCTCGGATTCTTCCACCTGTTCCTGGAACTCAGCCGCGGCGCCGGAGTCTTGATCGGCGCGGGCCTGGGCGGCGAAATCCGGGTACATGGTGGTGTACTCATAGGTTTCGCCCTCGATCGCCAGCTCCAGGCAGCGGCTGAGCAGGGCCTGCTTTTGGTCTTCGCTGAGGCTCGCCGGATCGCTGATCACCAGCTCCGGGTGCAGCAGCCGGAAGTGGGCGAAGGCGTGCTCGGTTTCCTGGGCGGCGGTGTCGCGAAACAGCTTGGCCAACTCGCTATGGCCAAGCTGCTTGGCGACCTCGGCAAAGAACAGGTATTTGCGGTTGGCCATGCTTTCGCCGCCAAAGGCGGCTTCCAGGTTGGCGGCGGTGCTGGGTTTGGCTATGTCCATGGCACGGGAAGGCAACTCAACCAGTGTAGGCTAAGTCGGACTCGGTATGAGTTGGGAGCATGCGTGGCTGTTGGCGGCGTGCGGGGTCGTGGGGTCAGTCTTGCGCCAGGGCGCCGGCTTCTAGGGCCACGATGCGATCGGCAATATCCAGCACTTTGTTGTCGTGGGTCACCATCACAATTCCTGCTTGCTGCTCCTTGGCAAGGCGTTGGAACAGATCCACCACCTCCCTACCGGATTGGCGATCTAAGGCGGCGGTGGGTTCGTCGGCCAGCAACAACTTGGGCCCCGCTACCAGGGCCCTGGCAATGGCGACCCGTTGTTTTTGGCCGCCCGAAAGTTTGGCGGGGCCGTAATGGAGGCGATGGCCCAGGCCCACTTGCTCGAGCCCTTGCTGGCAACGTTTATCCATGGCGGAGCGACCCTGCCGCAGCCAGTCCGGCAGCACCTCCAAGCCAAGCCGGACGTTTTGGAGGGCTGAGAGGTAGGGCATCAGATTGTGGGCTTGAAAGATGAAGCCCACCTGGCGCCTCAACTGCGTGAGCTGTTGGCTTGACGCCTGCCTTAGCTCTTGGCCAAATATCCGCAAGCTGCCCTCTTGGGCTGCCCGTAGGGCTCCCACCATGGTTAGCAGGGTGGTTTTGCCTGAACCCGAGGGTCCAGTCAAGATCAAAATTTCCCCAGGATGCACGCTGAGGTTGATGTTGCGCAGCACCTGTTTGGGTCTGCCCGCCTCTTCAAACCAATGGTTTAGGCCTGCAATTTCCACGAGGGGTTTTTCCCCTGAGGTGGCCATCAAAAAACCTCGGCAGGATCAAGACGCCGCAGCTTCCCTGTGGCGAGCCATCCGGAGGCGCTGCACAGCACAAGGGTGAGGCAAAAAACAAACAGGGCCCGGCCTAGGGTCATGGCCACCAGGAGCCCCGTGGCACGCACCAGGACTTGATACAGCAGCATCGAAAGCAACACGCTGGGTAAGAAGGCCACGGTTGCCAGGAGCAGGGACTCTTGAAGAATGATCCCCACAACGAAGTTGTCGCCATAGCCGATGGCTTTCATGGTGGCGTACTCGCTGAGGTGATCGCCCACGTCTGAGTAGAGAATCTGGTAGACAATTATTGCCCCAACAGCTAGGCCGACAAGCACGCCCAGGTTGAAGATCAAGCCAAAGGAGGTGTTGCGCTGCCAATGGCTCATTTCACGCTCTTTGAGCTGTTGGATCGTCAGCACCTGGAGTGAGGGATCCAAAAACCTGGAGATCGTTGCCTGGACCTGGGCTTCCTTGGCGTCAGCACTGAGCTGGATCACGCCTAATTGGATATCATCGTTGCTCTTCTCAGGGAAGTAGGTCTGAAAGTTGGCTGCAGACATGATCAGGTTGATGTCGGCGGCAAAGGTGAGTCCGAGTTTGAAGATCCCCACCACCTTGGCCTGTTGGCCGCGCAATTCAGTTAGATAGCTGTTGCCCGTCGCCAGGGTCTGCACGACCGATCCAGCTGCTTTTTTCGATGCTGAGTCGAAGAAGAGGGTATTTGGCTGCTTGAGCAGTGCTTTGTTTTGTTGGAGGATAGGTAGCTTCAGAGCCGGATTCTCTGGGGTGACCCCAAAGACAAGCGCTTGCTTGCTCTGACGTGTATCCCTGTTGAGCCAGTCGGCTTTGCCAATATACAGAGGTGTGACTCCAGCAACACCTTGAACCCCTCGGACCCGAACGAGTTGGGCCCTGGAGAAATTGAGAGGTTCGCCGAGGTTGGTGTATCGCTTCGGGACGAGTACCAGTTGGCCACTGATTTGATCGATGGGCCGTTTTTGGCTGTCGTAGAGCGAACCGGATAGCCCGAGCTGGAAGAATACCAGCACATTGGCGAAACTCACCCCAGCGATAGCTGCTAGAAGTCGGAGGGGGCGGTGGCTGAGTTGAAGCCACGCCACAGGTGTGCGACTGCCCAGCAGGTTCATAACTGTGCTGGCCGCATCTGTCGCTGCGCTGATGTTAGGGGCGCGAACAGCACATTCACTTGTAGGTAATTGACCCGACTGGCTTTTGCCATCTCGTTTTCGGGCAGGGCGATCTTGACTTCGACAACCCGGCGGTCGACGTTTTCACCTGACTCACCACTAAATACACTTTGGCGGCTGATCTGGCGGGAAATTTCTCTGACGCGTCCTCGGGCGGTCTTGCCTGGGAATCCATCGGCAGTGATGGTTGCCTCCTGGCCCAAACGTATTTCTGGTAGGTCAGTTTGATAAACCTCAGCGATCACCCCCATTTGTTTGGTGTTTCCCATCTCGACAAGCCCTGAGTCTCCAACTTTGTCGCCGGCGCGCGCATTGATTTTGAAGATAGTGCCGGCATAGGGTGCCCGTATGGTGGCCTTGGCTAGTTCACTGCGGTCTTCCGCCAGGCTGGCCCGGCTCTCGACAAGTTCGGCATCTAGGGTTGCCCGATCGGCGATCGCCTGCTCGAGCTGGGCGCTGGCGCTCTCGGCTTCTGCTACTTGAGCCTCCATTCTGTTTGCGCTGGTGGCTCCAGAGGCAAACAACTCCCGGGCTCGGCGTGCTTCCGCCTCGGCCTGGCCCAGGTCGGCGCGGTAGCGCCGGATCACGCTTTCCTGGGCTGAGAGTTTGCGTTGGGCAACCTGCAAGGAAGCCTCGGATTTACGCACCGTGGCACTGAGGGGATCAATGCTTTCGAGGATGGCCAGGGGTTGCCCGGCCTCGACGCGATCTCCCTCTTGAATCAGGATTTCACGGACGGGATCGTTGATCAGCGAGCTTGGAACGGAGACCTTGCTGATGCCTCCGAGGGGCTCAATCCGCCCGATGGCGGAAATCTGTCTGGGCAGGGGCGCTAGCTCAGATTGGGGCGGATTTTGGGAACCGTTACACCCGGCAAGAACCCCACCCGCCAATAGGAGGGAGAGCGATATGGACAAACGGCGACCCATCCATGCCCTGGGCAGTGATCGAAGTATGGCCGAGGATGGAGCAGGTTCTACCCAGCGGGGCCCAGGGGGAACTGTTCCCAGGGGCCCTGTCAGAATTAGTACCCGTTAGAGGTTGGTACCCGTTAGTAGTTTGCGCCGCTGCGGCGCTGGTGCACGGCCGTGCTGGCGCTGGCATCGAGGACGCCTCCCCGGATCACTTCGGCATAGAGCAGCCAGTGGTCGCCACATTCCATCCGCTGCCGCACCGTGGCCTCTAGCCAGGCGAGGGCCTCAGGCAGGATCGGTTGCCCCCCCGGGCTCTGCTCCAGGTTGAGGCCGGCGAAACGATCGGCGCCGGGGGCAAAGGGCTTGAGGAACTGCTTCATTGGTCCTGATTCGCGGCCGGCCGCCAACACGTTGAGGGCGAAGTGATCGCCGCTGTGGAGCAGGGTCTCCACCGACCTGTCTTTCGCCACCGCCACGGTGAGCCCAGGGGGCGTGAAGCTGGCCTGGCTCACCCAGCTGGCCACCATGGCTCCGCCCAGGCGGCTCTGGCCCTCCCCTTTGCTGGTGGTGAGCACGCAGAGGGAGCCCACCACCCGGCCTAGGGCCTGCACGGCCGGGTTGCTGCGGCTGTCGCTGAGGCCGCCTGCCGCATTGCGCTTCAGGCTCTGCCGTTGCTCGTTGAGCAGGCGGCGGCCCAGGGCGGTGCCCGTTTCCTCGATGGCTTTGAGGCTGGCCGCATCGGGGCTGAACTTCACCTTGATCGGATCAAAGGCGAACTGGAAGCCGCCATCACGCAGCTTGCTCTCGAGCAGATCGAGGGCTTCGCCGCTCCAGCCGAAACTGCCGAAGACCCCCACCGGTTTGGCCCGGTCGCCTTCGGCCAGCACCGTGCCCAGGGCCGAAACAATCGGGGTGGGGGCATGGCCGCCCAGGGTGGGCGAGCCGATCAGGATCGCGTCACAGCTGCGGATTGCGGCGAGCAGCTGGTCGGGCTCACTGAATTCGCAATTGATGCTCTCCACCCGCACGCCGGTGCGAGCCACCCCCTGGGCCAGCCCATCGGCGATGGCGGCGGTGTTCCCGTAGGCGCTGGCGAATAGCAGAGCCACCGACAGGCGCGAGCGCTCCTGGGTTGCGCCCCAGCGGTGGTAGTCCCGCAGCAGGCTGCGCCAGCTCTCGCTGATCGCCGGGCCATGGCCGGGGGCAATGGTGCGCAGGTCGAGCTCTTCGATGCGCTCAACCACCGCCTCCACCTGGCGGGCCATTGGTGCCATCAGGCAGTCGTAGAAGTAGCGGCGGTCTTCTTCGGTGCTGCTGCGGTTGGCCTCGGCGAAGCTCTCGCTGCAGAGATGGGCGGCGAAGAACTTGCCGCTGATCAGCAGGCCGCCTGTTTCCTCGAAGACCATCAGGCCATCGGGCCAGCGCGGGGTGGGTGTCGGGATCAGCCGCAGGGCGTGGCCATCGGCCAATCTGCTGCTGGTTTCCTGTTTGACCACCTCAATCGGCGGCAGGGGTGGGATCGGAACCTGGGCCAGTTCGCTGCCCGCGGGGCTGGGTTTCTGCTGGCTCCAGAGCTCCGCCAGCAGGCGGGCACCGGGGTTGGAGCTCACCAGTTGCAGCTGGGGCCAGCGGCTCGCCAGCTGGCGCAGCAGGGCCACCCGGTTGGGGTTGACGTGGCCGACCACGACCTTCAAGTCTGCATCGGCGGGCACCAGGGTCGCCAGCTCGGCCAGGAAGGGTTCGGCAAAGGAGGCCCCGGGCGGGTGCACCAGCAAGGGCCCAGCTGTGAACAGGAAGCTGTTGGCAGTCGTGCCCCGCTCCAGGCCGTATTCCACCTCGAAGCGCAGCCGGCTGGGGCTGAGCCCCTTGAGGCAGATCAGCCCCGGTTCCAGGGGCAGCTGGATGACGCGGCGCCCGCTGCTGGGGTCGGCAGGACTGCCCATCAGTAGTGGTTCCCCACTTTGCGGCGGTGCACGGCGGTGCTGGCTTCGGTGTCGGCCACGTTGCCCTGCTCCACCTCGGCGTAGATGATCCAGTGGTCGGGGCCTTCGAGCCGCTGCACCACGCGGCAGCCCAGATAGGCCAGGGCATCGCCGAGCACCGGTCCGCCGGTGGCGGCGCCCTCGAGGGTGCTCACCCCGGCGAAGCGGTCGGCGCCGGGCGGGAAGCGCTTGAGGAAATGGCGCAGCAGCTCCTGGTGGTTGTCCTCCCGCAGGATGTTGAGCACGAAGCGATCGTCCACCTGCAGCAGGGCTTCGATCGCCCGGTCCTTGGCCACCGCCACCGTGAGGCCGGGGGGCTCAAAGCTGGCCTGACTCACCCAGCTGGCCACCATGGCCGAGCTGCGCGTCCCCTCGGCGGTCTCCTGCCGGGCCGTCACCACGTACAGCCCGCCGGCGAGGCGGCCGAGGGCCTTGTCGAGGTCGGCATCGAGGGCCTTCATCGCCGCGATGGTCTTTTCCTTGGTGAGCAGCTGGCCCAGGTCGGTGCCGGCCTCCTCGCAGCGCTGGTAGTCGCTGCCGCCCGGCACCTGGCGCACGCGCAGGGGTTCAAAGGCGGTTTTCTGGCCGAGGCCGCGCAGCTGGCTGGCGACCGTGTCGATCGGCTCATCGTCGCCACCGAAGGCGTCGTAGCAGCCCACCCACTGCTTGGTTTTGAGGGCCGCCAGCAGGGTGCCGATCGAGGCCTGCAGCTCGGCATCGGCGCTGGCGGGCCAGGTGGGCACCACCACGGCGCTGGCCTCACCGATCAGGGCGGAGAGCTCCTGGGCGTCGCTGGCGCGCAGATCCACCAGCTGCACGGCGGCGCCGGCCTTGCCGATGCCGCGGGCGATCGCCTGGCTGAGCCGGTCGCAGAAGCCGTACTGGCTCACATAGCAAACCGCCGCGTAGGCCTCGCCCGTGCTGCGCTCGCTGCTCCAAGTGCGGTAGTCATCGAGCCAGAGGCCCAGGTGGTGGCGCAGCAGGGGGCCGTGGCCCACGGCGATGGTGCTGATCGGCGGCAGGGCGTCCATGCGCTTGAGCGCCTGCAGCACGCTGCGGGCATTGGGGCCCATCAGGCAGTCGTAATAGAAGCGAAAATCGGGGGCGATGGCGCCGGGGTCGGTGTCGAACAGCTCCTCGGAGCAGTAGTGCAGGCCGAAGGCATCGCAGGTGTAGAGAGTGCCGCTGCCGTGGTCAAACGAAAAGATCGTGTCTGGCCAGTGCAGGTTTGGCGCGCTCAGGAATTCGAAGCGGTGTTGAACGCCGCTTGCGGGATTGGTGCCCAGATCGAGCTGCTCGCCGCTCTTGACGGCCCGGCTTTTGAAGGGCCGGTGCAGCTGGTCGGCCAGATAGGCGATCGCCACCTTGGAGGCCACGATCTCGAGCTCGGGGTTGAGGTCGAGCAGGTGGCCGATCAGGCCGGAGTGGTCTGGCTCGGTGTGGGAAACGATCAGGTGATCGATCGCTTTGGGGTCGATCTGCTCCTGCAGCAGGGGCAGCCAGGTGCTTGCAAATTTGAGATGGCTGGTATCGATCAGGGCGGTGCGCTCGCCCCTCACCAGGAAGCTGTTGTAGGTGGTGCCGTTGCGCAGGCCAAACTCAATGTCGAAGCGGCTGCGGTCCCAGTCGAGTGAGCGGATCGCGGTGGTGTCGGGCCCGATCGGCTCGCACTGCAGGCTGAGCCGGGGAAGGGCAGCGACGGCTCCGGCCATGGATCGACTCGTAACTGGGGTGACTGTAGGAAGGTTCAGCTAAAAAAAGCCCGGCGCTGGGCCGGGCCTGGGAGGGTTCTCTTCTCTCTAGTGTCTCCTGACGGGCGTGGCGCTCAGCTTTCCACCTGCACTTGCACCGTGGTCATCGTTTGGGCCTTGGGAGCGGTGATGCTGAGCACGCCGTCGCGGTAGTGGGCCTCGAGGCCATCGCGGTTGATGCCGCTGGGGAAGCGGAAGCTGCGGCTCCAGGTGCCGTAGCGGATCTCGCTGATCAGGGCGGCGGGCTCGCCGACCTCGACGCCAGAGCGCCGCTCAGCGCTGATCACCAGGGTGCGGTCGGTGGCCTTGACGTCGATGGAGCCTTTGTCGACGCCTGGGAGTTCCAGGGCGATCGTGTAGGCCTCGGGTGTTTCATGCACTTCGGCGGCGGGAACTCGCTCAGCCTTTTGCGTTTCGGCGCTGTGCAGTTGCTGCTCGAGCTTTTTGAACAGATCGGATTCGAGCAGGTCGCCGCGGATCAGATCGAAGGGGGATTGGCGCAGGGTAAGCATCGGAAGGTCTCCGGGACTCCATCAATCTGCAGGCGCCGCTCAGTAGCCAACAGGGTGCAGACCGCCCTTGGCGGTACGGCCCCCACGGCTTGGTTCGGCATTCACACCCAAGAGCCACCAGCTGCTGAAGCGGGCGGCCTGGCCGCAGGGCCGACCGGTGCCATCGCGCAGGCTCCAGAGGTAAGCGCCTTCGATCGCGAAGCGGCGGCCGGTGCTGTCGATGCGGATGCCCCGGTAGCCCCTGAGGCATTGCTGGGCCTGGGCGGTCAGCAGGGCCTGGCGGCGGCTGGCCCGCTCGGCCGGCTCGGCGGTGAGCCGCGAGGGCATTCCCACCATCGCCCCCCACGGCCGCCGCCACAGGCGCAGGGCGGCGCGGTTGGCGTAGATCAAGCGTGGGCCCGGCTCGCTGCTGGGATCGGCGCCGTCGTGGGCCAACACCACCACCTCGGCGGCGAACAGCTCCTGGGCGATCAACCCGGGGGAGGCATCGGCGGCCAGGCCGGCGAGCAGGGGCGTGGCGAAGGACTGCTGGTGGCTGCTCAGCAGCTGGCCGGCCAGGGCCTGGGCTTCTGGGCTCAGCCAGGGGGGCGGGCCCAGCCAGTCAGCTGTCATCGCCGTTGACCGGCCCCATGGCCTTGGCCATGGCCAGGGCGGCCAGCTGTTGGCCGTGGGCCTGGAGGTGCTCGAGGAAGTGCTGGTTGGCTTCGGGGAAGCGGGGTTCTTCTGCCAGGGGCAGGGGGCCGGCGGCATCGAGGCCCGTGTCGCCCTCGAGGGCTGGAGTGATCACCACCAGATCCGAATCGAGGGCCGCGTCGTAGCGCCACCACCGGTTTGGGTTCTTGATGGCTGGATGCACCGGGTGGGGAGCGGCCTCGGCGACTGGCTGCGAGCCCTTAGCGGCGGCAGCCTTTTTAGCCTGTCGTGCCAAGGCCCGGCGGCGGCGTTTGGCCAGGTCGGCCAGCAGCTGACCCCTGGTGCGGCCACGCATCTGGAACAGCACAAAGGGGTCTTCGCTGAAGCGATCCCCCATCAAATAGAAGACGGCGCTGACGTGCTTGCAGGGGTTGGCCTTGTCGGGGCAGCTGCACTCGCTGCGCACCTCCTGCAACTTGAATGGAAACAGGCGCTTGCCGCTGGCGGCGAAGGCCCGTTCGATGTCCTGGGGCATGACGCCGGCCAGCAGCTGGGCCGACCAGCGGGCCTTCTGGGTGAGGGCATCGAGCACGTAGCCCCAGTCGTCGTCGCTGAGCACGTCGAGCCAGAGCTTCACCTTGTAGGGCTCCTCGCCGCTGCCCTGCACCCGGGCATGCACCCGGCGGCCCTCGAAGCGGATCGAGGTGACATTGCCGCTGCGGGCATATTCCCAGGCCCGCTCCAGTCGCTTCTTGAAGCGGTAGCCGTTGATCAGCTCCATCCACTGCTCCACCCACCAGGGCTGCTGGGCCAGGCCCTGGTCGCCGAGCTGGGTGTTGATTGCGCTGGCGTAGGTGGTGGGGGTGAGGGTCATCGCTTCAATCCTCCTCACTGAGGGTGACCAGATCTTTGAGCTGGCCCACATCGAAGCCGCCCAGCCAATCTTCGCCGGAGCCGACGATGTCTTCGGCCAGCTTGGATTTTTCCTTGATCATCCGGTCGATCCTTTCTTCCACCGAGCCACTGGTAATGAACTTGTGCACCAGCACCCGGTTTTGTTGGCCGATGCGGTAGGCGCGGTCGGTGGCCTGGTTTTCCACGGCCGGGTTCCACCAGCGGTCGATGTGGAACACGTGGCTGGCGCGGGTGAGGTTGAGGCCCACGCCGCCGGCCTTGAGCGACAGCAGAAATAGCTGGGGGCCGCGGGGGTCGTCCTGGAAGCGATCGACCATGGCCTGGCGCTCGGTTTTGCTGGTGTTGCCGTACAGGAACGGCACCTCCTGGCGCCACTTGCGCTGCAGGTGGGCCTGGAGCAGCAGGCCCCATTCGGCGAACTGGGTGAACAGCAGGGCCCGATCGCCCGCTTCGATCACCTCTTCGAGGATCTCCTCGAGTCGCTGCAGCTTGGCGCTGCGATTGCTGAAGCTGCCGTTGCCGGCGGCGAGCACGGTGTCGGCCTTTTCCTTGAGGGCCAGGGCCGGGTGGTTGCAGATCTGCTTGAGCTTGGTGAGCAGGGCCAGCACCTGGCCGTGCTTCTGGCCCAGGGGGGCCCGGGCGATGGCATCGAGGCTCTCTTCGACTGTTTTGTTGTAGAGCTTTTTCTGCTCTGGAGCCAGGCCCACCCACTCGTTGAGCTCCACCTTCTCCGGCAGGTCGGAGATGATCGACTTGTCGGTTTTGAGCCGCCGCAGGATGAAGGGCCCCACCCGGGCCTTGAGATCGCGCATCGAGGCCATGTCGCCGTAGCGCTCGATCGGCAGCCGGTAGCGCTGGCGGAAGAAGGGCTCATCGCCGAGCACCTTGGGGTTGAGGAAATCCATCAGGGCCCACAGCTCGCTGACCCGGTTTTCCACAGGCGTGCCCGTCAGGGCAATCCGGAAACGGCTGCCCCCCTTGCTGAACCGGCTGGGGCGGGCCAGGTCCCGGGCTGCTTGGCTCTGCTTGGCGCTGGGATTTTTGATCGCCTGGGCTTCGTCGATCACCATCCCCTGCCAGTCGATGCTTTCGAGCAGTTCGCTGTCTCGCTGCAGCAGGCCATAGCTGGTCAGCACCAGATCCACGCCCTTGAGGGCTTTCTTGAGGGCTTCGGGGCTGGACGGCCGGCGCGGGCCGTAGTGCTCCTTCACCCCCAGCTCGGGGGTGAAGCCGTGGGCTTCGCGCTTCCAGTTGGTGAGCACCGAGGTGGGTGCCACCAGCAGCACCGGGCGCTTGAGTTCGTCTTCGGCCTTGAGGTGCTGCAGGAAGGCCAGCAGCTGGATCGTTTTGCCCAGGCCCATGTCGTCGGCCAGGCAGGCGCCCTGGTCGAAGCGGTGCAGGAAGGCCAGCCAGCCCAGGCCCCGCTCCTGGTATGGCCGCAGCTGGCCGGAGAAGCCAGGTGGTGCCGGCAGGGGGTCGGGGGCCTTCTGCTGGTGGTATTGCTCCAGCACCGCCTGCAGCCGCGGGCCAGCATCGAAGTGGTGGGCGGGCAGCCGGTGGAAGGTGTCGCCTTCGCTCGCGGTAAGCCGCAGGGCGTCGTCGAGGCTGAGGCCCGGATCGGCAACGCTGAATTTCTGGGCGTTCTTGAGATCGAGGGGCCGCAGCTCGATCCAGGCCCCCTTGTGCTGCACCAGCGGGCTGCGTTTGGCCTGCAGGCGCTCCAGGTCGCGCAGGGTCAAGGTGACCCCGCCGATCATGAATTCCCATTCCCAGGTGAGCGTTTCGCCCAGGGTGAAGCCGCGCGATTTCTCCGGCAGCTCGGCCTTGATCGACAGGCCCAGCCGGCTGGCCAGGCCCCCGGAGAGGCTGGCGGGCAGCACCACGCCCACGCCCACATCCCGCAGCTGGTGGGCGCCGGTGCGCACCAGCACAAACGCCTCGGCCGGGGTGAGCTGCATCGCCTCCGGGGTGGCCGAATCCAGGCCCCGCTCGATCGGCTCAAACACGGTGAGGGCCCGGCCCATGCCTTCGAGCAGCAGCTCGCTGGGTTGGGGCACGGCAATCTCCCCCATCTGCATGCCCCGATCGCCCGCCGCCCAAACGGCCGCGGCCGGCACCCGCAGGCTGGGGTCAGCTTCGGCCTGCAACCCGAAGCGCAGCTCCCAGAGCTCCTCGCCCTCGGC
>ERZ1673962.1351-NODE-1351-length-11866-cov-6.289561_pt1 | contig 11866 bp, 9 predicted proteins | sample MGYA00580188_ERZ1673962 | MGnify/ENA primary metagenome ERZ1673962 (study PRJEB41334, sample SAMN05608104) | rock metagenome | biome: terrestrial subsurface; feature: shale formation; material: shale | place: USA: Pennsylvania ... | reverse complement strand
TGAACTTGAAGAACTACTTGAACTAGAACTTGAAGATGAACTAGATGAACTTGAACTTGAAGTTGTATCAGTTATTGGTTCACAACTAGTATTACAACCTCATGTTCACCATCATAATTGGTTAGGATCATTATAGTCACAACTTTCATAAGAGTTATCTAACACACCATCTCAACACCAAGTAACACTATAATAAACACATTCTTTATGAGAATAGTCATCACTTGAGTCTGGGTAATTATTAGAATAATCATAAGCAACAGTATACTCTATACCAAAATCATAACTATTTCTTGTTCAATTTGTTCTAGAAGAAGGCTTAGAATCTATTCTCCATTTTGGAGCAGAAGTTTCTAAAACTCTTGTACTAGATTTTGATCATAATTGGTATCAATTACTTGTAACATTATTAGTCCATCAAAAAGATCAACCTGAGTCTAAAAATCATCAGTTTATAAAATCAACACTATAGTTATTAAAATATATAGTACTGTTTGTGTTATTATGAAAGTCATCATAAAATCTATATGAATAGTCATATCTTAAAAATCCCCCATCAAAAACCTGATCACAGGCATAAGATATACTATTACCAAATAGACTTAATAATGCTATAAAAATTATATATTTTTTCATAAAGAAAATTAATTATTATTTATTCTTTCTCAAGTTTGTTTAGAAGGTTTTCAATTTCAACCTCCATCTTGAGAGGATTCTAATTCAATATATTTTGACGTATTATCATTTTTATTTTGATTATCATCTACATTTGTATCTGAACATCAAGTTAAATAAATTATAGATAAAATAATAAAAAGTCAAGTTTTTAAAATTTTCATATTTTTTTATTTAATATATATTATCATCTTCATCCTCATTGACTTCAAGGAGTACCATTTCATCATCCTGTACCAGGACCTTCTTCTCATTCAACTCATGGAGTAGAAGTTACTCAACCATTTGATCATCAATCACTTTCTCTTTTTTCTCCTGCAAAACCTAAACCTACATTAACTGTATTAAAGTTTGGTTGATATACATCAATTTGAGGAGTTCAAGAATCTCATTTTTGAGTTAATAATATTCTATCATCAAATCCTTCAGGATCTTTATAATATTTTAACTCAATATCTCAACTTTCTAATCATGAAATAATACTTTGTTTTAATTCTTCACCTATAGATAAAGTATTTAAAGTTTGTTTAAAAGCTTCAATTTTTGAAGAATCAGTAATTGATATTAATAATGGTTCACCATCTACTGTCATTATACTTAAATTAGTATAAAGAGTATCAATTCATTTTATTGTAGTTCATTCTACATTTTTACTTGAACTTGCATCAAATCATAATCACATAAGTTGAGTTCTTCATATATTATCACTAGATTCTAGTTTTGAATATAATTCTTCTGCTTCTGAGTCTAAATTAAATCAAAACATTTCATTAAATCATTCTCTTCTTTCTCTATCAGTTCTTATAAATTCTGATGTTTTTTCATTCCAAGAAGATAAATTTCAATTATCAAAATCATTAGCTTTTTTCATATATTGAGATAATGTTGAAATTACTACCCATTTATCATTATTATTATCAACTGAGTTTAAAAAGTTTTGTAAATTAGCTTCTCTTAAAGCTCTAACTCATGTAGATAATCTATTTAATCATTCCCATCTTTTTTCAAGAGAATTTGTTGTTGTTAAAAAATCAACTGATCCTTTATTATAACGAGTTTTCCAAGAAAAAGCATTTTCAAATGAAGATAAACTATTTAATAATTCATTATTTCATTCAATTCATGATTCAACATATCAATTTCATGATTCTGTTATAGGACTATAAGTATCAACACTAGACCATTCAGTATTATGATATTCTGCTCAAGCAAAAACTATTGGTATAGGTAAATATCAAGCCACAAAAGCTAATCATAATCACATTGAACTGAAGTTTAATCAATCAGCATTTTCATATAAAACTCTTTCGTAGTTATTTAATGCTCCTTCTTTTAAATAAGAAGTATGTCATCAATTAGCCTCCAACATTCATGCTAATCTCTCATAAACAATTCTATCATTTTCATTAGATGAAAAATTACTTTCATCAAATGATTTTCAATCTTGAATATCTTCAAAAACTTTATCTAATACTTCTGACATTTGTCATTTAGCTCTTTCTATTCATAATCTAGTATTTTCATTTAGATTATTAAAATTAACTCAAACAGTTCAACCTAAAGTAGAAATACCAGCTCAAATAGATATTTGAGAATCTCATGAAAATTCATTTGGAAACAATGATTTAAATTCATCAATTTCTCCCTGAGTTAAATCTCATGAAGCACCTAAAACAGGTATTAAATTAACAAGTCAAGCATCTACTCTAAATCAACCATTTTCTGTTCTATATATATTTTTTCAAATACCAATTCATGGAACTCAGTTAAATATACCAAATCATGCAGAATCAATTAAACTATTAGTAGCCTCTTTTACATCAAATGAAGCTCATAATCAAGTAGCTGATCATACTACAGCTCATACAGCTTGTAATTTAATTTGAGATTTTAATACTGGATCTAAATTTTTTGTTTTTTCGTGAGTTTCTATTACTTCAGATACCTCTGATTCTATGTTAGAAATATTTTCTCTAGAGTCTCTAAATTCTCTTAATGCGTTAGGATTATTTAACATAGCTCCAGGATTTAAAACTTCTTCTACAGATAATACAGAAGCCAATCTAGTTTTAAATTCAGCTCTAGCAGAATAATAGTTATTATTAAAAGAATTATTAAATTCAGTTACTGAAGAATATCATAAATTTTTTAATAAATTTTCAAAATTTGCTTCTCATTGAATTGCTTCTAAGAATTGTTTTTCTTTAGTATAAAATCTAACTTCATTATCAACAAATCAATCACCATTATAGTCTAACAATACAGCTAGTCTATCTTTAAAGTCTACTCAATTATTAAATTTTTCTTGTGTTTGATAAATATTTTCAACTAATTGTAAAATTGACCCCATTTCAATTCATCCAAAAACTCAATCAGCTTCATATCAATATTTTTCTAATTCAACTTTAAGTTCTCTAATATTAAAAGGACTAAAATTAAATTTTCATGTTCTTTCATTTAAATTATTTTTTCTAGATATTGTAACTAAACTATTATATAAACTAGATAATTCTTCAAAAGACAATCTTTTAGCTAATGATTCAAATGATTGAGTATTAATATTTTCTCTTAATCATTCAAAATCTGTTTTACCAACTCAAAATGTAATTTCTAAACTAGAATCATTTTCTTCAATAGTTCTATCTCTTTGATTTTCTTGTGATACTTCTGTATTTGATTCATTGGAAGAGTTAGTATTTTGTTCAGCTTTATAAACTAATGGTTGAATTCTAGATTGAAAAGAATCAACTGTAGTTTGATCTAATACTCAAGTTTGAGCTACTCATAAATCAGATTGCAATTGTTTTAATGCTCTAGTATAAGCAGAACCAAAGTCTCAATCAATAGCTTTTTCTCAAGTTACTAATTCACCATTTCTATTTGTATATGAAATATCATATCCCATATTATTAAGTGCTCTTTGAACACCTTTTCTATCAAAATCATAAGAATTTTTATCTACTGGCATATTTAAAGCCATTCTTATATTAAATAAATCTAACTCTGATAAGCTTGAAAATCTATTATCCAAAGATAAATTAGATTCAACTTCATTAGATAACTCAACTCTTTGATTTGTTGATTCATTTCTAACCTCTCTTACTTCTAGTGAAAAGCTTTTTATCTTAGAAACTACTTCAGATATATTAATACCCTCTTGTAATTTGATAGTTTCCATTCATAATGCTCTAAGTATTCTACCAATAGATAATAAATCATTATCATTATCAGAAAAATCAGAAAATTCTAAAAGATTATCGTCATCTGAATCTAATCATTCTAAATAAGAGATAATTAAGTCTTTATTATCATTTAAATATTGTTCTTTATTTTGTTCTGTAAGTTCAGTATTTATTTCATTTGATGCTGCTCAATTAGATTCTCACATTGCTTGTGATTTAATCATCATTTTATAAAATGATATAATTTGCTTCCATGAATTAAACATAATTATTATTATTAAAGATTTAAATACAGATTAATAATATCATATTTATAAATGGATTTACAAAAAAGTAACTTGACAATTAAGTGTTTATATATATTGATAAAAAATAATAAAACAAAAAAATAGAGTTTAAAAACTCTATTTTTTTAACTATTTCTAAATCTAACTATTCCAAAACCTAGAATCATTGCTAATATTAATAATAATAAAAATTCAGCCGGTCCTGTTTGAGGTAATGTTTCAGGTGTAGTTGGAGTTACATCATTTTCATCTCAAGATTTATATAATACACATTCATTATGAGGTTCAGTATTCATAGATACTTCTCCAGAATCTAATATATTATGGCTTAATATAGAATAAACTAATAATCAGATATTTTCACCTTTTGAAGCAGTATTAGTATCTAATGAATAAGCATAAGATAAATTAGATTCTAACCATTTTACACTTTGTCCTGGTTGTAATACATACCCTAATTGTTCTTCTGAGTATAGGTTTTCAAAATCTTCAGTATAGCTCCAAAAGTCTTCTGAAGATGGAGTTTGAGACCAAGAAGCATCACCAGTTAAGTTATGCATTATTGGCATTTTTTGTTGTTCAGTGTACAAAACTTTTGAAACACCAGAAACATTTTCCCAATCATCACTTAATAAACTTATATATGCTCATTCTGATTTTTCTCAACCATCAAAACATTGAGTACATGAATATTCAGAAAAAACTGAATCTGAAGAACATTCAACTTCTTGATTATAAGAATATCAAACATTAATTGAAGATACTCATAATACTAAGAATAATGCCAAAGACTTTTTAAACATAATAAAAAAATTAACATATAATATAGCTATATAATACAAAAAACTCTAATAAGTGCAAAGATATTATTATTAGTCAACTTTACTTTTTTATTATTTTATTAACAATTAATTGTTGAAATAACATAAATAAAGTAGATATTCACCAATATATTCATACAGCTGCAAATAAACTATAAGTAAATATTCAAACCATTACAGGCATTCAAAACAACATAAATTTGTTAATCATATCTGGATCTGGCATCATATTACTATATTTATCATCTCATGATTTTTTTTCTAAAACTACTCATGATTTTTTATCGTCATTTGATTTATTTATAAGAGATAATTTTATTTGTACAAACTGTATTAAAGCTACTAGTACAGCTAAAATTAAACCTTGTATTCATCAATTTTGTAATAAATTTAATCAATAAAAATTAAAGTTTATTTCTGACAAAGTAAATAAATCATGAAATCAATATAAATAATATATATTAGATGGGTTTTGAATTCATATAATTATATAGTATATAACTAATAATATAGGCATTTGAATAAGTAAAAAACCACATGATCATACTGGATTTACATTTTCTTTTTTATATAATTCCATCATTTTCATACCTATCATTTGTTGATTTCATTTGAATTCTTCTTGAATTTTTTTAATTTTAGGTTGAATAGATTGAAGTTTTCTTTGACTTAACATCATTTTATGTTGAGGCCAAAGCAATAAAATTCTTAAAATAACTGTAACTCAAACTATTGCCCAACCAAATACTCAGTTAAATAACTCTATTAAAAATATAACTAAGTTATAAATTGGAGCATAGAATAAATAAATAAATACTTTTTTTATAGTTCATTTATTTTCTAATTCAAATTGATCAAAGTATTCCTTTTCTCAAACTTGTGCATTTAAAGTATATTCTCAAGTATTTTCAAATTTTTGATAATAATCTTTATAATCAATCAAATAGTTTTCTCATGATTTTACCTCTATCTCTTTACAAAAAGCCTCATCAAAAGTTAATTTATTTCATGAATATAATAAATTAACATCTTCACAAGTATTTAATAAAACACCAGTTGATGTTTGATTATTAACATTTACTCCTACAGATGCTGGTATTGTATAACCATTTTCAACAAAGGATATATTTAATGTATCATTTAATTTTTTTTCATTATCTCATGACAACAGATTAAACAACAAAATAGTTAAAACTGCTATCAATAAAATATCTAATATTTTTTTCATTATTTTACTTTATTTAATAAAAAATCTAAATCTTTATCAAAAGAAAATATACTTTTCTTATCACTTTTATCAAGTTTAGTTTGTTTTTTTATAACAAAAACATAATCTTTTCATCATTCAAAAAAATTATTAATCTTAATAAAATCGAAAAATCTTCTTCTAAAGAAGTTTCTACACACATTATTATTAACTGATTTGGCTCAAATAACTATTGAAAATCTGTTATAATCTAAATTATTTCTAATATGATTTAAAACTATTCAATAAGAAAAAAAAGGTTTTCACTTTTGTAAAACCTTTTTTGTTTGCCTTTCAGTTAATCTAAATTTTTTAGATATCACCTGAAAAAATACTTAAAAACTAAAATTATTTTCTTTTTACATAGTTTCCTTTACCATCAAAAGATGATTTTCTTGCAGTACCTCAAGCAACTATATGCATTTTAGCTTTACCATTAATTTCTTGAAATCTTTTTGGGTAAGAAACTGCTAATTGGTGTCTTCCTTTTCTTCTTCTGTTTTTTAAAACATTTCTACCTGAGTCAGTTGAACTTCTTTTCATGAATCCGTGAACTCTAAGTCTTTTTCTTTTTTTTAATTTTCCTAACATTTTGATTATTTTTATATACTAATAAATAAATTTATTTTTATAAATTTCTAAAAGGGTGTATATAATCTTTTAAAAATTGAACTAGATAATATTAAATTTTAACAAATTGTCAAAACTTTTTTAAGAACTAATAGTAGTACCTTCATCTTTTCATAAAATAGCCTTTAATATAGCTCATTCATCATATAAACTAACAACTTTTAGAGTTAAATTATTATCTTTTGCTAATGCTATAGCTGTAGAATCCATAACTCTTAGATTTTTAGTAATTATTTCATCATAAGTAGCATTTTTTATAAATTCAGCATCATTATATTTTATAGGATCCTTAGTATAAACTCAATCTACTTTTGTTGCTTTTATCATCATATCAGCTTCAATTTCAAGAGCTCTAAGAACTCATGCAGTATCAGTAGTAAAGTATGGGTTTCAAGTACCTCATCAAAATATAACAACTTTTCATTTAGATAAACCTTTTAAAGCCTTTGGCTTATTAAATCTTTCAGCTACTCAATCAATAGCAAAAGAATTAACTGTTTTTACTTGAACTCATTTTCTAGATAAAACATCTGCTAAAGCTATAGTATTAATATTTATAGCCAGCATTCACATATTATCAGCATTACATCTATCTATATTTATTTTTTCAATCTCTGCTCATCTAATAAAATTTCAAGCTCAAACAACTATTCAAACTTCAATTTTTTTATCAATTAATCATTTTACAGTTTCACAAACCTCATCTAACATTACATAATCTAGTCATCCAGAATTTCCTCAAGCCAAAGCTTCTCAAGATATTTTTAATAGTACTCTCATTTATTTAGTTAAAATTTAATTATTTAAAATAGTTATAAAAAGTTTATCAGTTATATTTGTTATAGTAAATTCTTCATTTTTATTTCATAATTCACTATTTTTATCATTTAAATTTGTAGAATCAATTCATGTTCATTTTTCCAAAGAAACAACTCAATAAATTCAATTTTCTAAATAATAATGTTTTTCATATAAATAATTATCTCAATCTAATCTTATAACATAAAATGAAACTCATTTATCTCATAATATAGGACGAAGTGTATTCCAGTAAAACCATCAAGTATTATTTTCTATCAAAAAGTTAGTAACACTATCTGAATCAAGATCTAATCAAACATTTCAAATATTTTTAATTTCTAATCATTTGATATCTGAATATGTATATATGTCATTTCAAATTTCTTTAGGTGTTCAATATTCTGAAGATTCTGGTAAATCATCTATACTTAATTCTTCTATAGTAGCAATTGTAGAATCTGTTTTTTCAGATGTTGATTTTATAATATAATCTTCTTCATTTTCAAAAACATTTAAAGTTACTTCTAATTTTGAAACCTCTTTTCACACATATGCTTCGATTAAATATTTATTTACTCCATAATCAAGTGTTTCATAGTCATCAAAGGCTCTATATTTAAAAGTAGAATCACCTGGATTAAAAGTTTGTAATGTATATCTATCATCTGGAAAATCAGATTCATTATTTGAATAATTAACTATTATCTTATCTACATTATCTACCAAGGTTTTTCAAGTAAATTCAACCTTTAAAGAAAATAAATCTTTTCACTCTAAAGAATCTAAGCTTATAAATCTAGCATCTGTTAAATACTCTACTCTATATTTTTCTTTTATTACTTCTGTATTTTCAGCAGCTTCATATTTCTCTTTATTATCTAAAAAAGAACCTGAAGAGCTAGTTTCATTATTTTCTTCATCTAATGAATTAGTATTTGAATTATTTTCTCATAATAATTCTTCTTTGGCTTTATTTACATCTTCATTTTGAGTACTTAAACAAGAACTAAGAAATATAGACAAAAACAAAACAATTAAAAGTATTTTTAAATTTTTCATTATAAAAAAATTATATAATAAAAAGACAAAAACATAATAAGTAGTTTTTGTCTTTTGTAAAATAGTTTTTTAAACTTCTGTTATCATAGGAATAATCATCGGTTCTCTATCTATTTTTTGTAATAAGAATTTTTCTAAATCTGTTTTTAGAATCTTTAATAAATCTTTTTCTTCCATATCTGGAACATCTTTAATTGTATTTTCATAAATATCTCTTGATTTTTTTATTATCAATCTATGAACATACCTTACTTCATCAAGATAAACAAGACCTCTTGTTTCTAGTTTTATATGACCTAAAATTGCTTTTGTTTTTTTATCAACTTTGAACATAACAACTAAAACTCAAGAATTCATCATTTTTTCTCTGGCTTTTATAACATGACTAGTTGCTAATCACATTCAGTTACCATCAATTATTATTTCTTGAATAGGCACCTTGATTTTTGATTTAAATACATTTCAATTATTTGGAGCAAAATCAACAATATTTCAGTTATCTAACATTAAAACATTATTATCTTTCATTCATAATCATATAGCAGTATTTTTATGTATATGTCTAAAATATAAATCTCAAAAAACTGGCATAAAGTATTTAGCTTTGATAAGATTTATCATTATTTTTTGTTCTTCTTGAAAAGCATGACCTCATGTATGAACTTCACCATCATCTTTTGTTATAACATTAGCTCAAAGTCTAATTAATTTATTTATAATTCAGATAACAGATTTTTCGTTTCAAGGAACTACTGAAGAAGAAAAAACAACAGTATCTCATTTTATTATTTCTACAGAGTTATGTTTTCATTCACTCATTCTAGCTAATGCTGAAAATTGTTCTCATTGACTTCATGTAGTTATAATAATTTGTTTATGAGGCAGTACTCAATCAGTATTTTTAGGAGTCATTTTTCTAACAATACCTGGTTTTATATTTAGGTATCCTAATTCTTTTGCTATAGCTACATTTTCAACCATTGATCTACCACTTAAAAATATAGTTTTATCATATTTTTCAGCAATATCAATAAGTTGTTGTACTCTTGAGATCCAAGATGAAAAAGTTGCTATAATTAGTCTACCCTTATGATGATTTGAAACAATTTTTTCTAATTCTTCTCATACATTTTTTTCACTCATAGAAAAACCTTTTCTTATAGAACCTGTAGAGTCAGACATAAGTAGAGATATTCATCTTTCTCAAATTTCACTAATTCTATCTAAATCAGCTGGTTCATCAATAGCAGGAGTAAAATCTATTTTAAAATCTCATGTATGTACAATTTTAGTTCAACCTGGAGATTCTATATATATTCAAGCACAATCTGGTACAGAATGGTTTACTCTAAAGAATTCTACATTAAATTGACCTATTTTTATCATTTCTTTACTTCAAGCATCAATTTCTATTAATGTTGCATGACTTAAAAGTCAAGCTTCTTCTAATTGTTTTCTAACTAAACCTAAAGTAAATCTAGTACCATATAAAGGAGGACATCCTAAAGCTGGATAAACATGTTTTAATGATCATATATGATCTAAGTGAGCATGAGTAATTAAAAAACCTTTTATGTTTTTTTTGTATTTAGTTAAAAATGAAACATCAGGTATAGAATAATTAACACCTAACATATCAGCATCAGCAAACTGTACTCAACAATCAATTAAAACTATATCATCTCAATACTGAACCATTCACATATTTTTTGCTCATGTTTCATTATTTCATCCTATTGGTATAAATCTAGTATACCCCTCTCTTAACGCAGGTAAATAAAATTTTGTTTCAGGAAATTTAGATATAAATTTTCATCTTATTTCTTTACTATCATCTTTTTTATTTTTTGATTTTTTTGTATTAATAATTTTTTTATTTTTATTAATATTTTTTTTCGATTCTTCAATATTTTCTGTTGTTCAATCTATTCATTCATTTAAAACAATATGCTTATTTATTATGTCATCATTTGGATTGATATTTTGAAGAGAATCAATTTCTTGATCTAGTTCATCTAAAAAGTCTTTCATTTAAAAGTTAAATTATATATTATAAATATATCATATAAAAATAATCAAAATATATTAACAAACAATTTTTAATATTGATAAAAACTTATTAATTTGAAAATATAACATATTATATTATTATTTAATTCAGGCAATAAAATAATTACCCGTTTAAAAAATGGGCTAAAAATAAGTGTGATAATGTTTGATTCCTTTTGAACTATTTTTATAGATAAAAGCACTTTTTCCTATAAAAAGGAAAGTTACTTCTGTTTTGGTGAGCTGATTATATTCATTTTTTTAAATACTGCAAAAAATTTTCTAAATAATAGTCAATTTTTGTTATATCCCGATAATAATCCTCTATTTTAGCTACTTTTTTAAAATCATTTGTAATAAATTCTCAATTTTTAAATATATTATTTTTGAAAAAATTATACTTATTCATTAATATATCTGACTTTTTAGCTTTAGAATAAAAATCATTATTATGTAAAACATAATAAGTAAAACTTTCTGCAAAATCTTCATATTTATTTGTCATAGAATATCATGAAACAAAATCATTTTGATTAAGTCATGCTTTTAAAACTTTTGTCGATTCCCATGATATATTATAAAAATCATTACTAATATCAGCTCATCAACTATTATCTAAAATATATAAATCTAAATAATGAGAAAACTCATGAACTCAAACAGATAATACTTCTGTGTAACTCATATCCTCTAATCAATAAAGTCTAATTGTTTTATTTTTCATATTTCATCTAACAACTCATTTATTTTTATAAAAAATAACATCCATTTTTTTTATATCCGAATAAAATTTATCTATACTTAAAAATAAATCATAATTTTCATAATTATCATATGCCTTATCTTCATCTAAAAAAGATTGAGGAATAAAAGAATAATCAATCTTAGATGCTGAATTTAAATTAGATAAAATTTTATCTTCTATTTTTTTATCCAAATCTATAATATTACTTTCATCTAATTTATTAGTATCTAAATCATCAAGAACAACTGGATCTATATAGTTCTGTTCAATATATTCAATTTCATAATTATTAAATCATCAAAAAAAATAGTTTTTTGTTATAAAAGCCAAAAAACTAAAAAAAAGTGTCAAAAATATAAATAAAAATATTT
>ERZ1673962.1349-NODE-1349-length-11879-cov-4.468369_pt1 | contig 11879 bp, 11 predicted proteins | sample MGYA00580188_ERZ1673962 | MGnify/ENA primary metagenome ERZ1673962 (study PRJEB41334, sample SAMN05608104) | rock metagenome | biome: terrestrial subsurface; feature: shale formation; material: shale | place: USA: Pennsylvania ... | reverse complement strand
TTGTCACTTGTCACTTGTCACTTGTCACTTGTCACTTGTCACTTGTCACTTGTCAGTTGTCAGTTGTCACCAGTCACCTGTCACCTGTCACCTGTCACCAATGACCAATGACGCTTTTAAATGTTTTCACGGTCGAATATTAAAACTCCCCCGCCAGACGTTGTCGGGATCGTAATGCCGCTTGATCTTTCGCAATCTGGCAAAGTTTTTATCGTAGCACCCCTTCACCAGCTGTTCCTTCCCTCCCGCGGCACCGGGGAAATTGAGATAAACTCCGGCTTGCGACATGGGCCGCAACGCATCGACGAAATTGCCGACCCAGGCCGTGTTGGCCTCAACATACTCCTTCCCTTCCCAGTTGGCTTCCACCGCCACCATAAAATGACAATCCCGCTTGCCAAAAGCGGTATCGCCGGCAGGAACGCCATTCATGGCGCCTCCAAGTGCCCATATGTTCACCGATGAGAGGGGAGACGCGCTGTTTGCGGCATGACCGACAATCTGATCGATGATGCCGTCATCAAGGGACTTGAAAAACAGGGAATCCCAGTAATAGCATCGCCCCGGCGGATAATCCTTGTCGAAAAGACGCTGCACCCCGAGGTGATAATCCATGGGACCGGACAGATCGGCTATCGGTTTTGACCACTCCCGCAGGGGACGGATAACCTCTTCGCCGCGTTCGAAAGGCCCGGAATAGCAGGCCAGAAAAGCCACCACAGGCTGGCGATCGGCTTTGCCTTCGGCCGACTGCATGGGCCGGCTGCGCAACACGCAGAAACTGCTGAGCTCCACCGGCGCGCCGGCCATGAACTCACGCCAAAACGCAACGGCCCGCTTCGCTTCGGCAAACGGATAAAGAACCGCGGCAAACCACACCTGCGGCCCGACCGGGTTAAGGCGATACTCGAATCCGGTCACAACGCCGAAGTTGCCACCCCCGCCGCGCAAAGCCCAGAACAGATCGGGGTTCGCGTCGGCACTGGCGGTAATCTTCTTCCCCGCAGCCGTCACAATCTCCACAGCCGTCAGGTTATCGATGGTCAGACCGTCTCTCCGCAAAAGCCACCCCATGCCGCCATGCAGGGTCAACCCCGCGATCCCGGTTCTACTGACCACCCCGACGGGAACGGCCAGACCATGGGGACGGGTCGCCTCATCGACGTCGCCCAGCCGCGCCCCGGCCTGGACAAAGGCCGACGGAGCATCCGGATTGACCTCCACCCCGTTCATTCCCCCGAGATCGATCACCACCCCGTCATCGCAAAGCGCCTTGCCGGCCACGTTATGCCCTCCGGCCCGCACGGAAACACGCAGGTTATGGGCACGCACGAATCTAACCGCGGCTATGACGTCGTTCTCATGCGTACAGCGCACGATCAGCGCAGGGCGTCGGTCGATCATACCGTTCCAGATCAGGCGGGCCGATTCGTATTCATCATCATCGGACCGCAGAATATCGCCCTCAAGTCCGGCGGCAAAATCGCTGAGTACGGTTTCGGACACTTCGGTCCATGCGTCGTTCAAGGTGGCAATTTTCACAGACATCTGCTTCCTTTCTAAAAGATCCCCTGCCGGCAATTCTGCAATGACTTTGCCTTGATCACACCGCCATGCCTGGTCGATGGTCCGGACTAGGTATCCGTCGAAGGCACAAAATGCTTTCTTTGAACCGGCACGGCTGCGTTTCAGGGAATTGCGTCTTTCAGAAAAGTGTAGCAGTTTTCACGGCCAGGTAAAACCAACAGAAGTTTCCGACATTCATCCACTACGCAACATGAGAAGAAATCCAAGAGGGGAATTTTGACTCTCTTCGCCCCTCTTCATTTGACGCTTATCCCCTCATCCAGATATTTGATCAGTGGATAGATGAAAAACTCGATGATGCGTCGCTTCCCCACCTTGACTTCCGCAGTGACGCTCATACCGGCGGAAATGGGCGTTTGTTTTCCCTCGACCAATAAAGTTTTCTGTCGGGGCTTCACGTAAATTTCATAAATCAACCCCTGTTTCCGGTCCTCGATACTGTCTCTGGAAATATGCAGCAATTCTCCGTCAAGAACCCCGTATTTCTGAAAATCGAATGTATCGATTTTAAGAGAGACGGACATGGCCGGCCGTAAAAAGCCTACATCTTTATTCTGAACCAATCCTCGGATCAACAAAGGAGAATCCAGCGGCACAATCGTCGCCAGTTTTTCCGCCGGCGTTACAACGCCACCGGTGGTATGGCACAATAGTTGAGCTACATGCCCTGTAACCGGAGATTCAATCCTTTGGCGCCTGCTTAAAAACTCCGATCGCTCAATCTTCCCCTGCAGATATGCCAGGCGCTGACGCTTTTCCGCCACCTCGTCCAACAACCGTTGTCGCTCTTCCTTACGAACCAGAGCGATTTCCTGCTCGACGCGATGCATCTCTGTCTGCAATTCCTCGATACTGCAGGTCGCAATTTGCATCTGAGGAACCCAAGGGGGACGTTGCTAGCCAGTTAATTAGTCGGCTCTTCTTTCCAGCCCCGCCACCGATCTCTTTCCAACCCAGGCATTTCCACACCAAAATTCACAATATCTTTTTTTAATGTTGGATCCTTGCGAATCTTGGCTAAATTGTCAATTTGTTTTAATTGGTTTTTGCTTTGGGACATTGTTAACCATTGATCATTGCGCCCATTTCTGATACTTTCACCCCATGCCTCGATCCGCGCGCCTCGATTTTCCCGGCCTGCTCCAGCATGTCATCGTTCGCGGCAACGAACGCCGCCCGATCTTTCTGGATGATCAGGACCGCTCCTTTTTCCTGGAACGCTTCTCGTTTCTGCTGCAGGAAACGCATACCGACTGCCTGGCATGGGCCCTGCTGACCAATCACCTTCATCTGCTGCTGCGCCCTCGTTCGGGATCCCTGGCCACTTTCATGCGACGCCTGCTGACCTCCTATGTCGTAACCTTCAACCTGCGGCATAAGCGCAGTGGCCACCTCTTTCAGAATCGCTACAAATCCTTTGTCTGCGAAGAAGAGAGATATTTTCTCGAACTCGTGCGCTATGTACATCTCAATCCCCTTCGCGCCGGACTGGTTGACAATTTGGCCGAACTGGCAGTGTATCCCTGGTGCGGCCATGCCGTGGTACTGGGTCACCGGGTGCTCCCTGGCCAGGTTTACGGCGAGGTGCTGGAGCGTTTCGAAAAAAACGTTCAAAAAGGCAGAGCGGGCTACACAGCCTTTATCGCTGACGGCCTCTGTCAGAGGGCTCCGGATTTTGAGGAAAACAGGGGACTGCGGCGCTGGCTAGCCAAGCAGGTGGGCCAGGAAGAAAACTTGGCTGCCGATGCGAGAATTCTTGGAAGCGAGGCCTTTTTTCAGACGGTTCAGCCTGCCGCGACTGTGCCGCTTTCCAAAAAAATCCCGCTGCCGGAGTTACTGATGAAGGTGGCAGAGATTTTTGAGGTATCGCCGGAGTTGCTCTCCCGGCGAACTCGTCTGAGCGGTGTCGCCGAGGCGCGAGCGGCATTCTGCTATCTGGCCGTTGGTGTGATGGAGTGCAATGGTGCGGAGGTTGCTCGAATGCTTGGCATGTCACGAGCTGGAGTGAGCATCGCGGTCGGCCGGGGAAAGACCATCCTCGAAGATAATCCATCGTTGCTGGACAGTCTTCTTAATTGACTAATTAGCAACGTCCCCCTTAGCCACGTCCCCCTTAGCCTGGTCGGAGATTTCGGTCCATGCGTCGTTAAAGGTAGCAATTTTCACAGGCGTTTGCCTCCTTTCCTGATGGTCCCCTGCCGATTCCGTAATCAATCGTCCCAGCTATCCGATGCGTCGTGTTCGGACCGGCTCACGGGGAAGACATCCTTTCCGAAAAATAGCCCCGCAAAGGGAGCCCAAGATTCGCGATTTGCGAAAATCATGGGTAACTCTTTATGACTATAGGGATTTTCACCCCATCTGGCCATGTGGTTATCACAATTTCATATCACCTCGCGGCAAAATTGTCATGCCTCCCACCGGACAAAGTCGATACCTCGCCACCTCTGGCGCGATAGCTGCAATAACTATACAACAATCCGACAACACGACCGGATCTTTATTGGCACGACATAGCCCCAAAAGTCCCCCTGAAGCATCAGGGCATAACGTAAAAAGGAGTCATGACATGTGCACAGTTCCTCCTGAAGAAAAACTGCTGGATGTCGACGAAGTTGCCATAAAACTCGGGACAACTCCCCTGAATGTGCTGCTTTACATCAAACGCGGACAGTTGAGTGGAGAAGAGATCGAAGGCAAGTGGTACGTCGAGTCACAAAGTCTTGAAGCCCTCATGTCCAGTGCGGATGTTGTCGGGTCAGCCCCCTGCAAACCGGCCTGCCGTCATGGCGGTGGATGCGGCGGATGCCATTAATCTGCCTATTTTTTAAGCAACGACAAGCAGGAGATGTTTCATGAGTGTAACGATAAAGCCTTCGGATTTATGGTATAAGTATGCGCGTAAAAAAGAAACCCGGGACCGCCCCCGCTTCGCGGGTGTGCCGGATGACCTGCCTTTTGACGCCAACAATCTTTACGAAGTCATTCCCATGTTCGAAGCCGTGATGAACGCCCTGGACACACGAAGCGAACATGTCCTTCGCGAACTCGAGGAGATTCTCAATCGCGGGGTGCCGGGATTTTTATCCAGGCGCGACGAGGTCTACGATTATCTGCTCGGATCCATGAAAGAGGTACTGCGCGAGGACTGGTAGGCATGCAAGAAATCTTCGGCGACCTCTGGGCCTGGTACGGGCGCGCGATTATCGCCATCACCACCGGCGGTCAGGTCGGTTTGAAAGGTACCTGCTCCATGCCGAGGGGCTGTGCCCGGCAGGCCCGGGAACGTTTCCCCGACCTGCCCGCACGACTGGGCAGGCTGATCCGGAAACACGGCAACCAAGTCTTCGATCTCGGCAACGGCATCGTGTCCTTTCCGGTGGAACGTACGCCATTCGAAGTCCCCGACCTGCGGCTCATCGAACGATCCTGTCTTCAATTGAAAGCTCTGACCGACCGCAACGGCTGGCCGCTGCTGATTCTGCCACGGCCGGGTTGCGGCGGGGGCGGACTTTCCTGGAAGGAAGTGCGACCACTGCTGAAAAAGCATCTGGATGACCGGTTCCGGGTTATCACCTTGCCCGAGGATGCTGCTTAATGGTGTTTTCCGATGCCATGTTTTTACCACGCATCAGGATTGCATATTTACCAGGATTCTCCCCTTCAACTTCCCGGCGAGCATCCTGTCGATGCATGCATCGAGATCATCGAGGGTTATCTCTGTGCACATACTCGACAACATATCCGGCTTCCAGGCATCGGCAAGCTTTTTCCAGAGACTTATTCTATCCGCCATCGGGTAATGCTGCGAATCAACACCGACAAGGGAAACGCCGCGAAGGATAAAAGGATAAACGGTAAGATGCAGATCGGCCGAGGCGACGTTGCCGCAGCAGGTCACGATCCCCTGCGGATGGGTCGATTTGATCAGATTTTCCAGAATGACGCCGCCGACCGTATCGATGCCCCCGGCCCATTGAGCCTTAAGCAGGGGGCGATCGGTGGATTCCTGAAACGCCTGACGGGGCAGAATGCGGCCGGCTCCAAGACGTTCCAGAAAAACTTGTTCCTCGATCTTTCCCGTCAAAGCCACGACCCGATAGCCAAGTCGGGACAAAATCGCGACACTCATGGAACCGACACCGCCGGTCGCCCCCGAGACCAGCACTTCGCCGGCCTCAGGCCGGACACGCTCCACCAGTCTGGACACACTGATACCGGCCGTGACCCCCGCCGTTCCGAGTGCCATCGCCTCCCGCATGCTCAGGCCCGCCGGCGACTTAAGCGCCCACTCTGCGGGAACGCGAATATATTGCCCGAACCCACCAGCGGTATTCATCCCCAGATCGTAACCGGTAACGATAACGGCATCGCCTTCCTTAAATTCCGGAGATTCGGAATGCTCGACAGTCCCTGCGGCATCGATACCCGGGGTATGGGGATAGTTTTTCGTAACCCCTTTATTGCCAATACACGATAAGGCGTCCTTGTAATTCAGAGAGGAGTAGGCAACCCGCACCAGCAATTCTCCCGCCGGCAACTCATCAACGGTTCTGCTCTTGACCGAACGGACATAGCCCCGCTCGGTTTCCTCGACGACCAGGGCCCTGTAACGACTTTTATTCATGGCAGATCTCCTTGGTATCGATTCAGAGTGCATTGCGACTTTCAGGAAAAGTGTAGCAGTTTTCATCATCAAGGGAAGGCATCACGCCCGACGCCGCCGCATGAGAGAATAATTGATCAACAGACAAAATCCCCTGCAAAATGCCTTGCAGGGGCTCTATTGCAAGCTCGAACCGGCGCGGATATGTTGTTGCCGGTTTTACAATGTTTCCTTCGCGTCCTCGTCGATCTTCTCGACCGCCTTTATCCACGGCTCCAGCCGTTTCCCGAAGGCAACCTCGACCCGATATCGAACCTTGGCCGGAGCCTTGGGGTTGTAATAGGTATATCCGGGATGGATGTACGTCTTTCCCGGCAAGGACTCCAGGGATTCATGAAATTGAAGGGGGACATGTATCCGTTCGACGAGGATTTTCTGAATCCGGCCGCGAAGCCTTTTCTTTTCATTTCCACCTTTGGCGGCACGCCAGTCAACCTGCATGCGAACCTGGGCGGGCACGATGATATAGCGACCCTTGTCGGCATAGCGCCGGCGCAAGTCTCCGGCATTCAGCCCGGCATCTATTGCGAACAGGCGGGAGGCGACGGTCAGATGAAAAAGTTTCTCTTGTTTTTGGCGGGCAGCCGTTTTCGGCGTCAGTTTACCCTGCTGTTGTTTGAGAGGCAGGGCTGCGATCTCATCCAGCTGCCGTTGCCGAAAACGTTGCCAGGCTTCGCCGTTGTATTCCAGTACCACCAATGCCTTTTTCGGCAAAACCCTGTAAACCTCCCGGTAGTCCGGTTCCTCCATGCGCTCCACAGAGAATCCAAGCTCGGCGAGTTTTTTTTCATCGAACCAGACTTGCTCCTCGATATCGGCATTGACGTTGAGCCACAGGGATACGCCGCTGTTTTCCCGTCGATAAAACGTACTGGCCAGGGGCATTTCGCGTTCGGTCAGGGTCACTAAGGCATCCGGAACGCCGCTGCGATTGTATGCAACGCCTGTAAGCACCAGAGCGTTGACAAGAATAACCAGGGCCAATGCACCATACAGATAGCGCCGTTTCATGACCTCCCTCCCCTCGCTGTGGACCTTAACCGCCTGAGCACCAACAGGATGAGTACCGCACTCAAACCGATAAGCAGAAAAAACAGATATTTGGGCATCCAGTCCCACCACCAGTCGAACAGCTTGGTGTAGAGATAAAGCACGAAAAAGGTCGAACCCAGATTGGTCAAGCCGGGCCACTGCCGTCGAATCCCCAAAGTAATAACACCGGCGGAAAGCAGGAATCCGAAAACCTGGTAGGAAGCTTCGACCACCCCGGGAGACCAGAGAAGGTAACTACCCCTGCCCCAATTGGACAGGATCAGAATGGCAATGAAGATTGTCAGCAGACCGTAGCCTCGATAGAGATTGGGAAAATTACCATGGTCACGATGCGGCACGGTCCCGAGCAAGATCAGGAAGGCACCGGCGAGAATGAAATTCTCCGGCCGCTCCCCGAAGGAAAGCCAGTAACAGCCTCCCCAGGTGCCTATGGTTGCCGCCAGGTAGCCCATGAGGCATGTCATGCCGGCTATCAGCATCAGTCTGAGCCCGGATGCGTAAGCCAGGAGCATGGCGAAGGCCCCCCAGACCAGGAAGGCATTCTGGCTGGGTATGATATTGAATATCGTCCCGAGAACCGACAGGTTGAGAACAAAACAGGTGAAGGCGATAAGACTCAGCAGGGAAGCGAAATAGAGCGTCTTTTCCCGTCGGGCCGCATAATCGACGCCGATCACGACACAGAGGGGAGCGCTGACGAGAATAGCGACCTGCATAATGGTGCCGAGCCCTCCCCAAAAACGGTAAAAGAAGAAAAAGACTGCGGCCGACAATGCCAGCGCCCCCAAAAAAGCGGCGATACGCATACTCCAGCTGAGCTGTTTCTCGGCCCCGCTGATATCGACATCGTATTGGGAAGCGAAACGATCCAACAACGACCGGTGGTAGGAAGCAAGACGCTCCTTCTGACGATCGTCCAGAACCAGAATCTCCTCTTTCTCCAGATCCTCCAGTTCTTCCCGGAATGCGCCTATGCGATCAGCGCGCTTTTGGGCCTGATCCTTTTGCATACTGTCCCCTTCCGTTTATGAAGTGCAACCAATAATCGAATATAAATGGCGATTCGATTCGGGTCAATCACAAAAGTCGATCCTCGCCGGCGGATTTCATGCGACATAAATCTCCTTTCCACCATATCATTGACACCCTTACCCGCCGCCATATCATCGATGTACCAGTCCATCCAGAGCACTACCCGCCTGGCTTTCCGTTTTTTACTTGAAAACGGTTTTCATTTTCTGTTATTTTCTAAAGTACATTGACGGTTATTACGGTCAAGAGACTCTTTACCGGTTTTCGTCGTTATTATTTTTCATAAAGAAGGAGAAGGCCGCCATGTCCATTCTCATTGTAGGTGCGGATCGCATCAACGCGCTCATCCCCCATCTGGAAGAACTCGGCGCCACCCGCATTACCCACTGGCCGGCCCGCAACAGCAAAGTCGCGAAAAGCACAATCCCCGGTCATGTGGATGCCGTGCTGTTTTTTACCGATTATCTTCATCATACCGCCGCACGCAAGCTCAAGTCCCAGGTCAAACAGCTCGGCATACCGGCCGTTTACAGCCGCCGCAACTGGAGCGAACTTGGTGAGCGGATGCGCCATCTTACTTCTTGAAACTCTCTCGAGAGCGGACACAAAAAAAGCGCCCCGAAGGAGCGCTTTGAATAAAATAGAAAACACCGTGTAGAGATCATTTGAGCAACAAACGATCTCCTGACGTTTTGTCTTGAAGTTTGAACTTTGCAACCAGTTCCTGCAAAAGGCCTGCCTGACTTGAGAGTTGTTCCGCCACGGCAGCGTTTTCTTCGGAGGAAGCGGTATTCTGCTGCGTCACGGTATCGATTTGCGCCAACCCTTGATTGACCTGGATAATACCTTCGGCCTGCTCCTGGGAAGACATCGCCATATCGCTGATCAAATCGGTAACGCGCGTGATTTCCGTTACGATTTCATCGAGAGCGACAGCAGCATTACCGGCGATTTCCGTGCCATGTTTGGTTTTGCTTACCGAGCCCTCGATCAGTTGTGCGGTTTCCTTGGCGGCTACCGCACTGCGGGCGGCAAGGTTGCGCACTTCTTCGGCGACAACGGCAAATCCTTTGCCATGCTGACCGGCACGGGCCGCCTCGACAGCGGCATTTAAAGCCAGCAAGTTGGTCTGGAAAGCGATTTCATCGATAACCTTGATGATTTTGGAAATATCCATACTGGAAGCATTGATGTCCTGCATGGCGGATACCATATCCTGCATCTGGAGTTTTCCTGTTTCGGCCACCTTGCGCGCATTATCCGCCAGAACATTCGCCTGACCCGCGTTTCCGGCGTTGCTTCTGGTTTTGGATTCGAGATCCTGCATGGAGGCAGCAATCTGCTCCATGGAACTTGCCGACTCCGCGGCGCCCTGGGAGAGCGTTTGGCTCCCGTCGGCAACCTGGTTGGATCCTGAGGCAATCTGGCTGCTGGCCTGCCGGACCTGAGCCATCAATTCATTCAGGGCGCGATTGGTATTCGCCAGGGGCTCTTTGATCATGCCCGTTGCTTCAAAGGTAAAATCCCCTTCCGACAACCGCTGGAAGGCTGCCAGAATTTCATCGCTGAGATTATCGGCAAACTTGTTCATGGTCCGTGCCAGTTCGGCGATTTCGTCCTTGCCTCGAATATCGAGACGCTGATCGAGGTTCCCTGCGTCCAAGGCCTGCAACATGGAAACGGCCTGCCCCAAGGGCCTACTGATGGCACGACCGCCCAAGGCCGCACCGACCACGGTACAACCTCCGGCGATCACGGCGATAATGATGATCCACTTCGCCATGGCATTGAGATTGCCATTGACACCGGCGACCAAATCCTCGATATCCCTGGCATCGTATTCGGCCACAATCGCCCAGTCCCACGGTTTGTAATAGGATACGACACCGAGCTTTGTCGAGCTTTCCCCTGTCCGTTCGTTCTTGAGTACATACTTTTCGACAAAGGTTTCGATCTCTCCGGAGGAGCTGGTCAGATTTACCGCTTTTTCAACAATATTTTTGATATAGGGTGAACCATTTTCGTCCTGTGCCGACAACAGGTTTTCCCCTTCAACCGCTTTGTCTTTCGTCAGAAGAATCCGACCTTTTTGATCCTGCGAAGCGCCCACCACGTATACCTGCCCGGACCGCCCGACGACGATATCGAGAATGCCCTTGCGCAGACTCTCGACATTTTCCTGCTTCTCACCGAAATACAATACGCCGACCACGCGACTCTTATCTGCGTTCCAAAGCGGTTTGTACGCAGTGATATACCAGTCGTTCACCACAAAAGCGCGTCCGATGTAGGTCTGTCCCCTGAGTACGGCATCGATAACCGCATTCGGTTTGCCGTTATGGATATGCGGAATGAAAGTCCCGATGGCCCTGCTGCCATTGTTCTTGAGGACATTGGTTGCCACCCGCAGCATATCTCCTTCATCGTTCATGCGTTGAAACACCGTCGCCGTACCACCCACAAGCTCATAAACCTTGTCCACCAGGGGGGTCTCCACCTCGGCTCGGGTATTTTTTCCGAGCCATACTCCTCCGGTATACATTTTGGGAAGTTCGACGGAAACCTTTTGTTTGGAGAACTGATTGACCGCCGTCCAGGATACGGTTTCATCATTCAAAACGATCCCGCCGGCATTGTCCAAAACCTCCTGGGCGACATTCAGATTGGCCTGAACCTGTTTCGTGACGGATTCGGCCATCGCCTGGGACATGAGATAGATATTCTGGGCGACCTTCTCACCTTCCTGTTCGGCCAATATTTCAATTTCCCGGTCGATCCGTTCTTCCAGTATCCCTTTTTGGTATAAGGCGACCCAAACAATACTTATGGCGGTAAGGACGATAAGTGCGATACCACCGGCTGTGATTTTTCCTTGAATTTTCATAGTTTCACATCCTGACCAATAAGCTGATTATCCCAATAAAAACCACCAGGTAAAAAACTCACACCTGGAACCTTTCTATGATTAATGCAGTCGCTATCTGGCGTGGAGTTTTCGATAAAACGGTCATAAAATCGGAGGGAAAGGATAAACACCTCCTTCCCCACGCTACTCACTCGATATATATTCGTATACATAACGATTGTTCAAGTCAGACACCTTTGGGGCGATTGCACCACCGCCTTACCGCCGTTACGGTCGACCCTTCATGCTGAAAATCCGGTAAAAACAGCCCAGCAAACCAGACGCGTCTATATCAGCATAAAAAAAGAGGCGTTTTCGACGCAGACAAAGACGCTGACCGCTTGGGCACACCAAGGGTGTTACCGTCGCGCAGATCCGTGCACAGCGAATTGACCGAGCCTTCAGCCCAAGTTGTGCGTATGTTGTTTCAGGATTGTGATAGGAAATAAAATTACAAAATTTAATGGTTTTTCTTATAACAAAGCGCTTTCAGTATTACCAGACAATAAATTTAAATGAGTTATTTTTTTTAAAATCACCAAAAAAAGATAATTCTGGCAAAAAAAAGCCCGCGATCTTAATGATCGCGGGCTTTATCAACTTTTGGTGCCGAAGGCGAGACTCGAACTCGCACGA
>ERZ1673962.1348-NODE-1348-length-11882-cov-61.463769_pt1 | contig 11882 bp, 6 predicted proteins | sample MGYA00580188_ERZ1673962 | MGnify/ENA primary metagenome ERZ1673962 (study PRJEB41334, sample SAMN05608104) | rock metagenome | biome: terrestrial subsurface; feature: shale formation; material: shale | place: USA: Pennsylvania ... | reverse complement strand
TGCCGATGTTGCCGAGCAGCAGCTGCACCATGGCGCCGGTGCGGATCATCTGCGAGCCGACCGAGTGCTGCGTCCAGCCGAGCGCATACATGATGGTCATGGCCTTGCCTGGCGCGGAGGTCTCGGCAATGGTTTCCCAGACCTTGAGCATCGCTGCCTGCGGCGTACCGCAGATGTTGCTGACCACGTCCGGCGTGTAGCGGCTGTAGTGCTTTTTCAGCAGCTGGTAGACGCAGCGCGGGTGCTGCAGGGTCGGGTCGACCTTGGCATAGCCCTGCTCGTCGAGCTCGTAACCCCAGGTGCCCTTGTCGGTGTAGGCGCGCTTGTCGGCGTCGTAGCCATTGAACAGGCCATTCTCGAAGCCGAAGCCTTCCTTGACGATGAAGGAGACGTCCGTGTAGTTGCGCACGTACTCATGCTGGATCTTGTCGTTTTCCAGCAGGTAATTGATCAGCCCGCCAAGGAAGGCGATATCGGTTCCGGTACGGATCGGCGCATACAGGTCGGCCACCGAGGCCGAACGGGTAAAGCGCGGGTCGACCACGACCAGCCGGGCCTTGTTATGGGCCTTCGCTTCGGTCACCCATTTGAAGCCGCACGGGTGGGCTTCGGCGGCGTTGCCGCCCATGATCAGTACCAGGTCCGCGTTCTTGATGTCGGACCAGTGGTTGGTCATGGCGCCGCGGCCAAACGTCGGGGCAAGACTTGCCACCGTCGGGCCGTGTCAGACGCGCGCCTGGTTGTCGAATGCCAGGATGCCGAGCGAACGCACTACCTTGTGAGTGATGTAGCCGGCCTCGTTGGAGGATGCCGAGGCGGCGAGAAATCCGGTGCTGAGCCAGCGATTGACGATCTGCCCCTGCTCGTTCTTCTCGACGAAGTTGGCGTCGCGGTCGTCCTTCATCAGCCGGGCGATGCGATCGAGGGCTTCATCCCAGTCGAGGCGCTTCCACTCGTTGCTGCCGGCTTCGCGTACCTGCGGGTACTGCAGCCGGTTCGGGCTGTGGACGAAATCCAGCAGACCGGCACCCTTCGGGCAGAGCGTGCCGCGATTGACCGGGTGATCGGCGTCGCCCTCGATGTGGATGATTTCCTGCGCGACGTTCTTGCCGCCGCTGCCCTGGCTGTACAGGATCAGCCCGCAGCCAACGGAGCAGTAGGGGCAGGTGTTACGGGTTTCGCGTGTGTTGGTCAGTTTGAAATGCCGGATCGACTCGGCGTACGCCACAGGTGGCGCCATGCCCAACGCAGCCATGCTCGACGCTCCAAGGCCCACGCCACAGACCTTGAAGAACTGTCGACGGTTCATGTCCATCGTGGTTCTCCTCAACAGGCAGAGCGCCAGTACATTGCCGGCGCCTCGTTTTTCAGCTTAGCCAAGCGCCAGATGAGCGGGGGATTAATCGCGGCTCGACTTTTGGCTAATTGTGTTTCTCGGAGCAGCTCTGGGGCGAGACGTGCCAGACGCCACGCAGGGAGGAGCCGGCGTGCGAACGGCCTCGCCCGGGCGCTGCGGGAAAAAATCCGACCAACGGCAGCTCCTTCCACCAGCAGCAGGCAAGCGCGACGACGACAGCGGCCCCTGGCTTGGCGCGCGCTCGCCCGCAATCGTTGTACCAGGCACCGTGCCTACCGGCACGAGCGTCCAGCTCCCCCGCTGGCGTTGCGCTGGTAAAAAACAGCGGCCAAAGAAAAGCCCGGGACCAGCCCGGGCTTTTCTCGACGCCTTATGCTCAGGCGTTCTGGCGAATACCGGCGACCAGCCAGGGCTGGTTCTCGCCCTGCTCGCGCTCCATGCGCCAGCTCTCGCTGAAGGCTTCGCCCTGGTCGAAGCGCGAGGTCTTGGCCACGCCGCTGAAGGTCAGGGTCGCCACCGTCTTGTCGGGCGTATCGTCGACACCGTCGAGACCGATCTGCAGATCATCGATGTAGGTCGACTGGTAGGCGTCACCGATCTCGGCGCGCTCCTGCTTGAGAAACGCCAGCAGCTGAGGGGTGACGAACTCGGCGATCTTGTCCATCTCGTTGGCATCCCAGTGCTGCTGCAGCGCCAGGAAGTGCTCGCGCGCCGCGGCCAGGAAGCTCTGCTCGTTGAACCAGGCCGGCGCGTTGATCACCGGCGCCGCCGGGGCGGCGCTGCCGCCGAAGATCGACGGCTGCTGCGGCATCTCGCGCTGCATCGGCGCATGGCCCGGCGCGGCCATGGCCGGCTGCTGGCGGCGCCGCGCGGCGAGGAAACGGAACAGCACAAAGGCCAGCAGGCCGAAGATCAGGATGTCGAGAAACTGCAGGCCTTCGAAGCCGTCACCCATGAACATCGAGGCCAGCAGACCACCGGCGGCGATACCGGCCAGCGGGCCGAGCCAGCGCGAAGCGCCACTCGCTGCCGGCTGTTGACGACCGGCCTGCTGCTGAAGGGTTGCGTCGTTGCGCTGCTGGGGCGCTTGACGGGTCTGGTGACTCGGTGCCGCGCCAAAGCTCTTGCCACCGCCGAAGCGCTTGGCCGCGCTGGCATCGAAGGCAAAGGTGAGGCTGATACACAGCGCCATGAATACGCTAAGCACACGTTGCATTGAGTGTTCCCGCTTGTCGGTTGGATACGCGCGTCATGTTGCATCTCACCCCGGGCATCGGCCAGCTGCAGAGTGTTTCCGGCTTTTGCCCGCAGTGTTCGGATGACGTCAGCGCCAGTTGTAGAGTTCCTTTTCGGTGAGCGCGTGCATCGGCTCCACCTGCGCCTGGAAGGCCTTCATCGAGGCCCAGATACGGCCGTTGAGCTCGCTCTGCGCCGCGAGTTCGCCGAGCACCTGCTCGGACTGCTCGCGCAGCGCGGCCAGCACTTCGTCCGGGAAGCGTTTGAGCTCCACGCCCTGCTGCTTGAGCTGATCGAGGGCCAGCGCATTGTTGTAGACGTAGTCGTCGAGCATTTCGCGGCTGGCGGCACGGGTCGCCTCGGTGAGGATCGCCTGCAGGTCGGCAGGCAGGCTGTCGAAGGCCTTCTGGTTGACCAGCAGCTCGAGCACTGCCTGCGGCTCCTGCCAGCCCGGGTAGTAGTAGTACCTGGCGGCCTTGTGCAAGCCGAAAGCCAGGTCGTTGTAGGGGCTGACCCAGTCGGTAGCGTCGATGGCACCGGTCTGCAGCGCGGTGAACACTTCGCCGCCAGGCAGATTCACCGTGGTCGCCCCCAGGCGCGAGAGAACCTCGCCACCCAGGCCGGGCATGCGGATCTTCAAGCCCTTGAGGTCGTCCAGGCTGTTGATTTCCTTGTTGTACCAGCCGCCCATCTGCATGCCGGTGTTGCCCACCACCATCGGCTTGACGCCGAAGGGTGCGTAGGCTTCCTCCCAGAACTGCTGGCCCTGGCCACGGCTGAGCCAGGCATTCATTTCGTTGGTCGACAGGCCGAAGGGCACCGAGGTGAAGAACTGCGCGGTGGGCACCTTGCCCTTCCAGTAATAGGCCGCACCATGGCCCAGCTCGGCAGTGCCGCGCGAGACCGAGTCGAACACTTCCAGGGCCGGGACCAGCTCACCGGCGGCATAGACCTTTATCTTCAGCCGGCCGCCACTCATGGTGTCGACCCGCTCGGCCAGGCGCTCGGCCGAAGTGCCCAGCCCCGGGTAGTTCTTCGGCCAGGCGGTGACCATCTTCCATTGATAGGTCTTGGCAGGTTCGCTGGTGGCACCGGCGCGTTCGGGCGCGGGCTGGTCGTCGTTGCAGCCGGCGAGCCCGAGCAAGGCGAACAGGGCGGTGGCGGCACCGAGCAGATAGCGGCGTTTCATGGGTCTCCGGGTCCTCGATGGGGCTCGTTGAAATGATCGGTCAGAGGGCTTCGAGCTTGGCGTAGCTGAGCATCAGCCACTTGCTGCCTTCGCTCTCGAAGTTCACCTGCACCCGGGCCTGGGCGCCGGCGCCTTCGAAGTTGAGGATGGTGCCTTCGCCGAACAGCGAATGGCGCACGCGCTGGCCGAGGGCAAAGGGGGTTTCCGGCACGCCGGCGCCGGCGAACAGCGAGGCGCCGCTCATGCTGCGCCCGGCAAAGGTGCGACTGACCGTGTTGTTCAGCCGCACTTCCTGAATCAGCGCCGGCGGGATCTCCCGCACGAAGCGCGAGACCTTGTTGTAGGTCTCGCTGCCGTGCAGACGACGGGTCTCGGCGTAGGTGATCACCAGTTGCTGCATGGCGCGGGTGATGCCGACATAGGCCAGGCGGCGCTCCTCTTCCAGACGGCCGGACTCCTCCAGGCTCATCTTGTGCGGGAACAGCCCCTCTTCCATGCCGACCAGGAACACCAGCGGAAACTCCAGGCCCTTGGCGCTGTGCAGCGTCATCAGCTGCACGCTGTCCTCGTGCTCGCCGGCCTGCTGCTCGCCGGCCTCCAGCGAGGCGTGGTCGAGGAAGGCCGCCAGCGGCGACTGCACGCTGTCGTCCTCCTCGTTGTAGCTGTCGAAGGCGCGCGCGGCGGACACCAGCTCCTCGAGGTTTTCCACCCGCGCCTGGGCCTTGTCGCCCTTTTCGTCGCGGTGATAGGCGAGCAGCCCGGAATCCTCGATCACCGCTTGGGCCATGCTGTGCAGGGGCAGCTTCTCGACCTTCAGCGCCAGGCTGTCGATCAGCTCGACAAAGGCGTTCAGCGCACTCGCCGCGCGCCCGGAGACCGCCTTGGTGCCGACCGCCTGATGCAGCGCCGCCCACAATGACAGGCCCTGCTCGCGCGCCAGCTGGCGCAGGCTGTCGACGGTCTTCTCGCCAATGCCGCGCGCGGGCAGGTTGATCACCCGTTCCAGCGCCGCGTCGTTGTCGCGGGTCTGGATCAGGCGCAGGTAGGCCATGGCGTTCTTGATCTCGGCGCGCTCGAAGAAGCGCTGGCCGCCGTAGATGCGGTAGGGAATCTTCTCGCGCAGCAGCGCCTCTTCCAGCACCCGCGACTGGGCGTTGGAGCGGTAGAGGATGGCGATCTCGCTGCGGCTCATGCCGTCGCGGATGGCCTTCTCGATGCTCTCGACCACATAGCGCGCCTCGTCATGCTCGTTGAACGCGGCGTACAGGCTGATCGGCTCGCCCTCGCAACCGGAGGTCCACAGCTCCTTGCCCATGCGCCCCTGGTTGTTGGCGATCAGCGCGTTGGCCGCCTTGAGGATGCAGGCGGTGGAGCGGTAGTTCTGCTCCAGGCGAATGATCTCGGCATCCTGGAAGTCGTCGCCGAACTGCTGCAGGTTTTCGATCCGCGCACCGCGCCAGCCGTAGATCGACTGGTCGTCGTCGCCGACCACCATCAGGCTTTCGCCACCCTTGGCCAGCAGCCGCAACCAGGCGTACTGCACGGCGTTGGTGTCCTGGAACTCGTCGACGAGGATGTGCCGGAAGCGCCGCTGATAGTGCTCGAGCAGGCCCGGATGATCGCGCCACAGGTCCAGCGCGCGCAGCAGCAGCTCGGAGAAATCGATCACCCCGGCACGTGCGCAGGCCTCTTCGTAGGCCTGGTAGATCTTCAGCTGGGTGGCGAGGAACAGATCGCCACCGGCCTGGATGTTCTGCGGGCGCAGGCCCTCGTCCTTCTGCGCGTTGATCCACCACTGCGCCTGGCGCGCCGGCCAGCGCTGCTCATCCAGCCCCAGCTCGCGGATCACCCGCTTGACCAGGCGCTGCTGGTCGTCGGAATCGAGGATCTGGAAGTTCTCGGCCAGTTTGGCCTCGCGCCAGTGCGCGCGCAGCAGGCGGTGGGCCAGGCCGTGGAAGGTGCCGACCCACATGCCTTGCGGGTTGACGTGCAGCAGCTGCTCGATGCGCTGGCGCATCTCGGCGGCGGCCTTGTTGGTGAACGTCACCGCCAGGATCGAGTACAGCGAGGCGCGCTCGACCTGGTTCAGCCAGGCGATGCGGTGCACCAGCACCCGGGTCTTGCCCGAGCCGGCGCCGGCAAGGACCAGTTGGCGTCCCAGGGGCGCGGCTACAGCCTGGCGCTGGGCATCGTTGAGGGAGTTGAGCAGGTGGGAGATATCGTCGTGCATCACGGCATTCTATGGGAAATGCCCGCGCCGCGCTCGCCTGCCGGCCCGCCGGGCGGCACGGCAGGCACGCCGGGACCTGCCGTCGGTCGGAGCGCGCTCCAGCGAAGGCAGGAACCGGCCGATCAAGAGGGTATGACTCTCGCTATCAACGTGCCATTATCGGCGAGCAATCGCACCTCGACCGCTTCGGACAAGTAGTACAAGAACAACCGATGACCGATTCCGCTCGCGCCGCCTACAAGGCTTCTCGACTGCCTGCCAGCCCCGAACGCACGGAGGCGGAGCCGGGCAGTCACGATGTCGAGCGCGTTCGTCTGCTCTACCGCGGCTCGCGCATTCCCAATCTGCTGCTGTTGCTGACCAGCCTGGCCTGCGTGCTGCTGCTCTGGCCGGACGCCGGCACCGGCCGACTCGGCGTCTGGGCGCTGTGGATGGTCAGCCTCGCCCTGGTCTGGCTACAGCAGGCCTCGGCCTTTGACCAGGCAGGCGCCGACCGGCAGCGCGAGCCCGGCTGGTACTGGCGCTTCTTGCTCGGCAGTGCGGTTTCGGCCGTCAGCCTGGCCTACGCCATCATCGCCCTGGTGCCCAGCGAGGCCTTTCTCCAGCAAGCCACGCTGTACGGGCTGATCGGCTCGGTGGTGGTGTCCACCAGCGTCGCCTATGGCGTCAGCCTGCCGGCCTTTCTCAGCTTCGCCGTGCCCTGCCTGCTGCCGTCCGGGCTGTTCCTGCTGTTCAGCGACGAAGTGCTGCAACGCGGCTGGGGCGTGCTGGCGATCATCGTCCTCGCCGCGCTCAGCCTGACCGCCTGGCAGATCAGCCGCCTGATCGGCGACAGCCTGCAGCAGCGCCTGCAGAAGCTGATCCTCATCGAGCGCCTGGGCAGTGCCGCGCAGCGCGCTGAACAACTCAACGCCGAGCTTGCCCGCGAAGTCGAGCAACGCCGCAACGCCGAACGCCAGCTGCGCCAGGCCTACGATGAACTCGAACAGCGTGTCGCCCAGCGCACCCGTGAACTGGCCGAGGTGGCCGACGAGCTGCGCGAGAGCGAGGCGCGCCTGAACCTGGCGCTCGACGCCAGCGAACTCGGCTTGTGGGACTGGGACCTGGCGCATGCCAAGGTGCTGCATACCCGCCTGGAAGTGGTGTTCGCCCGCGACGACCAGCGTGCCCACGACGAGCCGCTGCCGGACATCCACCCGGACGACCTGCCCCGGGTGCGCGCCACGCTCATCGCGCACCTGAAGGGCGAGACCGAGCAGTACGTGGTCGAGTACCGCGCCATCACCCATGATGGCGAATGCCTGTGGATCGAGGACCGCGGCCGGGTCATCCAGCGCGCCGACAACGGCCGCGCCCTGCGCATGATCGGCACCCGGCGGGACATCAGTGCGCTGCACCAGCAGGCCGAACAGCAGCGCCTGGCGGCCACCGTGTTCGAGGCTGCCGCCGAGGGCATGGTGATCATGGATGCGCGCTACCGCATCCTGGCGATCAACGATGCCTGCTGCGAACTCTCCGGCTTCACCCGCGACGAACTGCTCGGCCGCAGCGTGGCGCTGCTGGCCAGCTCGGTGGAATCGCAACGCCAGTACAGCCTGATGCGCGAGTCGCTGGAGCGCGACGACCAGTGGCAGGGCGAGCTGACCGAAGCGCGCAAGAACGGCGAGACCTACCCGCTCTGGGTGCAGTTGCGCCGCGTGCATGGGGCCGGTGGCGAGGTCAGCCATGTGGTCGGCTTCCTTTCCGACCTGACCATGCGCCGGCAGGCCGAGGAGCGCCTGCGCTACCTGACGCTGTACGACGATCTGACCGGCCTGGCCAATCGCAGCCTGCTCAAGGAGCGCCTGCACGAGGCCTGCCAGCGCGCCCGCCAGACCGGCCGCCATCTTGCGGTGCTGTTCGTCGACCTGGACCGCTTCAAGATTCTCAACGACAGCCTTGGCCACGAGGCCGCCGACTCGCTGCTGCGCGAAATGTCGCGCCGCCTGGCTCAGACCTTTTCCGACGCCGACACCATTGCCCGCCTGTCCGGCGATGAATTCGTCGTGCTGATCGAGTCCTACGGCAGCCTGTCGAACCTCGCCTACCTGGGCAGCCGCCTGCTGGCGCGTATCCGCAAACCGACCATCATCGACGGCCAGGAGCTGGTGCTCAGCGCCTCGGTCGGCATCAGCCTGATGCCTGAGAACGCCCGCGAGCCGGCCAGCCTGCTGCGCCAGGCGAACATGGCCATGCAGCAGGCCAAGCACCTGGGCGGCAATACCCTGCAGTTCTTCACCGAGCGCCAGCAGGACAGCAGTCTGGAATTGCTGCGCCTGGAGAACCAGCTGCGCAAGGCGCTGGTCGAGCAGCAGCTGGAGGTGTTCTACCAGCCGCGCCTGAACCTGACGAACGACCGCATCGATGCCGCCGAGGCCCTGGTGCGCTGGCGCCACCCTGAACAGGGCCTGGTGCCGCCCGGGCAGTTCATCGCGCTGGCCGAAGAGACCGGCCTGATCATCCCGCTGGGCGAATTCGTCCTGCGCGAGGCCTGTCGGCAGGCCGCGCAGTGGCGCCGGCAGGGCGTGGCGGACATCCGCGTATCGGTGAACCTCTCGGTCAAGCAGCTGCGCCAGGGCAACTTCATCACGCTGGTGCGTCAGGTGCTCGAAGAGACCGGCCTGCCGGCCGAGCGGCTGGAACTGGAGCTGACCGAAAGTCAGCTGCTCGACGATGTCGACGGCGCCATCGGCATCTGCCGCCAGCTGCGCGCGCTGGGGGTGAAGATGGCCATCGACGACTTCGGAACCGGCTATTCATCGCTCAGCTACCTCAAGCGCTTCCCGGTCGACTATGTGAAGGTCGACCGCTCGTTCGTCGCCGAGCTGGAACATTCCAGCGAAGACGCCGCCATCGTTCGGGCCATCATCGCCATGGTTCACAGTCTGGAACTGAAGGTGGTCGCCGAGGGCGTGGAAACCGAGGCGCAGCTGGCGTTCATTCGCGCCCAGCGCTGCGACGAGATGCAGGGCTACCTGATCAGCGCGCCAGTGCCGGCCGAGCGCTTCGTCACGCTGCTGCGCTAGCTCCGCTCACGGCGCGGGTGGCAGGCGGCTCCCGGGCGGGAGCCGCCCGACTCAGTGGGGGAATTGCTGGGCCAGGGCGCGCAGGGCTGCCTCGGCGTTGAGCACCCGGGTCACCGCTTCCTCGGCCTTGTCCGGACGGATTTCCAGGCGCTCGAACAGGCCCGGCGGAATCGGCTCCTGCGGCCCCTCGCCAATCCCGCGGTTGCGCAGCAGGCGCACCGCCAGGCAGACCAGGTTGGCATAGGCGAAATCCTTGCCCTGGTAGTTCGGGTCGGCCTGGAAGCGCAAGGCGTTGGCCAGTTCCACCGGCATGCCCCAGTAGCGCATCAGCCAGGCGCCGATCTGCTCGCGGGTAATGCCCAGCAGGTGGTGCTCGACGAGCGAATGGTGCAGGTGCGGGTTGACTTCCAGGTGCCGGCACAGCAGCGAGAAATGCGGCGGAAATACATGCGCCAGCACCAGATAACCGAAGTTGTGCAGCAACCCCGACAGGTAGCTCAGGCCGGGTTCGGGGCGCCGTTCGCGCGGGATCAGCCGGGTCAGCCCCTCGATCACCGCGGCGGTGTAGATCGCCTGGTGCCAGTAGGGCGTGGCCTGCTGCGGATGGTCCTTGGGCAGGCTCAGGGTCTTGCCCAGGGCCAGGCCCAGCGCCAGGTTGATCACCAGGTCGAAGCCGAGCACGCGCACGATGGCGTCCTCGACCGAGCGGATCTTCCCGGGCGCCGCGTAGTAGGGCGACGCCGCCCAGCTGATCACCTGCGCCGCCAGTGCCGGGTCGGTCTCGACCACGCCGGTGATGTCATCGACCGTGGCCTCGGGCATCACCCGCAGCTTGATGATGCGCTGCGCGGTATGCGGCAGCGGCGGGATCTCGATGGTCTGCTCCAGGCGCTGCTGGATGCGCCGGGCGGTAAAGCTCTGCACGGCCTGGGTGATCTCGGCGCGGTCGTCATCCGGGCGATCGAGATTCGGGCGAATCTGCTGCAGCGCCACGCTGAAGCTGCCGGCACTGCAGCGGTCGACCAGCCGGCGGAAGGCGTCGTTCTCCACTTCCAGCCAGAAACCAGGCTGGCCGGTTTCCAGAAGCAGCCGCGGCTGCTCCAGCAGGCGCTGTTCATACAGACACGGCGAGCCGGTCAGCGGCGGCAGCGCCGGTGCACTGCTCAGCTCGTGCTTGCCGAGCAGGCGCGCCAGGCGTTCGGGCTTGACCGCCACCAGCTGCCGGCCGGTCAGCTCGGTCAGGCGCGCCAGATCGAGCAGGTGATCCTGTGGCAACAGCACCAGCATCGAGCCGATGGCATCTTCGAGCAGCACGGCCTGCACGCGGCGCAGCGCGGCGAACCCACCGCGCTCGGTGTGCAGCCGATAGGCCAGACCGAGGTCGTCGAGAAGCTTGCGAATGGAGGCGGACAGTTCGGCGGGGGACTCGTTCGAAACAGCTGCGTTCATAGAGGGGTCCGTCGAGAGAATGCCCGCAGTATAGCCAAACGCACCTGGCGGAACCTCGTTCCGACGGATGGTTTGTCAGACCTGGCCGTACTCCTGGCCATGACGCAGCCAGCGCTCGAGCAACGGGCTGACATGCTGCGGCCAGCGCGCCAGCAAGGTCTGCGCCGCGTCGCGCACGGCCGGCAGCAGGTCGGCGTCGCGCATCAGGTCGGCGACCTTGAACTGCAACAGACCGGTCTGGCGGGTGCCGAGCATCTCGCCGGGGCCACGCAGCTCCAGGTCCTTTTCGGCAATGATGAAGCCGTCAGTGGTCTCGCGCATGATCGCCAGGCGCTCGCGGCCCATCTGCGACAGCGGAGCGTGGTAGAGCAGCACGCAGTGGCTCGCCGCGCTGCCACGCCCGACCCGTCCGCGCAGCTGGTGCAACTGGGCCAGGCCGAGGCGCTCGGGATTCTCGATGATCATCAGGCTGGCGTTGGGCACGTCCACGCCGACCTCGATCACCGTGGTAGCGACCAGTAGCTGCAGTTCGCCGGCCTTGAACCGCTCCATCACCGCGGCCTTCTCGGCCGGCTTCATGCGGCCGTGGATCAAGCCGACGGCCAGCTCGCCGAGCGCGGCCGAGAGTTCCTCGAAGGTGGTCTGCGCGGCCTGGCAGGTGAGCTCCTCGGACTCCTCGATCAACGTGCAGACCCAGTAGGCCTGACGGCCCTCGCGGCAGGCGGCGCGCACCCGCTCGATGACTTCCAGCCGGCGACTGTCGGCGATCACCAGGGTATTGACCGGGGTCCGCCCGGGCGGCAGCTCGTCGAGGATCGAGGTATCGAGATCGGCATAGGCGCTCATCGCCAGGGTGCGCGGAATGGGCGTGGCGGTCATGATCAGCTGATGCGGGCAGAGCCGGCCGTCGATGCCCTTCTGGCGCAGGGCCAGGCGCTGCTGCACGCCGAAGCGGTGCTGCTCGTCGATGATCACCAGGGCCAGGCGCCTGAACACCACTTCGTCCTGGAACAAGGCATGAGTGCCGACCACCATCGGGCAACCGCTGGCGATGCGCTCGAGCGCCGTGGCGCGGGCCTTGCCCTTGAGCTTGCCGGCCAGCCAGGCGACCTCGATGTCGAGCGGCTCGAGCCAGCGGCTGAAGTTGAGAAAGTGCTGCTCGGCGAGGATTTCGGTCGGCGCCATCAACGCCACCTGATAGCCAGCTTCCAGCGCCTGCAATGCAGCCAGCGCGGCGACCACCGTCTTGCCCGCGCCGACGTCGCCCTGCACCAGGCGCAGCATCGGCTCGTCCTGCGCCAGGTCGTAGGCGATCTCGGCGCCGACGCGCTGCTGCGCGCCGGTGGGGGCGAAACC
>ERZ1673962.1347-NODE-1347-length-11883-cov-35.606950_pt1 | contig 11883 bp, 9 predicted proteins | sample MGYA00580188_ERZ1673962 | MGnify/ENA primary metagenome ERZ1673962 (study PRJEB41334, sample SAMN05608104) | rock metagenome | biome: terrestrial subsurface; feature: shale formation; material: shale | place: USA: Pennsylvania ... | reverse complement strand
ACAAAATGGTATCACTGAAACGCCCCATGGAACTGTCATCAGTGGCGTAGCCCCCCGTGGAAACGGTTGTCATTGCATGGTTGATGGCATCAAACAGAGTCATGCCAGCCGCAAGATACGACAGCGCACAGGCCAAAGTAATACCCAGATAGACCAACAGTAGTCCACGGGCCATCTCATGAAAACGTGGCAGGGATTTTTCAGACCAGTCGGAAGATTCAGTCTGGAACAGACGCATGCCACCTACCTGCAGGAATGGCAGAATCGACACTGCCATACCAATCACGCCAAGCCCTCCGACCCACTGCAACATGGAACGCCACAGCAGTATGGAGTGCGGCAGGGCAGCAAGCTCTGACATCACGGTTGAGCCGGTGGTGGTAATGCCGGACACCGCTTCAAACACTGCATCGGCCAGCGACAGCGGGTGGTGGCTGAGCATCAGCGGCAAGGCGCCGTAAAAAGACAGGGACAACCAGCTCAGGCTGGTCAAAAGATACAGCTGTCGTGCCGTCAGCGTGAAGCGGTGGCCAAGGCCTGGCAGCATCAACAGTAACCCTGCCAGTGCAGCGAGACCGGATGACAGGAAGAAGGTACTGTACTCCTCGTCATCAGTCAGCAGGGCAAAAACTGCAGGTGCCAGCAACAGCCCCGCCATGATGAAGGCCAGCATACCGCACACATACAGTACCGGGCGAAAGAGTTTCATCCTGTTACCCCTTCAAAAGTAGCCAAGTCCGACCTGCAGCAGTTTTTCAACCTGCTTCAGGCTCTGCTTGCTGGTCATAAAGAAAATGAGATGGTCTTCGCTCTCGATGCGCGTGTCGGCGTGACTCATGATTACCCGGTTGCCGCGCACAATGGCACCAATGCGTGCATCTGTTGGCAGTTTCAGCTCACCCACCTGACGCCCAACGACACGAGAGGTCTTGTTATCACCGTGTACTACCGTCTCCAGTGCTTCGGCCTTCCCCTTGCGCAGTGCGTGAACCCGCGTCACATCACCCTTGCGGATATAGGCCAGCAGACTGCCGATAGTGATCTGCTCGGGCGAAATGGCATAGTCGATAATATTACCATCCACCAGGTCCACATACGCCGGGTTATTGATGATGGTCAGCACACGGCGTGCTCCGGCGCGCTTGGCCAGCATGGATGACATCACGTTGGCCTCGTCATCATTGGTGAGGGCACAGAAAAGATCCACCTCATCAATCCCCTCTTCGGTCAGGATGTCCAGTTCCGATACGCTGCCATTGATAACCACAGCGGCATCGAGCATATTCGCAATCTCTCGACAGCGCTCGGGCCGGACTTCTATCACCTTGACATTAAAACGAGCTTCAAGCCGCGCCGCCAGCGATGCGCCGATGTTACCACCCCCGGCAATCATGATCTGGCGATAGCGCTGTCGATTACCGACAAACAGCTGAGTCACGGCTTCAAGATGGGCAGGGGTCGCAATCATGTAGACCTCATCCCCGGGGAGGAACTGAAGATCGCCGTGCAAAGACACATGAGCCTCGCCCCGATAGAGGGCCACAATGCGCACCTCAACCCCTGGCAGCAGGCTATCGAGTTCGGAAACGGTATGGCCCCGCAGGCCGGAGCCGCTTCCGACCCGAAAAACCGCCAGCTTGACCAACCCATCCATGAAATCATGCACCTGCAGCGCACCGGGCCAGCGTGTCAGTTGTTCGATGTGATCGGTCACCAGCTGCTCCGGGCTGATGAGCACATCTACCGGAATCGCGCCTGTCCGAAACAGTTGATCAGCACAGCCGAGATAGCTGCTGCCACGAATGCGCGCCACTTTTCGAGGAATGTTAAACAGCGACTGTGCCAGCTGACAGGCCACCATGTTGACCTCGTCACTGTTGGTCACGGCCACCAGCATATCGGCATCCGCACACCCCGCCTGAGCCAGTACCGAAGGAAACGAGGCACGCCCCTCTACCGTGCGGATATCAAGCCGGTCCTGCAGCGTACGCAAGCGGCCAGCATTGGCATCGACTACTGTGATGTCGTTGGACTCTCCGGACAGCTGTTCAGCCAGGGTGGCACCGACCTGACCGGCCCCCAGTATGACAATTCGCATCGTATCGCCTGTGGCCTTGAAGGCCCTCTATGATGAATAATTTAGAATTATCCAGCGAAAACACGTAAAGAATCGAGGGTGCAAAAGCCTTAAGAGCGTAAAGAAACCGTAAACGGACTCCAGTAGTACTCAAACAATACGTACGACCAAAACCATATTATTCGCTTCCTGCTAGTATCTTTTTCCCTAGTGTTGTAATTTTGAAGCTCTTTCCCAAAGGGAACATTGGTAAAGACTGAACCTGAACCTCTAAAAGTCTCATTTCCTGTAGTCTTTCAAGCACCGCTGGTCGACAAGCTGACGTTACTGGACCACTTGAAGCCAATATTTTCAAACAATTATACTCCTCCTCAGAGATATTATCATAGCAATGCATATAAACCTCAATATAATTTTTTTATAATTGAAAAATAATAAACAACCAAAAATCAAATTATTTAAATTTTTCGACAAACCTATACCCAATACCAGGCTCTGTTTTTATGTAGTATTGTTCTGTTGGATCATCTTTTATTTTTTGTCTAAGCCTACCAATAAGAATCCTCAAATAATGAGTATCTTTAGCATGACTTTCACCCCATATACTTTTAAGTAACTGAGACTGGGTAACAATTTTACCTGCAGCCAACATTAAAGCCTGTAAAACGGAGAACTCTTTAGGCGTCAACCTTATTCGTTCACCATCAACAACGATCGTTCGTGTGGAAAGATCTATTTTTAATGTCCCATCGTCAAAAACTGCGGGGGCTTCAATAGACGCCTCTCGGTAACGCTCATAGTTACGCAGCTGTGTTCTGACTCGCGCCAATAATTCATCAATACTGAATGGCTTGGTTATGAAATCGTTAGCTCCCAAGTCGAGCGCCTTTACTTTTTCAGGCTCCTGATCTCGAACTGATAAAATAAGAACAGGGACTGACGCCCACTCCCGCAAATTTGCAAGCACATCAGACCCATCCATATCAGGGAGCCCCAAGTCAAGAATGACGAGATTTGGCGAATATCTCGCACATAAACTCAGGCCGACCTCACCGCTCTCAGCTTCTATCAACTCATAACCTTCAGTTTTCAAGCTGATACGGAGAAAATGTCTAATTTGAGGCTCATCATCGATTATCAGAATACAGTGGGATTCTCGATTAGCTGTCGACTCTGTCATTGAAATGGCTCTGTCTTGGACTCTTGTTCTGGCAAGTCTGTTAAAGGAAGTGCAATTTCAATGGTTGTTCCACAGTTTTTAGGCCCTGGCAATGCCCGAATCCGCCCACCATGTGCTGCGATCATACCGTGACATATAGCTAAGCCTAGGCCGCTGCCATGAGGACCGCGATCACCCTCTCCACCAGTGAAAAACATGTCGAAAACTTGCTCTCTTTGAACCTCCGGTATCCCCGGCCCCTCATCCGAAATACAGATAATGAATTCATTTCCAGTTTTACGTGCCTGTATGGTCAGGATTGAGCCATCTGGCGCGAATTTGGCCGCATTTTCAAGTACATTTATCAAAGCCTGCTCAATCAGTGCAGGGTGTACAAATAGCAGGGGCAGGTCATCTGCTACATCTCGCTCCACTCGAACTTTAGTCATTAAATTCCTGGTCCGGCGCAAAGCTGAAGACAGTATATCCGTTAATGCAATCCAGTCTCTCTCGATTTTTAGGGTTCCGTGCCCAAGCTTTGTCATATCCAGCAGGTTACGTATGTAGCGGTCCAGTCGCTCCCCTTCACACAACACTGAGTCCAGTAAGCTATCCCGGTCTTCACCGGACAAACGATTAAACATCGACTTCAGGGTACTCGCTGAGCCAATCATGGATGCAAGGGGGGTTCGAAGATCATGAGATATTGAAGACAGTAAGGCAGAACGCAGCCTTTCAGTATCTTCAGCCACACGAGAAGCAGAGAGATTAGAAACCAACCGAGTGCGGAGCCATGCAAGTCCAAGCTGATGGGAATAAACGCTGATTGCGAGGCCCCGATAATACTCTGGCGTCATATCTTCTACCCAGACCCCAAGAACAGCAAATACCTCACCATCCGCTTCAACAGGCTCGAAGCGCCACGGGAGGCTACTCAAGGTATCCGAAAACGCTCCACTGGGTTTATTGTTCGTTATTGCCCAGTCAACTGCAGAACAGGCAGCATCATTGAGCAAGTGCGAAGGCCCACTTCGGGTTACAACCTCAATAGCACCGTTTTCCGGATTCTGTTGAGCAATAATCAGCGGTATTCGATGCTGTGCGTATAGCGCTTCAACTGCCTCAGCTTGAACCGAGCTGATATCTGGAGCCGCGGCCAGACGGCGGCTGAGTTGAAGATGTGCATCGGTCTGATCATTTGAGGCACGCAACATCTGGATTTGGCCTCTCAACCTTCCTGCCAAATTCCCGCCAATAATCGCAATAATAAAGAAAAACAAAACAGTCAATATTTCGTCCGTATTTGTCATATTAAAACTAAGACGAGGAACTGTAAAAAAGAAATTATATGTAAAAAAACTCAACAATGCAGTAAATAATGCGGGACGAATACCCGTACGTGCAGCAACCCAAAGCACCGATGTCAGAAATACAAGTGAAATATTTCCAAGGGGGAGGAAGTGATCAAGTCCCATGGAGATAATAGTAGCCGTAAAAACGCTGACAACAGCCCAATAATAATCGGTATTTTTGCCATCATAAGGAAGACTTATTATTTTTTTTCGCTTCTTACGAGGCACTGGAACAAAAATAATTTCAAATGCTTCTGCTTGATTCAGAATTCGCCGACTCGTGGACTGTAACAGACTCCAGAAATGTTCGCGGGGGCGACCGAGCACCAGAGTTGTCACGTTGATCTCTTTTGCAAAAGTGACAATTTCGCTGGCGATGTCATACCCACGAAGTGTCCGTGTTTCGGCCCCCAAACGCGCAGCCAACTCAAAAGCTTTTGCCTGTCGTTGCTGATCTTCAGGCTGGGAGTGCCCATTATCAACCATCACGACAATCCAAGGGGATTTGCGTCTATCCGCCAGCCGCCTCCCCGCCCGGACGAGAGCCTCTCCTTGACCTGATGCTCCGTCAATAGCTACCAGCAGTCTTGACCGGACATGCCATGGGCCTTCAATTCCTCGAGACTGCATGCTCTCACGGACGTCTGCATCAAGGCGTTCGGCGATAGCTTGAACTGCCAACTCCCGGAGAGCCGAAAGATTCGAAGGTGAGAAATATCCCTCCATGGCTGCTCGGGCTTGCTCAGGTAGATACACTTTCCCTTGCCGCAAACGTTCCAGTAATTCGGAGGGTGTTAGATCTACTAAAACAATATCTCTGGCTTGTTCCAATATCGAGTCAGGAACCGTTTCCCGCATGCGAATGCCAGTAATACTGGCAACCACATCCGAGAGGCTTTCCAAGTGTTGAATATTAATCGCTGTCCAGACAGTGATACCTTGATTTAGCAGCTCTTCAATATCCTGATAACGGCGTGAATGACGTGTACCCGGTATATTCCGATGAGCCAGCTCATCAACTAAAAGTACATCAGGCTTGCGTTCGAGGGCGGCATCCAGATCAAACTCTTGAAATTTCTTACCCGAATATTCGACCTCTTTTTTTGACAGCGTCTCAAGGCCTTCACAGAGAGCAATAGTCTCTTCACGACCATGAGTTTCTACCACCCCGATAACAACATCGAGACCTTGCCTCCGTAATTCATGGGCTGCCTGAAGCATTTGATAGGTTTTGCCAACTCCAGGAGCGGCCCCAAGAAATATCTTCAGCCCATTACCCGACTCACGCTCCTGAACTCTCAGAAGCGCATCGGGGTTTGGGCGATTTTGATCGCCTTGACTCAATCCAGTGACTCCTTTGCATCTAGTGCAAGATTGATCCGCAGAACATTGACTCGCGGCTGTCCGAAGACGCCCATTACCGGGCCTTCAGTATACCGCTCAATCAGTTCATTAACCTGTGAGACCGGCATTTCACGGACTGTCGCCACCCGAGAAGCCTGCAATCGAGCAGACTCTGGTGAGATATGAGGGTCTATGCCAGAGCCTGAAGCCGCGAGCAAATCTACGGGGATCAAAGCCGCGTCAATACCTTCTCTTTCTGCAATGCTCCCTGAGTCTTCAGAAACACGGGCCCGCAGATCTGGATTGCTGGCCGCGTAATTTGAACCGCCAACGGAAAATGGATCATAATCCGCTGCCGAGGGCCGCCCTTGGAAATATTTCGGGGCTTTGAATGGTTGCCCAACCAATTCAGAACCGACGACGGTATCGTTAACCACAATAAGGCTCCCAGTAGCCTGATGAGGAAACAACACGGCACCGATAGCCGTCACGAAGAGAGGGTATATACCTCCACACAGCAGAGTGAACACAATTGCAGCCTTTACGGCTGTGAGCCAAGACGCCGAACGGCGTACAACAACAGAGTCTGAACCAGTCATTTCCTATCTCCTTACAATACAACCGTGAGCATCAGATCCAACGCCTTGATGGCGGGGAAAGGTAACAACAAACCACCAACGCCGAAGATCAGCAGGTTCCGACGCAGCAAGTGCGTTGCGCTTGCAGGCTTGTAGTTCACCCCCCTTAACGCGAACGGAATTAGCGCCGGGATGATCAGTGCATTGAAAATTGTTGCGGCCAACACCGCGTTCATGGGGTTCGACAGGTTCAGTATGTTGAGTACATCGAGAGCTGGAAGGCTGCCGACAAAGAGTGCCGGTAGAATGGCAAAGTATTTAGCCACGTCATTAGCCAGGGAAAAAGTGGTTAACGAACCGCGGGTAATCAGTAATTGCTTACCGATTTCGACCACCTCCAGCAGTTTTCCCGGGTCAGAATCCAGATCAACCATGTTTCCGGCTTCACGGGCTGCCTGTGTACCGGAATTCATGGCCAGGCCCAGGTCAGCCTGGGCCAGGGCGGGCGCATCATTGGTGCCGTCTCCCATCATGGCAACCAGTCGCCCTTCGGCTTGCTCTTGACGGATAATTTCCAGCTTTTGCTCTGGGGTGGCCTCTGCCACGAAGTCATCAACACCGGCCTCGGCTGCAATAGCGGCTGCTGTTACCGGGTTGTCACCAGTGATCATTACTGTTTTTACGCCCATTTCACGCAGTTTCGCAAATCGCTCTTTGATACCGGACTTGATTACATCCGACAAAGCTATGACGCCCAAAACCCGGTTGCCTTCAGCCACCACAAGTGGCGTTGCACCATTTTTCGCCACCCGCTCAACCAGGCGGTCCATTTCATGTGGATAGTGCCCCCCGTTTTCGGTAACCAGCTTTCGGATTGCGTCTGTGGCGCCCTTACGAAGAATACGACCATTGGGCATATTCACACCAGACATCCGGGTGTTGGCAGAGAACTCAATGAACTCTGTACCGTCTTCCGCATCGGCTTTGGAGCCTTTTTCCAGTGCCAGGGCAACGATTGATTTACCTTCAGGTGTAGGGTCTGCAAGGGAAGTAAGCAGCGCTGCATCTCTCAGAGTACCTGGTGCAACGCCTTGAACCGTCTCAAATGATGTGGCGCGGCGATCGCCCAGAGTAATAGTGCCGGTTTTATCCAGCAAAAGTGTGTCAATAGAGCCTGCCACCTCAACCGCCTTGCCGGATTTGGCAATAACGTTCGCACGCATGGCGCGGTCCATACCCGCGATACCAATAGCTGGCAGCAACCCCCCAATGGTGGTGGGAATAAGACACACCAACAATGCGACAAGTACCGAGAAAGAAGGATACGCACCGACGAAGCCAGCAAAAGGTACCAAAGTGACTACCACAATCAGAAAGATCAGTGTCATGGCGGCAAGCAGAACCGAGAGAGCCAGCTCGCTTGGTGTTTTCTGACGCTTAGCACCCTCAACTAAGGCAATCATCCGATCCAGTAGCGAGTTGCCTGGGTCAACGGTGATCTCGATCACAATCTCGTCGGATAGCACCTTGGTACCCGCGCTGACGCCACTATTATCAGTACCCGCTTCGCGAAGTACTGGAGCGGACTCACCAGTCACCGCGGATTCGTTGATCGTTGCGGCACCTTTAACAATCTCACCATCCCCAGGAATCAGTTCGTTAGGCTTAACCCGTACCCAATCGCCTTTTCTGAGGTCCGTTGCCAGCACCTCCTGCTCACGCTCGCCTTGGAGTTTTCTTGCTTTCAGGTCCTTTCTTGTAGCCCTGAGAGCCCCTGCCTGGGCCTTGCCTCGTGCCTCTGCAACGGATTCAGCTCCGTTTGCAAACAACACAGTGAACAGCAGAATGGCACAAATTATAAAATCGAGTGCCGCAGGCTCACCTTGGGTCATGTGGGTAATACCCAACAGACCAGTCACCAGCGTGCCAATACCTACAACCAGCATAACAGGGTTGCGTGCCAGGTTCCGTGGAGACAAGCGCTTGAAAGACTGACTTACAATGTTCCTTGCCTCAAACGAGGCGGTCAGCTTTGGGGTTTCGTTAGACATCTTCGTTCTCCAATCAGGACATCAGAGCCAAAGCTTCAGCAATTGGGCCAAGAATCAGCACCGGCATAAAGCTCAGCAAGGTAAACATCACAATCACTGCCAACGTCATCAAGCCGAAGGTAACCGTATCAATACTGAGACTGCCGCGACCTTCAGGAGCAGAACGCTTGGCAGCGAGCGAGGCTGCAATCGCCAGAGGCGCTAGGATTGGAATGAAGCGACCAAGTGCAAGGTTGACTGCACAGGTGACGTTCCACCAGACAGAGTCATCGCCAAGCCCTTCAAAGCCGGAACCATTGTTGGCAAACGCCGAGAGGTACTCATAGATAACCTGGCTGATTCCGTGATAACCGGGGTTGGAGTTGCCGGTCAGTGCAGGGAATGCCACAGTGATGGCGCTGAATCCCAGAATCAACAAGGGCTGAATCAGCAGAGCGATGCACACCAGCTTAATCTCACGGGTTTCCAAGGCTTTACCGGCAATCTCCGGTGCACGGCCAATCATCAGTGAACCAAGGAAAGCAGCCAGCAATAGGAACAAAAGATATCCTATGAGTCCAACGCCGATACCACCAAAAGTGACATTAATGAACATATCCAGCATTGGGACCATGCCACCGATGGGGTTGAAGCTGTCATGCATGCCATTGACGGAACCGTTGGAGGTTTGGGTTGTCCAGCTACCCCACAGTGCTGTAGCGGTGGCGCCAAAACGGACCTCTTTGCCTTCCAGGTTGGGACCCTCAGCTGCCAAACCTTCGAATGCTGCATTAGGCTGATTTTCTGACCACACGGCAACAGACGTGAGCGAAACCGACATGGCAAGCATCACTCCCATAACCATCAGCGACAAGCGCCGGCGACCAGTTAAAAAACCAAGAGCAAAAACCAGTGCAGCCGGGATCAAGACAAGCGAAACGGTCTGAATGAAATTGCTAGCTGGAGTGGGATTTTCCAATGGCACACTTGAGTTGGGTCCATACCACCCGCCACCGTTAGTACCGACCTGCTTGATAGCAACCATCGGCGCAACTGGTCCGATGGGGATGTTCTGCTCTGCCATTTCGACAGTTTGATCAAGCGGAATTGCGGTTCGAGCACCCTCATAACTATTGGGAACGCCCTGTGACGCTAACAATAAAGCAATCACTGTCGCGACAGGTAACATCACACGGACAACCGCACGGGTAATATCTTCATAGAAGTTACCTACAGCTACCGTACCGTCTTCAGAGGGTTTTGGCTTCTTGTCTGCTCGGCCGAAAAGAGTACGAACTATGGCGACCAGTGCCGCCATACCTGCAGCGGGAGTAACCACTTGCAGTGTCACGATGCCGAAAGTATGCGCCAAATAGCTCAACTGAGCCTGTCCGGAATAGTGCTGCTGATTGGTGTTCGTGAGAAACGAAACAGCCGTGTGCAGAGCAAGATCCCAGCTCATTCCTTCAATGCTGTCAGGATTGAGGAAAAGAATTCCTTGAGCCATCAACAAGCCAAACACGATCAGCACTAAGACCAAGTGCAATTTCAATAGAGCCTTGCCGTAACCTTGCCAGTTCATCGATTGAGCCGGATTCACACCAAACAGGCGATAGAGCCTATTTTCAACCGGCAGGAAAACTGTTGCACCCGCGCCTGCACCACTGGAAAATACCCCAGCGATAAATCTCCCTAATGGCCACGCCAGCAGTAGCGTGACCGCATACGTTATGATGACCTCGTTCACAATCGCCCCTCCAGATCAATGAACAAGAAACATAAGCCAAAAAGCCCGAGGATTATGCCAATACCGACCAAAGCCATGATCAGAACCTCTCAGGCAAAAGCAGTGCAGCAATCAGATAGCCACCTACTGCTACAGAAAGGAATAAAAGGAAAGTAGACACGCTCATTCTCCTTCAGTGAGTGTGTCTCTATGTTGGTATGTAAAGGTGTAAAAATTCGATGACCAAGTCAGGTGTTGCACATAAAAAAATCGTTAAAATTCTTTATGCTCACCTCGCCCATGATGTGCTTTGAGACATGGATTTCCAGACTGATTAAAAGCTTAACGGCAGTCATCAGGCCTTTCAGCATGCAACCGCGGGCGCGTCTCTTCCCTCCACAACATCACCAGCCCACCGGACAGAAACATGGCGATGGCGACAAACCAGAAGCCACTGCTTTCGAGCCCGGTCAGGTGTACCACCAGACCAAACCCCAGCGCGCCGATGCCGTAGCCCAGATCACACCAGCATCAGCGCCACGCCACCACCACAGATCCACATGCCCCAGATAATTAGATAATTGGCTTGAGCCGGACGATATGATCCGACAGACGGCCAGTGATAAACTGCAAGCCACCCCAGACAAAACCATAGATACCCACAATCCAGCCGATGGCGCCCAGACCCAGACCCTGCTGATACAGAAACACCGGATAGAACACCCAGATCAGGGCGTCGACAAACTTTTCCACCAGACCCGCCTGACTGAACGCGGCCATGCGCCTGTTGGTCCAGCTCATCTGTTCAAAGACTTCAGCAGTGGTCGGCGTATCCGAAATGTTCTGCGGCAGGCGAGCACGCGGCCCAACGGAGTTGCAACTGGCATGACGGGCACTTTCAGCCCTGGCCCAGCCGTGTGTCTCACGTACCAGCAACAACACCAGCACTATGGCCAATGCAATGACAACAGCTCCAAACACGAATACCCCCACGCGCGACCCTAGCCCGACGGCCAGATAACTCAAACAAATCTGGCTGAGATGGAGCTGCTTGTCGGACAACTGTTTGCCGACGACAACGCATGAGGCCGGTGTCACGAGATGACTTGTTGCAAGGCTTGAAAGCGGGCACTCTTGCTCTGCTGGATGTACGTCCGGCAGATGAGTTTCAGGCTGGTCACCTGCCTGAAGCCTTCAATATTCCGATCAGCCAGCTGAAGCAGATGTTCAACCTGCTGCCCAAAGACAGGAAAATTGTTGCCTGCTGCCGCGGCCCTTACTGTGCGCTCTCTCATGAAGCCGTCAAAGGCCTGCGTGAAAAGGGCTTCAGGATACGTCGCTTTGCCGAAGGCTATCCGGAATGAAAGGCAGCCGGCCTGCCCGTGACGCACGATGCGTGCCTACTGAGTATGGTCACAGGCCCCACTCAAAACTACATACAAGGATGCTGCCCATGACGACTCCACTGCTCACATGCGATACCCCCGTTACCGAGTCTGTACTCAACGTGATTGCACACATGCCAACAGCCAGTCTGCCTGTATTGATGGCTGACGACTTTACACACAGGCTGTCGGACCGAGATTTTATGCGGATCGCGGTACTGCTTGCCCATAA
>ERZ1673962.1346-NODE-1346-length-11888-cov-6.261472_pt1 | contig 11888 bp, 16 predicted proteins | sample MGYA00580188_ERZ1673962 | MGnify/ENA primary metagenome ERZ1673962 (study PRJEB41334, sample SAMN05608104) | rock metagenome | biome: terrestrial subsurface; feature: shale formation; material: shale | place: USA: Pennsylvania ... | reverse complement strand
GCCCCATGCCTGCCTCCTTGCTCATAGGCGGATCGCACGCGCATGTGAGGCCGGGCCAATTCGATACACACCAGGACACTCCCTATGGCTGAACCGACTTCTACCGGTATCGCAGTTGCCGGCGCGTTCGGGGCAGGCATTGCCGGCGTGCTCGCCGGAGTGGATAGCGCTGCTGCTGTCGGCTCGCTGTGTGGCTCGGTGATCTACTTCATCAGCTCCAAAGAACTGCAGATGCCAGAGCGCCTTGCCTACTTCCTGATCTCGTTCGTGATGGGCTACCTACTGGCGCCCGCGATCACTGGTATCGAAGCATGGGGCATCAAGCCATTCACAATGCCAGCGCCTGCAGCATTCGGCGCATCGCTGATGGTGGTAACGATCTCCCTAGCAGCCCTAAAGCGCAAAGGGCGCTCGCCCATCGATGGTGGCTTAGATGGCTAACTCTCTGACCTACGCAACCCTGATCCTCTGCCTGGTGATGTTCGTTCGCCTGTTCACCTACCAGAGAGGCGATGCCCGGTTCCGGCGTGACGTGTCAGTCATGGCCGCGCTGATCATGGCCTGCTGCGGTGCGACTGCGATCTACATCGTGGCCGGCGATCTACGCATTCCCTATCAGGCGTGGCCGCTGGTACTGCTGCTGGCCGTCCTCGCTGCCTCGCTAATGCGCTGCGGCGGGAACATGAGCAAGGTGCTGCGTCACCCTATCGACTGGGATGGGAACGAACGCAGGCGTCGGCAGTGAAACGCCTCCACGCCACCCTGATCCTGATATGCCTCGCAGCCTGTGTCGCTGTGATGGTGGGGATGGAGGCGCGGAGATACTGGAGGCAAGGCAAATGCCACTGAGGCCGATGAAGCCCTGCGCCGCGCCTCAATGCCGCTCACTGGTAAGAGGCGCCCGCTACTGTGAGGCGCACAAGCATCTTGCCGAAGCGTGGGCTACCAGCAAGCGCAGCGAGAAAGCCGGGTTGACTGGTAGGGCCTGGCGCCGACTGCGTGACCAGATCATGAAGCGCGACGGCTACATCTGCCGGTGTGATGAATGCAGGCGCACCGCCACGCTGAAGGATGCACACGAAGTTGACCATATCGTGCCCCTCTCTCAGGGCGGCACAGACGCTGCTGGCAACCTGAGGGCTATCAACCGCGACTGCCACCGGGTCAAGACCCACAAAGAGGCGCAGACGGCGCGGCAGGCGGTCACAGCAACAGGGGAGGGGGGAGGTCGAAAGAACTGACCTTCCGTTACGGACACCGTTTCGGCCCCTCTTTTTCCATCTCCACAAAATACGAGTTCCGAAAATGGCCAGACCGCGCAAGCCGACGAACGTGCTTGAGCTGACCGGCGCGTTCAAGAAAAACCCACAACGCGCCCGGCAGGACGCAGAGGCAGCCGGCGAATTGTCCTCCCCGCCGCCGCACATCAATGGTGCCGTCCTGCATGCCTGGAACGAGATCGCGCAATACGCCCCGCGCGACGTGCTGACCGACTCCGACCGCCTGAGCCTGGAGCTGGCGGCCAATCTACTCGCGCAGTTCCGCGCCGATCCTGTCGAGTTCCCGGCCGCTAGGCTGGTGCGTCTCGAAGCGCTGCTCGGCAAATTCGGCATGACCCCCGCCGACCGCTCCAAGGTCGGGGGCAAGAAAGAGGCGCCAAAGGGCAACCCCTTCGCGGACCTGTAACGATGGCAAAACCCAAGTTCCCGCTGGTCAAGCAAGCGGAGGCCTACGCGCGCGCGGTAATCAGCGGCAAGATCGTCGCATGCAAGTGGATCAAGCTGCTTTGCCAGCGCCATCTAGACGACCTTGCCCGCGTAGCAAGCGAAGATTTCCCTTACCTGTTCGACCCCGCAAGGGCTGAGCGGGTCGCTAAGTTCCTGCAACTGCTGCCGCACACGAAGGGAAAGTGGGCTGGCAAGCGTGAGCTGATCACCCTGGAGCCCTGGCAACTGTTTTCCGTGTGCGTGCCGTTCGGCTGGCTGCGCAAGAAAGACGGCAACCGGCGCTACCGAACGCTGCTGATCTTCGTTCCGCGCAAAAACGGCAAGAGCATCATCGGTGGCGGGCTGGGCATCTACATGTTCACCGCTGACAACGAGTTTGGCGCCGAGGTCTACAGCGGCGCGACTACCGAGAAGCAGGCCTGGGAAGTATTCCGCCCGGCCAAGCAGATGATCGAGCGCACCCCGGAGCTGCGCGAGCACTTCGGCGTAGAGGTGAACGCCTCGAACATGGTTCGCCTTGAAGACGGCAGCCGCTTCGAGCCTGTCATCGGCAAGCCGGGCGACGGATCGTCTCCGTCCTGCTCAATCGTGGACGAATACCACGAACATCAAGATTCAACGCTGTTTGACACAATGGAGACGGGCATGGGCGCGCGCGAGCAGCCCGTCATGCTGGTGATTACCACGGCCGGCTCCAGTATTGGCGGGCCATGCCACCAGCTTGTCATGGACTCCGAGCGAGCGCTTGAGGGCCTAATCGACCGCCCCGACCTCTGGCCGGCGCTTTACACCATCGACCAGGGCGACGACTGGACGAGTGCGGAGGCGCTGCGCAAGGCGAACCCGAACTTCGGCGTGTCGATCGGCGAGGATTTCTTGCTGGCTCGCCAGCGCGACGCCATGCAATCGGCAACCAAGCAGGCGACCTTTCGGACCAAGCACCTGAACGAATGGGTGGGCGCCAAGAACGCCTGGCTGAACATGCTGCGCTGGAAGGAAGCCCCACCACGCAAGAGTCTTGCAGAACTGGAGAGGCGCCCCTGTTTCATGGGGCTGGACCTCGCCAGCAAAATCGACGTGGCCGGCTGTCTGTTGGTCTTCCCGCCGCATGGCGACGACCCGCACTGGCACGTCCATGGGCGCTACTACCTGCCCGAGGCGCGAGTCATCGAGGAGCTGGATAGCAACACGGCCCGATACCGCGAATTTGACGCGCTCGGCCTGCTGACGCTGACCGATGGCGAGGTGATCGAGTTCGAGGTCATCAAGGAGGATCTGCGCGAGTTCGCCGGCCGCTTCGACCTGCAGGCGGTGGGGTACGACCCATGGCAGGCCACCCAACTGGCTCAGGAAATGGAGCTTGAAGGGCTGCCGATGGTGGAGATCCGCCAGACGGTGCAAAACCTCTCCGAGCCCATGAAGGAGCTGGAGTCGCTGATCCTCCAGCGCAAGCTGGCCCACGGCGATTGCCCGGTCCTGACGTGGATGGCCTCCAACGTCGTCGCGAAGATGGACGTAAAGGACAACATCTACCCCAACAAAGAACGGCCCGAGAACAAGATCGACGGCATCGTCGCCTTGATCATCGCTCTGGCGCGCGCGATTTCGGTCGAGCGGGCGGACGAAACCATCTCCGACCACATCCTTAAACACGGAATCAGGACGCTCTGATGGGCATGATTAACAAGCTACGCGGCCTGTTTGGCGTCAAGGGCGATCCGGTCGTGATTGACACCAGCGAGAAACTGGCTGCCGCGCTCGGCGTCGGCTATGAAACCGTCACCGGCCAGCAGGTCACAACGACCCGCGCCATGCAGATGACTACGGTTTTCGGCTGTGTCCGCGTGCTGGCCGAGTCGGTAGGGATGCTGCCGTGTCGGCTGGTCAAGCAGACAGGGCGCAGCATCGAGACGGCGGCGTCGCACCGGCTCAACTACCTGCTGAGCGTGGCGCCCAACGGCTACATGACCAGCCAGGAGTTTTGGGAGTTGTTGGTCGCGTGCCTGTGCCTGCGCGGCAACTTCTACGCCTACAAGGTCTATGCCCTGGGACAGGTTGTCGAGCTGCTGCCGATAGATCCGGGCGCCGTAACGCCGAAACTGAACGACGACTGGACGGTTTCCTACAAAGTCACCTTCAAAAACGGCGAGCAACGCACCCTGAGCCAGGACGAAATCTGGCATGTGCGCCTGTTTACCCTGGACGGGTTGCATGGGCTGAACCCCATCGCCTACGCCCGGCAGGCAATCGCGCTCGGCCTGAGCACCGAAGAGCACGGCAGCCGCCTGTTCACCAATGGCGCCGTTACCTCCGGCGTGCTGGCGACCGATCAGGCGCTGACAGATGAAGCGTTCAATCGGCTGAAAACCCAGTTCCACGGCGAGCACATGGGCGTTGCCAACGCCTACAAGCCGATGATTCTGGAAATGGGCCTGAACTGGAAGCCGATCAGCCTCAACGCTGAAGACAGCCAGTTCCTCGAAACTCGCAAGATGCAGCGCGACGAAATTTGCGCGATTTTCCGGGTGCCTCCGCATCTGGTGGCGAGCCTGGAGAAAGCCACGTTCAACAACGTGGAAAACCTCGGCCTGAGCTTCGTGAACTACGCCCTGGTGCCGTATCTGACGCGCATCGAGAACCGCATCCGCGTCGGCCTGCTGAACGACAAGGACCGGGCCAACCATTACGCCAAATTCAATGCCGGCGCACTGCTGCGCGGCGACCTTAAAGGTCGCTACGAGAGCTACGGCAAAGGTATTCAGTGGGGGATTCTCAGCCCCAACGACTGCCGCGAACTGGAAGACCTCAATCCGCGCGACGGCGGCGACGTTTACCTGACCCCAATGAACATGACGACAGACCCGGAGGCAGCAAATGCTGACCAAGCAACGCCTTGATATGCCGCTGACCATTAAATCGGTCAGCGATACCGGCGAGTTTGAAGGCTACGGCTCCGTTTTCGGGGTCAAGGATTCTTACTCGGACATCATTGTGCCTGGCGCCTTTCAGAAGTCGCTGGCCGGCTGGAAAGAGAAGGGCCGCATGCCTGCGCTGCTGTGGCAGCACAACATGAGCGAGCCGATCGGCATCTACACCGAGATGCGCGAAGACGAAACCGGCCTGTACCTGAAAGGCCGGCTGCTGATCGACGATGACCCGCTCGCCAAGCGCGCCCATGCCCACATGAAGGCCGGCAGCCTCTCGGGCCTATCCATCGGCTACGTGCTCAACGACTACGACTACGACAACCAGAAAGACGCCTTCATTCTCAAGGATATCGACCTGTGGGAAGTCTCCCTGGTCACGTTCCCGGCGAACGATGAAGCGCGTATTTCCAACGTGAAATCCCTGCTTGAACGAGGCGAAACGCCCCCGCCAAGCAAGGTCGAGAAAGCCCTTCGAGAGGTTGGGTTTTCCGGCTCCCAAGCCAAAGCCTTCATGGCCAAAGGCTACAGCGCGATCACCCCGCGAGAGGCGGCGGCAGATGAGGCGCTCGAATCCCTGAAAACCCTCATTTCTCGCATTTAAGGAGGCCACATGGCCGCTGATATCAAAGACGTACAGGAAGTCGCCGAAGCCCTCGGCAAGAAGTTTGACGAATTCAAAAGCACCAACGACAAGCGCGTCGAGGCGCTGGAATCCGAGAAAGGCAAGCTGGCTGGCCAGGTCGAAACCCTGAATGGCAAGCTGTCCGAGCTGGACGAACTGAAATCATCCCTGGAAAAGGAACTGGCCGACGCCAAGCGTCCCGGCGCTGCAGGCAGCAAGTCCGTCTCCGAGCACAAGAACGCATTCATGCAATTCGTGCGCAAGGGCAAGGACGACAACCTGGCCGAACTCCAGCAGAAGGCCCTGCAAACCACTGTCGAAGCAGACGGCGGTTACGCGGTGCCGGAAGAGCTGGACCGCTCCATCATCGAACTGCTGCGCGATGAGTCGCCCATGCGTTCGATCTGCAGCCAGATCACCGTCAGCACGCCCGACTACAAGCGCCTGGTCAACCTCGGTGGCGCTGGTTCCGGCTGGGTAGGCGAGACCGCCGCACGCCCGGCCACCGGCACCCCGACCCTGGCGCAGATTTCCGCCTTCATGGGCGAGATCTACGCCAACCCGCAGGCCACCCAAACCAGCCTTGATGACATGTTCTTCGACGCTGAAGGCTGGCTGTCGGCTGAGGTCGCCCGCGAGTTCGCAGAGCAGGAAGGCCTGGCATTCCTGTCCGGTGACGGCGTGAACAAGCCGAAAGGCCTGCTGGCTTACGCCATGAGCACTGCAGGCGACGATGCGCGCGCCTTCGGCACCCTGCAGAAAGTTCACTCCGGTGTGGCGGGCGACTTCACCGCTGACGATCTGATCAAGATGGTCTACACCCTGCGCCGTGGCTTCCGCGCGGGTGCAAGCTGGATGATGCCAGGCACCACCGTGTTCAAGATCCGCCTGATGAAGGACACCGAGGGCAACTACCTCTGGCGTCCGGGCCTGGAAGCGGGCCAGCCGTCGCAGATTCTGGGCTACGGCATCACCGAGAACGAGGACATGCCGGAGGTGGCCGCAGACGCGAACGCCATCGCCTTCGGTGATTTCCGTCGCGCCTACACCATCGTGGACCGCATCGGCACCCGCGTGCTGCGCGATCCGTATACAAACAAACCAAACGTGGGGTTCTATACCACGAAAAGGGTCGGCGGCATGTTGGTCGACTCGCAGGCGGTCAAGGTGCTGACCCTCAGCGTGTAACCGGACAGGGGCGCCTTCGGGCGCTCCTTCTCGGAGGTAGGCAATGCCCAAGATTCTGGTTCACCAAGCCTTCCCGTTCGCGCCAGACGGCAATCGTGTCGTGCGCATAGAAACTGGGGAGCAAGAAGTTTCCGACCGCTGCGCCATCGTCGCAGTGGATCACCTGAAAGTAGCCACATTGGCGGGGGAGGCACCGAAAAATGATCGACCTCGCGTTAGTAAAAAGCCATCTGCGCGTTGATGGCACAGATGAAGATGCGCTGATCCAGGCGTACACAGACGCGGCAATCAGCGCGTTCGAGGCGTGGACCAACCGAAAGCTAGTCACGGTCCTGCCCGAAACGGTGGAAAACCACCTACTCATCACCAAAGCCATCGAGCAGGGAGCGCTACTGCTGATTGGTCACTGGTACGCCAACCGTGAATCGGTCGCTGTAGGTGTCTCCGTCTCGGAGATGCCCATGGCCACCAAATCCATATGGATGCCGCATCGGTGGGCCTGCGTATGAGAGCCGGCAAGCTAAGGCACCGCTGCAGCCTACAATCCGAGCAGCGCACACCAGACGGCATGGGTGGTTACGTCGATGGCTGGGCAGAGCTTCGCCCGGTCTGGTGCGAAATCACCACGCCAACGGGCCGTGTCTCGAATGTGGCGCAGCAGCTCACCGCTGTTGTGTCTGCTGAGATCCGCGTGCGCCCGTCTGCTGACTTCGTAGCGGGTCGCCGGCTGGTCGATGGCGCCATTACCTACCGGATCGAGGCTGTCCTGCCGAGCAACGAGCGCGACATGGTGCAGCTGCTGTGTTCGTCCGTGGCGAATCCGTAGGAGGCTGCATGGCTAGACGATCCCGAATACAGGGTGACTTCCGTCTACGCGGCGTGCTCCGGCGCATCGGTAACCAGATGGAATCGGACCTGCGCCCCGCGATGCAGAAAGCGGCGGACCTGGTGCTAGAGACGCAGCAGCAGCTCATCCCCCGCGACACTGGCGCCGGCTGGTGGGCGTTGACGGCATTCGTCAGCAAGTCGGGCCTGGATGCGCAGATCGGCGTGCGCGGAAAGAAGATGATGCGTCGTTTCTTCTACTTGCGCTTTGTCGAGTACGGCACCAAAGGCGCCCCCGGCAAGCCCGGCAAGAACCCCGTCAACAAAACGGACGGCCAGAACTTCTTCGGCTACGCGCCGGATATTCCGCGCCGCGCCGCGCACCCGTTCATCCGCCCGAGCTACGACATGAACAAGGACGCCATCCGCCAAATCCTGGCGGAAGCGATCAACGACACCCTCGAAAAAGCGGCACGGAGTGCAGATGGCTGACCCCGCAATCCCCATCCAGGCGGCGCTGTATCAACGCCTGAGCGCCGAAGTCAGCGTGCCGGTATATGACGCCGTGCCAATGGATACACCGTACCCATACGTCACGATAGACAGCGAGCAGGCCACGAACACCAGCGTTATCAGCGGCCGCAAGCGCGCCAACCGATTCATTTACCTGTCCGTCTGGAGCAATTACCGAGGGCAGGCCGAGGTTAAGCGCATCAATGCTGAGATTGAGGCCTCGCTCGATGAGCGTCCGCTGATTCTCAGCGATGGCCGAGCCGTATCGGTCCGCGTCGAGCGCATGAGCACCAATCGAGACGCTGACGGCGTGACCTTCCAGGGTTCCGTGACCGTTCGAGTCATTTCCCAGCAGTAACCCAAACCCCTGCCGCCCTGCGGCTACATCCAATGTCCTTTGGAGGACTACCCATGCCCGTAAATACCGCAGCCGGCGCAACGTTTGCCATCGGCACCAAAGCCCCGGCAACTGACGCCACCACCTACGCCGCCGATACCTACACCATCGTCGGTGAAGTCGAGTCCATCGGCGAGTTCGGCGACGAAGTTTCCGCCGCCACGTTTACCGCCCTGGCAGACCGCCGCGTCCGCAAGTTCAAGGGCACTTATGACGCGGGCGGCTTGAGCCTGACCGTCGCCTTCGACAGTTCCGACGCCGGCCAGACTGCCCTGGCTGCTGCCCTGGCCGACGAAGGCTCGGTTGATTACAACTTCAAGATCACCTTCGAGGACGGCGACGTGTTCTACCTCTCCGGCAAGGTGATGTCCCGCCGCATCTCGGCTGGCTCTGCTGACGAGATCGTGAAAGCCACCATCAACATCGCCATCGGCACCAAGGTTCTGGAAATCCCAGCCGTGTAATGCCTCGCGCGGCTCAACCGGGCCGCGCATTCCCCTGATTTTCGGAGTCACCCATGACCAGCAAAACCCTCTACGGCAAAACCACCGTGACCGTTGGCGAGTACGAATTCGAACTGGAGCCAACCCTCTCCGCTGTCCGCAAGATCGAGCAGCGTTTCGGCGGCCTGCGCCCGGCACTCGACGGCCTCGGCTCGCTGAGCGTGGATGCCGTGAGCCACATCATCTTTGCTGGCGCGAACCTCTCCAGCAAAGAAGCCAAGGACGTACCCGAAGCCGTGTTCGGAGCAGGCGTAGCGGACGTGACCGCCCAGGTCGTGCCGTATGTCGTGGCCCTGCTCAATCCGTCTGACGCTAAGGCCGAGGACGAGCCGGGAAACGTAAAAAAGACTCGGGCAAAAGCAGCGCAGTAAAGGACGGCAGTTACGTCGACCACCTCTACGGGCTGGCTACCGGCTGGCTCGGCTGGCCTCCGGCTGTGGCGTGGTCGACGCCGATTCCTGAGCTGCTGCTGGCCTACGAGTCAAAAATCGAATTCCTGCGCGCCACCAATCCATTTGGCAGCGGCGAGGATGAGAAAAAGGGCGCCACGAAGGCGGGCGACATGAAAGCCATGCTGCGGGCGGCTGGGAAGTGATGCTGGCTGTCTGCTACATTGGCCCTTTCTGAATGGGAGGGGCAAGGATGCGAAAGTTTTTAGTTGCCGGCATTGCAGCGGTTGCCTTGGCAGGCTGCGAGATTTCCATCTCGGAGGGTACTGCCATCGAGAAGGGCCAAGAAATGGTTACGTCCGCGCTCAAAGACCCTGGATCGGCCTTGTTCGATGACGTTTTTATGGTTGAGGAGCAGGCGATTGGCGAAACTCGCTATGGCTATCTGTGCGGCTCGGTCAATGCCAAGAACTCAATGGGCGGCCGTACAGGGTTTCGTAGATTTGCCGCAAATTTCAATTATTCTCCTGCTGGCCACATCGAAGTTGGCGATATTCAGTTGGAAGAAGGGGTGCTAGCTAAGCCAGGCCCGGACGGAATCTCCTATTTTGACTCGTACTACTGGACTAAGCGATGCCAGAGAAGCACTGACAGCGCCGACTCTACGAGTCGCTGACTCAACAAGCACTTACCAACCGCCTCCGGGCGGTTTTTTATTGCCCGAGGAAAAGTGAAATGGCCCAAGACGTTCAAGGGATGCTCATTCGCATCGAGGCCACGTCCGCGCAATTGCGCCAGGAGCTTGCTCGGGCGGAAAAGGCCGTAGGCGCAAGCGCCAGCAAGATCGACAAGGAGCTGATCAACGTCGACCGGGCCGTTGATCGCGCCATGGAAGCGATCAGCGCCAGTGTTGCCAAAGCTCACGCAGGGCTTGACCAGCTTGGCGACAACCTGTCGAGCACGGCGGTAGCCGCCAAGAGCATGACCAGCGCCGTCAGCTCGGCGGGCAATGCCTCTGCGGGCGCCGCACGAGGCTTCCATGCGACCGCAGGCGCTGTAAATGCTGCCGGCTTGTCGGCCAAGCAATACAGCCAGGCCATGCGGATGCTGCCGATGCAGCTGACGGACGTGGTGACTTCGCTCGCCTCGGGTATGCCGATCTGGATGGTCGCCATCCAGCAGGGCGGACAGGTGCGCGACTCGTTCGGCGGCATTGGCGCAGCGGCGCGCGCAGCAATCAGCGCAATCAGTCCGCTCACGGCCGCCATTGGCATTGCGGCTGCATCCATCGGCACGCTGGTGTATGCCTACCAGGGCGGGCAAGCCGAGGCGCTGGCCTTCAATCGCGCGATGACCATGACCGGCAATGCTGCCGGGACCAGTGTCGATGTTTTGATGGAGACCGCCTCGGCGCTGGATCAGGTTTCCGGCACCCAGCGCCAGGCCGCAGCCGCACTGGCTGAAATCGTCGCAACCGGTAAGATCGCCTCGGATCAGTTCGCTAATGTCGCCGCCGCTGCGATGGCGATGGAGCAAGCTACCGGCAAAGCCGTTGCCGATACCGTCAAGGAGTTCGCCGCACTGGCCGACGAGCCCGCCGCCGCCTCCGCGAAGCTGAACCAGCAGTACAACTACTTGACCGCCTCGGTCTACAAGCAGATCGCCGCCCTTGAGCAGCAGGGCGACAAGCTCGGCGCGGCCAAGCTGGCGATGGAGGAATACGGCAGGGCAGCCCAGGAGCGTTCCGACGATATCGACCAGAGCCTCGGCTACATTGACCGCGCCCTGAATGGCCTCAAGGCCGGCTGGCGGGAAATGTGGGACGCCGCCTTCGACATTGGCCGCCCCGAGACGCTGGAAGAGAAGCTGGCCGGCGTCGAGCAGGCCATCAATCAGCGCAAGAGAAACATCTATGTCGGCTCGGTCTTTGATTGGGGACCGAGCGAGGAAGAGCTAGAGCGGCAGAGTCAGGGCATTCAGCTATCCATTCAGCAGCGCGACCTGGACGCGGCGTTTATATCCCTGCGCGCCCAAAATGCCCAGCAGGAGATCAAGGCAGCCAAAGAAGAGCGCAAGGCGACCGAGCAGCTCGACAAATCCTACGGCTCGATGCTCGCCAGCCTCCGGCAGACAACCGCGCTGCATGGTCAGGCGTCCGAAGTCGCTCGCGTGCGCTATGCGCTCGAAAATGGCGAGCTGAGCAAGCTCACCGAAGCGCAGAAAAGCGCGCTGCTGGCAGTTGCGCAAGAGATTGACGCCAAAGAAGCCGCAGCCGAGGCAGGGCGCAAGAATGCCGCCGCCTACAAAGAACAAATCAAGGAAATCGACGCGGTAATCAGTCGCGCCCTTCCAGAGCGCAAGCGGCTGGAGGATCTGTCCCAGGCTCAAGAGGGCCTGCGCGCCGCACACGCTGCCGGCCGCATCACTGCCGACGAACTCGCGCTCGGCATGGCAAACCTCAATGAGCAGTACGCCGACCCCGCCATCAAGGAGCGGGAGAAGGCCGAAAAGAAACTGGCCGAGGCGCTGAAGAAGACCGACGCGCAAGTGCAGTCGGTGCTTGACCGGCTCGACCCGATCAGCAAAGCGACCCGCGAATACGCCGACGAGCAGAAGCTGCTCACCGATGCGATGAAGCGTTACCCAGAGCGTGCCGCTGAATACCAGCGCGCCCTGGAACTGCTGGGCCGCGAATACGAGGACAACAAGCGCAAGTCGTCCGAGTGGGGCCAGTGGACCGAGTCCGCCCTGGAGCGCGTAGACAGTGCGTTCGCCGACGCCTGGCGCAACATCGGGG
>ERZ1673962.1342-NODE-1342-length-11940-cov-3.786117_pt1 | contig 11940 bp, 12 predicted proteins | sample MGYA00580188_ERZ1673962 | MGnify/ENA primary metagenome ERZ1673962 (study PRJEB41334, sample SAMN05608104) | rock metagenome | biome: terrestrial subsurface; feature: shale formation; material: shale | place: USA: Pennsylvania ... | reverse complement strand
AAACCGCAGTTTTAACTGTTCTTGCCGCTCTGCGTAGGCGTATTGCTCTTGTATCTTGGCTCGGTTTTCATAATCCGCCTGAATGGCCAAACGTTGCAGATAGCTCGAATTCAGATCATCGGAAGAGTCGAAGAAGTCATCGATCTTGTCTGTCTTTGGCTCTTCTTTCGGGTTTTCTTCTGCGGCGCGTTTTTGGTCGATGATCCTTGCTTGCAGTAACAGCTGCTCTTTGAGCTGGTCGTTGATGCCTTGCAGTGAACCCTTTTCGATTTCGTAACGAACGCGAGCCACTTCCGATGTGTTGCCATAAAGTGCCGCTTGCTTGGCTAGGTTCTCTAACATTCGCTCGCCCGCTTTTAGGGCTTTTTCTTGCTCCTCTGTTTGAGAGCCTTCGCCAACTGGCTCTTGCCATTTGCCATCTGTATTTGTTTTTAGAAGCTCTTGGTAGGCAGCGTTAGACTTAACCACTGCCTGTTCGAATTTTTCGGCCTGAGCTTCAAGCGAACTTAGCTCAATGCGCTTCTGCACCATCAAAGGAGATCCGGAGCGCTCAGCATCTGCAAGCTCGCTCTTCACTTTATTGATGGCGATCTGAGTATCAATGAGCGCTCTGCGAGCCTCAACGGCACCATTGGCAAGATTTTGAGCAAAGCGCTCTTTACCAACTTCGTTTAACTCCTTGTACTCTGAAATCAGCTTGCTCAGCTCGTCTTTTAGGCCTTCACTGCTGTCTTTTGCTTGATCCGACGTCAAAGCAAAGTAGCCAATCGCACCCGCCGCCATCATTGCGATGCCGAGCGGGCCACCTAACGCACCCATCAGAACAGAGCCAGCGCGCATGGTCACATTAAGGCGAGCCTGTGAAGCAGCAAGCGCATCTTTCACCACTTTCTCTCTCGCTTCAGCCGCGGCCAGTGCGTTCACTGCGCCCGTTGCCGCAAAGCGCTGCGCATTGGTGGCGCGCATCACTTCCAAATGGCGAATTTCAGATTGAATCGAGGCCAGCTCGACCACGTTCTTTTGTTGTTCTGCCACGATCTTTTGTCGATCTGCCGCAATGTCTCTTATTTTGACTTTCGTCATCGAGGCCACGGCCGCCGCACCACGGCCCATAGCAGCAAACAAGGCTACGCCAACCAAATCAGTAATGAGATCCGCATTGGCCGCGAAAGTATCGAGCACTGAAACGCTGGCAGAGATGGAGTTTGAGAACACGGTTGAAATGGGTTTTTCAAACGCAAGAACCATCTGCTGATAAGAGCGAGAAAACGCCGCCTGCTGCGCGTTGACATTTTGCGCCGTTCGCGCTGCCGCGCCTTCGTAATCTGCCAACGCTTTAATCAGCGTGGTTTTGAAGAAGTCACTGGTGACTTTGCCATCAAGCATCATCTGGCGGAATCCGCCTGCATTCAGCCCTGCCGCTTTATCAAGCTTATTGAGCAAACCTGGCAAAGGTTCAACCACTTGATTTAACTCTTCCGCGCGAACAATTGGTGAAGCCAACGCCTGAGATAAGCCATACATGGCTTGGTCTAGCTGCGTTGTAGTTGCGCCCAATTGACTCTGGGCGTTGCTCATACCCTCAAACAGCATCATGGTTTCACGCTGCGTCACCAAGCCAGCCTCTTGAAGCACAGAAAGACGCGCATAGCTTTGAGCCATATCGAGAATGGTCTTGTTGTGCTCTTCAGCAACCTGGTTGAGGTACTGCTCCGTTTGCAGCCACTGCTCCTTACCGCCCACCAACGCCGTGATTTGCGTGCGCATGTCTTGGTATTGGCCTAGCGTATCTTTTGCGTTGATAGCCACGGCCAGCGCCGAGAAACCGCCAGCCAAACCAAGCACCTGAGATTTGAGAGAGGAGAGATCGACACCTGCCGATTTCGACTCTTTAGAAAGCGTTTTTAGCCCCGCGCCCGCCTTGTTTGATTTGTTGCCCAAATCATCCACTACGTTGGCAGAGCTTTTGACTTGACCAATGAACTCTTTGTTCTCGGCATTAAATCTCAGCTTTAAAACAAGATCTTTACTGTTTCCTGCCATTGAGTTCCTCGGTCACTGTTCTTGCGATCACTTTGAGCTTGTTGTAATCGTCTGGGTTGATGCTCCTTGCGCTCATTTCCGCATCCGCCTTAACGGCAAATACATCCATGCCAAGACAAGCCCCCATATTCCACTTGAGAAAGCAGGGAATGGATAACCACCACATCACTGCATCCCAGTTTTCCTGCCAGAGCAATATGCTTTCATCCTCCGGCTCTTCATCTAAATCTTCGATGCCCCAAAGGGCTTTCTCTGCTTGCCACTCGCTATCGTCCTGTGGCGAAACGGCGGGCGCCCTCATAAAAGAGCGCACCGCATCTATCAGTTTTTTTCAGCGGCCTGACCGTTAGAGGCTTGGGTATAAGCGCGGAAAACCGCAATAACGAAAAATTGGTTAAGAAGCAGGGCGTCTAGGTTGGCGTCGTTAAACAGCATTTCTTTGCCGTCTTTATCAAAAATACCTGACCAACCTTTAACAATGTTCTTGAGCGCCTTTTTGTCGCCATTAAGCACCTTGCCGTTTTCATTCACATCGAGAATGAGCAGATCAAGCGTGATATTAAACTTGTCAATCACACCGCCATCTGCTGGCATTTCAACCACCGCAGGCCAACTCTTCACCAAACATTCGCTTGTTACTTTAAACATTCGTCGTCTCTCTTTAATTCGGGTTTGAATGGGGATTAAAGCGCCCATAAAGAGCGCTTTAGATTGGATTAGCGCGTGACGAACCTGTCACTGTTGCCCAAGAACCGCAGCGGAATGCTGTAGGTTTGCGTTCCGTCCTGGTCTGCGTAGGTTGGTCGGCCAAGTTGCACCTTGGTGCTAGAAAACTCGACCTGATTGCCAACAGGGCCATTGGTAAAGACCAGTGCATGAGGCTGCGCCGCCTTTGCCGCTGCAAATGGATCAAAGGTGGCGAGGTCTGGTGCCTCAATCACCAGAGTACCTGTTGGCGCAAAGTCGGTAATGATGACTTCCTCATGACCAACGTACTCTTGGTAAACCACGCTGTTTGCTTGGTCATACTCAAGCGAAATCATTTTGACTGGCGCAGCGTCAATGGTGAACGCGGAGTTCTCCACGCCAATCTTTAACGGTGTTTTCCATGGCGTAAAATCCGCCGCAGGCAATGCAGAGGCACTCACCACACTGAACAAACCAGAGAAGCTAAACGTAATACCACCGAAGCTCTTCGCGTTCGCCGCCATGGATAAAGAGCCACGAGCACCGGTGACTTTGTGCAGCACTCCGCTTTGGTAGAAATAAAGCGTGAGTGAAGATTCAACCGCATCGTCAATAGCGTAAGTACTGCTATCAGCACCTGTTGTCACGGAGCGAAGGCAAGCCTTCATGAGATCACCCCAAGGCGCAGGCGTTGCTGCTGCGCCGCCGGAGGCAAGGTCTACCGTGAATTCCACTGTGACATATAACTCAGTGACAATTTCACCAGAGTTGCCAAGCAAACCGTCATCGTAATCCAGCGGAGTGGACTCGCCAGCCATTGGCGTAATTGAGAACTCACGACCAAGAAGATATTTAGGTGTGCCCCCGTCGATCGCATCCTGCCCGTAAGTTGTTTCTGTGGCATAAGCGATCACTTTTTTTCGAGCTTTACGAGCCATAGCGATTCTGATCCTCTGTGTATTCAGTAATGAAATTATCCAGCCAAGTTACCTGGCCTTTTTGCACGTTCATCAATCGACCATCGCCAAGCCAGAAAGGCTCATAATCCGCATTGGGCGACCAGCCAAACAGGCGCTCACGCAATGCTTGACGAACGGGCGTGAAATCAAATTTGTTATCGTTCACTACCTTGGCGACAATCAGCACGCCAATGGTTTCGGTGACGGTTTGAAGATATGGGCCAGAGCCGCGAACATCCGCCGCCACTCGCTCACCCTGCGAGAACACAAACACCGTTATGCCACGCGTTCCGCTTCTGCTGATGTCTAGCGTTGATAGGTCTGAGATTTCTTTCACATCTACCCAAGGCGGCGTTTTTGCGCTCTTATCTGAAAGCCTTGTGACCAGATCAGCGATATCAATCATAAAAAGCCCTTCGACTTGTCTCGCGCAAACACGCTGCCAGCGCTATAGAACTCCGCAAGGTTGGTCGCACTGGCGTTTGCGTCTTCAACTGGCATGTCTAGGCGAATTTTTCCGCCCGCAACCAGCTTCAAATAATCCATGCCTTCTTTGTAACGACGCGCCGCTTGATGCGCGTCATCGAGCACATCGTCATACAGGAAGTAACGAGCAATATCAGCACAGAGACGATTCAAATTCTCTGGCGGGCTAGAGAGCGGAAGGCGAACAATACCCGAAAGGTAGCCATTAATGGTGCTGGTTGCGTCAGCAATGGCTTGGTCAAGAACAGGCATCACAATGTCACCTGTTGAGCCGTCCTTGTCCGTTAGTTCTACCAGCTCGTTTCGCTCAAAGCGCTTGATCATATCGTCCGCTGTGCAGTACATCATTACTCTCCGCTTGCCGCGTCAGCCGCTTCTTGCATCGCGGTCCAAACTTCATCGCGCTCTGCACCAGTCACGTTACGACCAACAATGGCAGACAGCGCTTTTAGCTCTGGCTTGCCGCTTTTGGTGAAGTGCGCATCGTTGCTTAGGTCTAGCTGCTTGATGGCATCCATCAAGCCAACGCCACCCGAAACCCCGTCCACGGACCCCGATGCATCGCCACCATCAACATCTTCTTGATGTAGCTCATATCGAAGATGCGGATCGGCTTGAATTTGCGCCAACTGAGCTTCGGTAAACTGGCTGGCTGGCAGCAGGTTTTCGCCATTCTTGAAAGCCATCCCCGCACGGCGGTAACCGTCATGCGCAGCACTGATAACAAGAATGTTTTTAACTTCTTCAGACATTGCATTGTCTCTCCAAAACTTAACCAGATAGGCGCATGTGTTGGCTGGCGCCTATCTATGCTGATCTAAACGGCTGCTATTCCAACCAAGGCACCACAAGTAATTCAACCGCTTTGTAGTTCGGGTTGTCGCCACCATCCGCTTTGCGTTCGGTCTCGATCAGGGCGCGAGCCGCTGCACGGTTTGACGGGCCAACCACCAATAGAGATGGCTTGATGCCAAGCGGGCGACCTTTGTCGGATTTAAACTCCATCATCTTCTGCACCGCAGAGTCGAAGTTGGTTTCATTCAGAGTCTCTTTAGAGGCAAAGGCTTGTTGCCAGAAACCAAAACCCCAATTACCACGAGCATCAACGCCATACAGGAATTCATCCAGCATATAAACGTGATCAGAGTTTGACGCGTCGGTCTTGTTGGTTAGGTTGTAATCTTTGCGCTTTTGATAGATAAGCGGCTTAAGCGGACGGCTTGTATCGAGCAAGAACCAAGGCTTACCCGAGCCCGCCTGCATGTTAGAAATCGAGGCTGTTTGACCTTCTTCGCCCACTGGGTGGTCCGTATCGAAGAAGAATTGTCCGTCATAACACTTGGTGGTAAAGCCAGCTGCCAGCAAAGCAAAGGTCATTTCGTCTGGGTGAGATTCCGCTGCATATCCCATGTCTTGGAATTTAGGCATCATCACGCCATAGGTATCATCTTCAACGTATTCGCGAGGAATGCCTTCCGTCGCTTCAAACTTTTTGTTGGTGAGCGAGTAACCGTGCAACTTCATACGGTTAATCTGGCGCTCGCCAATCCATTCACGCAAGCGAGAGAATTCACCAAGCCATGAATAGTTCTCCGTGCCCGTAGTTGAAGGAACCAGCGTGGCCACCTTGCTCCACATTGGCGTATACATGCCACGGCCTTGCTGAAAGTTTGCCTTCACAGCCGTGTACAAAATCGATAGGTTTGCACCTGATGTAATCATTTGATAGCTCCTACGCTACGTAATCTGAAACTGCCAAGGCTTACGCCACGGCAGGACTAATCCACACAAGATCACCTTCAAGCTGGGTGATGATGCCTGCGACTGGGCGAGAGTCTGTGCTGCTGTCGATGGAGACAGACGTCGCACTCGCAAAGTAAGCCGTACTGCCTACGCTTGCGTTCACCACATCACCAGAGTTGACGAGAGCAAACTCTTGATGCTCAACTTCAACCCACAATTCACCATCGGCACCCACATTGTCCTTTTCAAAGGTTGCGATACCTGCAAACTTTGCCGTGCCATCGGCAGAGGCGAAAGGAACCGCCAAACCAGCCAGCAAGAACACCGGATTCACAGCACCAATCTTGACCGAGGCTTTCATAGGGTAGGCGCGCTTAATGCCAGCGCGACGTGCATAAACTGAGCTCATGACGGCTTATCCTTCTTTTGCTGCCAAGTACTGCTCTTGGGTTAAACCCGTTGCGCTCAGTACGGCAAGTTCTTCTTGAGACAGATCACCATCTTTCTTTTGATGATCCGCTGGCGGCGTTTGTGTTTTGGTTTGCTTTGCAGTTAGCGCAGCAATCGCAGGGCGCTTTTCAAGCATCGCAGAAAGTGCCGCGACGCCTTGCTGCTGACCGAACTGGGTTAGGTATTCGATTTCCGATTCAATCACCTTGCCTTCGGCTTTTGCATCAGCCATCACTTTTTCAAGCGACATTTCCGAAGAGGCGGCAGAAAGCACAGCAACTTGACTAACCATCGCGTTGTAAGCTTCAACTGGAACGAACTTGGTTAAATCAACGCCATCACGCGCAGAAAGCTCCGCCACTTGCGTTTGTAGCGACTCGGCAGTGTCGGCCTTTGTCTTTAACGCATCGATCGCAGAGAGCGCAGCGGTTTGCTGCTCCTGCGTAAGCTCGCCGTCTTCTGGCACATCAATGCCGACTTTGGCGAGCAACTTTTTCAGCAACTCATTCACGAGATAGTCCTCCGTTTGTCCATACAGATTGATGGAACCTTTTGGGTGATAAAAACTGAGATTAAAATCCGCCGCCAGCTCAGCAATCGGCTCAAGGCCAATTAAGCCTGGGTCATTGGTAATTGCCGCCATGCGCAGCAACAAAGGGCGACCGGATTTGTCATAAGGGAATACCGCAGAAAGAAACGCATACTCTTTTGCGTCGATGTGATGCTGGGCTTTTTCTGTCCAAGAAGGACGGATGTATAAACCCTTTCCTTCACGCCATTCGATATCACTGCTTGAAAGCCAAGCCGCCGCAGGGGCAGACGCTCCGGTTTCTTTGGCACGCAGCGTGGCGTGTTCGTAATCGATAAGCACTTTATCTGATGTGGATTTAGTCGCCGCAATCAATGCCGCTGCCGATTCCGCATCCAAATGCCAATAACCATCTTCCGTATCATGAGGACGACCATCACGCGCTTTAAACTTGCCAGCAGGAAGAAGCTGATACCAACCGTCATCTTCAACATCAAGAGACGCCGACAACGTAGCAAAGCCAGCAAATGCGCTAGCACTTAAAACAGCAAGGGGAAGTTGGTTTTTCTTCATGTGATTGTCCGGTTAAAAGTCTTGGCTAACAGTGACTATTTTGGACAAAACAAAAAACGGCCCAAATTGAGCCGTATTAGTAGTTTTTGAGGAATTTATCTGGATAAGGAGGAACGCGAGCAAAAATACATGGTGCAACCCAGTTTAAACAGTGTTTAAATCGCGTCAGATTCGTTTAAACTTTTTTATTGGTCTGATTGTATCAACACACAAATCAAACACGCTTAGAATCGATTAGAGCGATTCTACCCATTTAAAAGATAATCCGATAGGGTTTCTAAAATCATTTCTCGATCACCATCACCAACACCAAGAAACGGACGAGCTGGAATCTCCTTGTTGGGGATCATGCTATTTGGCGTTGTTGTACGGCCAAACTGATGCGTCGCGGCATACTCTAACGGAGAGCCAAACAAAAGGTTATCCGACGACGCCTGATAATTCAGCGTGCCGCTCAGAACACCATTTAACACCAGTATGGTATCGACATTCTTCGATTTAAGAGACTTGGTTGTTTCGGAAAGCGGAGCCCATGGCACACCATCTGGCGACTTTTGATCGCGAAAACGTTGGTCATGGCTAATCAGTAGCTCTTCACCTATCTCCATCATTGCGGGCGTTAAATTGCTGCCTCGCTTGATAAGCTGATTTAGAGCCTTTTGTATCTCTGAGTCGTTGAGTCTTACCGAATAGCGAACGCCCGCCATTATGCGACACCTAGCGCTGCGGCGTGGTAGTCGTCAATCACCTCTTGGCTGGCCTGCACCAAAGCTGCTTCCCATAAATCTGCGATGCGCTCTGCTTCTTCACCGCGTGAACTGGCGCAAAGCGCATCGAGCCCATTAAGCACTTCAACTGTAACGGGGCCGTTTAAGAGCGTCATCGCCTTTTCTAAATTACTCATCTCACACTCTCTGTTACTTTCTGAATAAAGTCATACACATCGGGCTTGCTTTGCTGCAACGCTTTTGGCGAAAACAACCAAGCCACATAATGCTCAGCAAACCACTCATCAGCATTAGCCCTTGAATATTGGGTAATGGCCTGAGAGAGTAGCGCCTCACTCAATACTGGCTTTCCTGCCTTGTAGTAAACCTGATGGCCTATCTCGTGTGCCCATGTCAATGCTACGCCTGCTGCATTGTTTTTCATCTCAGCGCGTACAGAGGAAGAGAAAGACCAGGGCTTGGCATCTTGCTTAAGTATACTCGCTATCGCTGCATCAATCTTAGATGCGTCAACCGATTTAAAGTTATCGGTACTCTTAGCCTTCACCACAACATGATTCCAGGCTCTGGCTGTAAAGCCATTGGTTCTTGAAACATTGCGCGTGTAGTAATTAGCCACAGGCATGCGAACGCCACTTTGCAAATAAGCCTCTACCTCACCTGCAATCGATACGGCCTTTTTGCTTCCATTCATTTCTCCCGCTTTTAAGAAAAGCGTCTTCACTTCATGCCGCCTCATAAACGCCTGAAGTGATGCAACGCTTTCGCTATCGAGAGAGGAGAGCAAGTCACTCAAACCCTGAGCGCCGATGCCTTTTACTGTTGAGTAAGCGTCATCAACCACGCGAACAGGAAGGCGATCGGCCAATGGCGGCTTGGCGCCCACTGCCTCTTGAACCTTTCTGGTTAACTGCGCGCTGGTTTTTGGTGTGTAATCAAAACCTGGGTCAATCCCCTTTGGCACTTTGTGAACCTCTCCGGTCACTTTGTCCACCCAATCGTAATACTCAACGTTTGGCGCACCTGTCACTTCAAGCCCAAGCCTCTCTAGCGTGCGTTTACTGGCCGTGAGCTTCTTGCATTTGCAGCCATAACCATTGATCGGCGTGTGCGTTTTCCACCACGGATCGTCAAGATGGATGACAAGATTATCCCAAGAAAGGTGGTCAAGGCGCGGATGCTCGCTGCCGCTGTGTTTGTAAATGCCGTAGGGCCGCGAACCTTTAAGCGCCTCTATCTGCTGCTCTCGGCCTGCGCTGTAGCTTTGGCGCAGGTTGGTCTCGTAAATCACCTGAGCACGCCAATCCGCTTGACCTTTATGCTCCCATCCGTACTGCTTCACAATCTGGTTAAACTGGCTTTTAAACCAGTTTAAAGACTTACCTTCGCTGATGGCCTTATCCACGGCCTTGCGAAAATCGGCCAGCATATCGTCACGCAGTGCGCCAGCAACGGTAAAGCTGCGGTTATGCGCCTCTTGCCACATGTCCGCCCAACGCTCCGTAGTGACGTTAGTTTTACTGCGGAAGTAGTCGATCTGCTCAGAGAACGGTAGCGAGCCGTATTGGGTTGGCATCAGATACCATCCTCTACATCGCTGATGCCTGCCAGCTCAGCTGCCGCCATGGCCTTTGCCATTTCATCTGCCAGCAGGTCAATACCGATCACGCCTTGCAATGAAAGAATGTCATCGCGCAGCGCAGAGAGCGATGTTGCACCCTCAACCATCTCGCGCACTGGCTCAAGTATCTCATCGAGTAGCGGCGCAGCATCAGAGCGAAGGCGCTTTATTTGCTCATCATTCACATCCGTTTCAATCTCGGCGCTTAGCTTGGCCGTTGCTACGGGTGCTGATGGATTGGATTTTGCCTCTAGCGCTCGTGGCGAACCAAGCGCTGGCTCACCGTCTTTTGCCATTGGTATTTGCGTTTTATCGTGCAGCCATTGCAGCGGAATGCGCATGCCCAAATTCACCAAGCCTGGTAAAGAATCAGAGAGCGCTTTAACGTCTTCTGGCTCAGCAATTTCGAATTCCAGCCTAGGGTGACGGCGAGGGTGCTGATAGCTCTTGCCGTTCAGTGCATAGAGCGGATAAATCACATCGCGCGTTAACGTTTGAGCCAAGCGCATTAAATCGAAATTGCGGATTTCAGTGCGCACCTCGTTGTGCACATTGCCTAGCGCGTTGGTGCTTGTCTTTCCGTCCGCTTGCGAAGTGAGCGTACCGCCGAGAATAGCCTTGGACTGTGATTTCTCACACCACGTCATCATTGCCATAAACGGGTCAGACTGGCCGTCTGCCGCGTTTTGAAATTCGATATCCATCCCTTTCGGAATAATGCCGCCCGCATTATGGCCGATGCTCATGACCGCACGAAGCAGTGTTGCCTTTTCTTTCTCGGTTGCTCCCTCTGGGTATTTGCCCAAACGAATAGGCAATCCATAAATTTCGAGAAACTCAGCCAAGTCTCGCACACTGTAGTTTTTAAACAGAAACGGCCACGCCAGAACACGCACCAAACCTCTTCGTGACAAATAGCCACTCTTTGCTTTTGCAGTATGGCTAATCCAACCGAAAGGCTGAAGCGCTGCGCCTTCATAGCTGCCATCGATGAGGCGCAGCTCATCGCGGTTTTCTGGGTGCGTCTTAAACCAAGATGGATCGCGATAGTGCACATTCTCGATGTAATGCGTGCCTTGCTGATAATCCCATTCAATCTCAAGATTGGAGAAACTTTTTAAGGTCGCATCACTAAGATCAAAAATTGCATCCTCAAGCCAAGTGGCATCTTCGAGAACTTCTTGAATCATGTCCGCGTCTCGCTGCTCTGTTGCGGTAGCGTTGCGCGGCGGTTTCACATTCCACTCCACACCCTGCAAGGCCATGCGGCGCTTGCCTATTTCGCTCTGGATATGAGCATCTTTTTCTTCCATATCTTCGGCGAGCTCGCACTGAGCCTTAAGATCGCCTTGTTCGGCATCTCGCATAATGGACGCCAAACGCGCAGGCGTTAGCCCTGATGAAGGGTGGTCGGCGTATTGTCGATGCAGCTGGCCCAACTTAGCATCTGATTGCGTTTGAGGCTCAACAAAAACATCTGATTCAATCGGACGCCCCCAAATATCTACAATGGTTGAGATTCGTTTATTCATAGTCACCATGCCCCGCGTTCAAATGCGTGGTATTCGTCATCTTCGTCAATATCGGCTTTGGCAGGGATAGGGGTAAACTCGATGGCACTGCCTTCCATCCAGCTGGCACGCTCTGCCATTGCCAGAGCAACAGCGAAATCGCCATGCCTCTGCTTACCATCAGAACCCTTTGTTTTGCCTTTATCAATTTTCGGTACGCCGTTGATTACTTGAATTTGGCATAAGTCATCGCGCACATTCTCGTGCCTTGGAATTTCAATATTCTGGCTTTCAAACTGCGCCTTAAGTTTTGGCATCCACTCACGATACCAAGGTTCGTTTAAGTTAACTTGCGCCACCATTTCGGTGCCGTATCTCAAAGCCGCTGACTCTGCCAAATAGCCACCATTGCCCGTTGCATCGAACGCCATGCCACGCTTGCGAGGCAACCTATCCAACAAATAAAAAAGCACTTGCTCTTGGGATTTGTAGGGCATATTTCTCAGCTCTACAAAAAATGGTACGTACTTGGTTAAATCCTTGCGCTGAGCGAGAGGCACAAACTGAGACAAGTCCCCCTTGCGCGCAAAGTCTTCGCCGAACGAGTGAC
>ERZ1673962.1338-NODE-1338-length-11982-cov-4.198122_pt1 | contig 11982 bp, 8 predicted proteins | sample MGYA00580188_ERZ1673962 | MGnify/ENA primary metagenome ERZ1673962 (study PRJEB41334, sample SAMN05608104) | rock metagenome | biome: terrestrial subsurface; feature: shale formation; material: shale | place: USA: Pennsylvania ... | reverse complement strand
GATCTCGGTGGTCGCAGTCGATGTCCGCACGGCGAGGTTGCGCACTTCGTCGGCCACCACCGCGAACCCCCGTCCCTGCTCGCCAGCACGCGCGGCCTCGATGGCCGCGTTGAGCGCCAGCAGATTGGTCTGATCGGCGATCTCGCGGATGACCTGCACGATGCCGCCGATCGCCTGCGAGCGATCGCCGAGCGCCGCGATCACCCGCGACGACTCCTCCACCGACAGCGCGATACGCTCGATCTCGCTGGAGGCGTCCGCGACGGCGCGCGTTCCCTGTTGGGAGAGCTGGCGGGCATCCTGGGCGTTCCCGGCGGTCAGATTGGCATGATCCGCGACCGCCCCCACACCGGCGGTCATCTGCTCGATGATCTGGACCAGACTGAGCGAGGCCTGACGCTGGGCACTGGAGCCGTCGGCCACGGCACGGGCGTGCTCAGCGAGGACATCGGCGGTATTGGCGAGGCGCTCGGCGTCGAAGATGACTTTGCCGATGATGCCCTGAAAGCTTTCGATCAGGGCATTGAAGTGCTCGATACAGCTCCGGGTCGGCCCGGTGCGCACGGGCACACGCCGGGATAGATCGCCATCCCTGTACATGACCTGCAGGGTCTCATCCAGGATACCCATGGGTCGACCGACCATGGTGCGCAGGATGAGCCAGCTCCCGCCCCCGACACCGAGCCACAGGAGGCCGCCGCCAACCAGGGCGTGTATCGTCAACTCGTCGACAACCGCCACGAACACCAGTCCGCTCAACGCTGAAACGGCACCAATAGCGATACTCATCCATCCGAATCCCATGCGCTCCACCAGCCTGCTGCCTATCAATTGAGGATTCTCAATTGGAACCGCAAAAGCCGACGGGATGCAAGGACAAGGAGCAGCAGTCGCGCCGTCAGCCCGTCAGGGCCGCGAACACCGCCGGCAGCCGCTCGGGCAGCCGCTCGACCTGATCGACGACCGAATAGGCGTTCTCGCCGAAGATGCGCGCCACATAGCGGTCGGCCTCGGGGTCGAGGGTCAGACAATAGGTGTGGATGCCCTTCATGCGCAGATCCTCGACCGCTTTCTTGGCATCGTGACGCAGATACTGCGGGTCGCGCTCGTCGATGTCGGCCGGCTCACCGTCGGTGATCAGCAGCACCAGCCGCTTCTGGGCCGGCTGCTGGTTCAGATGCCAGCCGGCATGACGCAGGGCCGCGCCCATGCGGGTCGAGAGACCGCCCTTCATGCCCGCGAGCCGTGACTTGGCCTCGTCGCCATAGGGCTGATCGAAGTCCTTGAAACGGTAGTACTGCACGTCGTGCCGTCCGTCGGACGCAAAGCCATGTACCGCGAAACGGTCCCCAATGGAATCGATCGCCCAGGACAGGAGTCCCGTCGACTCGCGCGTCAGATCCAGGATGCTCGGCGCCTCGTCATAGCCCGGTTCGCCCTCCTTGACCCCGACCTTCTCGTTGGTCGACTGTGACAGATCCATCAGCACCAGGATGGCCAGATCGCGCACATGGCGGGTGATGCGGATGTTGATGCGCGGATCGGGCATGACCCCGCGCCGGATGTCGATCATGGCGCGCACGGCGGCATTGAGATCCAGCTCCTCGCCTTCCTCGTAGCCGCGCCGACGCACGATGCCCTGCGGCTGGAGTGCGTCGATCAGATGGCGGATGCGGCTGGCGACCGGCTTGTGCTTGATCAGGATCTCATCCATGGTCTCCGGATCGCCCCGACCCTGTCGGCGCTCGATCACGGTCGCCCAGTCCGGGCGATGGAGCTGCACCTGATAGTCCCATTCCTGATAGTGATAGGGTTCGGAGACCGGCTCCTTGCCCTCCAGTTCGTTGATGGTGCAGCCTTCCTGATCGAGCCAGAACGGCGTCGACAGGGTCCAGATCTCCTGCGCATCGTCGCCGGCCAGCTCGCAGTCGAGCTCGTTGACCATCTCCATGACCGTGACGTTGCGCCGCACCTGCTGCCGGCTGGCCGGCAGATAGTCCACACCGCGCGTCATGAACAGGTTTTCGTCGAAGTCCCAGACGTAATCGTTGTCGTCGCGATAGGGGATCGGCCAGTCCTCCAGGATGCGCAGACTGGGGACGGCACAGATCTGGACCGCGCGGTTGTAGAACTCGACCCCGGCGATCCAACTGATGCGGTTGTCTTCGGGGGTGGCGGCGAAGGCTGAGCGGAAGGCATCGGCCGACTCGTTGACGAGCGCTTCGGGATCGCGATAGTCGGCGTCCAGCAGCGCCCGCGCCAGCCGCATCATCAGGTCCAGCAGCGGATGACGCGCGCCCGGCTCATCGGTCCCGGCGGGCGCGGTGAAGAACTGGAGCCAGAGTTTCTTCAGCCCAGGAAAATCGCGGATCGCCAGCGCCTCGATGCGCGCGTCCTCGAACAGCCCGATGAGCACGCGCTGCGCCGGATTGAGCTGCTCGGCGCTGATGGGCGCCGTGGTATAGACCATGTGCGCGGCGCAATGCGCGGCGGCGGCGCGATAGAGCTCCACGCCCGAGATGCCGCGCCAGGCGTCGAAGGCGTCGGGCAGATGGATCTGGAAGTCCTCGATGAAGGGCTTGAGTCCGGTGCGCGACTCATAGTCGCCCGAGGTCGGACGCATGAAGAAGGCCCGCGCCCAGAGCGCGCGCAGATAGAAATTGAGCTTGCGCTGGTTGTCGACGAACAGGGTGCCGCGCCGCTCTTTCTGGAGCACGGCGCGCGAGGATTCGGTCTGGAGTCCGAAATAGGCCAGTTGACCGTCCAGGTCGCGTGCATGGGCCTGCGCCCCCCACAGCGCCCAGCGCCGCAAGCCGCCGAGCGTGAGCTTGGAGAGCAGCTCGTCCATGTTCTCCATCATGGGTCTCAAGCCCCGTGGAGCCTTGCCGGCGAGCTGATGGAGCAGATTGAGATAGCCGCGCATCACCTCCAGGTCGCCGAGCCGGCTGGCCGCCAGCGGCATGGTCGCCATCATCAGCATGATGACGGTGCCCGAGGTGTGCGAGGCCAGCTTCATCAGCGAGCTGACGACATCCGGGATGATGTCCTCGCCGACCTCCTTGGCCACGCCCGGCATCTCCTGGACATAGGTCATCACCAGATCCGGCCCCTTATTGAGGCCGCACATGGCGCGGATGCCGGTCAGATAGTGTTCGAGTCCCCGTGGGGACATCACCCGCGCGGCCTCCTGATAGCTCGATTCCAGCGCCTGGGCGTGCTCGTGCGCTGGATCGGCCTTGAGGCAGGCGAGGTATTCGCTGAAGTCGATCGTCATCTGTAGGAGCCCCCAGCCAGCAACGTCCAGCCGCCGTCAGAAATAGGTGTTGACCGCCGCGTCCAGGGTGTCGCGCATGTCGGGATCGTCGGTGAGCGGACGCACCAGCGCCATCTGAGCGGCCGCCTGCGGTTCGACGCCCTTGCCGATCAGTTGCGCGGCATAGACCAGCAGACGGGTCGACATGCCTTCGTCGAGTCCGTGGCCCTTGAGGTTGCGGCTGCGATGCGCGATCTGCACCAGTTTCTCAGCCGTCGCCTTGTCGACATGGCCCTCGTGGCTGACGATCTCGGTTTCGATTTCAGCCGTCGGATAATCGAAGTCGAGCGCGCCGAACCGCTGCTTGGTCGACTGCTTCAGATCCTTCATCAGACTCTGATAGTTGGGGTTGTAGGAGATGACGATCTGGAAATCGGGATGGGCCGTGACCAGCTCGCCCTTCTTTTCGAGCGGCAGGTTGCGCCGATGGTCGGTGAGCGGGTGGATGACGACCGTGGTGTCCTGACGCGCCTCGACCACTTCGTCGAGATAGCAGATGGCGCCGATGCGCGCGGCCACCGTCAGCGGGCCGTCCTGCCATTTGGTGCCGTTGATATCGAGCAGGAAGCGTCCGACCAGATCCGAGGCGGTCATGTCTTCGTTACAGGCCACGGTGATCAGCGGCTTGCCGAGTTTCCAGGCCATGTACTCGACGAAGCGCGTCTTGCCGCAGCCGGTCGGCCCCTTGAGCATGACCGGCATGCGCGCGGCATAGGCCGCTTCGTAGAGCGCCACCTCGTTGCTCACGGGGCGGTAGTAAGGCTCGTGGTCGATCAGGAATTGGTTGCGGTCGATGTCTGACATGGAAGCGATCCCCTTCAGGGTCGATGGCGAGGCTCGAAGCCCGGACAAAACGAAGCCCCTGCCCCTTCGATGAGGAAGCAGGGGCTCGTGTGTAAAGCCGCCGGCGAACGTAGGGTACGCCATGCGTACCCTACAGTGCTCAGACCGGCTTGCCGCGATAGACCACCATCTCGGCGCCCTTGGACTGGGCATAGTTGTCGAAGCCGATCAGACGCACATGGTTGTTTGGATGCGCCTTGTGGCAGGCTTCGGCCTCTTTGAGGATGGTGTCGATGTCGGTCTCGCCGAACATCGGCAGCTTCCACATGTACCAGTAGTGGTCGAAGGCGTTCTCAGGCTCGGTGTGCTCGATGGCCGGGTTCCAGCCCTTGGAGACGATGTACTCGACCTGCTTGCGGATACGGTCGGCATCCATCGCCGGCAGATACGAGAAGGTCTCGAACTTGCGGCTGTTGACGTCTTCGAGGCTGGAACTGTAATCCTGCATTTCGCTCATGGTGTGATGCTCCGAGTAATAAGGTTCAGGTTCGATGTATCGAGCTTGGCCGTCGGAATGGGCTTTGTGTGACGCGGCCCATTCCAGCGATCCAGGCGCTTATTTGTGCGCCACGTCGAGCTTGTCGACGGTATCGAACTCGAACTTGATCTCCTTCCAGGTCTCCATGGCGATCTTGAGTTCCGGGCTGGAGGCGGCCGCCTTGGTGAGCACGTCCTTGCCTTCCTTCTCGATCGCGACACCCTGGTTGCGGGCCTCGACGCAGGCTTCCAGCGCGACACGGTTGGCGCAGGCGCCGGCCGCGTTGCCCCAGGGATGACCCAGGGTGCCGCCGCCGAACTGGAGCACCGAGTCGTCACCGAAGATGGTCACGAGCGCCGGCATGTGCCAGACGTGGATACCACCGGAGGCGACGGCGAAGGCGCCGGGCATCGAGCCCCAGTCCTGATCGAAGAAGAGACCGCGCGAACGGTCTTCCTTGATGTAGGACTCACGCAGCAGGTCGATCCAGCCCAGGGTCGAGGCGCGGTCGCCTTCCAGTTTGCCGACCACGGTGCCGGTGTGCAGATGGTCGCCGCCCGACAGACGCAGGATCTTGGTCAGGACGCGGAAGTGGATGCCGTGGTGCGGGTTGCGATCGAGCACCGCGTGCATGGCGCGGTGGATGTGCAGCAGCACGCCGTTGTCGCGGCACCACTGGGCCAGACCCGTGTTGGCGCAGAAGCCGCCGGTGATGTAGTCGTGCATGATGATCGGGGCGCCGATCTCCTTGGCGTACTCGGCACGCTTGTACATCTCTTCCGGGGTCGGAGCGGTCACGTTCAGATAGTGACCCTTGCGCTCGCCGGTCTCGCGCTCGGCCTTGTCGATGGCGTCCATGACGAAGTCGAACCGCTGACGCCAGCGCATGAAGGGCTGCGAGTTGACGTTCTCGTCGTCCTTGGTGAAGTCCAGACCGCCGCGCAGACACTCGTAGACCGCACGGCCATAGTTCTTGGCCGACAGACCCAGCTTGGGCTTGATGGTGCAGCCGAGCAGCGGACGGCCGTACTTGTTCATCATGTCGCGCTCGACCTGGATGCCGTGCGGCGGGCCGTTGCAGGTCATGACATAGGCGATCGGGAAGCGGACGTCTTCCAGACGCAGGGCGCGCACGGCCTTGAAGCCGAACACGTTGCCGACGAGCGAGGTGAAGACGTTGACGACCGAGCCTTCCTCGAACAGATCGATCGGATAGGCGATGAAGGCATAGAAGCAGGTGTCGTCGCCCGGCACGTCCTCGATGGCGTAGGCGCGGCCCTTGTAGTAATCCAGGTCGGTCAGCAGGTCGGTCCAGACCGTGGTCCAGGTGCCGGTCGAGGATTCGGCGGCGACGGCCGCAGCGGCCTCTTCGCGCGGAACGCCCGCCTGCGGGGTGATCTTGAAGCAGGCCAGGATGTCCGTGTCCTTCGGAGTGTAGTTGGGCATCCAATAGGTCTCGCGGTACTCTTTCACGCCCGCGCTGTACGTCTTAGCCATTCTGGATCGTCCTCTGGATTAGTTTCTGTGGTGAGGTCCGGATCGACCGGCGCCTTGGCGCCCGACTATCTGCTCTGGTCGAAACCTGAGTGCGATTATTAGCAAGAAACCACATAATTACTACTAAATATTGCTTATGCTAGATATAACGCATAGCTTATAATCTATGCCTCAATCGATTCCATTGCGTTTGTCTATCCCGATCGTCTGACGAGCCTTCCACCACCATGCATGTCTCACTGCGCCAACTGCGGGTCTTCGAAGCCGTCGCGCGCCACAACAGCTACACGCGCGCGGCCGAGGAGCTGCATCTGAGCCAGCCGGCGGTGTCGATGCAGGTGCGTCAGCTGGAGGACGAGATCGGGTTGTCGCTGTTCGAGCGCTTGGGCAAACAGGTCGTCCTCACCGGAGCCGGACGCGAGGTGTTCCACTACAGTCGCGCCATCGGCCAGTCACTGCGCGAGATGGAAGAGGTGCTGGAATCGCTCAAGGGCGTCAGCCGGGGCAGTCTGCGCATCGCCGTGGCCAGCACGGTCAACTACTTCGCGCCGCGTCTGATGGCCATCTTCCAGCAGCGCCATCCGGGGATCGGGCTGCGGCTCGACGTCACCAATCGCGAGAGCCTGGTACAGATGCTCGACAGCAACTCGGTCGACCTGGTGCTCATGGGCGTACCGCCGCGCAACGTCGAGGTCGAGGCGGAAGCCTTCATGGACAATCCGCTGGTGGTGATCGCCCCGCCGGATCATCCGCTGGCCGGCGAGCGGGCCATTCCGCTGGCACGCCTAGCCGAAGAGACCTTCGTGATGCGCGAGGAAGGCTCGGGCACCCGGCAGGCGATGGAGCGCTTCTTCAGCGAACGCGGCCAGACGATCCGCCACGGGATGCAGATGACACGCAACGAGGCGGTCAAGCAGGCGGTGCGTTCGGGGCTGGGGCTGAGCGTGGTCTCGCTGCACACCATCGAACTGGAACTGGAGACGCGGCGGCTGGTGACGCTGGACGTCGAGGGGTTTCCGGACCGGCGTCAGTGGTATCTGGTCTACCGGCGCGGCAAGCGGCTCTCGCCGGCCGCCGGTGCCTTTCGCGAATTCGTGCTGAGCGAAGCGGCGCGGATCGCACTGCCGACTCGGGTGATCCAGGCGGTTTAGCCTTCGCACCTTTCCGGCTCGCGCCAAACTCCTTACCATGCACCGACATTCAATGAACCAGGGCGCGCTCGACCCGAGCCGTCATCAACCCCCCACTCGGAGCAACACCCGAATGATCAAACTGACCACCAACCACGGCGACATCCTGATCGAACTCGACGCCGAGAAGGCGCCCAAGACCTGCGCCAACTTCGAGCAGTACGTCCGTGACGGTCACTATGACGGCACCCTCTTCCACCGCGTCATCGACGGCTTCATGATCCAGGGCGGCGGCATGAACCCGGACTTCAGCCAGAAGCCCACGCGCGCCCCGATCGAGAACGAGGCCAAGAACGGACTCAAGAACCAGGCCGGCACCATCGCCATGGCGCGCACCATGCAGCCGCACTCGGCGACCTCCCAGTTCTTCATCAACGTCTCCAACAACGACTTCCTCGACTACCCCGGTCAGGACGGTTGGGGCTACTGCGTCTTCGGTCGCGTGGTCGAGGGCATGGAGACGGTCGAGGCCATCAAGGGCGTGCGCACCGGCAGCCGCTCCGGACACCAGGACGTCCCCATGGAAGACGTGGTCATCGAAAAGGCCGAGATCGTCTGACCAAACCGCACAGCGCCCTCCCCCAACAGCCGCCACGACGCCCGCCGAGCGGGTCGGGTGGCGGCTGACGGGGGTGTCGACCGCATGGATGCGGTCGTCAAGCCTCCAGGGAGGGATTCACGGCGTCTCCCGACAGCCGTTACCCGACCCGCTCCCCCACCGGACAACCCGCCGCACCCCCCGAGTCGACAGCCAAACTCCCGACTCAGAGCAGAAACAGCGTCGCCAACCCCAGAAAGATGAAGAACCCCCCCGAATCGGTCAGCGCCGTGATCATCACCGAGCCACCGAGCGCCGGATCGCGCCCGAACCGCTGACGAACGAGCGGTATCACGACCCCAGCCGTAGCCGCCAGCAGCAGATTGAGCGTCATCGCCCCCGTCATGACCACCCCCAGCTTCCAACTCCCATAGAGCGCCCAGACGATCCCGCCGACCACCCCGCCCCAAACCAAGCCATTGATCAGCGCCACCCCGACCTCCTTGCCCAACAGACGCCACACCGCCGACGGCTCGACCTGCCCCATCGCAATGGCGCGCACGATCATCGTAATCGTCTGATTGCCCGCATTCCCCCCGATCCCCGCCACGATCGGCATCAACGCCGCCAGCGCCACCAGCTGCGCGATCGAATCTTCGAACAGATCGATCACCCGCGAGGCGACGAAGGCCGTCACCAGATTGATCGCCAGCCAGGCCCAGCGATTGCGCAGCGAACGCGCGATGGGCGCGAAGATGTCCTCCTCCTCGCGCAGACCGGCCTGACTCAGAATCTCAGCCTCCGACTCCTCGCGAATCCGGTCGACCATATCCGCCACCGTGACCCGCGCGATGACCCGTCGCTCGCCATCGACCACGGGCACCGAGATCAGATCGTAACGCTCGAACGCCGCCGCCGCTTCATCGGCATCGTCCTCGGGCGCGAACGTGACCAACGACTTGGATTTCATGACCTCCGAGACGAGCCGCTCCGGGTCGTTGATCAGCAACGACTCCAGCGTCAGGATGCCGCGCAGACGCTCCTCGCGATCGACGACGAACAGCTTGTCGGTGTGATCCGGCAGCTCATCGAACCGGCGCAGATAGCGCAGCACCACCTCCAGCGTCACGTCCTCGCGCACCGTGACCATGTCGAAGTCCATCAGCGCCCCGACCGTGTCCTCCGGATAGGACATGGCCGCGCGCACATGCTCGCGCTCCTCCTGATCGAGCGCTTCGAGCACGTCCTCCACCACCTCGGGCGGCAGATCGGGCGCCAGATCCGCCAGCTCGTCGGCATCGAGCGACTCGGCCGCCGCGCGGATCTCGTTGCTGTCCATGGTCTCGATCAGCGACGGACGCACCGCGTCCGAGACCTCCAGCAGGATCTCGCCGTCCTTGTCCGAGCGCACCAGATCCCACACCAGCCGACGCTGATCGCGCGGCAGCGCCTCCAGGATGTGCGCGATGTCGGCCGGATGCAGCCGGTCGAGCTTGCGCCTGAGCCAGCCGATGGTCTGACGGTGGGTGATGGAATCGACCAGATCCTGATGCGAGCTGTGCTGGCGATGCATCAGATCCTCGACCAGACGCTGACGCGAGAGCAGCTCACGGATGTCGCGCAGATGGCGTTGCAGAGCGTCTGAATCGCGGGGCATTGGCTCGGTCATCTCATCACTCCCGCTCGCGTTGCAACTGCTGCTTGAACGCCCTGATGTCCTCGACCAGATCCTCGGGCACGGGCAGTACGCGCGGCGACTCATCCAGAACCTCACGCGCGGCGTTCATCGCCGCCTGCTCGGCCTCCAGTTGACGCAGCAGGTTGCGCTCCCAGTCGGGATCGGCGTCCGGGGCGGCGGTCTGACTCGTCGGCGCATTCGGCCGTGACGGCGCCGGTTTGGGCGGTGGCGGTTCGACCAGGGGTCTGGCGATGGGCTCGGCCACAGACGCCTCGGTAACAGCCGGCGGTGGCTGGGCGGTCAACGGCTGAATCATGGGCGCCGGGTCGACCCTGGGTACCTCCAGCGTCGTCATGGGGACGGGGACGGGCCGGGTTCCCCGGAACGCCGCATAGAGCGCGATCACCACCGCCAGGGCGGCCAGCCCGACGGCGAGCAGCGCCCAATGATGCGTCACCCTGGGTTCGCGGTCCTCGACGAACAGACCGCTGGCGTCCAGGGTCGGCACCTGACCGAGTCCGCGCTCCTGCTGGGATTTCTTGAGCGCTTCCAGGATATAGCTCATGGCAAGACCTCCATGGACGCCGTGGTCGCCAGGGTTTCATCGAGCCGGGGAATCCCCTCCAGACCGATCGCCTGATAGAGCGCGATGAAGGTCCGCGGGCCGGCGACCCCATCGGCCGTCAGCCCCTTGGACGCCTGGAAGGCGCGCAGCGCGCTCTCCAGCGTCACATCATAGCGGTCGGCCGGTCCGGGCAGACTGGCCAGCCCAGGTACCCGCGACACCAGATCGCGCAGCCAGCGCACCTCCTCGCCGACCGCGCCCGGACGGATCAGGGTCGAGCCGCCCGGCGGCAACTGCCAGACCAGACGATAGTCGCCGCTCCAGACCGATTCCAGCTCGGCCACGGGCACGCGCGTCCGGCCATCGGGCCGATCGAGCGTGGCCTCGGTGACGTCCAGCTCGCTCAGCACCAGATAGCGCGCTGCGCCGTCCCGGTCGGCCAGACGCAGCAGGGCCGGCAGATTGAAAAAGCGTACATGACTCAGGCGCCCCTGCTCGGACTCGCACCCCAGACCGAACGGACGGATGTGTGCGCAGGGATCACCGGCGCCGATCATCTTCAGATCCAGACCCCAGCGGCGCAACAGCACGCGCATGGCCTCGGACTCGGACAGCGCCAGCGACGTGATCGATACTGGGGCCGCGTCTGCGGATCGCTCCGGCACGGCGGGTGGCTCCGGCGCCGTCTCGCTGTCTGCAACCCCTGGCGCCTCGGGAGCTGCAACGACCGGCGATTCCGAAACGGGCGCGTCCGTCAAACGCGTGCCCGACTCCGGCGACGCCTCGATCCGGACCGGCTCGTCCACACTGGTCGCGCTCGGAACGACGGCCCCGACCAGGGACATGAACGCCGTCTCGCCCGACCACCAGCCGGCCAGGAGTGCACGCCGCTCGGGCGTCAGCAGCGTCTGCGCCATCAAGCCGAACAGGGTCGCCACCAGGAACGATGCCACCGCAATCAGCACCAGTCGTCCGGGCGAGCGCGGCGGCATCGCCTCCAGCGCCTCACCCCGCACCTCGCGCGCCGCCGTGGCCACGATGTCCGGATCGACCTGCGAGCCACGGGTCACGCAGGCACCGAGCAGCGCACGGTCGCAGAGGATGTTGATCACCCGCGGGATACCGCCCGAATATTCGTGGATACGCCGGATGGCGCGCGCCGTGAACAGCGGACGGTCGACGCCGGCCACGGCCAGACGATGGCGGATATAGTCGCCGGTCTCCTCCAGATCGAGCGGCGTGAGATGGAAGCGTGCCGTGATGCGCTGATCGAGCTGACGCAGTGACTGGGTCTCCAGCAAGCGACGCAGCTCGGGCTGGCCGATCAGGAAGATCTGGAGCAGCTTGTGCTTGGTGGTCTCCAGATTGGTCAGCAGGCGGATCTGTTCGAGCGCCTGACGCGGCAGGTTCTGCGCCTCGTCGATGATGAGCAGCGGCCGGCGGCCATTGGCATAGGCGTGCAGCAGAAAGCCGTTGAGCGCGTCGATCAGAACCTTGTTGGAGCGCCGGCCGTGCGGCAGCTCGATGCGAAACTCCTCGCAGATGTTGGTCAGGAGTTCGTTGGGCGACTGGACCGGATTGAGGACGAGCGCCACGTCGACGCCCTCGGGCAACTGCTCCAGAAAGGCGCGGCAGACCGTGGTCTTGCCGGTGCCGACCTCGCCGGTCAGGAGCACGAAGCCGCCGCTCTCGTTGGCACCATAGAGCAGATGCGCGAGCGCCTCCCGATGCTGGTCGCTCAGGAACAGATAGTGCGGGTCCGGGGCGATCGAAAAGCTGGGCTCCTTGAGCCCGAAATATTTCGGGTACACGCTGGCTTGCTCGATAAGGTGTGCGCCCGCGCCTGAAGCGGCTTGACTGGTCGGCTCAGGATCGCGGGC
>ERZ1673962.1337-NODE-1337-length-11989-cov-5.741160_pt1 | contig 11989 bp, 9 predicted proteins | sample MGYA00580188_ERZ1673962 | MGnify/ENA primary metagenome ERZ1673962 (study PRJEB41334, sample SAMN05608104) | rock metagenome | biome: terrestrial subsurface; feature: shale formation; material: shale | place: USA: Pennsylvania ... | reverse complement strand
TGAAATCAAAGATAAATAAAACAAAAGTAATAACTGATTATCTATAGAAATATTTTCAAAATTATCATAAATATCTGTTTTTAATTTATTAACAATTATAGATGTATCTACAATATTATGTTTATGTAAATATCTAAAAACAAAGTATTTATCAAGTAATAAATCTACATTATCTATATCAAAATTATAAATATTATTTTCATCTAATAATAAATCATTTATTATATATTTTTTTTCATTACTATAGCTTATAAAATCATATCATATAACAGAACTATAAGCATTTATAAAATCAAGATAATAAAGCTTTTCTAAATTATTATCTCAATAAAAAATAGAATTAGCTAAAAAACTTAATTTTGTATTTGAGAACAAAAGTTCTACCTTGGAATCTTCTTTTGATATATCATTATTATAATCAACATAAAAATCTATTATTTCATCTGTTTTTATATCTCTATTGTCAAAGCTAATATCATATCAACTCTTTGAGTATTCCTCAAATAGGTCTAACTTTTGAGTTATATTAGAGTTATATAAATCTATTTTTTTATTCTTATTTATATAAGAATAAATCATAATAAAAAACAAAATAGCTAATAAAACTCAAAATCATAATACAACTATAGTTTTATTATTTTTAAAATAATCATTCATAAAAAGAAAAAGTTAATAATACTAATTAATTATAAAAAAAAGACTAGAAAATTCTAGTCTTTTTTTATTTTAAATAACCTGATGCAAATTTATTTGTCATATCAATAAATTCTCAAATATTTTCTAACTCACCTCATTCTAATAATATTGCTTGATTATAAGCATATTTTATAGCATCTTTTAATTTTTCAGATTTAATATCAGATTCAAATTCTGTTTTCATAGAATCTAAAAGTTGATTATTTGGGTTTAATTCTAGGATTCTTTTTTGAACTGGGACTTGTTGTCACATAGCCTTCATCATTTTTTCCAATTGAGGATCTATTCAATTGGCAGGAGTTTTTAAAGCACCTAATGAGTTTCAAAGCTTATCATTTAAAACAACTTTTTCAATTTTTTCATCACCTATAGTATTTTTTACCAAATCTAATAATCATTGCATTTCTTTCTCTTGTTTTTCTTCTTTTTCTTTTTCTTCTTTTGTTTTTTCTTCTAATTCAATATCATTACTAGTTATAGAAACAAGTTTTGCTCATTTAAATTCATTAAATCATTGTACCAAAAATGAATCAATTGCATCAGTTAAAATCAATACATCAATATTTTTTTCTCTAAATTGAGATAAATATGGACTAGCTAAAGCTTCAGATTCAGATTTTGCAATTATATAATAAATTGTTTTTTCTTTTATTGTTTCTTCTTTTCAATCAATTTCTTTTTTTACTTCTTTTTCATGAGCAGTTTCTAAATATTCATCTAAAGTTATAAGAGATGAGTTATTTATTCATTTAAACAATGAAACTCAAGCTATATCTTCTTTTAAATCAAATTCATAATGAATTCATTCTTTTACTAATTTACCATAATTTTCCCAAAATTTAACATAATCTTCTCTAGAGTTTTTCAAAGTTTTTCATAACTCAGTAATAACCTTTTTAGTAAGACCTTTTTTAATCTTATCCAAAGTTTTATTATCTTGTAACATCTCTCTAGATATATTCAATGGTAAATCAGAAGTTTCAACAACTCATGATATAAATCTAAGCCAAACAGGCATTAACTCTTTTGCATTTTCCAAAATTAAAACATTTTGAACATATAATTTTGGTCCATATTCTAAATTAGGATCAGAAAGATTTTGATAAAGATTTACTTCTTTTGGAGAATATAAAATAGATTTATAACTAACTATTCATTCTACATTATTGTGAATAGTAAATAAAGGTTCATTCCAGTCATTACTTACTGATTGATAAAAACTTTTATATTCTTCTTTAGTAATATCTTTTTTATCTTTTTTCCATATTGGTTTAGTTTCATTTATTTGTTCAAAATCCATTACTTTTGGTTCTTTTTGTTTTTCTTCTTCAGTTCTAGAGTCATAAGCTCTCATCATTATAGGAACTCAAACATAGTTAGAATATTTTTTAACTAATTCTTTTAACTTCCATTCTTCAAGTAATTCTTTATTTGCTTCATCTACATATAAAGTAATAGTTGTTCATCTATTAGTTTTATCACTTTTTATAATATCATAATTTGTTTTTCAATCACTTACCCATTTATAAGCATCTTCTCAAGTAGTTTTTGTTTCTACTTCAACTTTATCTGCTATCATAAATGCACTATAAAAACCAACTCAAAATTGACCTATAAGACTATGATCTGCATTTTCTTTTGCTTTTTGTAATTTTTCTAAGAACTCCTTAGTACCTGATTTTGCTATAGTTCATAAATTATTAATTAACTCATCTTTAGTCATTCAAATACCATTATCTGTAATAACAATCACATTATTTTCTTTATTTGATTCTATAGTTATTTTAAACTCACTATCATCTCATAAAAAGTTTGTGTCAGTTAATGATTTTATTCTTGCTTTATCTATTGCATCAGAAGAATTAGATATCAATTCTCTTAAAAATATTTCCTTATTTGAATAAATACTATGAGTTAGTAATTCTAAAATTCTTCAAGTTTCTGCTTCAAAATTATGCGTAGACATATTTTTAAAAGGTTAAATTTTAAATAAAAAATAGCACTTAAACTATTTAAGTGCTAATATATTATCATTTTTTAAAATTTTGTAAAGATTTTTTTATATTTTTAAGATAATCAATTACTATCATCAAATGGATCAAGATGCATAGTTATTATCCGCTCATAATCTTTGTTTATATTTGATATTTTTAACTCTATCATATCACTTATTTTATGAGCCTCTAAAAGCTTCATATCAATATCAAAAACTAAGTGAGCTTCTACAAATTTTGAATTTCAAGATTGTCTGGTTCTAAGTTCATGAAAAGATTTAACTTTTTCTTCATTATTAATTATTTCCTCTATTTTTTTTACTTCTTTTTGAGATAAAGATACATCAAGCAACAATAAAAATCATTTTTTTATCAAAGAATATGCTGAATATATTATATAAATTGCTATTGCAACTCATATAAGAGAGTCTATATAATGAATTCAAGTTAAGTATATTAGAAATAATCATAATAAAATAGCTCAATTTGAATAAAGATCTGTTTTATAATGAAGAGAGTCAGCCTGAATAACTAGATTGTCAGTTTTTTTTGCAACATAATCCAAAAATAAAACTAAGGCTAAAGTTATTACTATAGAAACAAGCATTACAACTATTGATATTCATAGATATGAAACTTTTTCATCATTTATAAATTTAGATATAGATTCATATAAGATATATAAACCTGAAAATGTAATTATTAATCATTCAAATAGTGATGCAAGAGCTTCTATTTTTCATCTACCATAATTAAACTTTTTATCTGGATCTTTTTCAGAATTATGAATTGCAAAATAATTAAATATAGAAACAAACATATCCAACATTGAATCAATTGCACTTGATAAAACAGCTATAGATCATGAAAATATTCAAACAAAAAATTTAATTATGAGTAATAAAAAAGCAGTAATAGAAGAAACAATAGTTGCAGTTCTTTGTAAACTCATAATCTTATTTATAAAAAAATATTAGATATATAATAAGAAAATATAAAAAATAGCAATTAAAAAAATTTGATTTTTGCGAAAAAAAGTTACTATACAAAATACAGCTATTAATAATAAAACAATTTAAATGATAGAAAAAAACAATATTATTGAAATAAAAAATTTAGTAAAAGAATATTCTTGAAAAGAAGTTTTAAAATCTATAAATCTTGAAGTAAAAGATTGAGATTTTTTTGCACTATTATGACATAATTGAGCATGAAAAACAACAACTATAAACATATTAACAAATCTAGTTAAAAAAACTTCTGGAATAGTTAAAATAAATGGAGTTGATATTGATAATGATTTCAAAAAAGCAAGATCATATCTATGAGTAGTACCTCAAGAATTTAACTTTGATCCATTTGCAAAAGTTATAGATATACCAGTTATTCAAGCATGATATTACTGAATAAAAAAAGAAGAAGCAATTAAAAAAACTGAAGAACTATTAAAAAAACTAGACCTATGGGAAAAAAGAAATAACAAGGCAAAAGAATTAAGTTGATGAATGAAAAGAAGATTAATGATTGTTAGAGCATTAGTTCATAACCCAAAAATACTAATACTTGATGAACCAACAGCATGAGTAGATGTTCATTTAAGACAAAGTATGTGGGAGTTTATAACTGATTTAAACAAAAAAGGAACAACTATTATACTAACAACTCACTATCTAGAAGAAGTAGAATCTATGGCAAAAAAAGTAGCAATACTAGATAAATGAAATATATTAGAAAACACTACTACAAAAAATCTTCTATCAAAAATGCAAGAAGAAAGTATTATATTAACATCAAATGATTTTGATAATATTTGAGATGAATTTAAGAAAAAATATAGTTATTTAAAAATTGATGAAAATGAATTTGAAATAACTATAAAAAGTTGAGATAATTTAAACAAAGTATTTGAAGAGTTATCAAAACAAAATATAGAAATAACAAGTTTTAGAAATAAAACAAATAGATTAGAGGCTTTATTTATGAAAATAATAAAAAAATAAAAAACATGATAGATTTAATAACACTAGTAACTAAAGAATCAAAAAGATTCCTTAGAGTTTGGAAACAAACACTTATACCACCAGTTGTAACAATAGTATTGTATTTACTAATATTTGGTAAATTTATATGAGATAGAATATCTATAATAGAATGAGTTGATTATATAAACTTTATATTTCCATGATTACTTATGATGTCAGTAATTATGGCAAGTTATCAAAACACTAGTTCTAGTTTCTTTTGATCAAAGTTTCAACATTCTATAGAAGAATTATTTGTATCGCCTATTAGTCATACAAAAATATTACTAGGTTTTTGTATATGAGCTGTTTTAAGAGCAATGTTAGTTTGAGCTTTGGTATTTATAGCATGAGCTATAATGGCAGATATAGAAATATATAATTATTTTTATTTTATTATATTTTTACTACTTAGTTCAATATTATTTGCTTTATTATGATTAGTAAATGCAATATATGCTAAAACTTTTGATGATATATCAATAATACCATCATTTGTTATAACTCCTTTAATATATTTATGATGAGTATTTTATTCTACTGAATTATTATCAAGTTTTTGGCATACAATAAGTATGGTTAATCCTATATTATACATGGTTAACTGATTAAGATATTCATTTTTATGAATAAGTGATGTAAATATATATATAGCTATATGAATATTAATATTTTTTATAATATTATTAACTATAATAAATTTCATACTATTAAAAAAATGACATTGAATTAAAAGCTAAAAAAAGAAGACTTAATAAGTCTTCTTTTTTATTTTGAAACATCTTTATATTTCCCTCTTCATTTATACTCAATAACTATTGGAGTACCAAAAAATCAGAAATTATCTCTAATTCTATTTTCTAAATATCTTTTATAAGAAAAATGAAAATGATTTGGATTATTAACTGTTAAAACAAATTTTGGTGGATTTGTATCAACTTGTGATCAATAATATATTTTTGGATTATGAGATTTTTTATTACCTGTTGGTGGATGCTTTAATAACACTTGTTCCATAAAGTTGTTAAATATACCAGTTTTTACCCTTTTATATCTTTCATCCTTTATATTTTTAGCATTATCTAAAATTTCATCAACTCTTTTTTCTTTAAGTGCAGAAGTAAAAACTACTGAAACCCAAGGTAAGAATTCTACTTTAGATTTAAGATAATCTATATATCTATTCATCATTTTTTCTTTATCTACTCCTGGTTTTTCTAATACTTTATCCCATTTATTAACTACTATAATTAGACCTTTATTTTCTTCTAATACTTTTGATATAATTGATAAATCTTGATGAACTATTCAATCAATACCATCTATAACTACAGCAATAACATCAGCTCTAGATATAGCTCTATTAGTTCTCATTACTGACCAATCTTCTACATTTCTTACTCAAACTTTAGAAAGTCTTCTTATTCAAGCAGTATCAATTAATACATAATCTCTATCTCAATGTTTAAATTTTGTATCAATAGAATCTCTAGTTGTACCACTCATATCTTTTACCATAACTCTATTTTCACCTGTTATAGCATTTATAAGACTAGATTTTCATACATTTGGTCTACCAACCATAGCTAATTTAACAAAACTATCATCGATTTCTTCATCCATATAATTAAGTCCTTTGCTAGTCAAAAAATCAGCAACAAACTTTTTAATATCTTTGATTCAATCATTATGAGAAACAGAAATTGGGAAAAATTGTAGTGAATCTGCAAATCATGCAAGAGAATATGCCTCCATTTTTTTCTCTTCATTATCAGCTTTATTAGCTGCTATAATAACATTTTTTACTTTTAATTTTCTTAAATTTTTTAATACTTCTTCATCTAATTCTGTAATTCTATCGTATTCTACAAGCCATATTAAAAGATCACTAGTTTCAATTGCTTTTTGTGTTCTATCAGCAATATCTTTAGATATTTCATCTGTTTTATCTGATAAGTCTAATCAACCTGAATCACTTAAAACATATGTAAGATTATTTTCTTCATCTCTATACTCAAACTCACTTATATCTCTAGTAGTTCATTCTTCATCATGAACAATAGCTATTTTATGACCAGTATACATATTAAAAAAACTAGATTTTCATACATTTGGTCTTCCTATAATTGTAACTTTTGCTAACATTTTTTGATTTTTTTAGATATTATATTTATTAACTTACAGAGTATATTGATATTTTCAAAAAAACAAGTTTTATTTATTTTATAGTTAAAATATTTGCATTAATTTTTTTTATATGATAAATTAGTATATATAAACGATAAATTATTAATAAAATTTGAATTATGAACGCTATCCCAAATAGATTAATTAACAATGAAAATCTTGATTTCGAAAGAAAAAGATTAGAAGCAGAACAAGAAATATTAGCAAATATTGAAGAATTTGCATGATTATTTGAAAAAATCAGACAATCAAAAGATATGAATGAGTTTCAAAAAATTGTAAATGAAAACTGAGAAGCTGCTAATGATTCTTCATATAAAGTTGAAAATAATTCAGTAAATACAGAAGATTCTACTAAAGAAGAAGTAGAGGATATTTCAGAGAACAATAATTCAGAAGAAAAAGAAGAAGAAACAAGTAGTTCTCCTAAAATTTCTTTATGAATAAATAATAATGAAGAAGATAATAAAGATGAATCTGAAGAAAAAGAAGAAACTGAAAAAGAAGATGAAAAATCTGATGATGATGAAACAAGCGTTCCAAAAATTAAATTAAATTTATAAAAAAAGAACAAGTTAAAACTTGTTCTTTTTTTTATACTATATCATCTTCTTCAACAATATTTATATGTAATTCTTCTAATTGATTTTCTTCTATAAAAGTAGGAGCATTCATCATTAGGTCTTGAGCCTTACCAGATTTTGGGAAAGCATAAACTTCTCTAATATTTGTTTCATCTTTTAATATCATCATAATTCTATCCATACCTATAGCAAATCATCCATGTGGAGGAACTCAATATTGAAATGCTTCATACATAGCTCAGAATTTTTCTTTTACTTCAGCTTCAGTTCTACCAACCTTTTCAAAAGCTTTTACTAAAGCTTCAACATCATGGTTTCTTATAGAACCAGATAATACTTCATAACCATTACAAGCTAAATCATATTGAACAGATTCTACCTCTAATAAATTATCAGTTTCAAAAGCTTTTATACCACCTTTTGGCATTGAAAAAGGATTGTGACCAAAATCAATTTTACCAGTGATTTCGTTTTCTTCAAACATTGGAAAATCTGTTATCCAAGAAAAAGCTAATAAATTTTTATCTATAAATTTACCTTCAGTAATTTCATCTATTAAACCAGCTAAATGAATTCTAAATTTACCCATATAAGATAAAACAGTATCTTTTTCCCCTGCTCAGAAGAAAATAGCATCTCATACTTCTAATCATGTTCTATCTATTATTTCTTGTAAATCTGATTCACTAAAGAATTTATTTAAAGGTCCTTTTAATCCGTCTTCTTGCATTTGAAAATAACCTAAACCTTGTGCTCAATGTTGTCTAACAAATTTTTCAAAATTTTTCATTTGAGTTTTTGAAAAATAAGTATCTCATGCTGGAACTCTTAATGCTTTAATTCTATTAGTTTTTGTATCACTAGCAATTGAAGAAAAAATTTCATTAGTAGATCTAGAAAATATATCCATTACATCAACCATTTCTAAACCATATCTCAAATCTGGTTTATCTGAACCATATTTTTCCATAGCATCAACAAAGCTCATAGAATAGAATTTTTCATCCATTATTTTTTTTGTAGATAATTCTTTAACTAAATCAAAGAAAAAACTTTCTACTACATTGAAAATATCTTGTTGTTCAACAAAAGACATTTCACAGTCTATTTGATAAAATTCACAAGCATGTCTATCTGCTCTAGGGTCTTCATCTCTAAAACAAGGAGCTATTTGAAAATATTTATCAATACCACCAACCATTAATAATTGTTTATATTGTTGAGGAGCTTGAGGTAAAGCATAAAATTTACCTGGATGTAATCTAGAAGGTATAACAAAATCTCTAGCTCATTCTGGAGAACTAGCTGTAAAAATAGGAGTTTGAACATCTAAAAAGTCTCTAGATGTAAACCAATTTCTAGTATAAGTTATAAATTTTGATCTAAATTTAACATTTTCTAAAGCTTGAGGTCTTCTTAAATCTAAATATCTATGTTTATATCTAACTTCTTCATTTGATAATTCACCATGTCAGTCTAATTCAAAAGGAGGAGTTTTTGATTTTGATAAAATTTTTACTTCATCATCTATTATTATTTCTATTTCTCAAGTATACATTCTAGGGTTTTCTTGACCTTCTGGTCTAGATCTAACAGTTCAAGTAGCTTGTATAACATATTCACTTCTAAAACTATCAGCTAGCTCCCAAGCTCATTTGTTATCTTCTGGATCAAAAACAACTTGAGTTAATCCATATCTATCTCTTAAATCGATAAAAATAATACCTCCATGATCTCTTCTATTACTAACCCATCATGATAAAGTAACTTTTTCACCTATATTTTTTGAAGTAAGTTCATTACAATTATGTGTTCTTAACATTATTATTTTATTAAAGAATATAATTAATACTGGTAATTTTTAAAAATATATCAGCATAACTTTTGTCAACTAATAGATTTTCAAACCTATTTGCATCAAAACTAAAAAAACACAAAAATATTTTTATATATACTAATAAATAGTGTTTTTAAAATATTTTTGTGCTTTCGGTTCAAAATGTAATTTGAAAGGTGCCACCTAAAGCATTTTCTTAATTTAATTTGATTACGAAGTTTAATTCTCCGCGAGGGTCTAATAAGAATAATCCGTTCTTCCTCGAGCTCACAGTTGTTAGCTGTTCAAGCGCTTTGAAATAATTATATTTTTTTATAAAAAAATGCAAGATTTATTTTAATAAAATATTTTTCGATTTAATCAAGTCATTATTAAATGCTTTTTTTGACTCACTTTTTTTTATATAGTAAAATTAATTTAGTAATATTAATTGATAAGACGCAACAAATGACAAATTTATTTTACCAAATTTTTAATAATAATGTTGAATTAACTCCTGATTTAGTTTGACAATTTATAAAAGAATCTGAAAAATTATTCAATAAATTTAAAGTAGATAACGATATTGATAATCTGAAAGTATTAAAAAATAAAATTGAACACTTACTTGAAGAAAAAATTGAAAATCTAACAAAAAAAGAAAAAAGAGAATATAAACCAATAAAAGACTTATTAGAAAAAATAGATGATTTTATTGATGAAGAAACAGAAACAAAAGAAGAAGAAGATAAAAAAGAATTAATAGACGTAGTAAAAGAATACGAAGAAAAAAACTTTAAAAAATGTGCTGATATCGATGATAAAGATAGAAAAAAATATAAAAAAGTATGTTATAAAAAGAAAAAAATAAAGTACGAAAAAGAATTAATTTCTTTACAAGTAGAATTATTGAAACTACAAAAACATATTAAAGAAACATGACAAAAATTATTAATCATATTTGAAGGTAGGGATGCGGCTTGAAAATGAGGTACTATAAAAAGATTTAGAGAATACTTAAATCCTAGATGAGCTAGAGTAACTGCATTAGAAAAACCAAATGAAACTGAAAAAACACAATGGTATTTTCAAAGATATATACAACACTTACCTGCTGGTTGAGAAATGGTATTTTTTGATAGATCTTGGTATAATAGAGGTTGAGTAGAACCTGTTATGTGATTTGTTTCAAAATCAAAATATGAACAATTTCTTGATGAAGTTCCAAAGTTTGAAAAAATGTTGGTTGATTCAGGTATAAAAATAGTAAAATTTTATTTTTCTGTTAGTAAAGAAGAGCAAAATGCTAGATTTGAATCAAGAAAATACAATCCATTAAAACAATACAAATTATCTCCTATTGACCAATATTCTCAACAATTATGGGAAAAATATTCTATTGCTGAGTATCATAACTTTAAAAATACTCATCATAAAAAAGCTCCTTGGATATTGATAAACAGTGATGATAAAAAGAAAGCAAGAATAAATGCAATTAAATATATTTTAAATCAATATGACTACCCTGATAAAATTGATTCTGATAAATTAATTTTGGATGATAAAATAGTTTATGATGGAAAAGAAAAAGTAAAAATGCTTGAAAAAGAAATAGATATAAATGAAGATTTATTCGAATAAAAAAATACTCTTATAAAAAGAGTATTTTTTTTTAAAAATTGAAAACATCAATAACTTTACCATTTACAGCTATATTATCATATTCTGATAATATAATAGGATTATGATAATCATCACTAGACTCAGGTAATAAATATATAATATCACCTTCTTTTTTATATTTTTTTAAAGTAGCTGATCAATTAACCAAAAACAAAAAAGCATCACTATTGTTTAAAGTATTATCATCTTTCTTTATCAATACATAACTACCATTATCAATAGTTTTTCACTTTACTTCGTATTGATTCATAGAAGTTCATTCAACTTTTAAAATAAAATAATTAGATTCATCTCAACTAAGTATTTTTTTAGATATAGGCAAAACTCAATAACCAGCTTCTACAGCATCTACAAGAGGAGTTCAAGCATTAGCATATCATAAAATAGGTACGTTTAATGTAGTTTGAAATCATACATTATTTCATAGACTTATAGATCTATATCATCTACCTCTAGTTAAAAATCATTTTTTTTCTAAAGCTTCTAAGTATTGAACAACTCACCTTTTTGATTTTTGATTTAATAAGATAGTTAACTCTTCAATAGTTGGTGATTTTGCATTTTCTCAAATATATTTTGTAATAACATCCAAAACATATTGTTGTTTTTCTGTAAGCATAATCAAAAAAGTTATAAATAATATATACTGAGTATATACTTTTTTGTAACTTAGTCAAATTTTATATTATATTTTTTTTGAAGTATCTTTTTTTAATATTTGCATTACATGGATTTTGATATCATAAATTTTATGTCTTACTACATGCCTATTATGTAAGTTTTTAAATAAGTATATTATTGATTTTCTCATTTTTATAACATGTCTTATTTTTTTTGGAGATATAACTAAAATTATTCATAAAACTAATAAAAATACTCCTACTAAAAGTGATCATGGAAAAAGAGGAAGTATAATAGGAATTCAAGAAACAATAATAAAAAAAACACCAAAAAATAACCTCAAAATAAAAGGTATTTTAACTGTATGCCTAAATGTTTTTAATATTG
>ERZ1673962.1336-NODE-1336-length-12014-cov-3.291747_pt1 | contig 12014 bp, 18 predicted proteins | sample MGYA00580188_ERZ1673962 | MGnify/ENA primary metagenome ERZ1673962 (study PRJEB41334, sample SAMN05608104) | rock metagenome | biome: terrestrial subsurface; feature: shale formation; material: shale | place: USA: Pennsylvania ... | reverse complement strand
ATCACTACCCCCAGAGCCCCGGTTCCCCCGCCGGGGCTTTTTTTATGTCTTCAAATAACACCCCGACATACCATATAATTTATTAATTGAATAACAATAAACTTTAGGCTGACACAATTATGGTAACTGCTGCTCTGAAATTATTCCTGGAATCCATGAAAGAACTGAACCGGTACCAACAGGCCGGCCTGGTTTTTCTGGTCCTTCTAACACCTGGATCCAAAAACATTCGAACACTCTTCAGTGAGACGCTCTCTCATTTCGAAATCTTCGACAAGTTTCTCCGCCGGATCCTTATGCCAGCTGTCCTGGTTGAATTGTCTCTGATTGGCTATGCCCTGATCGCCGGGCCCGTTCAGGGAATGCTTGCCAATATTCTGGTTTCACTGATCACCGTTACCTCCGTTGGCCTGCTTTTCCTCCTGACGGCAACCCTGGAGGCCAAAGCTTATGTCATTACCACCTACCGGCAGAGATCCGTGTACGAAGCCATCAAGCACGCGTCCCGGGAACCTTCCCTTTACCTTGGCCGGCTTCGCGATTCCTCCAGACTTCTCACCGGGCTGCCTGGCAATGTCCATCGCCCCCTGGATGGAATTATGATCCTTGGCTGCCTCAGTGACCTGGTAGAGCTCTCAGACCTGAACCCACGAAATCTTGAGTCCTACGAAAACTTTAACCGGTACCGGCAATACCATCAGTACGATGAGCTCGAAAAATCCAGCACCCTGCTCGGAATGGCCTACGGATCCATCACGGAGACCTTATGGTCACAAAACAGGAAAGTCAGTGCCCTGACCGGTACTTTCTCACCTACGAAAGTTCCTCGAGTCACACGTTCGGACTCAGGGTCCCTGTTTTATGAGTTCTTTCTCCATGGTCAAAGCATTCAATCGAAACTTCTCCCCGCCCTTTTGATGGTCATGATTTTCGATCTGACCTACGCCGGGCTGATTCTGGCAGCCATGGCCACCCTGATGGCCGGCCAGGTTCTTATGGACTACCGGAAAGAAAACCTGATAAACCCAGGGTCAGATTCCTGGAGTCACCTTAAGCAACACCTCGAACCTTTCATCAAGGCCGTCTTCCTGGATCGAAAGCTCACACTTTCAGCTGACGATAAGACCCTGTTAAAAACCCTGAAACACGACTTTCAGAACCAAAGGCCACTCTCCCTCAGAAAGCTTCATAAAGCCCAGAGGATCATTGTCAAAATGGCCAGTAATGATAACAATCGGGACTTCATACACGAGCTCCTTTTCTTCACCTATTGGGAACATGAAACAGGCGCCGAAGTGAATTCCCGGGTTCTTAGACGAGGCCTGTTCACGTCAGCTCCTGTGGAAACTGTCCTGGACGGCGTAGAGGAGTTTTCCAGCTCCACAGATCGGCCGATCGAGCTGGAGACATCAGCTGCTCCGGTAACCACCGAGCAAACAGAATCTTCCATTCCATCAGAAGAGCCTGATGCTGTCGACGAGACGGTCGCAGATGAGGACGCTCAAGCCCGGGATAGAGACTTCATCGATCACGTCTCATCCCAAGACTCTGAAGATATCGGCCAGGATAAGCTGCCCGATGAAACCGATTCCGATGAGCTGGCGGATCCGCAGAATAACCCAGATTCTGATCAAGATAGCGACACCCCTGTCGCTTCAGATGAATCGACTCTGGACCCTGAATCTTCCGATTCCGAAGCTGTGTCGACATCTATCGATGACCCGGGAGAAAATCTCGAACTTCCGCCGGCACTGCCTGATGATTTCGATGAAGATGAATTTGTCGCTGGTGATGAGGAAGAATACCCCGATGAGGATGATCTTCCTGGACCAGTAAATCTTGATGGGGGTGAAGACTCTATTGATGACCTCCTGGACAGCCGCCTAAGTGAGCTCGGTATTGATATTGACCTCCAGGACGACAAACCATAATCACTCAGTGTATCAGGGCCCCTTTCTGCGGGCCCTTAAACTCTTCCGAGTATTCCTCCCACAGAATGAGCTCAAAGATCATTCCCCACTGATCACGATCTGAAGGAATCACCTCAATCTCCGATGTGCTCACAACCTCCTGGCATAAGGTTCCCAGGGGCGTTCTATAGACAACACCAATCCGATCGCTGCCTTCTCTCTCTGTGCGCACCTCGTTAACAATACCCCAGGGCCTGAACTTTATTGCCTGCCTCGACACCGGGTCGATCTCAACTTCCTCATTCACGCTTTCGAACAAACAGTATCGACTACCCATTCCTGATTTTTCCCTGTTCTTAGCTAAAGATGACGACCAGAAAATAACGCAGGAGGAGTTTTTGTCAACGAAGATTCCCACAACAAGATGATTCTCTCACTTAACCCGTGAAAGAATATTAGCCAAAGTTCATGAAAAATGAATGAATTCTCATCAAGATGACTCAAAAATGTCCGCTTTTTGAAAAAATGACCAAATTCCAGGGCTTTTTGGCATTTTCAATTGACTGTTTTTCTTTCATTGCTTAAATTGCCCGCACGCACTATAGATAACAGGGAATTTTTAGCAGGATGCTGGAGACTAGAGAGAGTGATGAGCGACTGTAACCAAAATTCCGTAACGCTTGGCACCCCAACCATCGAGCTGGGTGAAAATCGTTACCTTCGTCACTACATCTATGAAATCTTCATAGGTGCGCAACAAGAGCTCGCCGGCTACGTTTTCTCAAGCCGATACTTCTACCGAAACGCCAAGAACGACCGTGTACTTCATACCTGGATGGTTCGCCCAGACACGTACACCGAGCATAATCAACAGTTTATGCTCGATGCCTCTCAGAAATACGCCGATTTGCCCGTTCACATCTACGAGAACATTCACCATGACTCCGGTGAAATACAGCTCCTCGATGAAGTTACCACACTTCCGGAATTCCGTGGCAAGGGTATCGAGAACTCCGCCATCGACATGTGGAGAAATGAGTGGTCAGAGGTTGTTGACGCACTGATCGTGCCTGACTTTGGGCCAATGTCGAGGTACATCGAAGGAATCAATACCCCTACACTTGAGTTTTGGGGTAAACTCAAATTCACAAGAATTACAGAATACGTCATGATCTCAGCAGTATCATGCACGTCAAAAGATCAAAGAATGCGCCAACAATAACTAAAAAATCATACTGCTGTAGGTGTTTATCCTGGACATTGTATGAATGAACAATTTGGCAAGTTGTTGGAAGCTGAGGCCTTTTACTACGTAAAACACCTTAAGATAGCTTACAGCACATCTGAAAAGGGTTACATAATAACCATTGGCTTTCAGGTAAATGAAAATAAGAGCAGTTATCGAACGCTCCGATTTTTCAATGGGGACCTGGAAATTACTCGAAAAATGGCCGACGACATTCTCAAATGTCACTTGAGGTTCCATCCTAAAGACCTGGCGCTAACATCTCTCTGGAGTCTGTACCTTGAAGATTTCATGAGAAACCCGGGTAAAGGAGTCTCCCTATACCGGCCAGAATCAGTCTGATTGAATACAAAAAAGCCAGGCAAGTGCCTGGCTCTTTTTATGGTGTGGCTGTTAGCCACTGATACGATCGGTCGCTCTTATCATCTCCTGAATCTGAGCAATCCCTTCCTTGTAGAGGACGTTAACTCTCTGCCTTGATACACCCATGTGCTCGGCAACGTCTTTGAAATTCTCGCAATCCACGCCATTGAGACCATGGTAATACTCGACAGCCATTCTCCTCTGACTGGGCAGCTTGCTGATGAGCGAGCGAAGCTTGGTCATCTCATCTTCCAGCATGACCTTTTCTTCCAGGTTTCTGGGATCCTCAACCTGGTCCTTGAGAGAGCTGCTCTGGCCGTCATCGCGATACGCCGGCGCATCCAGGTTCACGTCATGCGCACGAAGAGCCATCAGCTTTTCCACCTTTCTCTCATCAAGCCCCGTCTGCTGAGCGAGGGCTCGATTAATGTCGCGCTCAGGAACACCTTCTGAAAGCAGCTTTCTGGCCTTGTTCTTCAGCTGGTTGATCAGCTTCCTGGTGCGCTCAGGGACCTTAACAGACAATGAGTTTCTGGACACTTCATTTTCAATCAGCGCAGAGATCCACTGGCACGCATACGTTGAGAATTGAGCACCGTACTCTGAATCGAATTTTTCGACAGCGCGGATGAGCCCTTTGACCCCTTCCTGGCAAAGATCCTCATAAGCCAGACCCGTACCCAGGTACCTTCTGGCAATCTTATGGACCAATCCCATATTATTTTCAACGATGAGATTTCTTACCTGAAGGCTTTTTGACGATCGGTAAAAGCGAAGTAGGTCGTCATTCCGTTCGAAGTCAGAAGTCGCGTCCTGCGCTTGATTGAGCTTTGTTGGATCATTGGCGAAACCTGCCATAAATCACTCCCGTCCAGAGAATTTTCGTATGCTCATTTCCTAGTTAATTAGTATTATAGTGTGGATTTTGCTTATGTCAATAAATATGTTTATTTATTTCTATGTTATTGTCCTTTTTGCATTTTATGGGTGTTAAAAATGCTTAAATGTCAGTATTTTATTTAGCCGGGCATCGCCCGGCTCTTCTCTCGAACACATCCTTATTCTTCGGATGCCTTCGAATCCAGCATTTGCATCTGGCCGGTGATATCAACCACCACCTCGGTGGTGTAACGATCCTGGCCGTCCTCACCCTGCCACTTACGGGTTTGTAGTTTGCCTTCAATGTAGACCTTGGAGCCTTTCTTCAGGTATTGCCCGGCCACCTCGGCCACTTTTCCAAACAGAACCACGCGGTGCCATTCGGTCTTCGGTACCAGCTGGCCAGTTTGACGGTCCTTGTAGCTTTCGTCGGTTGCCAGGTTCAGATTGCAAATTGCATTTCCGTTTTGGGCATTTTTCAGATCCGGATCCTGGCCCAGGTTACCAATCAAAATTACCTTATTTACACCACGTGACATTCGAATACCTCTCGGTTGATTAAGACTAAATTATACCATTTTGATTAATAAATGCAATAACTTATGGCCCGCTTCGCGGAATTTCAACCTTTCGGCTGGCGCCTGGCTGGCGGACGACCTCCTGAATATTCCACAGCAATAAAAAAGAGGGCCGAAGCCCTCTTTTTCAAATGAGAATGATTCTCATCCGCTAGAATGGTATGTCGTCATCAAACCCGTCTGGATCGCCTACTGGCTCAGGCATCGGAGGAAGACTAGCGCCTTCGTTCTGGCCCTGTGCCGGAGCATTTTGCTGCTGAGCCGGAGCATTTTGCTGCTGGGCCGGAGCATTTTGCTGCTGAGCCGGAGCGTTCTGCTGCTGAGCCGGAGCGTTCTGCTGCTGAGCCGGAGCGTTCTGCTGACCTGAACCACCTTCACGGCTATCCAGCATCTGCATCTGGCCATTGATATCCACAACCACTTCGGTGGTGTAGCGATCCTGACCGTCCTGACCCTGCCACTTGCGAGTTTGCAGCTTGCCCTCGATGTAAATCTTGGAGCCTTTCTTCAGGTACTGACCTGCAACCTCAGCAATCTTGCCGAACAGAACCACTCGGTGCCATTCAGTCTTCGGGACCAGCTGGCCAGTTTGACGATCTTTGTAGCTTTCGTCGGTTGCCAGGTTCAGGTTAACAACGGCATTGCCGTTCGGAGTGTAGCGAGTATCCGGGTCCTGACCCAGATTACCAATCAGAATTACCTTGTTCACACCACGAGCCATATCATCACCTCTTCGTTGTTTCGCTCAGTTGATGGTAGTTATTATACACTGCTTAATAAGAAAGTCAATACTCTGATTTATTTTTTACAATAAAAAAGAGGCCCGAAGGCCCCTTTCTTAGAAAAGCGAAACGACATTACCCTCAAAGTGCCTGTTTTCCTGAACTTTATTTGCCGGCTCAGGCTTTCTTTCGCCAACCAGTTTCAGGATATCGTCCATTTCGTGATCCGCAACAGGCTCAGGCGCACCACCGAAGTCCACGGCTCTATCCGTAAAGCACTCACTCTCAGCATGGTCTTGCCAAGCCTGCGTAACAGCATTTAATCGATTCATCTCCATAACCAGCTTCACTGGCATCAGGCTCAGGATCTGCGGATGCAGCGCAAGAATATCACTGCAAATAGCCTTGTATTCAGAAAGATAGGCGTGCGCATCCTTAATGAAGCCTGAGGCAATCCCCAGGGAAGACGCCAGCTCACAGATGGCCTCCTTCTCTTCGGGGGTTTTCTCAATCTGGCTTGTTCTTAGGGCAGAGTACAGTCGATCAACGACTGAGTTAACCGCCACTCCTCTACCAATGTGGTCTTTCATTCAGTTGGTTCTCCGTTTCTTATCAACCAGACGCGGTGAATTCTATTCGTTCATCCACCTTTTGACTACATAAAAATTGCCGTCAATTCTGTGACGGCTTTCTAAACACCATGACTATGGCGTAGGTATTAACACCTACCTCCTGATCTAAAAATAAACATGTTGAACGTTCTTTCGTCAGTATTTCGTCACTCCGGCCTATAATTCCAAGGATTTTTAACAATGTTTTAAAATCCTATGGTGAAAATCCTACAATTGAAAAATAATGTGAAAATTTTCAGGTATTGATCTGTGTCAGTTTTTTGAATGATTCCCGGCTTGTAAGCTGCCGGAAGTTCGTCAGCAGGCCAGTCCCAGGCCCACATAGACCTTTTTCTCTGCATTCCTTTCCTTGCCGTCATCCAGGTCGAGAAAGTCCTTAACAACCGAGCTACCCTTCGGATTGAAGATGTCCACCTCATCACTGCAAATTTGAAGGTCGAACATTTTGTCGCTCGCGTCAGGGATAAACTTGACGTCAATGCTCTCGTCTACGAGATGGTTTTGAACAAGGCTGACAATCTTGGAGGTTTGTCGAATAAAGGGCTGAGAATGGTCCGTCATGGCGGCCCGGCAGAAATCGCGGTACTCGGCGAAAGCCGGATGGTCAGGCTCAATATCAAGAGAAAGTCGGACCCCGTCCTCAATCAGGATCGAATCCGCTCCGGCCACGGAGCACAAAACATCCATGGAAATAAAACCAGCCGGAACAATCACAGAGGTTGAACATCCCGCAAGCGCAGCAACTTTAAGTGCTTGTTTGATTGCCCTGTAGGTCACGGGTGAAAGCTCTCTGGTCTTAATGACCAGAACTACATCTTTTTGATACCGCCCATCAGGGGAGGTGCTGCTAACGCTGTCCAGCGCTTCCTCAAGGTGTTTGAGATCGATTCCTTCCCTTACTTCGTCAATGCCAATAAAGACTCTGTGGATCATGATGTCGTCGCTGTGTTTAATTTTAATTTATGGAAAGAAAATTCTGTTAATCCCGTCACGAAAAATTGTAACATAATTATAATCATGTAATGGTTTGAGTCAATCAGAATTTAATAAAAAAGGTACTTTATGAATACCGTCTCACCCAAAAGTCTACCTCTTGAAAGCCTCATTAGCCTGATGATCGATGGCATCGTCATGAGCTCCGACGCAACGATCGTAGAACCCATGCTGATCAATCTTGATGACAAGCAGAATTACTACATCTCTGACCTCAACCTGGCAAGTGTCTACGATCCTGAGTTCGGCGACTTTCTATTCGAATACACGAGGGAAACTTCGAAAATGATGGAAAGCAAACGATCCGTACTTCTCTTCCCTGCTATCTATGACACAGAAGCAAAATCATTGGGTGTGGTCGACTTCATCGACTTCAACGAAGAGATTCCAGACCACCCCTTCGTTATTGCCATTATCGACGACAGTGAAAAACTCGAGGCAAAGATCTTCGAGCTCAGAGGTATCCCTGGAACCTGTTTGCTTTCCATCCACAGGGACGACATTAAGGCCTCGCCTTCATTTCTTGAGCCTCTAATTGAACATTGGGAGGTCGATGAAACGGTAAAGCCAGGCATGTTCCATCAAACCAAGCCTGAAGACGAACCCAGGTACGACCCGATGATTGATATGAGCTGGCATAGCATTTCTGAGTTGATGCCGGTTTCCCATTAAAAAAGCCCGCATAGCGGGCTTTCTCTTTTTCAATTACCTCTACTGTTCGCTGACTGGCTTGGCTGGCCGCTCAAGTGAATCAATAGCTCCATCCTTAGCTCTCGGCCCCTCTTCAGGCTTATGGCCTATCTCCTTAAGAAGCGCAGCGGTACCTTCCATCATTTTCTGATTGGACTCAAAGCCCTGATTAAGGATAACGTACTTACCCCCAACGATCAGAGAGGGGACGCCATCAATTTTGTAATGCCTCTCAATGTCCCGGGTCCGCTCAATCTGAAACTCCACACGATCTTTTTTATCGTGACGAAGGAACTGTTCCGGTGTCATTCCCTTTGATTCAACGACCTTGGCGATCGCTGATTCATCCAGTGGCATTCGGCTACGCTCCCGGGCATCAAAATAGGCATTATGAAGACCATTGAATCGCATGTGGGTCTGAGCAGTGTAGAAGAACAGAGCATCAGGCACCCAATTCTGACTCAGAAGCGCATGGCGCTCATCCGCCTCCACATGGTACTTTTCTTCAAACTTTGCCAACGGCAGTCGAAGGTCCTGGCAATGCGGACAACCGTACCAGAACAAAACGGTCAGATCGTCCATGTCCCGGTCGATAGGCTCTACCTCACGATAGTGAACCCCTTCCTTAAGAACCAGGCCAGACTCGGTTACGATCGAAGCCTCAGTTTCTGAGGCGACAGCACTGCCTCCTGAGATTTCCTTCGCTCCGTTCCCGCACCCGGCAACAAAAAGACTTGCCGCAACAATCATCATTAGTTTATTCATGCTTTGAGTCCTCACTCAATTTCGATCTTGATGGTTTTTTCAATTCGATTGTCTGGATCCCAGTATGGACTGGTCACCTCAATGCCAAACAAGGTTTTTGAGGATAACCTGATGCCCCGCGAAACCAACCGCTCAATAAGATCAAAATCAACATCACCATCAACATGATAGATCAGGTTGTAGCTTGCCTCGCCATTCCCAGGATCCTGTGCAGATGTCTTAATGATGGATTTACTGACATTCTTCAGTGGGCCCATTGCCGTCACCTCCGGCAATCCACCATATTGCTCCAAATCCTGATCGCTGACCTTCATCACCATGGTCATTTGAACACGCTCTACAAGGCTCAGCTCGGCCAGAGTTCTCTCAGTGTTTTCCTGAGCCTGATGAAGCTCATTCATGTCCGCCAGCAGCACCTCTGCCAGCTCATGGCCATCGATGTCATCCTGAAGAAGCTCAAGGGCGTGCCTTGTATCCTCATCATTCCCAAAAATCTTAATCTGATTGCCCAGTGCAAACAGAACCCGCTTTAGGGTTTCCGCCTGAATGGCAATAGACCCCTCTGTTTTATTCGTCATTATCTTTGTCCCCTTCGACAATCGTTAGCCCCAGGCACGACCTGTAATAGGCTGCACCAAATTCTTTTACTGGTACTGATGGTGCTACCATCTTGGCTTTCTCAAGGATGCTTTGATAGACAACCACAACCCCCATCCCTGAACTTTCTGATTCCATGGAGGTTACCACTGACTCAATGTCGTCAACTTGGTCATTCCGAACCGCCGAAAGAATGATTTCCGCGCTACGTCCCCATATCTTGCAGTTCTCAATCTGTTCCACGCTGATCTTCGACAGCGTGGAGTTAACAATCTCCTTGCAAACCTCGGCCTCTTCTCCAGGAGGTAAATTTGCGGACGACAGGATCATCTGTAGGAAAGCCTTCTGTAGCCCTGAGTCCATACTCCGGAAGGATGGCTCATTAAAAAGGTCAATCAGAACAGGCTCACGGTATCCCTCTCTGAAGGATCTGGCATAGGAAGGAATCGTATCCTCACAGAACGTACTTACAGACCGAACTTCCGCAGAAACCTCGTTCTGGCGCCTCTCAATGTCCTCGAAAACATCGCTTGCAGCCAAAGGTCCTGCCATCAAAGCAACTGCAATAAAGACTGGCAACTGACGCAATTTGCTCACCGATCGGTTAATTTTCATTCATAGAATATTACCATTAACAGGCCTGACTTTCAACAGTTAATTCAATTACCGATTAAATACATGGGTTTAATTTCACCTTGACTTATTTAACCTCTTGGTATAGAATTAACTGGCAATCTGATAGGGGGAGATTGATGAAGAAAGTAATGACCTGCGTGTTTTTCCTGAGTGTATCGCTTCTTGCATCCCAAGACCTGACTGGTAGTGATGCAGCCGGCATACTCGCTGTAATGGCCGCAATCAGCGTGTTTCCAACGCTGTCGCTGATCATGTCGTCCATACAGAAGCTTGTGGTTCCAGGCCTTCAGGCCCCACGGACATTCCAGGCACAAGCGAATAAGGAGTTTGCACACCACTAAGCGCGGCCATGTTGCCATGGACGGCGACTCCCTCCGGCTTGCGACCAATGAGTAGTCTCGGCCGGAGGCTCTTCAATACTCAATATCTCCCCAGGAAGTCGTCCGCTCGCCAAGCCAATTCCTGCTTGGCAAAATCCCAGAAAATTCCATCTTCATAACGAGATCGCTGACCGGCTCTCAATAAATGACTTTTCCAGAAAATATTTTAATCCATGGTATTGACTTTTTTAAATTACACTGTATAATGTACCACATCAACTGAACAACACCTGTTCGAGACCTGACTTGGGAGAGTCATTATGAAGAAGATCATCGCTGTTACCTTTGCTGCTCTGGTTGCTGCCTCTGCCTCTGCTGCCTTCGCCGGTGATAACGGTGGGCTTGCGGATCGTATCAACGAGTCTCGTTCCTTCCCGTACTCCGAGGGTCAGCGCCACTGAGGTGCTGTATCCCGGACCTGACACACGATACTGACTGATACCCGGAGAATGACCATGAAGAAGATTCTCGCCGTTTCTTTCGCTGCCCTGCTCGCCGCTTCCGCCTCGTCCGCCTTCGCCGGCGACAACGGTGGCCAGGCTGATCGCTACCACGAAGCCACGTCTTACCCGAACTGCCAGCCGGCAATGTGTAAGTAAGGCCGCTTCACCACCAAAGGGGGCCTCTGGCTCCCTTTTTTCGTTTTTGAATATCGAGAAAAACGATTCATTTTAAGTTTATGAGTTTACTTTTTTAAATGTCAGTGTATAATTGTGACTATCCAATAAGCAGCATTTCAAGCAATCGTCATATGGGAGAATGGTCATGAACTTATCACGATACGTTGATGAAAACTGGTACCCACAAACACGAACTCTGCGAGACCAGGAGACCAAAGTCACTGTTCATAAAGAAGGCAGAGTAATCGCCCAGCGAGGATCAGGTCCTGAAGTCGTTATTGCCGAGATGGCAGACGACGCCCCGGCGTTTCTGGTCTTTATGGATTTTTGGGGTAGCGTGTTCGTAGACGATTCGTGCTCTTCTTTGGCATTTGACCAACTGGTCGTGGAACTGATGGCCGGACGTCTCGTTCAGAATCCTTACAACCCTTTCCTCTTCATGGATAAGACTCGACCTCATCGAAACATCGAGAATGCCTTTCCTCTGATTGAGGCATCTCGTGACATGACCATGAAAGACTGGAATCCGGATCGTTATTGCGCCAACCAGGTATGGGCATTGGCAGATAGCCCACGGGTCTTTTTCTACTCGTTTGTCGAAGATCTTGATGGGAGCGACATCTGTTTGGGCTATGCCGTTGGCGTTACCCAAATTCCGGGAGACAGGCCTGACTTTAATGAGGAGAGAATCGCCGAAGATCAGAAAGGGATTATGGAGATCGCCAATCCAATCCTCAGCAAGGGTATATCGGTCCCTGAGCGTCTTCAATTTGCCGGATACAAAGTCCCGTTTGATGACGAGATTCCGATGTAATTAGGCGTATAGGGCTGACTCCAGGGGCTTTCATTCGCCATGTGAGCCCATGCTGGCCGGCAATGCGCAATCAAGTTCCACTCACCACCAAAGGGGGCTCCGGCTCCCTTTTCCGTTTTTGGATGTCACGAAAAACGATTTATTTTAAATTATAGTATTGACTTTTTTAAATCTGAGTGTATAATTCTA
>ERZ1673962.1335-NODE-1335-length-12028-cov-67.850497_pt1 | contig 12028 bp, 10 predicted proteins | sample MGYA00580188_ERZ1673962 | MGnify/ENA primary metagenome ERZ1673962 (study PRJEB41334, sample SAMN05608104) | rock metagenome | biome: terrestrial subsurface; feature: shale formation; material: shale | place: USA: Pennsylvania ... | reverse complement strand
CGTAGGGTGGAAAACCGCGAAGCGTTTTCCACCAGCGTTCCCCCGCGGTGGAAAAGCCTTCGGCGTTTTCCACCCTACGCGACGACAACCCAAGCCAAACGCAGCTGCGCCTTCCCGCCCCGTCCATTTCACGCGACAATCCGCCCACTACAGCGCCCTGTCAGAGGCGCTCGGCAGCCGTGAGGATTTCCTATGAGCAGCAACGATCGCGTCATCATCTTCGACACCACCCTGCGCGACGGCGAGCAGAGCCCCGGCGCGTCCATGACCGGTGAGGAAAAGCTGCGCATCGCCCGTGCGCTGGAGCGGCTGAAGGTGGACGTGATCGAGGCGGGCTTCGCCATCGCCAGCCCCGGCGACTTCGCCGCGGTGAAGCTGGTTGCCGACAACATCAAGGACAGCACCGTGTGCAGCCTGGCGCGCGCCGTCGATGCCGACATCGAACGCGCCGCCGAAGCGCTGGCCGGCGCCAACTCCGGGCGCATCCACACCTTTATCGCCACCAGCCCGATCCACATGCAGTACAAGCTGCGCATGCAGCCGGACCAGGTGGTCGAGCAGGCGGTGCGTGCGGTGAAGAAGGCGCGCGGCCTGTGCGCCGACGTGGAGTTCTCCTGCGAGGACGCCGGGCGCTCGGAGATCGATTTCCTCTGCCGCATCATCGAGGCTGCCATCGACGCCGGTGCGCGCACTATCAACATCCCGGACACCGTCGGCTATGCGATTCCGCACCAGTACGCCGACACCATCCGCCAGCTGCTCGAACGCATCCCCAATGCCGACAAGGCGGTGTTCTCCGTGCATTGCCACAACGACCTGGGCCTGGCGGTGGCCAACTCCCTCGCGGCAGTGGTCGCCGGTGCGCGCCAGGTGGAGTGCACCATCAACGGCCTCGGCGAGCGTGCCGGCAACGCCGCGCTGGAAGAGATCGTCATGGCGATCAAGACCCGCCAGGACCTGCTCGACGTGCACACCCGCATCGAGACCGAGCACATTCTCGCGGCCTCGCGCCTTGTCTCGGGCATCACCGGCTTCCCGGTGCAGCCGAACAAGGCCATCGTCGGCGCCAACGCCTTCGCCCACGAGTCGGGCATCCACCAGGACGGCGTGCTCAAGCACCGCGAGACCTACGAGATCATGTCCGCCCAGTCGGTTGGCTGGAACGCCAACAAGATGGTGATGGGCAAGCATTCCGGCCGCGCCGCATTCCGTTCGCGTCTGGATGAACTGGGCATCGTGCTCGAAGGCGACGAGCTGAATGCCGCGTTCGCCCGCTTCAAGGAGCTGGCCGACAAGAAGCACGAAATCTTCGACGAAGACCTGCAGGCGCTGGTCTCCGACACCCTCGCCGACGAGGCGCCGGAGCACTTCAAGCTGAGCAGCCTGGAAGTCGCCAGCAAGACCGGCACCACCCCCGAAGCGAAACTGGTGCTCAGCGTCGATGGCGCGGAGCGCAGCGCCGAGGCCGAAGGTTCCGGCCCGGTGGACGCCACCTTCAAGGCCATCGAGGCCATCGCCGGCTCGGGTGCCACGCTGCAACTGTATTCGGTCAACGCCATCACCCAGGGCACCGATTCCCAGGGCGAGGTGACCGTGCGGCTGGAGAAGGGCGGGCGCATCGTCAACGGCAACGGTGCCGATACCGACATCGTCGTCGCCTCGGCCAAGGCTTATCTCAACGCGCTCAACCTGATGCAGGTCGGCGCCAAGGCGCATCCGCAGGTGGAAGGGGTTTGATCACCGAAACCCGGCGTCGGGCCTATCTCGACGCCATGCAGGTCGCTGTCTGGCTGCCGCGCACAGAACTGCCCTTCGCGGCGCCTTCGCGTGTCGAGCTGCTGCGTTTGCCTGCCGAGCCAGAGCCGGCGGTTGCGGAGCCGGAAATCGTCGAGCAGGTCAAGCCGCTCGTGCCTCCGCCCGCCGCGCCGCAGCCGCCCCGCCCGCGCATCGCCATGCCCGAGCCGAAGCAGGCGGCGCCAGCGGTGGTGGCAGAGGTGGAAGGGAGTGCGGTCGAGCCGGCCAGGGCCGTCGAGCCACCGCCACGCTTTGCCTTGCAGTTGCTGCGCGCCGGTAATGTGCTGCTGCTGATCGAACTGCCTACCGGCGAACCCTTTCAGAGCCGTGACCCGGCCTACATCCTGCTCAAGGACTTGCTGCGCGCGGCGCAACTGCCCGACAGCCCGCAGCAGGTCGGTGACGGCGAGCCGATCCGCTGGCCGCTGCTGCACCGTGGCAGCCTTGACCAGGGCGGGGCGGCCGCTCGCGACTACGTGCAGGGCGTGCTGATGGGCGAGCTCGAGCAGATGGGCTGTGACTGCATATGGCTCGTCGGGCTGCCGGCGTTGCGCTACGCCGGCGAGGTGGATGACACGGCCTTGTATCGTGAACTGGCGATCGAGGGGATCGGGCAGGCGCTGGCGCTGCCCGGGCTCGAACGGCTGATGGAAGAACCGGCGAGCAAGGCGCAGCTGTGGCGCGCCCTGCGCCGCAGCAAGGCGCGCTGGACGATAGGTGCTGGGCAGTCCCATGAGTGAAACCATCAACTTCCGCCCGATGACTGCGGCGGATCTCGACGCGGTGCTGAAAATCGAATACGCGGCCTTCAGCCACCCCTGGACCCGCGGCATCTTCACTGACGCGCTGAGCGCCTACGAGTGCTGGGTGATGTTCGAGGGCGAGCAGCAGGTCGGCCACGGTGTGATCAACGTGATCCTCGACGAGGCGCACCTGCTCAATATCACCGTCAAACCGCAAAGCCAGGGGCGCGGGCTGGGGCTGCACCTGCTCGAGCATTTGATGGCGCGCGCCCAGGCGCGGGGCGGGCGCGAGTGCTTCCTCGAGGTGCGTGAGAGCAATGCTGCGGCCTATCGTCTTTACGAACGCTACGGCTTCAACGAGGTTGGCCGTCGGCGCGGCTATTACCCGGCGGCCGATGGGCGCGAAGACGCCCTGGTCATGGCCTGTACGCTGCTCGATTGATGGCGTGTTCCGCCCGGCGGACGGTGGCTCAGTCCGCTGACCCATGAGGCGGCGTTCCCCGGTGGGCTAAAGCCGACCCTACAACTGCCAGATAGTAGGGTGGATCACGCTTCACCGATCCACCGTGCTTCGGGGAAGGTGGATGTAAAAATCGACATCCACCCTACGCCCCCTGGACTGATTGCTGCGCGGCCCGAGACTGCGGTGCTTGGGCTGGAAACTAGCGGGCTCCACCTCTCGCGTTTCCCGATCTCAAGCTGTGGCCGGCCTCGTAGGTTGGATCACGCTTCACCGATCCACCGTGCTTCGGGGAAGGCGGATGTAAAAGCGACATCCACCCTACGACCAGACCCCACCCGACGTTCGGGCGCGGCAAGCAGCTCGGTCACTCGCCCGGACGCTTGTCGCGGCTGGAGTCAAGCGGGGCATCGCCTTCGAGCTCATCATCCGAGAGCACCGAATCGTCTTCCTCGAGCACGCTGTCGTCGCTTTGCAGGACGGCACTACCGCCACTCAATCCCGTATCGGCATCGCCATCGGCCGGGCCGTCCCAGGGTTTGCCATCCAGCGGCTCGTAACGCGCCTGTTCGGCCTCGTCGAGGTCGACGTCGGCGCCGATGCGGTGCTCGGACACTACACTCAGATCACGATCGGCCGGCTCGCTCGGGCCACGGTCCTCCGGTGACCGCGCGCCATCCTCGGGAATCAGCGTCTCGGGGGCCAGGTCATCCAGGGTGGTATCGCCGTCGGGGACTTCGCCCTCGGTCATCCCGGCTTCGGCGACGCGCTCGGGCGGGTAGGTCTCTTCTGCCTCGCGTTCCGGCACCGGGTCGCCGATTCGTCCCTTGCGCTCGTCCTTGCGAGCGCTGAAGTCCAGGGGCGGTACCGAGCCCATGCGGTCTTCGGTGTCATCGATTTCGCGCGGTGTATAGGGCTTCTGCTCGCTCATGGAACACCTCCTGCAGCCAATTGCGGTGATGTAGTTGTGACCGGCGGGCACGGTTAAGATTCAGGCCTGCCGCCCTGTGGTCGCAGGCTTCGGTGAGCGCGGTGCAACAGCGCCAGAACCACAGCACGCAGACAGGAGTCGTAATGAACATGAACGAATCCTCTTGGCAGCTAGCGCAATGCCCCGAGCGTTGCGCCTTTTTCTTCGACGTCGACGGCACGCTTGCAGATATCCAGCCCCGTCCCGATGACGTATTCATCCCACCCCAGATACTGATTTCGCTGGCCGACCTGCATCGGCAGGGCGTGCCCGTCGCGGTGATTTCCGGGCGGCCGTTGGCCCAGCTTGACGGTCTGCTGTTTCCGCTGCGCCTGCCGGCTGCTGGCATTCATGGTGCCGAGCGGCGCAGTGCGGATGGTGCCATGGCCCAGGCGGCGCTGGATCTCGAGCTGATGGCGGAGATCGAGCAGGAGCTGGCTATCGCCTGCGCTGAACACCCCGGGTTGCGGCTGGAGAGCAAAGGCATCGCCTTTGCGCTGCATTATCGTGGTGCGCCTGAGCTGGGGCCTCAGGCCGAAGCACTGGCGGGCGACTTCGTGGCCCGTTATGGGCACGCGCTGACGCTGCAGCCGGGCAAGTGCGTGTACGAACTCAAGCCGCGTGGGGCGAGCAAGGGCGAGGTGATACGTGCATTCATGGACGAGGCGCCATTTGCCGGCCGATTGCCCGTGTTCGTCGGCGATGACCTGACCGACGAGGCCGGCTTCGAGGCGGTCAACGAGCTGGGCGGCATTTCGATCAAGGTCGGCGAAGGCCCGACCTGCGCCCAGCTGCGCCTGCACGATGTCGCAGCGGTCGCCGCCTGGCTGCAGCGCCTGGTGACAGGCCTGCCCACGGCGCCCCTCTTTCAACCGGAACAGAAGCGAGAAACGCAATGAGCCGTCTAGTTGTGGTGTCCAACCGCGTCGCGCCGATCCGCCCCGGCAAGGTAGCGGCCGGCGGATTGGCGGTCGGGGTCTACGATGCGTTGCGCCAGTCCGGCGGGATCTGGTTCGGCTGGAATGGCGACGTGAGCGCATCGCCCCGCGTGCAGAGTGAAACCGTCGGCAATATCACCTATGTGACCCTGGGCCTGACCAAGCGCGATTACGATCAGTACTACCGGGGCTTCTCCAATGCCACGCTGTGGCCAATCTTCCATTACCGCATCGACCTGGCGCGCTACAACCGCGAGGAATACGACGGCTATCGCCGGGTCAATGCGATGCTTGCCGAAAAGCTGAAGCCGCTGCTCGAGCCCGACGACATCATCTGGATCCACGACTACCATCTGATCCCCTTCGCCGAGGCCTGTCGGCAGCTGGGCATTCGCAACCGCATCGGCTTCTTTCTGCACATCCCGTTTCCACCACCGGAAATTCTCACCGTCATCCCGCCGCACAACGAGTTGCTCAAGACGCTGTGCTACTACGACCTCATCGGCTTTCAGACCGAAACCGACCGGCTGGCATTCCAGGATTACGTCACGCGTGAGGTGCGCGGGCGGATCGAGGAGGACGGCAGCCTGACGGCGTACGGGCAGAACTTCCGGGCCGGGGTCTACCCGATCGGCGTGGTCCCGGACGAGATCGCGCAGCTGGCCGAGGGCTACAAGGGGCGAACGCATCCGATGCGGCGCGCCAGCGATCAGCGGCGCCAGACCATCGTCGCCGTCGATCGGCTCGACTACTCCAAGGGCCTGGTGGAACGTTTCAAGGCCTACGAGAGTTTTCTCGACAAGTACCCCGAGCACCGCAACAACGTGGAGTTCCTGCAGATAGCGCCGACCTCGCGCTCCGACGTGCGAACCTATCAGCACATTCGCGAACAGCTCGAATCGCAGGCCGGGCACCTCAACGGCCGTCTTTCCGATCTCGACTGGACACCGCTGCACTATCTGAACAAGAGCTACGACCGCCGGGTGCTGATGGGGCTGTTTCGCCAGGCCGATATCGGGTTCGTCACGCCGCTGCGCGACGGCATGAACCTGGTGGCCAAGGAGTACGTGGCGGCACAGAATCCGGAGGATCCCGGCGTGCTGGTGCTCTCACGCTTCGCCGGTGCAGCGCGCGAGCTGACCTCGGCACTGATCGTCAATCCTTACGATTGCATCGGCATGGCCGAAGCGCTCGATCGGGCACTGCGCATGCCATTGGCCGAGCGCAAGGATCGTTATGAGCATATGATGCGCGCGATCCGCGCCGCCGATCTCGACGCCTGGCGCGACAACTTCCTGCGTGACCTGCGCTCGTTCGTCTCGAGACCGACGGGGCCGGGCAAGTAGACGCCTAGCCCTGAAGAGGTACGCCCCTGCTGTGCTTCGATGGCGCTCGGTAAAGTGACGCCAGGTAATTTGCCAGGGGGCGACGATGAACGACCTTGACCAGCTGTTGCAGAACAACCGGAGCTGGGCCGAAGCCATCAAGCAGGAGGATCCGGCCTTCTTCGAGAAACTCGCCGGGCAGCAGGTGCCCGAGTACTTGTGGATCGGTTGCTCCGATGCGCGAGTGCCGGCAAACGAAATCGTCGGCTTGTTGCCCGGTGAGCTGTTCGTACACCGTAACGTGGCCAACGTCGTGCTGCAGACCGATCTCAACTGCCTGTCGGTCATCCAGTATGCGGTGGACGTGCTGAAGGTGCGGCACATCCTGGTGACCGGCCATTACGGGTGCGGTGGTGTGCGTGCGGCCATGCGCGACGATCAGCTCGGCCTGATCGATGGCTGGCTGCGCGGCATTCGCGACCTGTATCACGACTATTACGAGGCCATCGCAGCGCTGCCGGACGAGGAAGCGAGGGTAGACCGGATGTGCGAACTCAACGTGATCCAGCAGGTCGCCAACGTCAGCCATACCAATATTGTCCAGAATGCCTGGCACCGCGGCCAGCCGCTGTCGATTCACGGCTGTATCTATGGAATCAAGGATGGTTTGTGGAAAGACCTAGACGTCACCATCAGCAGCGCGGAACAACTGCCGACACAATACCGCCTGCAGCCGCGCAAACCGCTGTAGCCAACCGCAGTCAGGCCTGGGCGTTGCTCGGGCTGCTGGTGGCCGTGCTTTGCTGGAGCGGCAACGCGCTGGTCGCGCGCGCCTATCACGGCGAGATACCGCCGTTGAGCCTGTCGTTCTGGCGCTGGATGCTCGCTGGCGCATTGTTGCTGCCCTTCGTCGCGCGCCCGATCCTGGCGCATCGGCGTACCCTGCGTGCCGCCGGCTGGCGACTGCCGGCGCTCGCCGCAGTGGGCATCGCCAGCTACAACTCGCTGCTCTACTCGGCGGCGCAGAGCACCGAGGCGATCAATCTGACGCTGGTCAACACCTGCCTGCCACTGGCCACCTTCATCGGCGCCGGCCTGCTGCTCGGCGAATGGCCGCTGCGCCGTGCCTGGGCCGGGATGGCCGTGGCGGCTGGCGGCCTTGTCTACCTCATCAGCCAGGGCAGCTGGAGCGCGCTCTCCAACCTCGATTTTCGCCGCGGCGACCTGCTGATGCTTGTCGCGGTGGTCGCCTGGGCGCTCTACACGTTATTGCTGCGTCGCTGGGCAACGCGGCTCGCAGTGCCCCCGCTGGTGCTGCTGGCCACGCTGATCTATATCGGCATCCCGCTGATCCTGCCGTTCTATCTCTACGAGCTCCATCAGGTAGGCGGATTCACCGCCACCCCGGCAAACCTCGCTGCCATCGCTTACACCGCCGTGTTCGCCTCGCTGGTCGCCTATCTCGCCTGGAACAATGGCGTCGCTCGCGTCGGTGCCGCTCGGGCGGCATTGGCCAGCTATCTGATGCCGGTTTTTACCGCGCTGCTCGGCTGGCTGCTGCTTGGCGAGGCACTGCGGCACTACCACTGGATCGGCGGCGGCCTGATCTTCGCCGGCCTGCTCATGGCCACCCGTCCGAACCTGCGCCAGCACAGCTAGAGCCAAGCCGGCGCTCGGCAGGTAAGCAGTTGAAAAGGATTAGAAATTTACGGGCGTGGGGTTGACAGCCAGGAACCGCAGGAGAATAATGCGCGCCACTTGGCTACATAGCTCAGTCGGTTAGAGCGCAGCATTCATAATGCTGATGTCCCAGGTTCAAGTCCCGGTGTAGCCACCATATATAGAAAGGGGGTTAGCGAAAGCTAACCCCCTTTTTCTTTTGCTCAACTGTTGTCTTTGCGCGCAGCGCTTGTCGGAGCGGGCCATAGGTCGAGTCTCACGGCTAGCGGTAAGCACGGTCCCTCAGCGGCCGACTTCTCGTTCCGTGTGCTCGAGTGCGGTACGGCAACGTTCTTCGGCGGTATCCAGTTCCAGTTGCATCTGGCGGATATCGAGCATTTGCTGCTCCAGCTGCCGGCGGCGCTCGGTGATCATCTCGAGCATGATGTTCAGCTGTTTCTTGTTACCGGCCTTGGGGTCGTAGAGTTCGATCAGGGTCTTGCATTCGGCTAGCGAAAAGCCGAGGCGCTTGCCGCGCAGGATCAGCTTGAGGGTGACGCGGTCTTTGGGCGAGTAGATGCGCTCCTGGCCGCGGCGGGTTGGCGAGAGCATGCCCTGTTCTTCGTAGAAGCGGATCGCCCGGGTGGTGATGTCCAGTTCCGCGGCGAGGTCGGAAATGCTGTAGGTCTGTGTCGACATCTGTTCGTCCGTTGGTAAGCCCGGCCGCCGCTGGGTGCGGGCGGCCGGGAAGAGTGGCTTAGCGCTCGATGGCCAGCGCCACGCCCTGGCCGCCGCCGATGCAGAGGGTAGCCAGGCCCTTCTTCGCGTCGCGACGCTGCATCTCATGCAGCAGGGTGACCAGGATGCGGCAGCCCGAAGCGCCGATCGGGTGGCCGAGGGCAATGGCGCCGCCGTTGACGTTGACCTTTTCATCGTCCCAGCCCAGTTCCTTGCCCACCGACAATGCCTGCACGGCAAAGGCCTCGTTGGCTTCGATGAGATCCAGCTGGTCCAGCGTCCAGCCGGCCTTTTCCAGGCAGCGGCGGGTAGCCGAAACCGGGGCGATGCCCATGATCGCCGGGTCGACCCCAGCGTTGGCGTAGCCGGCGATGCGGGCCAGCACCGGCAATTTCAGCGCCTGCGCCTTGGCGGCACTCATCAGGATGACCGCGGCCGCACCGTCGTTGAGGCTCGAGGCATTGCCGGCGGTGACGCTGCCATCCTTCTTGAAGGCTGGCCGCAGTTTGGCCAGCGCCTCGGCGGTAGTGCCCGCGCGCGGCTGCTCGTCGCGGGTAAAGGCGACGGGTTCGCCCTTGCGCTGGGGAATCATCACCGGGGTGATTTCATCGGCGAAGCGGCCGGCTTCTAGCGCGGCGCTGGCGCGTTGTTGCGAGCGCGCGGCGAAGGCGTCCTGCTGCTCGCGGTCGATGTCGTACTTGGCTGCCAGATTCTCGGCGGTGACGCCCATGTGGTAGTCGTTGAAGGCGTCCCAGAGGCCGTCGGTGATCATGCTGTCGACCATCTGCGCATGGCCCATGCGCAGGCCCGTACGAGCCCCGGGCATGACGTAGGGGGCCAGGCTCATGTTCTCCATGCCGCCGGCGATGACGACTTCGGCGTCGCCGCAGCGAATCGCCTGGGCAGCCAGGTGCAGCGCCTTGAGCCCGGAGCCGCAGACCTTGTTGAGGGTCATTGCCGGCACGGCGTGTGGCAGGCCGGCATTGATCGCGGCCTGGCGGGCGGGGTTCTGCCCGGCGCCGGCAGTCAGCACCTGGCCAAGAATCACCTCATCGACCTCGGCCGGGTCGAGCCCGGTCTTCTCCAGCAGGCTGCGGATGACGGTCGCGCCCAGCTCGACGGCTGGGACGGTGGCCAGTGCGCCCTGGAAACTGCCGATGGCGGTGCGAGTTGCAGCTACGATGACGACGTCTTGCATGTGGGGCTCCAGATTCTTCCGGTGGTCGCCACGCCAGCCATGCGGGCTGGGCGGCGGTTGACTGGTTTATGCATGGCGGATGGAAACGGAAACGCAGTATAGGGACAGGAACATGACTGGCGAGTCCTGCCACTAGGCGCTGGCACGCCGGGCGCGCGTCACGCGCGAGCCGTTGTCGCGGCCGAGTACGGCGCAGATGCGCTCGCCAGCGGCGATCAACGCGTCGAGGTCGATGCCGGTGTGGATGCCCAGGCCGTCCAGCAGGTAGAGCACATCCTCGCTGGCCACGTTGCCGCTGGCGCCCTTGGCGTACGGGCAGCCGCCAAGACCGGCCACCGAGCTGTCGAACACCTGGATGCCTTCCAGCAGGCTCGCGTAGACGTTCGCCAGCGCCTGGCCGTAGGTGTCGTGAAAGTGCCCGGCCAGCTTGTCGCGCGGGATGTCGCGGCCGACCACCTCGAACAGGGTACGGGTCTTGCCGGCGGTGCCGGTGCCGATGGTGTCGCCGAGAGAGACCTCGTAGCAGCCCATCTCGAACAGCTCGCGGGCCACCGCGGCGACCTGCTGCGGCGCCACTTCGCCCTCATAGGGGCAGCCGAGCACGCAGGACACGTAGCCACGTACGCGCACGCCCTGCGCGCGGGCGGCTTCCATCACCGGCACGAAGCGTTCGAGGCTCTCGGCGATCGAGCAGTTGATGTTCTTCTGCGAGAAGGCCTCGCTGGCGGCGGCGAATACCGCGACTTCCTTCACCCCGGCGAGCATGGCCGCCTCGAAGCCCTGCATGTTGGGGGTCAGCGCGGCGTAGGTAACGCCGGCCTTCTGCTGGATCTGCGCGAACACCTCGGCGGAGCCGGCCATCTGTGGCACCCACTTGGGCGAGACGAAGCTGCCGACCTCGACGTATTCGAGGCCGGCGGCGCTCAGGTCGTCGACCAGGCGCACCTTGTCGGCGACGCTGATCGGTTGTTTCTCGTTCTGCAGGCCGTCGCGCGGGCCGACTTCGACCAGGCGGACATGCTGGGGCAGGGCAATGGCGGTTGTGTTCATCTGTGGTTCCGTGTCGAGGTTCGGATTCTGTGGCGCGACGGTGATGGTCATGGTGGAAAATCGCTGCGCGAGTTTTCCACCCTACGGGGGACGGTGCCAGTGTAGGTGGACAACGGCGCAGCCTTGTCCACCGGGCACCCTATCTGTCTCAGGCGTCCTCCAGCTCCACCAGCGCGGTGCCTTCGCTGACCAGTTCGCCCTCGCTGCAGTACAGGCCCTTGACCACCCCGGCCTGGGGCGCACGGATGCTGTGCTCCATCTTCATCGCCTCCAGCACCACCAGGGCGGCGCCGGCCTCGACGTGCTGGCCGGCCTCGACCAGCACGCGGACGATGCTGCCGTTCATCGGCGCGGTCAGCCCGCCGTGGTGGGCGTGGCTGGCTTCGGCCTCAGCGATCGGGTCGACGCGCTGGACGCAGCGCAGTTCGCCGTTCCATTCCAGGTACAGGTTGTCGCCGGGGCGGATCGCCCGGTGCTGGCGGCGCAGGCCTTCCTGCTCGACCACCAGCTGCTCGCCGATCAGCTGCGCCTTCGGCGCACTGGCCGGGCGCAGGCGGACCATCTGCTGGGCCTCGCTACAACTCAGGGCCAGGTCGGTCTCGGCCGGCAGGCCGGCACGCCAACCGGACTTGCTCTGCCACGGCGAGTGCGGGTCGTCGTTGCGCACGCGCTCGGCCTCGCCCTGCACGAAGGCGCTGGCGGCCAGTTGCCAGAACGACTCCGGCAGCTCGCCCTGCGGCGGCAGCAACTCGCCTTGGTGGCGGGCGATGAAGCCGGTGTCCAGCTCGGCGTTGGCGAAGGCCGGATGAGCCAGCACGCGACGCAGGAAGGCCAGGTTGGTCTTCACTCCGCCGACGGCGGTTTCGGCGAGCATGGCCAAGAGGCGCTGACGGGCCTGCTCGCGGTTCTCGCCCCAGGCGATCAGCTTGCCGAGCATCGGGTCGTAGAACGGCGACACGGTGTCGCCTTCGGTCACGCCGCTGTCGACGCGCCGGCCCGGGCCATCCGCGGCTTCACGGTAGAGATCGAGAGTGCCGGTGGCGGGGAGGAAATCGTTGTCCGGATCCTCGGCATACAGGCGCACCTCGATGGCGTGGCCGTTCAGCGGCACCTCGTCCTGGCTGATCGGCAGCGGCTCGCCGCGGGCGACGCG
>ERZ1673962.1334-NODE-1334-length-12040-cov-7.347101_pt1 | contig 12040 bp, 13 predicted proteins | sample MGYA00580188_ERZ1673962 | MGnify/ENA primary metagenome ERZ1673962 (study PRJEB41334, sample SAMN05608104) | rock metagenome | biome: terrestrial subsurface; feature: shale formation; material: shale | place: USA: Pennsylvania ... | reverse complement strand
GATTTTCATATAGTAATATAGTTAAAATAAAATATTTATAGTTGTCATTTTGACATATGGTTAAAAAAATGATAAACTTATAATATTAAAAGGATAATCATGGAAATTACAAATACATTATTTGAAAAAATGTTAATCAATAATAATATTTCAAAAAAAGAGTTTTCTAAATATTCTAAAATTCCTTATGATACAGTAGTGGGATGGAAGAAAAGGAACCATGTACCTCCTTATGCTATGGTAATACTAAAAGATATGAATTATAGAAAAAAACTTGACTTGAATATTGTTGATAAATTAAGAAAGAATAATAAAGTTATGTTAAAAAATAATTATTCATTAACAAAGAATGAAGAGAAAAGATTAAAGTCAGTATTTTGGGGTACAAATTATACGATTAATGATATTGTAGATGGAATAAAATCAAAAAATCAAAAAATTATGAAAAGAATAGAAGAAAATCTTCCTTTTAATATGCAAAGACAGATTATAGGTAAATTAATTAATGCATAGAGATGATTGGAGTTCAGTATTTAAAAACCAAGATAAAATACTTGAGCAGTTAAAACCTCTTAATAATAAAATATTTCTTGCAGGTGGTACTGGTCTTCAAAGATTTGTACTACCAAGTGCTTATAGGCACTCTGAAGATTTAGATTTTTTCTTAGAAAAGCTATGTACTAAAATTGAACTAGATGAAATTAAAAATCAAATTTTGGATTTTATGTCAAAACTTCCAGATGCTAAACTTATAAATTCAAAATGGATAAAAGATGAGTTGTCTTGGAGAATATTTTATGATTTTAAAGATAATGAAGAAACGATAAAAATAGAAATACTAAATTTTACTTGTGTTAGATTTTTGATCTATATTTTATTTTAAGGGATTTAGAAGAAGTTAATATCTATTCTGTTATTAAAGATATTAACAAAAAATTTAAAGATGCTATTGGTATAGAATACTCAAGAGAAAATATTATTAAAGCATTGAACTATAGATTAGAGTGGGATATTGAAATTGGTCAACATATAAAATATTTACATGATTTAAAACTTGAAATTAAATCTTTTCAAGAAGAATTAAAACAGGCTTTTGAAAATGATAATATACTAGATTTTTCTTATAAAACTAAGATTATGCAAAAAGCACAAAAATTTGACTTAGATGAAAATGATTATATTGATCTTGTAGAAGATAATCAGTTTATTGCAGATGAATGGAATAGATATTATAAAATAAAATAAATGAAATTTTTTCTTAGAATATATATAGCTTTTAAAGTAAATCCCTACTTTAAAAGTAGGGATAAATCATTATTATAATTTAATACAAAAAACCTAAAGTGTGGAATTTGTAGTTAAAAATAGTTATTTATATTAACCTTTTAAAAATATTCTATTAATGTCGTTATAAATACCTAATAACATTAGTGAACCTAATATAAACCATCCTAAAAGTGTTAAGTACATAAATACTTTATCACTTGGCTTTCTTCTTGTAATTATTTCATATAAATTAAACATTATATGTCCACCATCAAGTGCAGGAATTGGAAGAAGATTTAGTACACCTAAATTAACTGAAATCAATGCACTTATTGCTAAAAGTGCAATAAAACTTGATTCACTTGCATCTGATATTACTTTACCAATAGTTATAACTCCACCAATTTCACTACTTGGAATTATTCCTTGAATTAATTTTTGTACACCTTTGAAAATCATTGTTGATGATTCGATTGTTTTATCATATGCATATGAAATAGCCTCAATAGGCGAGTGATAAATAGTAACAAGTTTAGGTGCTGGAGCAATTCCTATCATTCTTTTTTTGATTTTTTCTCTAAAAATATTTTCAGAATCATTTATTTCAGGATTTATAACAAAGGTTCTAAGTTCATTTCCCCTTTGAACATAGAATTTTAAAGCTGTTTTTGTTTGGGTAATTGTTTCACCAATTTGTTTCCAAGTTTTTATATCTGTTTCATTTATTCTAACTATTTTATCTTCAGCTTGAAGCCCAGCCCTTTGAGCAGGAGATCCCTCAATAATTTTTCCAATTGTTGGAGATAAAGAGTTTGCTCCTAATATTGCAATTGTAAAGTATAATACTGCTGCTAATAAAAAGTTTGCAAAGGGTCCAGCAAAAAGAATGATAATTCTTTGCCAAGGTTTTTTATTGTTATATGAATCATTTCCATTCTCTACAAGACCTGGTTTTGTGTCATCTTGACCTTTCATTTTTACGTAACCACCAAGTGGCACTAATGCAAACTGCCATTCAGTTCCCATCCATTGTTTTGAATAAAGTTTTTTACCAAATCCAATAGAAAATACATGAACTGTCACTCCAAAATATCTTGCTGCTAAAAAATGTCCTAATTCATGTATAAATACAAGAATTGATAGAACAATTAAAAAAGTAATAGTACCCAATATAATCTCCAATTAATCTTTATAATAATCTCTTAAATATTCATATCCAGAATATAAAGTTAGTAAAACAGCCAACCATAAAAGCTGTGTTGCATATGGCCAATTCATAAGTAAAAATCCAATTGCAATCATTTGAACAACTGTTTTTATTTTACCTATCATTGTTGAAGCGACATTTCTTCCCTCATCGGCTGCTACAACTCTAAGTCCAGTAATGAAAAATTCTCTTGAAAGTATTAAAAAAACTGCCCATGCAGAGGCTCTATCTATTACCATAAGTCCTAGAAAACCTGCAAGAATAAGCATCTTATCTGCAAGTGGATCAAGAATAGCTCCAAGTTTAGTCATTTGATTCCAGTTTCTTGCTATGTAACCATCAAAAAAATCTGTAACAGAAGCAATAACAAAGATTAAACCAGCAAAATAGTCTAACCATGTTGGATGCCAAGAAGAGAAAATAACATTTTCTCTATCTACTAAAAACCATAGCATTAGTGGGGCTAATGCTATTCTAAAAAGTGCTAATATATTTGGTAAATTAAACATAAACTATTTAAATGTAGTCCCACCATCTACAATTAACGTGTGTCCTGTTACCCATGATGCTTCTTTTGTACATAAAAAATAACAAGCACTTGCTAAGTCCGTTGGTTGTCCCATTCTATTTAATGGAGATAACTCTGCTGTTTTATCTCTAACTTCTTCATAGTTTGTAAAGGCTTTAAGTGCATCTGTATCAATTGGTCCACCACTTACAGCATTTACTCGAATTCCCATATCTCCTAGTTCTGTTGCTGCATATCTAACCATTGCTTCAACTGCTGCTTTATTTGTTCCATGTCCCGCATAGTTTTCAATATATACTAAATTTCCAGTACTACTTAAACTAACAATTGAACCACCACCTGTTTTTTCCATTCTCTTTGCAGCTTGCTGTGCTCCACAAACAAAAGCATTAACAGTTGCAGTGTAGATATTGTTTAATCCTCTTGGTTTAAGTTTCATAAATCTACCATATCCACCAACAACTGCTCTTCCATAAATCATAGCATTTGAAATAAAAAAATCAACTCTATCAAAATCTTTATCAATTTCTAAAAATAGTTCTTTATATTTTTCAGGCTCAAGTATATTAAAAGGGTAGCATCTACACTTTACCCCAAATTTTGATTCAACATCATCAGCTATTTCTTGTGCTACTTGAGCATTTGAATTATAAGTAAAAGCTACATTTACACCCTCTTGTGCAAACCTATAAACGCATGCTTTACCTATACCTTTTGTTCCTCCAGAGATTACTAGAGTTTTACCTTTTTTGTTTTCTTTCATTATTTAATTACCTCATAACCTTTTAGTACATCTTCTAATTTATTCATTGTCTCTCTACTTGGAGGAGTCAATGGTAATCTATACTCTAATGTATCAATTAACCCAGCAAGATACATAGCAGCTTTTATAGGAATAGGGTTACTTTCAACAAAAAGTGCTTTATTTATAGAGTATAAATCATCATTTATTTTTTTTGCAGTGTCAAAATCTTTATTAAATACACTATCAACTAATTTGCTTTTATAGTTTGGTAAAAGATTTGCTGTAACAGAGATAATACCTTTACCCCCATTTGCAAGCATTGCATAATCAATTGAATCTTCACCTGATATTACACAAAAATCTGGTCTTTTTGAACTTAACTCAATAGCTCTTTCAAGTGAACCTGTTGCTTCTTTTATTGCATAAATATTTGATACATCATCAAATAATCTAATAGCTGTATCAGCTTCTATATCTACACCTGTTCTACCTGGCACATTATAAATCATAAATGGTATTTCTACTGAACTTGCAATAGTTTTATAGTGTTGATATAAACCCTCTTGACTTGGTTTATTATAATATGGAGCAACAGATAAAAGTCCATCAGCTCCAACTTTTTGAGCATGTTGTGCAATACCTATTGCTTCATGTGTTGCATTTGAACCAGCGCCTGCTATTACTTTTACATTTGTATCTTTACATGTAGCAACTGCTATTTCAATACATAATCTATGCTCTTCATGTGATAAAGTTGCACTCTCTCCTGTTGTTCCAACTGGAACAACTACATCTATACCTTGAGCTATTTGTCTTTTGATAAGTTCTTCATATTTTGCTGTATCTACTTTTCCATTTTTAAACGGTGTTATAAGTGCGGTCATCGCACCAATAATGTTTTGCATTGAACGATCCTTTATATATTTGCTTTTTTTTATTTTTTAGTTGTAATCTTAAAGCTCTTCTTTTTCATCTTTCTCTCCCTTTTTTAAAATCACTGTAGTAGAATTATCTTTTATAAGATATTTTTTAGCAACTTCAATAATATCACTCTTTTTAAGTTTTTCTATATTTTGTTCATACTCAAAAAGTGGTTTTATATTATCTCTTACAAAGTAACTTCCTAAAAGAGAAGCAACTGAACTTGAGTTTTCAAGTGAGAAAATAAAATCAGCTTTTGTATTGATTTTTATTTTTTCAATATCTTTTTTAGAGATATTTCCTTTTTTTATATCTTTTATTATTTTTAATATCTCTTTTTCTACATCTTTTGTTTTAACATCTTGGTTACAAACAGCAAAGAATAGAAATAATCCTGGATCTTTAAGTTCAATATTATATGCATATATAGAGTTAACCAATTTTTTTTCATCCACTAAAACTTTATGTAAAATTGAACTTTTACCTGAACTTAATAACTCACTTAAGGCACTAAGTGCAACTTGATCTTTATGTTCAAAATTTGGAATATGATAAGCCATAGCAAGCATTTCTACTTGACTATCTTTTTTTATAATTAATCTTTTTGCACCATCTTGTTTTGGCTCAACTGTGTATGATTGTCTTATTATCTCTTTACTATTTTTTATATTATCAAAATATTTTTTTGTTTGCTCAAATACTTCATCTTTGTTAATATCTCCAGCAACTACAATAATTGCATTTTTTGGTTGATAAAATGTACTATGAAAGTTTCTAATATCTTCTATATTCCAATTTTTTATATCATTCATAAATCCTATTGGAGTCCAATGATATGGATGGTATATATAGGCATTATTAAAAAGTCTAAACTGCATATATCCCATAGGATTATTGTCAGTTCTCCATCTTCTCTCTTCTGCTACAACATCTCTTTCTGGTTGAAACTCTTCATCTTTTAAAGTAAGATTTTGCATTAGTTCAGCAAATAGTTCAAGAGATTTACCCATATTTTTTGAGCTTGATTTTATATAATAGTGAGTGTAATCAAAACTTGTACTAGCATTGTTTACACCTCCAAAACCTTTTACAATTTCATCAAACTCACCAGACTTTAGGTTTTTAGTTGATTTAAAATTTAAATGCTCTAACATATGAGCAATTCCACTTTTACCCATCTTCTCATCTTTGCTTCCAACTTTATAGAAAACATCTGTTGATACAACATTTGAGCCATTGTCCATAGGAATAGCTACAATTTGCAGTCCATTTTCTAAGCTTTTTGTATAATATTTTGGTAAGCTATTACTACTCATAAGTTCCCCCATAAATATAGTGAAAAACAGTAGATATAAAATAGAACTATTTGTTCTTTTTATAACATTTTTAAGTTTCATCTTTTTCACCTTTTAGTTGTTTTTTAAATCTGCTCCAATAGCTTCACTAATGTGGCTATATCCATCTTTTTTCATAAGTTCTAAAATACCTTCATTTATATTTTTTACAGTTGAAGGTCCCTCAAAAATCATTCCTGTATATATTTGTACTAAACTAGCACCTGCTTTAATTCTTTTGTAGGCTTCTTGCGCTGAGCTTATACCTCCAACTGAAATTAAAACAGTCTTATCAAATAGCTCATTTGCTATTTCTTTAAATAGTTCATATGCTTTTTGGCTTAATACTTCTCCACTTAATCCACCAAAGTCTTTGCACCCTGGAAGTAAATCATAATCAATAGTTGTATTTGTTGCAATAATTCCAGCAGCACCAGCATCAACAGCTGTTTTACATAGGTTTATAGCTGCTTGTGCTTGCATATCTGGAGCTATTTTTAATAAAATTGGTTTATTTGTAAGCTCTTTTGCCATTTCAAATAATGCAGTGATAAACTCTTCATTTTGTAAATCTCTAAGATTTGGTGTATTAGGACTAGAGATATTAATTGCTATATAATCACTTGTTTTTTCAAATTTTTTAATTAATGTCTTATAATCACTTAAAGCATACTCTTCAGGTGTTGTTTTATTTTTCCCAATATTTACTCCAATTGGCAAAACAAAAGGATAAACTTTTTGAAGATTTTTAAGTACTGCATGTGCACCTTCGTTATTGAATCCCATTGCATTTTGTACAGAGTTCTTTTTTGGATATCTAAACATTCTAGGTTTTGGATTTCCATCTTGTGGTCTTGGTGTCATTGTACCAATTTCAGTATATCCAAAACCAAGTGCTGGCATTGATTTTACCATAGTGCAATTTTTGTCAAAACCTGCTGCTAGTCCTACTGGATTTATAAATTTTACATTGAAAATTTCTTGTGCAAGTTTTGGATCACTTACAAAATTTCTTTTTGTCAAGTAATTTGTTATAATTCTGCATTTTGGAAGTGCTCTTAATCCAAGTTCTGCAATATTGTGGGCTGTTTCTGGTTGAAATAAAAATAGTACTTTTTTTAAATTTTTATAATTAAACACTATATTACCTTTTTGAAAATTTCATTATTTTATCCAAATTAGATTAAAAAGTCGTTTTAATATCATAGCAAGCCTCAAGATGAGGCTTGAAAGTTAGAAATTTGCTAAATTATATAGTCTTTTATACTCTTTACACTCTTTTTTTAGTTTTGATTCATTGCCAAGGCATACAATCTGACCTTTACTAAAAACGGCTATATTTGTTGCATGTTTTACTGTACTTAATCTATGGGCAATTACAAAAGTGATTTTATCTTTACTTATTTCATCTATTACTTCTGAAATTATAGATTCACTCTCATTATCAAGTGCTGATGTTGCTTCATCAAGTATAAGAATTTGAGGATTTTTATATAAAGCTCTTGCTATGGCAATTCTTTGTCTTTGTCCTCCACTTAAGTTTGTACCAAATTCATCTAATTTAGTATAAATTCCATTCTCCATATCTTTTATAAAATTATATGCATGGGATTGTTTTAATGCTTTAATTACTCTTTCTTCATCTATTTCTTGTCCATAAGCAATATTTGCACAAACTGTATCATTGAAAATATAAACTCTTTGAGTAACTATTGAGATATTATCTCTTAATGATTTTATATCAAACTCTTTAATATTTTTATCATTAAATTTAATTTCACCACTATGTGTTTCATAAAATCTTACTATTAAATTTACTAAAGAGGATTTTCCCCCACCACTATCACCTACAAGTGCGAGAGTTTCACCTTGATTTACTTCAAGATTGATGTTTTTAAGTGCAGGAATATCATCATATCTTAAGTTTACATTTTCTAAAGTTATTTTCTTTATCTCTTCATTTAGTATTGTTTTACCAGATGGAATATTACTTTTTATATCAAATAGTGAATTAATTCTATCATTTGCAGCAAGTGCAGCTTGCATTTTATTGTATAAAGATGATAGCTTTTTAATAGGTGTATAAAGCATAAATAAAGCAGTCATAAAAGAGAAGAACTCACCAACAGTTAAATCCCCATCAATAACTTTTGTACCACCAAGTACAATAACAGTAGCTATTGCTAAAGCTCCAAGTGTTTCCATTATTGGAGATACTAATTCATTGGTTTTTACACTTTTTATTGAAATATCAAAATACTTTTTATTGTGTTTTTGAAATTTATCTGTTTCGATTTTTTCTGTTGAATTTGCTTTTATTATTTCAATATTATTAAAAATCTCACTTAAATGACTTGTAATATCAGAGATACTTTCTTGAGAAGCATAAGAGAGTTTTTTCATTTTTTTTGCAAGTTTTGAAAGGGGTAAAATAGCAATTGGCATAACTACTAAGCCATAAAAAGCAAGTTCAGGACTTTGATAAATTACAACAAAAATCAAAGCAAAAATAGTTAGTGATTCTCTAATTAGTTCTGCAATTTGACTAGATACTGCTGATTGGATTTTATTTATATCATTTGTAATTCTTGATATAAGTTCTCCACCTTGTTTTTTTTGGAAAAAATCAATATCTAAAGTTAAGGTATGACCAAGTAATTTATCTCTGATTTTTCTAATTATATCTTGTCCTATATATGAAATATAATAAGATTGAATATATTTTCCAAAACCTTTTGCAAAATATAATAATATTACTAAAGCAGGGATTGTATAAAGTAAATCTAAATCTTTTGCTATAAAGATTTCATCAAGTAATGGCTTAACCACATAAGCAGAACCAGCAGTTCCTCCAGCAGCCAATGCCATACCTATAAATGCGTAAAAAAATTTAAGTTTATAGTCCTTGTAATATGGTATGTATTGTTTTAAAAATTGTTTCATAAAAATCCTAATCTAAAAATTAAAGCTGTAATTATAACAAAGATTTGTTTGTAAAAAGATTGAGAAATTTACTTAGTCCAAACTCTTTAATAGTTAGATAAAATAAAATGAACCCACTAAGTGTACTTGCTAATGCAAGTCCAGCTGCTTGATAAGGAATAATTAAAGCTAGTGAAAATACAATATTCCAAGCTAGTGCTTTCATTGATATTTTTGCTGCTAAAAACTGTTTTTCATGGGAATACAACCAAAGTGAAAAAATTTTAGCTATTCCAAAAGGTAAAAGACCTATTAAATACATAATTAAAATTAGGGCTGTATTTTGTGTATCAATTTGTGTAAAAGCACCTCTTTGAAAAAGTAACCATATTATAAATTCATTGAATATTATTCCAATTATTGTTGCAATACTTAATAAAATAAAAAGTATAAAAGTTGATTTTTTTAAAAGTCGCAGTGCTTTTTGTTCATCTTTATTTTTTATAGCTTTTGATATCATTGGAAAAAGTGCAATTGATGTAGCAATTGCAAAAAGAGCTAATGGTAGTTGAAAAACTCTATTTGCATAATAAAGATAAGAGATAGATCCACTAACTAAAAATGAAGCTAACCAAGTATCTAGAAATGCTGAAATATGTGCTGTTGAACTTCCAATAGTTGCACCTAAAAAACTTTTATAAAATCTGTTTTCTTCTTTTTTCTTTCTATCAAAAGTAAAAACTTTCAATAAATTTTTCTTCTTAATTGCAATTAGATGAGCTATAACTTGCAAAAGACCACCAATTAAAACACCATATGATAAATAGTATGTTATTTGATACTTATCTAAATCTTTTGAGATTAATAAAGCTGCTATTAATGCTAAATTTAAAAGAGCAGTTGAAAATGCAGTTGTGGCAAAATGATTTTTGTATTGTAATAAAGCAGCCATAAATGTAACTATGAATATTAAAGGCAAATAGTAAAAATTAATAGCTACAAGTGGTGCTGCTAATTTTACAGTTTTTTCATCAAATCCTAATGCAATTGCTTTTGTTATTAATTCTGAAAAAAGTGTAACAAATAAAGATAAAATTATTAAAAAACCAATAAGTTGCAAAAAAATAATTGATGAAAATCTAATTTTGTGTTTTGCTTTTGCATATGCTGGAATAAAGGCTTGTGTAAATGCACCTTCTGCAAAAATTCTTCTAAAAAGGTTAGGTAATTTAAAAGCAACAAAAAATATATCGCTATAAATATTTGCCCCTAAAATTGAAGCAGTTAGTAAATCTCTTATAAAACCTAAAATTCTAGAAAATAAAATACCACTACTATTTGTAAAAATTGATTTAATTAACATTTTGATATATTAGCTAAATCTTGCTTTAGAGGTTCAAAGAAATTATTGTATAATTATACAAAATTTAAATAAGGAATGTTTTGTTTTGAGTTATGAAGAGATTTTTATTTTAGGTTGGTTAGCAAATATTTTTATGATATTTGTAAATATTCTAGTTGTTCTAATGGTTGTAAAAACAAACGATGCTTTAAAACTAAAAGAGCAAAGTATTCAATTAAATGAATTAAAAAAAGAGTATGATAAATATTATCCATATCATAAACAAATGACATTGTTAGCTTATATGCTTCCTTTTACAGGCTTTTTCAAAGTAGGCTTTAAGTTATTTGAAATGTTTTTATTTTTATCAAAAAATAAAGAAGCAAATGTCTATAATTTTATTGAATATAAATATACAAAAGAGATACAAAAAGCTAAAGATAGTTAATTAAGTATCTTTTGTTTATTTGTAATTATGGTAATCCTAACTTTCCTTTATATTTTATTGGAAAATCAGGAGAATTTAGTTGTAGTTCGTAGCCTTTTTTTATTGTTTCGTTTGGGATTTTCCATTCATCTTGTAATACTCTTAAAACTGAACTTTTTGTATACTTTGTATCTATTAATGCTATAGAATAAGCACTTGCTTTTAAATTATTTTTTATAATATGAAAATAAAATCTTCCAATATTATGATAAGAGTCTTCATTACTTTCTTTAACCCCTTTTTTATACCATTTTTCAGCTTCTTTATAATCTCTTAGTTTTTCATGCATAAGCCCAATACTAGTAATTGCAATTTTTTCACCTTTGGCATATGAGTTAGAAAACCATTTTAAAGCATTTTCAAAATCATTCTTTTTATAATAAACTGTTCCTAATTGATATAATGCTTTATCCCATTTTAAATCAATAGCTTTTTTACACCAACTAATTGCTTCATCATATCTTTTTAACTTTTGCAATGCATAACATGCAAAATATGAATTCTCTCCTAATGGTATCATCGAATCTGCATATTTATACCACTCTAAGGCTTTTTCATAATCATGTAACTTTTCTGAATATGCATATCCTATCTTCATAGCTGGGACTGGGTCTTTTTTTGCATTAGATAATTGACTTAATTTAAAATATTTATTTATATATTCTTCTTTAACATCAGGCATAGGTAAAGAAGGAGTAAATTTAATTTCCTTTTCTTTTGTATTATTTGAACTTTAATTATCTTCACATGCAGTTAAGTTTAGACTTATTATTGCTATTATTAATATATTTATTATTGTTTTTATTCTACTCATCTAAATCTAACTTTCCTTTATATTTTATTGGAAAATCAAGAGAATTTAGTTGTAGTTCGTAGCCTTTTTTTATTGTTTCGTTTGGGATTTTCCATTCATCTTGTAATACTCTTAAAACTGAACTTTTTGTATACTTTGTATCTATTAATGCTATAGAATAAGCACTTGCTTTAATATCTTCTTTTAAATCCTCATGATAAAAAGTTGCAAAACTTTGATAAGTAGATTGATGATTTAATATAATTGCTTTTTTATACCATTCTTCAGCTTTTTTATAATCTTTAATTTTTGAAGAATATAAATACCCTAAATTGTTTGCAGATAAACCATCTTTAATTTTATTATATGATTGTTTATAATATTTAATTGCTTCATCATATCTTTTATTATCTTCATAAACTGTTGCTAATAATGGTATTGCTTTATCCCATTTTAAATCAATAGCTTTTTTACACCAACTAATTGCTTCATCA
>ERZ1673962.1333-NODE-1333-length-12040-cov-50.237297_pt1 | contig 12040 bp, 12 predicted proteins | sample MGYA00580188_ERZ1673962 | MGnify/ENA primary metagenome ERZ1673962 (study PRJEB41334, sample SAMN05608104) | rock metagenome | biome: terrestrial subsurface; feature: shale formation; material: shale | place: USA: Pennsylvania ... | reverse complement strand
CCGGTTAAAAAGGGTTAAAAGTGTTGAATTTCCGCCTCTGAGGCGGTAACAACGACATTTCAGAGCCTTGGATCGGACTTATTCGTAGTTTTGTTAGAGTAACAATGGTTAATGGAGGAAGGTCTGTAACAGCCACACCGACGAAGAAAAAGGACCCTCCCCATAGGACGGACAACGTAATCAGCATCGCCCACTCGCGAGTACCCATAGTGGTGTTGATAGAAGATGTCATAGTGAATGCCAGCCCAAAATGAATACAGGTTGGACCATCATAACGAGTGATCAAAAGACGAAACATCCGATTCTTGCATTCTAATTCGCTTTCAATACCAGGCCTGCATTCAGGACTCCTGATGCAACAACTCCATCGATTGAAAATTGCTTAGCAATAATCGGATGGGCGCGCTCCTCGAAATCGGCTCAACTAGTATTATCAACTTCGCAAAAAATACTACGTCATGTCGATGCCATCAGAACAGCAAATGCGAGCCGCAATAGAAGCAAGGGATGAGTCCTACGATGGACGATTCTTCTACGGCGTCATCACGACTGGCGTATTCTGCAAACCGTCCTGCTCCGCTCGCTCTGCCAAGCCTGAAAACCTGAGGTTTTTTTCTACTATTGAAAGCGCCATGTTGGCAGGCTTCAGGCCCTGCAAACGCTGCCAGGCCACAGCAAAAATTCCACGAATAGATCGATTGATGGAGATCGCCCGCCATATTGAAAAGCATGCTGATGAACGGCTAACACTGTCTAGTTTGGCTGAGTTAGCCGAACTGTCTCCTTCAAGACTGCAAAGAATATTCAAGGAAGCCTTTGGTATTTCACCAAAAGCCTACCAAGACGCTGTTCGAATGCGGCACTTCAAGCAATTATTGAAGGAAGGTGACAGCGTGACCAATGCGATTTTTTCCTCAGGTTTTGGCTCCATTAGTCGTGTCTATGGCGAAGCAACCCGCAATATCGGAATGACGCCAAAGGCCTATCGATCAGGCGGTGCTGGTGAGACCATTGCCTACGCATGCCGAAACACTGCACTGGGTCAAATGGCTATGGCCGCGACTGATAAAGGCGTCTGTTTTGTCCAATTTGGTGAGGATAAAGCATCATTGGTTACCAATTTAAAAGCGGAGTTCCCCAATGCTGAGTTGAGCGCCTCACCTGCGCAAGACGCTCCCGAACTTGATGCCTGGATGGAAGCCTTGGATCAACATATTAGTAAAGGGGCTCCCAGACCTGACCTGCCGCTTGATATGCGGGGCACAGCCTTTCAAATGAAGGTATGGCAGTTTCTGTTGAGCATCCAAGAAGGCAACGTTCTCAGTTATAGCGAGGTGGCTGAAAAAATCGACAAGCCCAAAGCGGTTCGGGCAGTGGCATCAGCGTGTGCAAAAAACCGTATAGGCGTGCTTATCCCTTGCCATCGGGTCTTGAGAGGAGACGGAAGCCTTGGCGGATACCGCTGGGGGCTGGAGCGAAAACGGGTCTTACTAGACGCGGAAAGAAAGCGGCGTTTTGGATAGTCCTGCTGTCGCAAGCCGTCTGGTTCAGTTAATACTCGATAAGATCGAATGTTTGGTAAATTTCTTCCCCCAGTCCGAACGAACTCCACCAGAACTCCCTGACTCAGTTCATAGAGAAGTGAAGATGAGCGTCGGGAACTCATCCTCTATGTTATGCGAGAGAAGCGGCAGTTTCGTACGTACATGCTTGGGCATATCACCCCGTTATCTGGGTAACCGTCGCCCTCAAGGGGCATGATCACTACAGACTGCAGTTCCGGGTGATACCAGCTTCAGCCGACCGCTTCAAGCGACTCCGGCAGTATCTGCCCGCCATCCACGATCAACGTCTGGCCGGTGATATAGCTCGCCTCGGGTGACGCAAAAAACACCGCCGCATGGCCGATATCCTCGACTCGACCCAGCCGTTTCAAGGGTATGGACGCTGCCATCTGGCGCAGGTAGTCCTCGCCCATGCCCTCCAGCCCTTCGGTAATGATGTTACCCGGCATGACCGCATTGACGGTGATGCCGTATTTGGCCAGCTCAATCGATGCGGTTCGCACGAATCCGAGCTGACCGGCCTTGCTGGCACCGTAATGCGACCAGCCCGGAAAACCGGTGACCGGCCCGGTGATGGACGAGGTCACCACGATGCGGCCACATTGGCTCGCTTTCAGCACCGGAAGGGCCGCCTGTACAGTATTGAACATGCCCTTGAGATTGGTATTGATGACCAGATCCCAGTCGTCTTCGGTCATGGTTTCAAGGTCTGCCGACGGGAAGATGCCCGCGTTTGCACACAACACGTCCAGTTGGCCAAACTTCGCCTGCACCGCGTTAACGGCGGCCTCCAGTGACGCACGATCTGTCACGTCAGCAGCCAAGCCCAACGCTTCCGTCTCAAGGCTGTCCGCTGCCGCCTGAGCCTGTTCCAAATGTCGTGCCGCTATGGCAACTCTGTAACCCTTGTCCGCAAATACACGGGCAATCCCCAGCCCAATGCCCTTGCTTGCTCCAGTCACAAGCACTACGGGTTTGCTGTCATTCATGCCTATACCTCGTTCAATTCAGCCATGCGCCTGACGATCAGACCGTCCCTTCACCAAACAGTTTGAGCCCCACCACACCGGCGATGATCATGCCGATACAACCCATCCGAATAAGACCGCCCGGTTCCTGCATGAACAGGATACCGACAACCGCCAGTGCAGAGGCTCCAATCCCTGACCATACCGCATAGGCAGTTCCCACGGGAATGGTCCGCATGGCCAACGACAGCAATCCCAGACTGATCACGATCAGCGCCGCGGTAATCAACGAAGGCCACAGCCGGGTGAAGCCGTCACTGTATTTGAGGCCGAGCGCCCAAAGGCACTCCAGTACTCCGGCGATCAGCAGATAGATCCAGCCCATTCAACGCTCCGTTTCAGTTGGCCGGGTCGAAGCGCGACAGCCATTCGACAGCCAGGTCGTGATACCGCCCCAGTCCCTTGTATTCGATCAGCTCCGGCGGCAGGGTCTTGAGCACCCGGTGCATGCGGCGCGCCCAGTCCGGGTTGGTCACCAGATCGTCAAAGCTGATCAGGAAAGTACGAATGCTGAACATCAGTGCATTGCTGCGCGGCATGCGATCCAGCACCTGCAGTTCCACTCGAAGGTGTACTTTCTCACCCACGTTATCAGCAGTAACGCTGGCCCGGTCGGTGCCCCAGTTCGGATAGGTTTCCGGCGAGGTATCCATGCGTGCGTTGACAGTCAGGGTCCAGTTCAGGCGACGCACTGGACGCCCGACCGGAATGGCGGTCAGATACTTCAGGGCACGATCAAACACGCCCATTTCGTGGGCCAGCGGGACCGGGCCGTGCCACTCGGAAAAGCTCATGCCGGCATCGAACGCCAGCGACCAGTCGGCTGGGCAGGTCACGATGCCCGCATCCAGGAACAGGTCACCATCACGCTGGTCCAACAGTGCGAAGTCGCCCTGTACCTGACGGCCCATGTACTCCATCGGTGGCAACGGCAAGGTGCTGCTGTCACCAAAGGTGAAGCTATCCTTGATATTGAGCAGCCGGTTTTCCCAGGTCCACTGGTCACCATCAACCTGCAGGCTGAAATGTTCGGGGTAATCCGCTGCCAGTGATGTCATGCATCGCTCGATCATATCCCAGCACGCGAGATCCATATGCGGCATCGCCAGACAGCGTTTGGGATTTTCTTCCAGCACGGTGGCACGCTCGGCCATCTCCGACAGATAGTGTTCGTCGATATCCAGCAGAAACTCAAACACTGACCCTTCCGGCCCCGGCGTCACGTGAGGCTCAATGTTGACCGAGTAGCGATACTCGTCCTCTGGAAACGGGAACGGAAAACGTGCAACGGCACCGGGGCTGTTGCTGTAGGTAAAGTCATCACGAAAGGTTTGTACGGGTTTGGGTGACATGCGCATAGCTGTCGCTCCTATAGGTCCAAAGTCAGGTGTTTGCCGGCGGCACGGGAGACGCAGGGCATGATGCAGCTGCCGCTGGAACGCTCGTCGTTGGACAGGAAGTCATCTCGATGCTCAACATCGCCCTCAAGAACAGCCGTGCGACATTGGCCACAGACGCCTGCACGGCACAGATTGGGAACCTTGACGCCTTCACGCTCCAGCGCTTCAAGCAGGCTTTCATCGGCCGCTACGTCCACCGTTTTTCCGCTGTGGGTCAGCTGCGCCTTGAACGGCTCGCCCGGCTCGGGTGCGGCAAAGGCTTCGAAATGGATCAGGCTGTCTGGCCAGCCCAAAGCGGCTGCCGTGCTGCGAACACCGTCAATCAACGATTCAGGGCCACAGATATAGACATGGGTCCCCGGCCCCTGACCGCTCAACACGGCAGTCAGGTCACATTTATTACCCTGCACAGAGTCATAGCGATGGAGAGCCGATCCAAGTTGCTGCTGCAGTTGATCCAGATAGGCGCCGGTTTGACTGCTTCGATACAGATAGTGCAACTCGAAATCAGCACCCTTCCGTTTGAGTTCCGGGATATACGACATGAAGGGGGTGATGCCAACGCCACCTGCAATCAGCAGGTGTTTGCGGGCAGTCATCACGGGAGCAAAGAGGTTGGCCGGTGGTGTGATCGCCAGCTGGTCCCCTACGTTCACCTGTCCATGCATGAAAGAAGAACCGCCACGGGAGACATCCTGCAACCGCACGGCGATGCTGTAACGCCGCGGTGTGGCAGGGTCGCCACACAGCGAATAGGCATTACGGATCTCGCGGGATGCTCCCGGCATGATCACCTGAACATGACTGCCGGGCGAGAATGCCGGCAGCCGGCCTTCAATCGCTTCCAGTTTGAACTCTCGAATCATCGGTGCCACCTGCTCGATGGCCATCACACGCACCGGTATGCTGTCGATACTCATTACTGCAACACCTCCTGTTCCGGCTGTTCATCAGGATCTTCAGCATTGATCTGCACCCCTACGTAGGCACCATGCAGACGGGCAAAATGATCCCGTACCAACAACAAACGACCACACCCTGTGCAGGTGTGAGGACTGGCTGTCACCCCTTCCATAAGGGTGTAGCAATGGGTACAGAATAACCGGCGGGCAGAACTGATCGGAGGCGCCAATTGAATCTGCTCATCGACCAGCCCGGCCGACAACGCTTGATTGCGTATGTCCCACAGAAAGCCTTCACTTCCGGCCACGTACAGCCGGGTGGTCACCGGCGCATCATTCAGAATGTGTTGCAGGTAGCCCGACAGGGAATCCGCCAGCGTGCCCGGGGCATTGCCCGGTTCCGCCACCAGCCATTGTGCACCTGATTCAGCACACTGACGGTACAGCGGTTCCAGCAGGTGCTCTGCGTCTGACTCACTGACAAACAACTGTAGTCCTGCTGTCGCGACCAGCTCGGGTGGCGTATAGGTCGGACGACTCTTGATGGATGGATCGATCTGCATCACTACTCCTTTTGGGTTACCCAAAATTTATTAGTGGTGTAATTTATTTCTCCTTAGGAAAAGCAATTTTTCTGCCAAAATATGAAACCAGATAAATTTCAATACCTTAGGATTATCAATCCAAAACATCTCCTCTATAAGGGCACAGCAACAGTGCATTTCCGTATCCGGATGACTCAGCACAGGGCAGATGATCATTACGGTGCAAAAGTACCCCGGTTGACCCAAAACGGGTCGCACTTCAGCTCCCCATACCCAAATATTGGCCAAGGCCCTAGCCAGTTTTGATTGGGATTATTTTTTCACTCTATAAATCATGACGTTGAGTCTTAATGGCCCGGAACTTGCTTTCCTATCAGGAATAATAGTTCCTCTTCAGGAATTAATTATGATCTGTTACCAATGGAGAGAAAAATGGCTAATTCATGGCGTATCGCCGCACTGGCTGAAAGACATCGTGCCCTGGGCTCAAACCTTGAAGACTGGAACGGCCTGCCTACGGCATGGACCTACAGCAAAAGCGGTTACACTCTGGCCGATGAGCACGAAGCAATCCGTACCAAGGCAGGCTTGATGGATGTATCAGGCTTGAAGAAGGTGCACTACGTGGGTCCACATGCCGAGAGCCTGCTGGAGTGGGCCACCACGCGTGACATCTCCAAGCTGTATCCGGGCAAGGCGGTCTACGCGACCATGCTGAATGAAGCCGGCAAGTTTATTGATGACTGTGTTATATACCGCATGGGCCCCAACGCTTTCATGGTTGTACATGGCACCGGCGCCGGCTATGAACGCCTGACTCAGGCGGCACTGGGCAAACAGGTTGCCGTGCTGTTTGATGACGATATGCACGATCTTTCGCTGCAAGGCCCCACTGCAGTGGATTTCCTCGCTGAGCATATCCCCGGAATCCGGGATTTGGCCTACTTCCACCACACGCACGCACGTCTGTTCGGTTGCCCGATCACCATTTCACGCACCGGCTATACCGGCGAGCGCGGTTACGAGATCTTCTGTAAGGCGGCCGACGCCACTACCATTTGGGACGGCATTCTGGAGCACGGCAAAGCGTTCGGCATTATTCCCTGCTCTTTCACCGCGCTCGACTGGCTGCGTACCGAAAGTTACCTGCTGTTCTATCCGTTCGATAACTCCGAGATGTACCCGTTCGAAAACGAACCGGCCGGCGATACGCTTTGGGAGCTGGGTCTGGACTTCACAGTGTCCAAGGACAAGACAGAATTCTGCGGTGCTTACGAGCACTTCCGCCTGCAGGGCAAAGAGCGATTCAAGATTTTCGGTGTTTTGCTGGAAGGAAAAGAGGCCGCTTCCGAGGGTGATGAACTCTGGGCCGATGGCAAAAAGGTGGGGGTTATCACCTGCGCCATGTATTCACGCCTGACCGACAGATCAATGGCAATCGCTCGTCTTGAAGTGCCCTACGCCGAGCAGGGCACCCCGCTTCAGGTCAAAGGTAGCCTTGAGGTATCGGCCATCGCCCATACCCTGCCATTTGATGATCCCGAGAAAATAAAGCGCACTGCAAAGGGCTGATCAGGCCTGACACACCGAGGGGGGCCTGTTTCCATAAACAGCCCTTTTCGGTTGGATCATCACACGTAGCTGCAGCGGTCACTGCCCCTCAGTATAGCCATAGCCGCGCAGAAACAGGTCAACACAACTCACAATGTAACGATCAATCTCTTCATCACTCAGCTGAGGAGTAATACCCAGCTCGGAGCGCAGCTTGGCCTCCCCCATCACCATCATCAGGAACTGAATGGCGGCATGGCGTGGCTGCTCCATGACAACCCGGCCCAACTCGGCTTCACGCCCCAGCATATCGGTGAACCCCTGAATCATGACCTGAGGCCCGGCGGCAAAAAAAAGTGCTGCCGCTTGCGGTTGAGTATCGACCTGGGCCACACAGGTTCGGTGCACGCAGCGCGCTTCTTCAGACAGAATCAACTGAATGAAGTGACGACCGATGTCGAGCAACCGTTCCCGCAAAGAGCCATCTTCACGCACCAGCAGATCAACCAGGTTATAGCGATCAATGAAGCCTCGGCCCGGGTTGCCGGCCTGGGTCTGCGCGAGATCGCTCAGCAGTTACAAACGGCGCTGCAGGGTGTCGATGCCGGTGAACTCCTGGACGGCACCGAGTCCATTCCCGTCAGGGTCAGAATCGCCGATGAACGGCGCCAGTCTACCGCCGCTCTGGAGCAGCTGCACATCGGCACTCCGACCGCGGGGAACATCCCGCTCAGTGCACTGGCATCGATCAGCCTGCAGCCGAGCCTGGGCGCCATTCCTCGCCGCAATGGAGAGCGCGTAAACGTTATCGAGGAGTATCTCGATTTTGGCGTTTTGCCCGGAAATGTTCTGCAGACATACAAACAGGCACTGGATGCGGCCGGATTCCAGCTTCCCGCAGGCTATCGGCTGGAGATCGGCGGTGAAGCGTCCGAGCGTGACCGTGCGGTCGGCAACCTGATGGCCAATGTGGGCATCATTATTGTGCTGCTGATCGCGGTGGTGGTGCTCTCGTTCAACTCCTTCCGTATCAGCGGCCTGATCTTTGCGACGGCACTTCAGGCGGCTGGGCTTAGGTTGCTGACCGTTTGGCTGTTCGGCTACCCGTTCGGCTTTACCGTCATCATCGCCCTGTTGGGCTTAATGGGGCTGGCCATCAATGCGGCTATCGTCATTCTGGCCGAACTCAAGGCTGACCCGGACGCGGCCAGGGGGGATGTTCACGTCATCACCCGAGCGGTTCAGAGCTGTACCCGCCACATCAGTTCAACCACCATCACCACCATCGGGGGCTTCATGCCGCTGATTCTGGCGGGTGGCGGTTTTTGGCCTCCCTTCGCGGTTGCCATCGCCGGAGGCACTCTGCTGACAACCCTGCTCTCGTTCTATTTTGTACCGGCCTGCTTCCTCCTGATGGCTCGTCACCGTCCTTTCGACAACCGATCCACGCATGCAGACGACCTGCTGATAATGGGCGATAGTCGGCAAGCTTGATTCAACAGGCTTTCTCGAACCCAAAAAAAAGGCCCCGAAGGGCCTTTTGGTTCTGGAGGAGACTGTTTATTTGGTAGAGGCGGCACTCTGCTTGAATGCCATCGCGCCCTGATCCTGTGATTCCATGCCGGCCTTGCCCGGTCCGTTGCCCAGACCCATGGAGGAGTGTGCCGGACCAAATTCCGGGTATGCCTGCATGCCACATTCATGCACATCCATGCCTTCCATTTCCTCTTCTTCGCTGACACGCAGCCCCATGATCATTTTGATCACCAGCAACACTGCCATACTGGCAAGGAACATCCAGGCGAAGGTTGCTGCGGTACCGATCAGCTGCCCCATGAACGTTGCATCTTCGTTGCTCAGCAGCACCGCGAAGATGCCCCAGATACCGGCAGAACCATGCACCGAGATCGCACCAACAGGGTCATCCAGCTTAAGCTTGTCCAGTGCCAGTACTGAGCCCACGACCACCAGACCACCTACAGCACCGATCAAGCTGGCCAGACCTGCAGAAGGCTGAAGCGGCTCGGCGGTAATAGCAACCAGACCGGCCAGTGCACCGTTGATGGTCATGGTCAGGTCGGTTTTGCCGAACAGGAAGCGGGCGAACAGAGCCGCGACGACCATACCTGCAGCAGCTGCAGCATTGGTGTTAACAAAGATCTTGGCCACTGCGTTGGCTTCTTCCACGTTGGCGATCTTCAGCTCAGAGCCGCCGTTGAAGCCGAACCAACCCATCCACAGGATGAACATGCCCAGTGTCGCCATCGGCAGGTTGGCACCCGGGATCGCACGGACTTCACCGTTCTTGCCATACTTGCCCTTGCGCGGACCGACCAGAATGACGGCTGCCAGCGCTGCTGCGGCACCTGCCATATGCACGACGACAGAGCCGGCGAAGTCCTGGAAGCCCAGCTGATCCAGGAAGCCACCACCCCATTTCCAGTAGCCTTCAACCGGATAGATCACCGCCACCATGAACACGGCGAAGATCAGGAAGGGCCACAGCTTCATGCGCTCAGCCACGGCTCCGGACACAATCGACATGGTCGCGGCCGCAAACACGGCCTGGAAAATGAAGTCAGCCATGCTGGAGTAATACGGCGCATCATCGCCACCGGCAATGACAGACTCGGTGCTGTTGTCAGCGCCCAGCAGGAAGTCGATGCCCGGAATCACCGAGCTGATCGGATTGGCGGGGTACATGACGTTGTACCCCACAGCCAGATAAACAATACAGGCCACGCCATACAGCAGCGCGTTCTTGTTGAGGATTTCCACCGTATTCTTGGCACGCACCAGACCGGCTTCGAGCATGGCAAAACCGGCCGCCATCCACATCACCAGTGCGGTACACATCAAGAAATAGAAGGTGTCGAGGGCATAGCCCAGTTCTAGCACCATACTTTCCATTACCACTCTCCTAACGTCTTTTGTTCGGTATCCGGTTGGGCCGAGGGAGGCACAGGCCGGTCTTTACCAAAAGGATATTTAGTTTCCTTGAGAGAATAAGCAAACTACAAGCCAGTTTTTCAACCTATTGATTTGAAAGAGTTAAAATCAGAATAACAACACGTACTATAAGGTGGGAGAACCAAAATCGAGCACCTTGCAGTGCACAGGGTCTATCCTGGAGCAGTCACCCATTTTCAAGTTGATGTTTGCACAAGCAGGAAGCAGAACCTTGCACCAAAACCACGCAGGAAAAAGCAAAATGGTTCTGCAAAGCGTTCAGGATGGGGAGGTGTTCATATAACGGGATAAACGTTGGGAGCCGGCTCGCTGAACAGGTAGCCCTGGGACTCGTCAATACCCAGCTCCATGACCACTGCCTGTACTTCTTCACAGTGAACAAACTCGGCAACCGTACGAATGCCTGCATTGCGGGCGAAGTAAACGATGGCCCGTACAATTTCATAGCTGGTCGGGTCCAGATGGATATTGCGGATATATTTGGCGTCAATTTTTATGATATCCACCTCAAGCTCCAGAATGCGCTCGAAGTTGGAATACTCGGTACCAAAGTCATCAATTGCCAGCCGATAGCCTCGCTGCTTCAGCAACTGTAGCTGCGACAAATGGGTCTGCTTGCCTGCACTGCTGGTACCTTCCAGAATCTCCAGAATAATCCGCTCTCGCGCAACACCATACCGCCGTGTCAGTTGATCAAGATAGTCGGGCAAGTAGCCCAGCTCGATATCGGTTTCGGTGATGTTAACGGCCAGCTCACCTTCAACACGTGCCAACAGTGCAATCCCCTGCTCGACCACCGAGCGCGTGATTGACCGCACCCGGCAGCAAACGCTCGGCCACGCGACAGGTTTCAGTAATCACGTCCAGGTAGGGCGTATCGGATGCAATCAAACTGCAAATGCTGCGTTGCAATCCGAGTATGTGGTCCAGCTCAGTGAGACTCAGTGACACTTCTTCGTCGGGCCTGATCATCCCACTTCCTTTTGCAGGTGCCCGGACCAAATACCGCACTTAAAAAAAGCCGCACATTTGATCACGCAATGTACGGCTTATTATACAGCTGTCTGACTGAGGTCAATCAGTATTTTCCATCGCCTCACAAGCTTCCAGTGTGTTCTGCAATAGACAGGCTATGGTCATCGGCCCCACGCCACCGGGTACCGGTGTGATGGCAGACGCCTTTTCAGATGCACTGGCGAACTCAACGTCCCCGACCAGTCGGCCATCATCCAGACGGTTAATGCCCACATCGATCACCACGGCACCGGGCTTGAGCCACTCGCCCTTGATGAACTCGGGAATGCCCACGCCGGCTATCACGATATCGGCCGTGGCCAGTTCACCGGGGAGATCTTGGGTTTTGGAGTGACAGACCGTGACGGTGGCTCGGGCCATCAAAAGCTCCAGCGCCACCGGGCGGCCCACGATGTTGGAGGCTCCCACCACAACGGCCTTTTTCCCTTCCGGGTTGATGCCATAGGCCGCCAGCAGACGCATGCAGCCATAGGGTGTGCAGGGGCGAAGGGTTGGAGCCTTGCCCGCCAGACGCCCCAGATTATAGGGGTGGAATCCATCCACATCCTTGGAGGGGTGAATACGCTCAATGACCGCCTGCACGTCGATCTGCCTCGGCAGTGGCAGCTGTACCAGAATCCCGTGGATCTGATCATCGGCGTTCAGAGTATCAATCAACTCAAGCAGCTGTGCCTGCGTTGTATCCATCGGCAGGCTGTGATTGCGTGACAGAAAGCCCACTTCTTCGCAGGCTCTGACTTTGCTGCGCACATAGACCTGTGACGCCGGGTCCTGCCCGACCAGTACCACGGCAAGTCCGGGCCGAGGCTTGTTGGCGGATACACGCTCGGCAACCTTGCCTGCAATCTCCATCCGCAATCCGGCCGCTACGGCTTTGCCATCGATCAGTTGAGTGTCCAAGATCGTCTCCTGAATCAGGGTTTTTAAAAGGGCGATACCCCCGCCACCCTATCATCAGGTGCAGGGCTTACTGTGGCCTGCGGACTCGCTTGCGAGTCAGCAGGCCATGGGTGCTCAGAATCCCTGACCGGGAATCCAGCTGGT
>ERZ1673962.1331-NODE-1331-length-12061-cov-3.795269_pt1 | contig 12061 bp, 19 predicted proteins | sample MGYA00580188_ERZ1673962 | MGnify/ENA primary metagenome ERZ1673962 (study PRJEB41334, sample SAMN05608104) | rock metagenome | biome: terrestrial subsurface; feature: shale formation; material: shale | place: USA: Pennsylvania ... | reverse complement strand
GATATTGCGAATGTCCTGCAGAAGGCTCCGATTATACCCTTTTTACTCAGTGGGTCCTCCTGCTTCCTTATCTGTGTCTGGATCCGTACTGACTGCCTGGAGCTCTCCGGCCAGAAGGACGTGTCCTTCCAATCCAGATACTGGTCCAAAACCTCATCCGGGTCAAGCCAGAACCCCTCTTGTCTCTTATAGATGTACTCTCCATCTGAGCTCGTACTTGGCCAGTACATAAGCCTTGAGGGCTCATAGGTTGTATCATCAAACATGTCAATGCCTATTCCCTCAGCCAGCTTCCTTGATATTGCTTGGTACTCATCCGGAAGGACTGTCCTATCCAGAGGAACCACAAGCCTCAGTCTCGGCGCATCCGGTGAATGTGAGTGTGTGGAATACATTACTATCTCATAATCGTTTAACATCGTTATACTGTCCCACAGGTCCTCCACAGACATGTCCACGTTATCCAGGTCAAGGGTTATGATAGATCTGTTTGCCAGGTTCTCAGCTTTCCTTCTCCCGGCCTTAAGACTACCTCCCACAAAGCCGCCAACGTCCTTAATATCGTCTCTCTTTGCCTTGGCCATACGTTTATATTCGTTGAAGGTTTCCCGGGTCCTGGTGGTCTCCTGGAGCTTATCGAGGAATGCTTCATATGTAAGCTCTATATTCCTCCACTTCAGCTCTCTCCTGCTGCTGCCCGTTGCTATGAAGATTTTACGAGATAAGGCCTTTCTGTTCTTTGGTTGTTTGTCAATCACTGTCTCACCTCCTAATCCTTCATGTAGTAGTCGCATTCGTAACCGTCAGCCCTTAATGGCAGACCAGGCGCCCAGGGTATCTCTTCACCCATAAGGCTAGTAATTCTTTCAAGTTCGTTTCTGTTTCTGTCTATCTCGATTACTACCTCATCATGTACATGCATCACCAGATCATACCCTGCACGGTCAAGCTTGAGCATGGAGTGTGCCAGGCAATCTCTTGCTGTTGCTTGTACAATGTTCTCCACCAGCTTACCTCCGTAGGTGTCGATATACCCCCACTGTTTTGTAGTTGAGTTCCTGCCTTCAAACACAATCTTTTTCCTGTTGAATCTTGGATCATCCTCAAGTCTCGGCCAAGCGTAAGCGATTCGCCTTCCACTGGGCAGCTCTATAAACAGGAATTCGTTCTTGTATCTGAATCTCAGGAAGGACCCAAGTCTTACAAGTGATTTGTTCTCAATAGCTTCCATTGCTGCGTTCTCCACGTCATACCAGAATTTGACTATCTTAGGATTTGCCTGTCTCCATTGATTCACCAAGGGTTCAAGCTCCTCTTCATCAATTCCCATCTTAAGGGCTCCCATCGATTTCAGCGCTCCCACTGATCCCTGATATCCAAGGGCCAGCTCCGCCACCTTACCCTTTTGTCTTAGTGGATGGCCTTTATGGATCTCCTCAAGCGGAACCCTGAACATCTGTGAAGCTGATGCCTCGTATATCTTCCCGTGTGTGCTGAATACGTCCATTCTCCATTTCTCTCCGGCAAACCAGGCAATAACACGGGCCTCAATAGCAGAGAAGTCACTGACAACAAACTTGTGCCCGTCCTCAGGGATGATGGTGGGTCTGATGCATTGGCTTAGTATGCTTGATGCCTCGCCATACATCATAACGAGGAAATCCAGGTCTCCGGTCTTGATGGTCTCCCTTGCAGTACCTAAATCAGAGATGTGATTCTGTGGTAGGTTCTGGACCTGGATAAGTCTCCCGGCCCACCTGCCTGTACCGGCCCCGTAGAACTGCAGGAGCCCTCTTGCCCTGTGATCTGTGCCTGCAACATCCACCATCTTCTTATACTTGGCCACTGAAGTCTTGGACAACTGCTGCCTTATCTCCAGGGCCCTTATTATGTCCGGGTAGTTCTTAAACTTAACCATATGTGAGTCTATAACGCCCTTAGTAATGCTGTGAACTTCCTTTCCTGAGCGATACTTAATATATTTTTTAAGAGTAGCCAGACTGTTAGGGTTCTCAAGGCCTGTAACTTCCGTATATTCCTTGGATAACCTCTCTGTCTGTTCTGTGTCTATCCTTATAGCCGCCTCTGCCATATCAAGGTCAATCTTTACTCCTCTATCGTTAATCTTCTGATCCAGCTCATACAGAGGACTCTCATCATGCAGTCCTGCAAGTCTAACTTCCAGGAGGTAGTATCTTATCTCTCTTTCCGCCTCCACATCCCTGATGCAGTAGGTCTTGAACTCTTCCCATTTCTCTGGCATGTCCTCAGGCAGTACCCTCATGGTGTCCTTTAGCATTGAGGTCTGATTCTTCTTTCGTTGTGGTCTTGGAAGGCAGAAGGTCTTTATAAGCTTCTTTCCGGAGGCCAGCTTCTGTTTGTCCTCTTCAATCCTTAGGACCTTGCCTACCATGTCAAGGCCTCCAGATATACCCAGTGACCAGGCAAGGATCATTGTGCATTCCCAGTTTACTGTCTTAATGCCAAAATATTTGTTTATGGCCACCCTCTCAAACTGAGCATTGAAGGCGGTCTTTGTTATAGAATCATCCAGTAAAGCAGAAGCCACCCTCTCGGGCAGCTCCTCTCCACTGGCTAAATCAATTATCTGTACATCCTCGTTGTCGAAAGCGTAGGCGAATAGGAGTATTCTGAAGTTTTCGGATTCTACATACTTATAGACCCCGTTGTCAATCGGCACATCGCTGAATGTCTCAATATCAATTGCCAGTACAGTCAATACAATCAACTCCTAAATAAAATCGTCCTCTGCTTCTTCAAAGTCAAAGTCTTCTTCTGCTGATGTTCCTCCACCAAGTCTCTCACCATCTTCAAGCTTTTGGATGTTACCAAGGCCACATGCAACCCCTTTGTTGCCGTTGGTGTTGAATCCGTAGAAGTTAACACTCACTCTTGCGTAGCATCCTGAGTAAACATCATCCGGACCTAACTCAATAGGTTTACCTGTTACTGGGTCCTTTTCAAGAGATACAACCTGAGGGGCTTTTGTGCTGTTGGCATTTACAAAGTAGCTGTCAGCATAGTTCTCATCCTCTGGTCTCTCCTCGTCTCCATCTCTTAGTGGAGTCTTAAGGCTTGCAGGAACCTTTCCGTTCCACTTGCCCTTGTCTCTCTCTTTTGCGTTCTCGATAGCTTCCTCTATAACTTGCACCATCTGCTTGTCGCTCTTAGGGATGATAAGTGATACTGAATACTTAGGATCACTTCCATTGATGGACTTAGGCTCAAAGATTGATGCATAGCTCAGTCTTACCTTTCCTGTTACAACCTTGGTTTCGTTTTTAATTTGTGCTTTTACTTTCATTTGTCTCCTCCTTTGTTTTTAGAAAAAATCGTCTTCTGCTGAATCCATTGCCGGCCTTTTATCGTCCTCTGTAGTGAGGGTAGGTTTACCAGGCGGCTTAGTGATGAATTCTCCGGCTAACTTCGTGAAATTCTTCTTGCCTACTACCTTTTCAAGATTTGTAATTCCTTCAAGTGTCTTAGGCTTGTATATCTTATCCTCTGAGTATCCGTTCTCCATTAGAAGGGATGCCAGGGCATCAGAATCGGTAATCTGTCTGTTGCTTCTTCCTTCAACCAGTTTGAATCCTGGTATCTTCTCGCCCTTAAGAGCAATCTCAAGTGAATATTCTTTTATCTCTTTGGCCCACTTGGCCAGATCATCAACTATGGCAAGGACTTCTGCCAGCTCCTCGTTGTTCATCACATTCGGGTCTTTCGGTGGATGGAAGCCCTTGTACATGTTGGTTCTTGCCTTGCAGGTGTTCCTAACCTTACAGAATCCACACCAGGGCCCGGGTCTTAGGTCTCCCTTGCCTTTGTAGGCCTTTTCTGCTGCAGGAATCACTTCCTTCTCTGCCCACTCTGTAAGCATATCTGCAGTGATGCTTGATGATGATATGTTGTTAAGCCTGACCTGTGCTATTGTCATTGTTATCTTCTCAATACCGTATATGAAGCCGTATTTCTCATAGGCTCCCAGTGCGTAAAGCTTAAGCTGTGGATTGTCCACCGGACTTACTTCAACCTCGGTTCCAAACTTCAGGTCAATAATCTCCATTTCTCCATCCGCTATGATGATGCAGTCACCTGTCCCGAATCCCTCAGGCACGTAAGAACTGTAGTCCAGCCTCTCTTCCAGGAAGATTTTCGCATCCTTTGTCTTTTCAAGGGCCTCATTGTATTGCTCCTTCACATAATCCACATATGCTTCAACGTCCTCGATCATGCCCTCATAGTAGAGTTCGCTTTTCTGGAAGACCTGCATGGCATCTTCAAAAGTTGCTATATCGGCCATGTCATGACCACCTACGAAGATCCTTAGAAGCAGCTCTCCCATCTCATGGGCCATTGTTCCAAGTTCCGCATATACGCTTGTTACATCCTTCTGTTTCTCGTTAAGTCTGGCGCTTGGAGTACAGTTCATCCACCTCTCGGAAGAGGAGGCACTGAGTAGCGCATGAGCTGCCATTAAATCTCCTCCAATGCCTTAAGGACCTGTGGAAAGTCTTTCTCTTCCAGATCTGTGACCTTGGCCACTCCGAACTCTTTTAGTATTGCCTTGAGCTTTGCAGTGTTTGCCTTTGTGTTCTTGGCAAGGAAAGCTTCTCTTATCTCTTCCATTGTTATTTCTGGACTCTCCTCAACTTGTTCCTTTTCTTCCTCTTTCTGTTCTTTTTTCTTCGTTTTTGTTACTTTTTCTGGTTTTTCTGATACTTTTTCCTCAGTTATTGCGATTTTCTCTGCTGCCTCTGCGGTTGCGACCATCCCCTGTCTGTAAGCTAATCCGCTTCCAAGTAGTGCAATAGCCTCCGTTAGTGGTTCAATTCCTTTAATGTCTACCGTAATTTTAATTTCCATGAATTAATTCTCCTTTCGTGTGGTATAATAATGGTGAGTAGAGTTACCAAATGGCCCTGATGGATGGCAGTCCTGACGGGTCACTTTTATTTATCGAGATGTTCATTAATCTCATCCAACAGCTCTTGATAAATATCAATTTCGGCGGTCAATCTAGTCTGAACATACTCAAGTCTTTCCTCAATGTCGGTTATTCTGACCTGCAGTTCTTCTGCTTTTTCCTCTAGGAATCTTCTGTCCTCTGTGATGTTTCGCTCCTGCTCCCATGCCGGATATATTATCTCTGCTCTCCTCAGTTCTTCCTCTTGTTCCTCCATCTCTGTTTCCTCTTCAACTCTTACAACTTCTTCGTTCACTTCATCCTGATCTGCGACCTCTTCAACTCTCAGAATCAACTTCTTGGGCCTACCATCGGTTACAATTATTTCTTGGCCTTCTTCCTTTAATTCCTTAACAACTGCATCTCTCACCTTGTCAATGTAGTATTGGCTAGGGTCAAATTCACTTATTATTTCTCTGACATCTCCTCCTTGGTTTGGGTTTTCCTTCAACCATCTTGTGACTTCCCCGACCATCTTCTCGGTGTTTTCGTTCACTATCCTCTCAACCTCCTCTTCTATTTCGCTCTTTGTCTCCTTCTCCTGCTTTACCTTTAAAGCATCCTGCATCTTACCCGCGGCCCTTAATAACTTTTCACGTGGGTTAATCCCATCTACCTCCCAACCCCCACTGAACAGATCTGTTTTTAACAAACTTTCCTTGAAGCCCTTTGCGTTGATAAACGAGTAGTGGTCCTTATAACATTCAACAAGTGTCATATCTTCCTCCCTTGGTCTCCTGCTGTCATTGATTCGTATCTTGTATGTCTCGCCAGGGGTGAGTAGGTCTAGTTGTATTATTGACCTTTCCAAGCATTCCATTACTCACACTCCTCAAGGATGTAATCCTGCAGCTGGTCAATCAGTATTAATGTAGATACATATATAGGCGGTGCAAGTTCCGGATTGATTCTCTGTTTCAGTGCGTTGAAATCTTCCTTAAGTCCGGATTTGTCCTTCTTCCCGATTTTCCTTCTCAACTCATTTTTCCTAACTGTCATATCAAGGACCTCCCTCCTGCGTATAGGATGTGTTTCCAGATGTAGTGTTTTAGTCTTTTTCCACTAATCAAGTCTTTCATTCAACTCCTCCTCTCCATTAACCTTTTCAACCTCAACATACATATCAACCATTGGATCATCACCAGGGTAGGCCCTCTCATAATCCAGTACATCTACATAGGGACTGTTTTCCATATTCGCCAGGCCATTCTCACAGGTGACTGTTCTCTGAACCCTTGCCTCCAGGTCATACATTTCTATAAATGCTACGTGGTAATATTTTTTCATTGGTCTGCCTCCATTACCTCTTTAATCCTCTTTCCACATTGAGGGCAATAATTCATGTTGTTTTCTTCCAACCCTCCGTCAATCGTCGACCAAGTAAGGTTGCAATCTGTTTCCCAATAATAAATGTCATCTGAATCCCTTTTCCATGTGCATGTGTCCTTCATCTACTCCGCCTCCTATATCTTCATCATCATTTGGGTAGCTTCTTCAATTGCTGGGTTTATCAAGTACTCTTTTGCATTTTCTCTTATTTTCCAACCATCAATTAGATAAACCGGTGTGTACCAAGTGTCCCAAACTTCTAATGTCAGTGTGTTCGCGTTGAGGACCACTGCCGGGATCCCATAAAGGGATAACTGGATATAAGTCATATGAACACATTTTATATCTACGTCCTGAGCTGTAACAAGTAATTGCCTATTGTAGTTCATTTTGTTGTCTCTCATTGCCTTAGCATATCCAAGGACCATTGATCCACTACCTGCACATGGTTCATTCAATCTTTCTATCTCCCAGGGCTTCAGCTGCCTTACATTCATTTTTCCTATAAGCTCAGATACATCAATTGGTGTAAAAAATTGACCTTTCCATTTGTTGTGTAGTGCTAGTTCGTGGAATATCGGCCCGAGTATGTCCTTTGGTCCTCCTTCCAGCTCCACTGTTTCATCCATGGCTTCTATGAGTAGATGGAACATCTTCTTGAATGCTGGAAATTCATCCTTTTCATATTCCTTGACTATTGCCAGGTACCGGTCTTCTCTTTCTCTCCACTTGGTCTTGTCCACTGCATTGCTAATTGTTATTGCAGCAACTTCAACAAAGTCTGAAAATACCTTCCAGGATGAGTGCTTACTGGATAACTTCTCAATTTCTTTGATGATTTCCTTTTGCTTAGGTCTCATTATTCCAGCTCCCACACTTCCAACTGTTGTCTACCGAAGTTTAAAGCGTCCTGGTGACTATCAAAGTAAACATCAATCTTGTCACCGTATATTGACCCGCCTATATCCTGAACAACTCTGTAACCCACTCCCTCGATGTAAAGCTCTGTACCTATTGGGAGTTTGTCTATGTCCGCTGCAATGGTCACTCCCTCAACAGCAGGCTCACCCGAGTAGGTTATTCCGTCTGCATAAGGACCACAGCATTGCTCACAAGCGCAGTACGCTGTCACTTCGTAGATCCCTAAGCTTGTCTCCATTACTTCCGGTTCCTCAACAACTACCTCCGGCACTTCAACCTCTTCTGGTTCAACGAGTATATACTCGACCTCAATGATCCTTTCCGGTTCCGCCAGGGTCTGTGTTGCTATGACTGTCACTATCATCAAGACCAGGGACCACATGAGCCAGGCGGCTAGTAATTTACGTGGATGTATTTTCATTGTCAGCCTCCTTCCAAGGTCCTTCCCTTAGCCATTCCTCTGTTTTCTTCAGGCCTTTCTTAGAGATATGGATATACAGAAATTCGCTTAGTTCTTCCAGATCCATGGATTGTATCTTTTCATAGTTGTTCATCAACTCACCTCCTCTTTCCCTCTTTCCCTATATACTTGTAGAATTGATGAGCGTTGATGTAGTAGGTCCACTTCTCATCATTTTGCCAAGCTTGTCCAAACTGCTGAAATTTACCTTTCTGAAAGGCAACTCTCAAAGCAGATGCTGACATTCCCAGTTCTTTTGCTGCAGCTGCAACAGTTATTCTTTTATCCATGCTTCCTCCCCTCACTTTCATTTTATGCAAGTCTAGGACATAAAAATAGCCGCCTTTTCACTCTCTGTAAGCTGCAAATATTCTGATAAGCGGTTAACTTCATGAATATAGAAGTTACTTCTACCATTCATTTTGTTACTGAACGTTGATGGATCAACGCCTATTGCTTTTGCACAATCCTTGTAGGTCTTATCCACTTCTACTAATTTTGCCTTCAACTTTCTGTGGTTCATTCTCTCACCCCCATATTTTTAACTTTCATTTTCTGCAAGTCTTACCTTAAGTATAGAGGACAGCTTTTTGAATGTCAATCATTTTTTGTAACTTTATTTAGATATTTTAATATATCACTTGCATTTATTGAGTTTAAAAGGGTATAATCTAGGTACAAATTGCCTTGAAAGGTGGTGAATATAATGGTAAAACTATCAGATGATGAGAAAAATACTTATAGAGAGATAGGGGACAGGATAAGAATAGCAAGGGATAAACAGGGTATGTCACTAAAATCGCTGGCGGATCTAATTAGTGTCAGTGAGCCTACGATGTCAAGGTATGAAAGAGGAGAAACAAAAATTGATTTGGTTACACTCAAGAAAATAGCCGAACTATTGAATGTATCCGATAGGTGGTTAATCGGATGGAACGGGGAAGACTCTTATTACTTGAATGAAGACACCAAGGAAATGGCTGCTTACATAGCAGAGCATCCGGAACAATATTTTCTGATGGATGCAACAAGAAAGTTGAAGCCTGAGGATTACAAATATGTAAAAGACCTCGTGGAGAGATTATCAAAAGAGGATGGGGATAAGGATGATGATTAAAACTCACCTATTGGACTTGCCAGGCGGAGTGAAAGGATTGTCCAAGAAAAACACTGATGGTTCCTACACCATACTGTTAAACGCTAGACTTAACAATGAGCAACAGCAGATGGCATATGCTCACGAGATGCATCATATTGTAAATAGTGATTTTAACCCAGGCACACCGGTAGAATTGGCGGAAATATTTGCAAGATTACAGGTGAAAGGGTGATAACCTATGGCAAAAAAGAAAAAAAGAACCAAAACCTATAGGCGGGCCAATGGGAAAGGTACAGTTTATAAATTATCAGGTAACAGGCGGAAGCCTTGGGTTGCAGCTAAAACAATCGCTTTAAATGATAATGGTAATGCTGTAAGAGTGATTATTGGTTACTACGAAGAACAAGAGGATGCAGAATTGGCATTGCTGCAGTATAAACATATACCTGGACAGGAAGTCACAAAAGATATTACTGTTGAACAGGCCTTTAAAATCATTTTTAAGGACGCAGAAAAAGAAGGTAGGTCTAAGAGTACCCTTGATGTATTAAACGCTTCCTATAATGCCCTGCGAACTCTCAAACATGAAAAGCTGACTGACCTTACATGGTCTGATTGCCAATTCCTGATTGACACCTTGATTGAAGATCCAAAACAGAAAAGCTCACATAGTAAACTTAATAAAATCAGAAATTTGTTGAGCAGGATGTTTGACTTGCTGATAAAGCACAAGATTCAGGATGATAATCCTGCAAAGTTTATCAGCCTGAGAGGGGTTAAAGAGGGTGAAGTTCCTCCATTCCCTGAGGCGGATATACAAAAGCTATTTAAGAATGATTCTGATAGAATTGCTAAGTCTTCACTGATCCTTGCATACACTGGACTTAGAATTGGTGAATTTTTGGAGCTGAGGAAGTTTCTCAATGTGGATATGAAGAGATGGCTTATTGTTGGAGGAGGAAAAACGGAAGCTGGAACCGACAGAGCAATCCCGATCCATCCAAAGATACAACCCTACGTTCAATATTTCTTCAATGAGTACCCTAATTGTGAGTTGCTTTTCAGCCGAGAAGGAGAAAAGGTTACTCCAAGTTACTACAGAAAATACTATCATGGGCCTTTAATTGAGCAGCTGGGGCTGTCGGACCTAAATCCACATAGCTTTAGACATACTGCTGCCTCTAAATTCAAAATGGCTGGTCTGGATGATAAAGCCATAACTGATATGATCGGTCACACTAATATAGACTTCACTAATAAAAGATATGTGTCAGTTGATGATGAGTATCTTCACAAGCAGATTTCCATGGTCAAGTAATTTGTTAGCAGTGTGTTAGCAACGTACCCTTTTTTACCCTTATATTACCCTATCTCGGCAAAAAAGAAAAACCGCCTAAAATGGCGGTAAATAGCTTAATGTAGTGGAGCCCACGACCGGATTTGAACCGGTGACCTCTTGCTTACCATGCAACGAGGGCATGTGTATTTGAGCCATTTACAGCCCATTTTTGTTAGCAGTAAGATAGCAACGTACCCGTTCATACCCTATCATTATACCATCTCAGATAGTTTTATCAATATTTTTATGTAACATTTTATAACTTTTTCAAAGCGATTTCAGACATATGGAGTCGCTTATTTCTTTTTCAGCCACAAATAAGTTATAAAGCTTATTTTCAGCCATACCATAGGTCCTATTTCCTTTTAAAACCGCTTAGAAACGATTCTGTGAGGTCATTTTTTCGGCTATTTTAAGCCATTTCTGTATAAATAAAAAAAGACTATGGATTTTACTCCATAGCCTCATTTATTGCTTTATTCAGGTCTAATACTGCTGCCTCTATAATAATATTAAGCTCATGCTCTGTTAACTTGAATCCCTTTGATTCCATAAAGTCCAAAACGAACGCTTTTCTCTTTTTACCGTGTGGGTCCTCCAGTTTCAGCACCTGATCAGCTGCCCTTACTGCTATATCTGCATAGGTTCGTATTTTGTCCCTTTGCTCTTTAGAATACTTCTCCCTGATGTATGGGGCTATCACCGCAGTGATCACTGTACCCAGCAGGGCTATTACCGCCAGTATGATTTGTACTATTCCTTCATTCACTCATATCTCCCCTTTCATCTCCTCGAAATTCTCGGAAGGTCTTTATCTCTTCGGTTTCCTTCTCAACTTCTGACCTTTTGATTTTGCCCAAAGCCCATACCTCGACACTACTAAATCCTATCCAGGCGGTAAGCGTAGCATAAGGCTCAACTCCTTTGAGATAGAACAGGTAGAAGGACAGGCACACAAATAATAGGTTGGTGAATATGACAAAGATTATAATCTTTTTACTAAACTTCATCCCACTTCACCGCCTTCTTGTTTGGATCCCACCCAACTTTATAGCCTAACAGCTCTCCGAGATCCCGGATGTCGATATAATCTCCATTAAGCAGCAATGATGTATTCCCGGCAATGTTCTTGCCCGGTACCACCCTTTCTCTTCCGTTGATTATCATGTTGATTGCATCTCCCTGAGGTTGCGCCTTTAGGTCCCTGATCAGGCGGGCAAATGGATAGTTCTTGCCAGGGCAGAACGGCTTCCATTTCGGTGTGACCTCACTATGGCCAGCTATATGATCTCGGTCAATAGGTATGTCAATCCCATAAAGCCTCTTAACCTCTGCGATTATATGCTTATGCAGCCATAGGGTTGCCTGGTACTGGGCTTCTGTCAACTTACCTTGTCCCTGAGCGCTGAACCCTTCATGTTCTATGCCTATACTGTAGTAATTGGCATTGGTCTTTCTCTCCCTTACGAGTCTAAGTTTGGAGTGTCCAAAATACCTTGATGTCCCCGGATTAAGAGTTGTGCCGTTGATCCAGGCCATTTCAGTGATTGGGACCAGCTGGGTGATGTGCCCAGTCTTACTGACTACAAAATGACTTGATGCTCCACTCTTGGGATTCATCAGCCAACTCACAGCGCCATTATAGGACCCTTCTGTTATGTGACTTATAATCATGTCCGGCTTCCATCCTTTCCGGTCACTCTTGTTTGGTGTAGTTTTTTGCACTATGTTATAACTCATTTACAACAGCCCCCTCTGTGCTGCAACAAAAAAGAAGGTTACAAAGGCGCCTACAAGCAAGCCCATGAACCATCTTAGGGTAACGTTCAAAGTGTTCAATTGCATGATTAAATTACTTATCCTTTCCTCTAACCTTGAGTTGATGTTTTCGATTAAATCCAATCTTTCAGCATGTTTGTTTAACCGCCT
>ERZ1673962.1330-NODE-1330-length-12063-cov-4.052798_pt1 | contig 12063 bp, 10 predicted proteins | sample MGYA00580188_ERZ1673962 | MGnify/ENA primary metagenome ERZ1673962 (study PRJEB41334, sample SAMN05608104) | rock metagenome | biome: terrestrial subsurface; feature: shale formation; material: shale | place: USA: Pennsylvania ... | reverse complement strand
AATCCGGTAGCATGAGACCACTCCCTTGGAAGACGAAAAACCGAGGGAACCTCAGTTTGATGACCTGCTCGTTCTTGTTGGCCGTAACGACATTGGGAAATCAACGATTCTTGAAGCGTTGGACATCTTTTTCAATGAAGGTAAGGGCTGCGTCAAGATTGACAAGGACGATATAAACAAGGACCGCCTTGCACAAGGGCAGGATTGCATTGAAATCGGAGTCGAATTTACTGATCTTCCTGCAAATATCGTTATTGACGCCACAAACCAGACGACATTGCAGGAAGAATACTTGCTAACGTCGGCGGGAACCCTGCATGTCGTCAAGAGATACCCAAATTCGGGGAAGGAAAAGGTATTTATTAGGGCCAATCACCCAGCAAACCCAGAATGTGCTGACTTGCTTCTGAAGAAGAACGCCGACCTTAAGAAGATATTGGAAGCTGGTGGTTTCGATTGCCCGGATAAAACAAAAAACGCTGAGCTACGCAAGGCTATCTGGCGTGGACAGGAAAACTTGCAGCTAGGCGACTGCGAAATTGAAATTGCCAAGATTGATGACGCCAAGAGCATTTGGGAACAGCTCAAGGCGTATATGCCGCTGTACACGCTGTTTCAATCTGATCGAAAAAATAGCGATTCTGACGATGAAGTTCAGGATCCAATGCGAATCGCTGTCAGAGAAATCCTCGGCGATCCACAAATTCAAGCAGACTTGGCGCAGGTCACGGACACAGTGAAGGCGCGTCTGGATCAGGTGGCTCAGAGAACCCTACAGAAGCTTGGGGAAATGAACCCAGCCATTGCCAATTCGCTAAATCCTCAACTTCCTGATTTCGCTAGCCTGAAGTGGCCGGATGTCTTCAAGAACGTCTCTATTGCTGGCGATAATGATATCCCCATCAATAAAAGAGGAAGTGGAGTAAGGCGCCTCGTGCTGATCAGTTTCTTCCGTGCAGAAGCAGAGAGGAGACAGAATGAGGCTAACTTGCCCGATATTGTATACGCCATCGAAGAACCGGAAACATCTCAACATCCAGAACATCAGCGCGCTTTGACTGATGCGCTGATCGCTCTGTCTGAAGCGCCCAACACCCAGGTGTTGCTCACAACACACAGCCCCGAGATCGTCAAGCGCCTGAAGTTTGAGAACATCATTCTGGTTTCAGATCACACTCCGGAACGAGTCTCGCCCGTTCTTGAGCATGAGTTACCATATCCAAGCCTTAATGAAGTGAATTTTTCGGCGTTTGGAGAGGCTTCCTATGAATATCACAACGAACTATATGGGTTCATTGAGGCAAAAGGACGCTTGGCTGATTACAAATTGGGCAAACCGCAACGTCAGTACATTCGTCTTCGGCAGGATGGCTCTACGGTATTGCAGCAGATCATTCTTACTGAGTACATTCGCCATCAAATTCATCATCCGGAGAACGACCAGAATTTATTGTTTACCGCAGATGAACTCACAGAGTCGATCGAGGCCATGCGGTTGTTTCTTCAAGTTTGAGCTCAACAATCTCGGCTGATCACAGCGTTAGACGAGTACAGCAAACAGGACTGCAAGTGCAGTGCCACAGAAAATTCGCGATTTGCTCAACAATCTGAAACGCGCTGGCTTCATGGAAGTTGCTGGAGCAGGAAAAGGTTCGCACCGAAAATTCGTTCACCCAAAGTACCCTGGCGCCGTGACAGTAAGCGGACATTCCGGCGATGACGCAAAGCGATATCAAGAAAGAGATGTAGCGCAAGCTATTGAAATGGTGGGCAAATGAAAGAATTCGATAAATATCACAAATGGGTGGATTGGAGCGAGGAAGATCAGGTCTATATCGGCAGATGCCCGGACCTTATCACCGGAATCCATGGCGATGATCCCGTTGCGCTTTATGGCGAGTTGTGCGCCGTCGTTGAGGACGTGATCCGCCATTTCAACGCTGAAGGCCGCCCCCTACCGCCGCCACAGATTCGCCCTATGCGCGAAGTGGCATAGCTATCTTAAAGAGGCCGTATTCCAGGGATGCTCATTATATAGCGGTATCTAAGAGGCCAAGATGCTTGAATAGAGGTTTGAGTGCAAATCGCTATCGATTTTTCCAACGATTTCGTCGGCATGCAAACTGACAGCAAGCCACAGCCAAAGAGATGCGTTTGGCCTAAACTCGACGACTTTCGCTCACATCATACGCAAGCCAAGCCTTGATCAGGGACTGGTAGGGCATGTCCCGCTTGTTGGCCTCGATTTTGATTCGGTCGAGCAGGGCCACGGGCAAGCGCAGTGATATGGTCTTGGTCGAGGGCTTCAGATTGGGGAAAGAGGCCGGTTTTGCCTTGCTCCAGTCCACATAATCCGAGGAATCGTGGGTTTGCCAGAACTCCCGTTCTTCTGCTTCGGTTTGGAATTCAGGCATCTTTTTTGACTTGCTCATAAACAGCCCTCTCTTTGCGGTGCATGTCGCGAGCGGAAATCACTTGTTGCCGTCCCGTGTCGTCCTGAAACCATCTCCACAGCGCCGCCAGCCGCCCATGCGCACTCTCATGCAGCGACAGCAGCGCCGGGGTGAAGACCAACACCAGAATGGTCGAAAAACCCACCCCAAACGCCAGCGACACCGCCATCGGAATCAAAAACTGCGCCTGAAGACTGGTCTCGAAGATCAGCGGCCCCAGCCCCACCACCGTCGTCGCCGAGGTCAGCAGCATCGCGCGCAGACGCGACACCGCCGCCTCCACCAGCGCCTCATCGACCGCCATCCCCTCCTCGCGTAGCTCGTGATACATGCTGACCAAGATGATGGCATTGTTGACCACGATCCCCGACAGCCCGAACAGCCCGAACAGCGACAGCAGCGTCAGATCCAGCCCCAGCAGCCAGTGCCCGCCGATCGCGCCCACCAGACCCAGCGGAATGGCCGTCATCACCACCAGCGGCCAGCCCCAGCTCCCGAACACCGCCGCCAGAATCATATACACCAGCGCCAACCCCAGGATCAGCCCCAGCCGCATGTCACCGAGCGTCTCGCGCTGATCGGCCGCGCGGCCCTCGAAGCTGTAGTCGATGCCGTAGTGCGACACCAGGCGCGGCAGCAGATCGCGCTCCAGCGCCTCGCGGACGTTGTCGGGCGTGGCCAGCGCACGGTCGATGTCGGCCGAGACCTCGACGGCGAGCCGTCCGTCGGCGTGACGCAGCGCCTCGAAGCCGCGCTGCGTCTCCCAGGCCGCGACCGTGGTCAGGGGCACGAACCGCCCGTCCGGCGCACGCACCAGCAGTTGTTCCAGCGCATTGAGCCGGACGCGCTCGGCGCGCGGCAGCAGCACCCGCACCTCCAGCTCGTCCTGTCCGACCTGCACCAGTTGCGCCAGATAGCCATCGAAGGCCGCGCGCAACTGGCGTCCGAGCGATTCGGTGGTGAACCCGAGCGCCTGTCCGGCCGGCGTCAGCCGATAGATGAGTTGCTCACGTCCGAAGGGCATGTCGTCGACCATGTCCGAGACCCCCGGCACGCTCTCCAGACTCTGCGCCAGTTCGAGCGCGGCGGACTTGAGCCGGTTGGCCTCGTCGCCCATGAGCCGGATCGTCAGATCGCGGCCCGGTGGCCCGGCCCGACGCGCCGAGATCACCAGACTCTCCAGTCCGGCCGGCATCCGGGTGTTGGCGCGCCAGGCGGCGAGAAACTGCTCGTTGCGCACCGCGCGATACTCCGAAGGCACGAGCTGCACCAGGATCGAGGCGAGCTGATCGCCGCCGGCGCCCGCGCCGACATCCACCGCGACTGTCGCGCCGAGCCGCGCGACCGCCGACTCGATCAGCCCGCCGCCGAACTGTTCGTCGGTCGCGATCAGCGCGCGCTCCAGCTCGTCCAGGAACGCGGTGGTCTGTTCGCGCGGCGTGCCGGCGACGAAGGTCGCGTTGGCGAAGACCACCTGGGACTCGGGCGTGGGGAAGAACACGAACGACACCCGCCCGCCGGCCAGCAGCCCGATGGCCAGCAGCATCAGCACCGCGACCACACTGACCGTCACGCCGCGCCAGTGCAGCGCCCAGACCACCAGGGGGCGGTAGACCCCATCGCGGAAGCGGTCGAATCCGGCGTTCACCCGCTCGCGCCAGCGCGGCACGGTGGCGTCCTTGTGATGCTCGAAGGCCGAACGCAGGTGCATCGGCATGACCAGGAACACTTCCAGCAGTGAGGCAGCCAGCACCATGATGGCGACGAAGGGGATGTCGCCGAGGATGTTGCCCATGATGCCGCCGACCAGCATCAGCGGCAGGAAGGCGGCGATGGTGGTCAGGCCCGAGGCGACGATCGGCCAGAACATGCGTTGGGCGCCGACGATCGCCGCGTCTGCCGGCGCCAGCCCCTGACGAAAGCGCGTCTCGGCATGTTCGCCGACCACGATGGCATCGTCGCCGATGATGCCGAGCGTGAGCAGCAGCCCGAACAGGCTCATCATGTTGATGCTGCCGCCGAAGGCCCAGAGCAGGGCGAGCGTGGCCATGTAGGCGGTCGGAATGCCCATCGCCACCCAGAAGGCGACCCGTCCCGGCATGAAGAGGAACAGCAGGATCAGCACCAGGGTCAGCCCCTGGAGTCCGTTGTGGATCAGCAGATCGATGCGATCGGCGATGACTTCCCATTGCGCATCGAAGACCGTCAGCTCGATGGCCGGCGGCAGGGTCGGGCGGGTGTCGTTGAGCCAGTCGTCGAAGAGACGCGCGGCCTTGAGCGAATGGCCCTGCTCGGCGCGCTGCACCAGGAGTTCGACCGTCGCCGGCTTGTCCGCCAGCGCCTCGGCGTTCAGACCGACCGGGATGGGGGCCAGCGTCAGACTGGCCGGGCGCGCCTCGCGCACGATGGTGGCCACGTCGCCCAGACGCACCAGGGCGCGTTCGTCGCTGACGATGGCCAGATCCTCGAAGGCGAGCGGGTCGCGGCGCTGCTCCAGACTGCGCAGTTCGCGCGCGCCGTCGGCCTCGCCGGCGATGCCGGACGGCAGGTCGCGCGCGATCCGTCCGATCTGCTCGCCGATGCCGTCGAGCGAGAGTCCGAGCGTCTCCAGCGCCCGTCCCGGCACCTCAATGGCGATGCGCTCCTCGGGCAGGCCCGAGATGTCGACCCGATCGATGCCGCGCGCCAGCAGTTCGCGCTCGAACTGCCGCACCCAGGGCCGCAGCTCGGTCAGACTCGGCCCCGAGACCAGTAGCCGCGCCACCGACTCATAGCGCGAGATCCGGCTGATCTGGGGCGTCTCGGCGTCCTTGGGCAGATTGCGGAACTCGTCGACGCGCTGGCGTACCTGATCGAGCGCCAGCAGCGGATCGGTGTCCTCCTGGAGTTCGACCGACAGACTGGCGATGCCCTGGGCGGCGGTCGCGGTCAGCTTCTTGAGTCCGTCGACGGTCTTGAGCCGTTCCTCCAGCGGGATGAGGATGCCGTTCTCGACGTCTTCGGCCGAAGCGCCGCTCCAGACCACGCGCACCGAGATCACATCGAGCGCGAAGGTCGGGAAGAACTGGATGTTCATCCGCGTCAGGCTGATGACGCCCAGGATCAGCATCCCGGCCATCAGCAGATTGGCCAGCAGCCGGTGGCGGACGAAGACTGCGATCAGACTCGTGCTCATTGGACGATCTCGACCTTGAGCGTATCGAGCGCGTTGGGCAGATGGGTGATCATCACCGGCTCGCCGGGCTGGAGTTCGGGCACGCGCAGCAAGACCCGGCCCTCGCCGGCGCCGGTGTCGAGTTCACCGACGCGCTCGATGCGCAGACCATGCAGACGTCCGTCGCGCACCGCGAAGATGCGATCCCCGCCATGGAGCGCGGCGAAGGGCAGGGCGATGGTGTCGGGCGCGGGCGGGCGCTCCAGACGCAGCTCGACGAACGCGCCCAGCGGCAGACGCGACTCGGGAGCGAGTCGCAGCAGGGCATCGACGCCGCGCGCGTCGGCTTCGCCCGAGAGACGTTCGAGCACGGCCGAGACCGGGCGTCCGGCATGTGAGCCGGAGGCCGTCAGCTGTTCGCCATTGGCGAGCGCGGCGCGCAGTTCCTCGCTGTGCACGCCCGGCACCTTGGCGCGCACATAGAGCCCGTCGAGCGGATAGAGGGTCAGGATGGTCTGGTTGGGCTGGAGCTGATCGCCGGCGGCGGCCTCGACCACACCGATACGCGCCTCGAAGGGGGCGCGAATGGTCCCGCGCGCCAGATCGCGCTCGGCCTCGGCCAGGGCCGACTCCAGAGACGCGAGCCGCGCCGGATGCTCGGCGATCGACTGCTCGCGCAGCATCACGGACAGTTGGGCGCGGGCATATTGTTCGCGCGCCTCATCGACGCTCGACGCCGAGCCGAGTTGCTTGGACTGCACGGTCTCGGCACGCTCCAGCGCCTGCCGGGCCAGCCGCAGGATCTCGCGTTCCTGTTCCAGTGCCTGACGGTCATGGACCAGTTTCAGCCGCTCCTTCTCCAGATCGGCTTGCGCTCTGGTCAGGCGCGGTTGCAGATCACGCGGATCGAGCCGGGCCAGCAGTGCGCCGGCGGCGACGCGCTCGCCGTCACGGACCCGGACTTCCAGCAGCCGGCCGGCGACGGGGGCGGCGGCCTGGATGCGATCCGGCGCCTCGACCTGCCCGAAGAGCGTCAGGATCGGATGATGGGCGGCGGGCTGGACTTCGGTGACGGCGATACGCCAGATCCGTTCACTGGGCTGGACAGGATGCGGGGCGGGGCGGGTTGCCTTGAGGGCGACGAAGATCCCGACCCCCAGAGCGAGGATCAGGATCGGCAGGATACGGCGCGGCATGGATCGGGTCTGGGCTCGTTGGGGTTGAGGGTGGCTCGACCCCGACAAGATGCGGTGTCCGGCGGGCCGGCACAAGGGCAACGGTCACAAAGCCGGAGCTTCCTGACCGGAAGCCTCTCGCTCGTTTTCGCGCCGTTACTTGGCGAGCGGGCCGCTCGACGACGGAGACGAGCCGCTCGCCGTCGTCTGCGGCTCGGTCGTGGTCGCGGGGCGGGGCGTGGTCTTCGCCGGCTCTTCCAGGATGGTGTCGAGCGGATTGTGTCGCGCCTGCTCGTCGAGGATCTTCTTGAGTTCCTCGGCCTTGAGCTCGCGGTCGATCTCGTGTTTGACGTTGGAGAGCGTGCGCCGCGCGTGCCCGACCCATTTGCCCGCCACGCGCGCCGCGCGCGGCAGACGCTCCGGGCCGATCACGACCAGGGCGACGATGGCCACCAGGATCAGTTCTTGAAAGCCGACATCGAACATCTAGCACCGTCCAGCAGGGTCGAGCATCCGGTTGGCGAGCGAGGCGATCAGGTGCGATCGCGATTGGCCGTGGTATCGCTCTGGCGTGTCTGGGCGGTCGAGTCCGTCGGGCGCGCGTCGTTCGGCTGGCCGATGGTGCCATTCTCGCGCGCGCCGGTGTCGTCCTCGTCGCTCTTGTCGGAATTCGACATCGAACTGCGGAAGCCGCGGATGGCCTCGCCGAGATCCGAGCCGATGTTCTTCAGCCGCTTGGTGCCGAACAACAAGACCACGATCACCAGGATGATCAGGAGCTGCCAAATACTGATGCCGCCGACGCCCATCGTGTTTCTCCGTTGCCCGCAGTCGTGAGCCGACCTCGGGATGTGCTTGTCTGTTCCGTCCGTGCGCGTGGATCGAGACCGCGACGCAGACGGGATTTGAAAATTCGAGAGCGGCGATCATAACGCAAGCCGATTGACGCTGAAAGCGCCCGCTCGGGTCTCGGGTACGCGTTTACGTCGGGCACCGGGATGGGGGATGATGTCGGGAGTGATCGAAATCGAGTGTCGTATGCGGATTCATCTGATATGTGTCGGCCGGCGGATGCCGGGCTGGATCGAGGACGGCTATCGCGAGTACGCCAAGCGGCTGCCGCCCGAGTGCGCCCTGCATCTGGTCGAGATCGACCCGGTGCATCGCGCCAAGACCACCAATGTGCGCCAAGCGCGCGAAGAAGAAGGGCGGCGCATCCTCAAGGCGATTCCCAAGGGCGCGGATGTGATCGTGCTCGACGAGCGCGGGCGCTCCTGGAGCACCGAGACGCTGGCGGGCCATCTGCGCGACTGGCTGGCCGATGGGCGCGATCGGGCGCTCGTGGTGGGCGGGGCAGACGGGCTGTCGGACGAGTGTCTGGCGCGGGCGCGTGAGCGCTGGTCGCTCTCGGCCCTGACCTTTCCGCATCCGCTGGTGCGCGTCATCCTCGCCGAGCAACTCTATCGCGCCTGGAGCCTGACCCAGGGGCATCCCTATCATCGTGCCGGATGACCTGAGCCATGACTGAGACCAGCCACCAGCTCTATCTCGCCTCGCGTTCGCCGCGCCGGGGCGAGTTGCTGAACCAGATCGGCGTGCGCTTCGCTCAGATCGAGGCGGACGTGGACGAGACTCCAGGTCCGGGCGAGTCGCCCGAGGACTATGTGCGGCGGATCGCGATCGAGAAGGCGCGGACCGGCCGGTCGGCGGTTCCGACCCAAGACCCGCGCCCGGTGCTGGCCGCCGACACCGCCGTGATCGTCGACGGCGAGATCCTGGGAAAACCGCTCGACCGACCCGATTTCCTGCGCATGATGGCGCGCCTGTCGGGCCGGACGCATCAGGTGCTGACCGGGGTGGCGCTCGCCCGAGCCGGTGAGGTCTGGTACGAACTGAGCACGAGCCGGGTCGGTTTTCGCGTCATCGGCGAGCGCGAGCAACTGGCCTACTGGGCCAGCGGCGAGCCGTGCGACAAGGCCGGCGGCTACGGCATCCAGGGGCTGGGCGCGCTCTTCGTCGCCGATCTCCAGGGCAGCTACTCGGGCGTCATGGGACTGCCGCTGTATGAGACCGGATGTCTGCTGCATCGCGCTGGTATCGCCCTGCTCGCGAACGCTGACGCCCTCTGAAGGACATCCGGTTCCGAAGCCACCGGGCGAAAATCCCTGGACAGCGCGCTTTGCGTCCTTCGCACCGTTGCGGTTTCAATGTCTCAAGAATCCAGCTATCAGAAGGACGCATCGAGTGAGTGAAGAGATTCTCATCAATGTCACCCCGCCCGAAACCAGGGTCGCGGTCGTCGAGAACGGGGTGGTGCAGGAGATCATCATCGAGCGCGCCGAGCGCTGCGGTCTGGTCGGCAACATCTACAAGGGACGCATTTGCCGCGTGCTGCCGGGGATGCAGGCGGCCTTCGTCGACATCGGTCTGGAGCGCGCGGCCTTTCTGCACGCCTCCGACATCATCGGCACCCCCGGCGAGTCGCGCGGCGACCAGATCCATGAGCTGGTGCGCGAGGGCGACATGATCGTGGTCCAGGTGGTCAAGGATCCGCTCGGCACCAAGGGGGCGCGTCTGACCACCAACATCTCGATCGCCTCGCGCTATCTGGTGTGCATGCCGGCGGTGTCGACCACGGGCGTGTCGCAGAAGATCGAGGACGAGGACGAGCGCCGCCGTCTGCGCGAGATCCTGCTGCGCTATGTCGAGGCCCATCAGGGCGAGGGCGGTTTCATCGCTCGCACCGCCGCCGAGGCCGTGAGCGAAGAGGCGCTGGAGAAGGATATGGCCTTTCTGGCCAAGCTCTGGCGCGGCATCAAGGAGCGGTGCACCCACGTCAACCAGATCGGTCTGGTCCACGACGATCTGGCCCTGGCGCTGCGCGCCCTGCGCGATCTGGTGACGCCCGAGGTCGAGCGCATCCGCATCGATTCGCGCGCCATGGTCGACAAGGCCGTCTCGTTCGCCACCAAGTACATCCCCGAGATTCAGGGGCGCATCGAGTACTACCAGGGCGAGCGCCCGCTGTTCGATCTCTACGGCGTCGAGGAGGAGATCCGCAAGGCGCTCCAGCGCAAGGTCAGTCTCAAGTCGGGCGGTCATCTGGTCATCGACCAAACCGAGGCCATGACCACGATCGACGTGAACACCGGCGCCTTCGTCGGTCATCGCAATCTGGAAGAGACCATCTTCAAGACCAACCTGGAGGCCGCCCAGGCGATCTGCCGTCAGCTCAGACTGCGCAATCTCGGCGGCATCATCATCATCGACTTCATCGACATGACCGAGGACGAGCACAAGCGCCAGGTGCTGCGCGCGCTCGAGAAATGCCTCGCCCGCGATCATGCCAAGACCCACATCACCGAGGTCTCCTCGCTCGGTCTGGTCGAGATGACGCGCAAGCGCACCCGCGAGTCGCTGGAGCATGTGCTGTGCGAACCCTGTCCCTGCTGCGGCGGGCGCGGCTCGATCAAGACAGCCGAGACCACCTGCTACGAGATCTTCCGCGAGATCCTGCGCGAGTCGCGTCAGTTCGAGGTCGAGACCCTGCTGGTGCTGGCCTCGCAGGAGGTCGTCGACCGGTTGCTCGACGAGGAATCGGCGCATCTGGCCGAGCTGGAGGAGTTCATCGGCCGTCCGATCCGGCTCCAGGCCGAGGCGCTCTATACGCAGGAACAGTACGACGTCGTGCTGATCTGAGTTGGAGAGACGCGCTGAACACTCCGGCGTTCGCGATTCACTATCGGTGGCGCGCACTGTGATCCTGTGAAGACGATGCGCTGATATCCCGCTCATGTCCCGGCCCGCACGCATGATGGCCTTGCTGAAAGGCGTGTCGCTTCTGACGACAGTGCTCCTGGCACTGCTGGTCGCGCTGGCGTACTGGTCGCCGCCCCTGCCCGACAGCTATCGCGCACCGCTCGCGGAACGGCTCGCCGAACGGCTGGGCTATCGGGTGTCGATCGCCGGCCTGCGTCTGGGTCTGGCCGGTGTGCAGCCGCGTCTGAATCTGGAGCAGGTCGAGCTGAGCGATCCGGATACGGGCGCGCCGGCTCTGAGTCTGAAGGCGCTGCAACTGGATCTGGATCTCTGGGATTCAGCGCGAACCCGCTCGCCTCAGATCGAGGCGCTGACCCTGGTTGGCGCGCATTTGACGGTGGAAAGAACGGCGGAGGGCCGGTTTCGGCTCCAGGGTCTCGACGGCTTGGGCGGCGGCGATCCACGGGTGCTCGAAGGCTTTTGGCGCGAGGGTCGGCTCGATGTGGTCGAGAGCGAGATCCTGTTGCGCGATGCCGTCCGAGAGTCACGGCTGTTGCGTCTGACCGGGGTACACCTGACCCTGGCCAACGCCGGGGAGCAGCATTGGCTGGATCTCCGCGCGCGCCCGGTCCCGCCCGATCCGCTCGCGCGCGCGACCCGCGAGCGAGTTCCAGACCCGAGCGATGGCGGACCCGTCCGTCCGTCCCTGCGTCTGTCGGCCCGTCTGGAGGGACCGCCGTCCGATCCGAGCGTCTGGAGCGGTCGGGGCTATCTGAGCCTGGACGGCGGGAATCTCGGTCTGCTGCTGCCGGCGGGTCTGACCCGCGCCGGGCACCTGGATACCGAGCGGGCCATGATCGAAGCCTGGCTGCATATCGGACGAGGCCGGCTTGCACCGTCCTCGCTGCGCCTCGATCTCCAGGGACTGCGTTTCGGGAGGCGCGATCGCGAGGATGCGGAACCGCGCCGGAGCGAGGAGGCGCCGGATCGCTTCCCGGCCTGGCATCTGAACGCCCAGGCGCGCCTCCAGCCCAGCGCGGACGGCTGGACGCTGCGGGTCGCCGGCCTGGATCTCGGCTCCGGCCGGGCGGGACTCTCGGGCCTGAACCTGGATCTGAGTCTGGCGCCCGATGGTGCGCCGCTCGGTCTGGAGGCGCGCGCGAGCCGCCTCGACCTCGCCGACCTGAGCACGCTCGCACGCGCGAGTCCCTGGCGCCTGCCCGAGACGCTGGCGCTGTTGCTGGAACGCCGCCCGCGCGGACGGGTGCACGACCTCTCGTTCGGACTCGATCTGACCGAGACCGGAGCGGACAGGGATGCCGTGACAGCGCCGCGCTGGCAGGTCTCGGCCGGCCTGTCCGATCTCGGGCTCGATCAGCGTGCGCCGCTGCCGGGCTTCGCGGGTCTGGATCTGACGCTCGCCGCCGATCAGGACGGCGGTCGGCTGCGTCTGGAGACCGAAGGACTCGACCTGGATCTCAACCCGACCTTCGATCGCCCGCTCCGGCTCGACCGGCTCGCC
>ERZ1673962.1327-NODE-1327-length-12076-cov-3.092255_pt1 | contig 12076 bp, 13 predicted proteins | sample MGYA00580188_ERZ1673962 | MGnify/ENA primary metagenome ERZ1673962 (study PRJEB41334, sample SAMN05608104) | rock metagenome | biome: terrestrial subsurface; feature: shale formation; material: shale | place: USA: Pennsylvania ... | reverse complement strand
AGCGTCTTGTTGAGCGCATGGCCGATATGAATGTCGCCATTGGCATAAGGCGGGCCGTCATGCAGCGTGAAGGTTGGCCGGTCCTTCGCTTCCTCGCGCAGGCGGGCGTAAAGGTCCATCTTGTTCCAGCGCTCCAGCCATTCCGGCTCGCGCTGGGGAAGGCCCGCGCGCATGGGAAAGCTGGTTTCGGGCAGGAACAGGGTCTCGCGGTAATCGCGCCCGCCTTCATCCTGGGCGCCGCTGGCAGAAGAGGTTTTGCTGTTGCTATCGCTGGACATGATCTTAAGGGTCCTCGGACGTCTCTTTTAACGGTAGGAGCCGCACCGGCCTCTCATGGGGCCTTTCGGGGAGCTCCCGGCGGTGTTCTTACCCGGTTCTTACCGTTCGGCCCCTTATCTCAGGGCCGGCGCTAACGGCAAGCCGGGCCGGTAATTCGCCCGCCTATAAGCCGCCCGCCAATCGCCCTGGCGATGAGTATGGTATGCGTCCGTTTCATGGGCGTTTCATATCAGGGGCTTAAAGCGCCGTCCAGTTCGCCCGGCACGCCATTGCCGGGGCCCGCCGCCCTCAAAGGGCGGCCAGCAGCGTGCGCGCTTTGTCGCTATCGGCGGCGATCTGGGCCTTCAGGCTCTCCAGCCCGTCGAATTTCTGCTCCGGGCGCAGGAAATCGATGAAGGAGACGGCAAGATGGGCGCCGTAAATATCCCCCTCGAAGCCGAAAATATGCACTTCCAGCAGCACGTCCTCTTTGTCGAAAGTCGGGCGGCGGCCGACATTCGCCACCCCGTCATAAGTGCCTTTATGGGGCCCGTCCTCGATTTCCACCTTCACCGCATAGACCCCGAAAGCGGGCTCCAGATGCCCTTCCAGCGACAGATTGGCGGTCGGAAAGCCGATGGTGCGCCCGCGCTGGTCGCCCTTGATCACATGGGTCTCGATGGTCCACCAATGGCCGAGCAGGTCCGCCGCCCCGCGCGGGTCGCCTTTGGCCAGCAATTCGCGGATGCGGGTGGAGGAATAGGTATCGCCGCCTTTTTTGACTTCGTCCACGATCGTCACCCCAAAGCCGAGCTCTTCGCCCATCCGGCGTAAAAGCGCCCCGTCCCCGCGCCTTCCTTTGCCGAAGCAGAAATCATAGCCGACCACGACATGGGCCGCTCCCAGGCCCTCCACCAGCACGTTGCGCACGAAATCTTCCGCCTCCATCGTCGCCATGCGCTTGTCGAAGGGGAGCGCGGCGATCTGGTCGACGCCGATTTCGCCCAATGTGCGGGTCTTCGCGCGGAAGGACATGAGGCGGAAGAAGGGCTGATCGGGGAAGAAATACTGCCTTGGATGCGGCTCGAACATCAAAACCCCGGTCGGCGCGCCCAGATCCTTGGCGATCGCTGCGGTGCGGGCGATCACCTTCTGATGGCCGATATGCACCCCGTCGAAATTGCCGATGGCATAGACCGCCCCTTTCAGGGCGGGGGCAATGTCATCGAAATGGCGGAGGATATGCATCGGAGCGGCGCCTTTTAACCCAGGATCAACTATAATAATAACTGGCTGCTCATGGGTGTTACCCATCCCGCCGCACCCGTCAAGGCCCGTAAACAAGGGTTTTTGCGCAAAACTTATCGCAAATTCGCGCCGCTTTGCCCGCGCCTGCAATGTCCCGCGCGCCAGAGCGGCGCCACTTAACCAAGTTTTAGGGGGCCTTCTCTACTTTCAGGCTCAAGAGAGAAAACGGCAGGCCGCTCGGCCATCCGCTTTCTTGAGGGATTACTGCGGGGCTTGGAATGGGTCTGCCCCGAATTAACGGAGTACAGACATGGCCGTGGACCTGTCGATGCCTGTTCTCGTGGTCGACGATTACAAGACCATGATCCGCATCATTCGCAACCTGCTCAAGCAGCTGGGCTTCACAAATGTGGACGATGCTGCCGACGGCTCCGAAGCGCTCGCCAAGCTGCGCTCCAAGAAATACGGGCTCGTGATTTCCGACTGGAACATGGAACCCATGACCGGTTATGAGCTCTTGAAGGAAGTGCGCGCCGACGGCGATCTGTCCGCGGTGCCTTTCATCATGATCACCGCCGAATCCAAGACGGAAAACGTGATCGCCGCCAAAAAGGCCGGTGTGAACAACTACATCGTCAAGCCGTTCAACGCGGCCACGCTGAAGACGAAAATCGCCGCCGTTCTCGGCGACTTCTAAACCTTGACCGGCCCGGTTTTCCGGGCCGGAAGGTTTGGGAGGGGAGTAGTTGCTTACATAAGAGGAGGGGGCTTCGTTATGGCGAAGACCGCGCGCCTGGCGGATGAAACCTTCGACAAGCTCGTCGAAGAGATCAAACGCGTCCGGCCCGATACGGCCGGGCTTACCGACGTTATCAAGCTTGCAGAAATCATGGTCGGCTCGATGCAGGGCTTTTTTGCCCATCTCGACACGGCGATCTACCGCGAGCTGAAGGACATTGCCGCCTTCATCGACAATGCCAAGACCGAGATCAGCCGGCTGCAGCCCGCGCATCTGCAAAGCACGCATATTCCGCAGGCCGGGCGCGAGCTCGAGGCGATCGTGCGCGCCACGGAAGATGCCACGAATTCCATCATGGAAAATGCCGAAGCGGTGCTGGCCGCCGATCCGTCGGACGCGGATGCTTATTCGGAAACCGTGACCAATGCGATGATGGAAATCATCCAGTCCTGCTCGTTCCAGGATATTACCGGCCAGCGCATCAGCAAGGTCGTGGAAACGCTGAACATCATCGAAGAAAAAATCGGCGCGCTTTCCACCACGCTCGGCTCCGCCATGAGCGAGAGCGAGCCGCATGAAGAAACGGCGGCGGAGCGACGCAAACGCGAATTGCTGCTTAACGGCCCCGCGCTCGAGGGGGAAGGCATCGACCAGTCGTCGGTCGACGAGCTCCTCAATGAAAGCGGCGTGAGCCAGGAAGATATCGACTCGCTCTTCGACTGAATTGCCTGGTCAGCCCGATATTCGGCCTATCCTTGTGAGCTGAAATTGTTGACCGGCTGCGGTACGGCCTCAGGCAGAAGTTCAGGTGCGGTTGGGGCGCCTTGGGTTACAGGCGGCTCCTGCGCATCGACCTGCTGCATGGTTTCGGGCGCATCCAGATGCAATTGAATGCCCGCAGGCTGTGTGCCCAGAGTGCGCTTTACGTTTTCCAGCTCAGCGGCCGCGGCATTGGAAACGAGCCGGTAGTCGAATACGCCGTCCGTCCATTCGAGCCGGGTTCTGCCGCCAATCCCGGTCTCCGTCACTTTTCTCTCCGCCGGGACCGCGCGGGCTTTCACGGACAGCTCGGCGACAGTTCCCTGGCGCGCTCTATAAAGGAGACGCAGTTCCCGCAGCGCGCCGCTGGTGTCCCGCCGGGCTTCATGCCCTTCATACATAAAACCGGCCGCCGATAAATCCGGCGCAAGCCGGGAAAGCTCGAATGCGGGCGCCCCTTGCATCGCCGCAGATGCGCCTTCCGCCGCGCTGACGGAAAGTTGCGCGCCCGTCTCCGCCTTGCTCACCGCCCGGGGGGCGTCTTGCTCCACAACCCCGGCGAAAAGATATCCTCCCAGCACCCCGGCGGCCAGTGAAGCAGCGATCATGCCTGCGCTGGCGGGCCTCAACTTCTTTCCGCTTTCACGCGGACCGAATGCCTCAGACAGGCGCGCCGATGCCCGCTCATCACCGGCATCGAACAGAGCGGCGATTTCCTCATTCTGCCGCCTGATCGCTTGCACCAAAGCCCGTTTCTGCGGGTTGCTTTCCAACCAAGCCTCCACCCGCGCCTTACGCTCAGGCTCCAACTCCAGCAGCTCATCCGCATAGGCATGCAGATCGATCATCGTCATCTCGTCCCTGCCGGTCATTTCACTCTCCTCAGGCGCGGCGCCATCCGGCCTTCTCCGCGCATCAAGCCTTGCAACTTTTCCCGGCCTCGGAAAAGCCGGGAGCGCAAGGTGCCGACCGGAACGCCGATCATATTCGCCGCCTGATCGTAACTGACCCCTTCCAGTGCCACCAGCACCACAGCTGCGCGTTGTTCGCCGGGTAATGCATCGAGCGCGCGGCGCATATCATCCATGCGCAATCTCATTTCCTGCGCGGGCAGGCCGCTGCATTCTTCCAGCCCGTGCACCTCGTCCTGAAATTCTTCCTGCGCCACTACTGCGCGGCGCCGTCCGTTCAAAAAAACACGGTACATAATTTTAAAGAGCCAGGGGCGCAGCGCCCCGCCCTGCCGCCGCAGATGCCGTTTCTTCCAGGCACGCTCCAGAGCATCCTGCACAAGATCATCCGCGGCCTCCCGCCTTCCCGTCAGCGCAAAAGCAAAGCGGCGCAAATGCGGCACCTCGCGGGCGACCCGCCATTTCAATTCGTCCATCCGATCACCCTGGCCGCAATTCTCCTTACCTTCAAGAGACACCTCCGCCGGAAAAAAGTTCCAACGGAAAGAGAAATATTCTCGGTCGAATTTTTTGGGGGCGAATTTTTTGGAGACGAATTTTTTGGAGGCGACTTTTTTGGAGGCTCGGGGAACTTCCACCTGCGCCGCGCTGTCTTTTCTCCGAATGTCCATCTGCGAGATGGGCAAAATGCGAAAACGGAAAAGGATAGGGACGACATGCTGACAACGCTACGCGCCAAAACCACCCTTCACCTCGCCCTTGCAAGCCTTCTTGCTGCAGCGCCCATGGGCGCTGGCGCCATGGCTGCAGAGCCGCATCAGAAAATGGCGCAGCAGCAAAAGGCCGCTGAATATAGCGAGGCGCAATTGCAAGCCTATGCCAAAACGGTCACGGAGATCCGGCAAGCCAACGAAAAATGGCAATCGAAAATGGGCGAAGCCGGAACTCAGGCGGAAGCCGACGAGATCCGCAAAAAATCATTCGGTGAAATGGAAACCATCGTGCAGAACAACGGCCTGAGCGTGGAAGAATACAACGCCATCACCATGGCCGCCCAGCAAGACCAGGGATTGAATCAAAGAATTTTGGATCATCTTGCGCAGCATTCCGGACGCTAGGACGCTACTTAAGTCACGGCCTCCCGCCTGCGGGCCCCGCCATGTCCGAGCCCTGCCTCCCTCCGGGGCCGGGCATGGCTTTGCGCATTACCAGATGAGGCGGGGCATGGCGCCGATGGCGTGCGTGCCCTCTTCTTCCATGTATTCGGCGATGCGGGCAAGCTCCGGCTCCATGACATCGCCGAAGCGCGAGGCAGCAATGCCGCCCGTCACGTAAATCACATCCACCCCTGCTTTGTTGGCGCCGGCGACATCGGTGTGAATACCGTCGCCCACCGCCAGGACCTCGCTCTTATCGAGCGGCCGGCCCGCCAATTCTTCCAGATGCCGGAACGCGGCCTCATAGATCGGCGGATGGGGCTTGCCGAAATAAAGCACCTCGCCGCCCGCCTTACGGTATTTCTCCGCCACCGCGCCCGCGCAGTAGATCTGCTTTTCGCCCCGGTCGACGATAATGTCCGGATTGGCGCAGATGACTTTAAGGCCGCGCGCCTTCATCTCGCCGATCAGCCCGGCATAATCCTCCGGGGTCTCCGTCTCATCGTCCCAGAGCCCCGTCATCAGCACAAAATCGGCCTCTTCCAGCGTCGTTTTTTCCAGCGCCAGCCCGTCGAAAAGCGGATGGTCGCGGTCCGGGCCGACATGGAAAAACCGCTTGCCGAGACCGCCGCTCGCCATCGCCTCGCGCGTTGCGTCGCCCGAGGTCAGGATGCCATCGTAAGCTGCATCCGGCACGCCCATCGCCTCGAACATCTTGACGACCGGCCCGTGAGGGCGCGGGGCATTGGAGAGAAAGAGCACGATGCCGCCCGCCTTCCGGTAAGCCTCCAGCGCCTCGCAGACGCCCGGATAGGGCGCGCGGCCATTGTGAAGAACACCCCAGACATCGCAGAGCAGGGCGCTGTAGCGCCCGGCCAATGCCGAAAGCCCGGGAATGAGGGATAAAGATGCGTGCTGCCTGCTCATGGCGCCGGAGTTAAGCGGCCCAAGGCCAAAGGTCAACCGAAAAGGCCCAAAGAGAAAAGGCGGGATATCCCCGCCCTTTTCCTGAAACCTTTAGGACGCCCGCGTTTAAGCGGCGATCATGTCCCGGCGCACGGGGCGCGGACGGGAGAAGAGATAGCCCTGGCCGTAGTCGATATCGAAATCGAGCAGGTCGATCACCGTGCGCTCGTCCTCGATGCGCTCGGCGATGAGCGAGAGGCCGTTGCGGCGCAGCAGCTCTTTCAGGTCTTCCGGGTGAATGTCGCCCAAAAGTTCCGTCTCGTTCATCGAGGCATTGAAGAGAAGCTCCGCGCCCACTTTCACGAAGCGGAAGCCGAGGCCGTGCAACTCGTGAAAATCCATGCGCAGATGCTCGATCTTATCCATGGAAAGGTGGAACCCGGCGCTTGCCAGATCGCGCAGATTTTCCATTTCCATGACACCGGCATTCAGCATCGTGTCCTGGGCAATTTCGAAGACCAGCTTGCCGGTCAGCTCCTGCGTGCTGCGCAGATAGTCGATGAATTGCGGGAAGAATTCCGTATCCGACAGCGTGTCGGAGGAAATGTTGCAGAAGATGGGCGTGTCCTTGCCGCGCTTCGACATTTGCCGCACCACCTGCACGGAGCGCAAGAGCTGCATGTTGTCGATGATCGGCATCAGACCGGCAGGCGCTGCCACGCGGATATAATCGGCCGGCATGATCACTTCGCCGCGCGGGCCGCGCAGCCGCGTCAGGCCTTCATAATGGCAGGTCTGGCGCTGGGGCAGATTGACGATGGGCTGGAGGTAAAGATCGAGCCGGTTTTTCTCCAGCGCTTCCTTGATGACGTCGAGCAGTTCGGCATCCGTATAAAGCGGGGGCTGCGTATCGTTGCTGACAAGCTGCAGCGAGGGACGCTCATGCCCTTGCAGTTTGGCGCCGAGATCGAAATGGGTCTGGGATTCTTCCGGCTTGCCCGGCACGAGTTTGGAAAAATCGGGGCCGGTGCTTTTCTGCACCGCGGCGCTCCCGGCCGCTTCTTCGGCCGGGGCCTGCGCCTCCGCGCGCTCTTCCATTTGCGCGGCGGGCTTTTGCACGGCAGGACGGCGCTCGAGCTCCTCGGCAAGCTGGGCGACACGCTCCTGCAGCCCGCGCACATTCAAGCTGATGGCTTCGCCCTCGCCTTCTTCCGAATGGGCGCCTACTTCCAGAAGTTCGGCGAGTTTTTCTTCGGTGATTTCAAGATCGCGGCTGATGCTGTTCGTATAGGCGATCAACTCGTCCATCCGGCGCTGCTCGACGCGGCGCGCGGTCATGGTCTGGATGAGCCCCATCACCAGAAACACCTGAAAGCCCGCCAGCCAGGCGAAAGGTCCCTGGAGCCCGCCATATTGAATAAGGGCGGCAGAAGACGCTGCGGCAACAAGCGCGTAAATGGCGATCAAAAGCACATCGACAAACCTGGGCATGGGCGTGTGGCTCTCTGTTAGACGGGTCGCGGCAAGAAGGACTTCGCTTGTAGCTAAGATGCCAGCACCCGGTTGACAAAGAGTTAACCCTAAAGCCCGGTTAAGAGATTTCCGGCATATGGGCGAGCCGGTTGAGGCGCTTCCAGTGAAACCGGTAAAAATGCGACGGAGGCGGCATCTGGCGGGCATTTACGGGCACGGCGAGAGCCGCTTTCAGCCAGGCTTTTTCCGCCTCTTCCGCGCGGCGCCAATGCCGCCCCGTTAACACTTCAAGAGCGCCCTCATCCGCGCCCCGCTCGAGCGCGCCGGCGACCTCAGTCATGAAACTTTCTTCCAGCCGGTCCCGCTCCCCGGCGTAAGCGGCAAGGCGGGGGCCGTAATTTTCCAGGACCGCCCGGTGGAGCTTTTCATGCCGCCACCAAAGCGCCGCTTCCTCATAACGCCCGCCGGGCACCGGGCCGAAATCCGGCAGGCCGATCCCTTCGCAGCCCGGACCGAAAAAGACCGGCTTGAAAATCCCCGTGTCGGGGGCGGAGGTGCCCGTCACCCAATGCAGCATGCGCCCGTTCCGGATTTCCGTGATCCAGGACGAAGTGGTCTGGCCGAATTTGCGCACCGGCCCGAAAGAGGCATGGGCGCAAACGCTGCCGCCCAGGAGCCCGTCCGGCTGCCAGTGGCGCTGGCGCGCGGCGCGGGGGCCGTGATCGCGCAGCACGCCCATCACATGGCGGACTTCGATATGGGGCGCCTTGGGGCCGAGGAGATCGCGGGTGCGGCAGCCGCGCTCATAGCCCGTCGCGAAACGCGAGCGCAACCGGTCGCCATAAGCCTCGGCAAAATCGAAGGGGGCCTTTTCCCCGGCCCAGCCCTTGGCGCGGGCCTGGGGAATGAGCCCGTCGCTTGCCCGCTCGTATTCGGTGCCGACCGTGTAGGCATTGGAGATGGTGCGCACGTCCCCTGCCCGCTCCAGCACAAAGTCGCGGCCTACGGTTTCCAGCACAAAGGCGGTGCCGCCGGCATCGGCGATCAAAAACGCGTTATGATATTCAAAATGGCCGTTATGGCCGCAATTGCCGCCCTGGCCGTATTGAGCAAGGAGCGACGTGATCACTTCCACTGCTTCTTCCGCGCTCGCCGCCCGCTCGACGCCAAGGCGCAGCAAATCCATGCCGATCAGTGCCGGTTCTTTTTGCGGCTTCAGTTTGGAAAAGACCGCCTCGTTGCCGATCAGAACCCCGTGCTCATTGACGCCCATTTCCGCGCCCCACATCCAATAGGGCCGGGAGAGCAGCACCGCGTTTGTGCGCTCTGCCTGGGGAATGGAAATATAGGTGCAGGCAAGCTCGCTGCCCGGCGCGTGGGTTTGCGCGGGCGCATGAAAGAGATATTGCGCCTCGTTCGCCTCCCTGTCGGAGTTTTTGGCGAATATCAGCGTGCCGTTTTTCGTGACTGGCGGGCGCGCTACCATCGTGTCACACATAAGATCCTCCCTTGCCCCGGATAGATAGACTGCAGGACGAGCCAAAGAGCAAGCCATGAGACAACACAATGAAGATAGCGCGGCAGGAAGCCCACCGGAAAAGAGCGGCAGCTACTGGGTCTTCGGCTATGGCTCCTTGATGTGGGACCCGCGCGTACCGGTGCAGAAAATGCTGGCCGGCACCGTGCAAGGCTGGCACCGGCGCTTTTCCATGGTCAAAACCACGACCTGGGGCTCGCCGGAAAAACCGGGCCTTGCTGCCGGTCTTCATCCGGGCGGCTTTACCACCGGCTTCGGCATAAAAATCGCGGCGAAGGACTGGGCGGAGGCGGAAGCCGCGCTCGATTACCGCGAGCGTCATTACCTGCGCCGCTGGGTGACGCTGCACGGGCAGGACGGGCGGCTTTACCGGGCCCTCACTTACATTGCCCACCCGAATTCCGGCGCCTTTCTGCCCGATCTGCCGCTTGAGGAAACCCGCCGGCGCTACCTGACCGGGGAAGGCACGCTTGGGAGCACGCGCTTCTATATCGAAGAGACCGCCCACCAGCTCGCCTCCAAAGGCTATGGCCGCACCGACGCCCATGCGCTTTTGGCGCGCCTTGCGGACCCCGCTGAGCCCCCTTCCCTCCCGGCACGCGCCTGTTAGACTTGGGCCCAATCAAAAGTCATCAGGAGGCTTCCCATGAGTGCCCATCAGTTTGAATTCCGCACCATTACAGGCGCCGCCCTGCCGCTCTCGGATTATGCAGACAACGTGCTCCTCATCGTGAACACGGCAAGCCAATGCGGCTTTACCCCGCAATATAGAGAGCTGGAAGGGCTGTGGTCGCGCTATCAAGGGCGCGGGCTGACGGTGATCGGTGTGCCGTGTAACGATTTCGGCGGGCAGGAGCCGGGCAATGAGCGGGAGATCGCCAGTTTCTGCGAAGTGAATTATTCCATCACCTTTCCGCTCACCGCCAAGGAAAGCGTTATCGGCGCCGATGCCCATCCCTTTTACAATTGGGTGCGCGAGCAGGCAGGCGAGGACGCGCTGCCGAAATGGAATTTCCACAAATATTTGATCGCGCCGGATGGCAGCTTGGCCCAGTCCTATCCAAGCAAGGTGAGCCCGCTTAGCGAGACCCTTGTCAAGGAAATCGAAGCGCTGCTGAAATAGATCTTTAAGCAGCAGGCCGGGCGCGCAGCCGCGCGAACACCGCGCGCCGGTCAAGCTTGCGGAGAAGCGGCACGGCGGCAAGACCGAGCCCCGTCGCCGCCACCCACCAGGCCGGGCGCACCGAATAAGTAAAGTCGAGATTGGCTTCCAGCACCCGCAGCGGCGGAATGCCCGTTGCCAGCGCGTACCAGGCAAATTCCAGCGCCGCCGCGCCGAGCCCGCCGATAAGCGCAATCGCGGCAAGGACAAGCGGCGAGGTCAGATCGAACTTCCATTTGAGCGCCTGGCGGTAGCTCATCAGCAGCACGAAGAACCCGGCCATGAGCACGGCTTCGGACACATCCGACTTTGCCTGCATGAAGAAATGCAGCCCGCCCAGAATGGCGATGGCGTAAGTAAGCTTGTGGAGCCGGTTCCAATTGGGGCCCAGGCGCTTGATCATGGCATCGGTCGAGGTGAGCCCCAGCGCGCCCATGGCGAGCAGCGCCAAAAACCCGATGGTGAGATAAATGCGCAGCACGATCTCGCTTGCGACCTTTCCCAGATCGAAGGCTTGATCGGCCGCATAAAGCCCGAGATGTGCAAGCCCGTAAGCCAAAGCGGCAAGACCGAGCATACGGCGCAGATTGATCAGCTTGGAATAATGAAAGATGCGCCGGGCGGGCGTGACGAGAAGCGAGAGAAACAGAAAGCGGATCGTCCAGAGCCCTGTTTCATGGAGCACATGGGAAAGCGGCTTCGTGCCCAGAAGATCCTGCGAGAACCCGAAGGCAAGCCAAAGCCCCGGTGCGCAAAGGCCGAGAAAAACCGTCAGCTTAAGGAGCGACAGTTTGCCATTGCGCTCCGTCCAGGGGAGCGCTGCCAGAAGTTTCGTGCGGGAGGCCGCAAAGGCGGATCGTTGCATCGGGGCACCATGGGTTTCTCAAGACCTCCTTGAGATAAACCTCTTGCCCGAAAGATCAGCTAACACCGGTTCAAGCCTCGGTGAAAAATCCGTGAGAAAGATGAACGAAAAGCAAGAAACCGGCCCCGCAAGCGCGGCGCCGGTTTCCTTAACCGTTCTTTCCCTGAGGCGTTACGCCGTCAGCAGAGAGCGAGGCGTTACGCCGTCAGCGGAGAGATCTTGATTTCCACGCGGCGGTTCTGCTCCCGGCCCGCCGCCGTGTCGTTGGTGGCGATGGGCTGGCTTTCGCCCATGCCCTGCACGAGCAGGCGCTGGCCGTTCACGCCCTGGCCGACGAGATATTGCGCAACCGACTGCGCGCGGCGCTGGGAAAGCAGCTGGTTATATTGCGCCGAGCCCGTGCTGTCCGTATGACCGTAAATATCGACCAGCGTGCGGTCATATTCCTGCAGCACCAGGGCGACGGAATTCAGCACTTCATAGAAGCGCGCATTCACATCCGAAGAATCGGTGGCGAAGGTGACGTTACCGGGCATGTTGAGAATGATGTTCTCGCCCACCCGCGTGACGGAGACGCCGGAGGCGCGCAGCTTCTGGCGCAGCGCCGCTTCCTGCTGGTCCATGTAATAGCCGATCGCACCGCCGCCGAGCGCGCCGACACCTGCGCCGATCAGCGCGCGCTTGCGCCTGTCGTCGGAGCTGCCTTTGCCGATGAGATAGCCGCCAAGGGCGCCTGCCACCGCGCCGATGCCTGCGCCGATCGTCGTGTTGTTGACGCCTTCTTCCCCGGTATAAGGGTCCTGGGACGTGCACGCGGTAAGGGCGAAAGCCGCCGCAACCAGCATAATGGACAAACGCTTCATTGTTTCCCTCTCAGGTTTTTTCTGAAAACCGGGCCGCTCATCCCCATCCAGCCCACGCAAAATCTGTCAGCGGCGGCAATTCTGGTGTACAAACAGCCCAAACACGTACCCTGCGTAAAGCCTAGCAGATAAGTCCGTGCAGGAGAACAGCGCTTTCTCCATGGACTTAACACCGTAACGGGCAAGCGCGGGGCGCGG
>ERZ1673962.1326-NODE-1326-length-12078-cov-3.489478_pt1 | contig 12078 bp, 14 predicted proteins | sample MGYA00580188_ERZ1673962 | MGnify/ENA primary metagenome ERZ1673962 (study PRJEB41334, sample SAMN05608104) | rock metagenome | biome: terrestrial subsurface; feature: shale formation; material: shale | place: USA: Pennsylvania ... | reverse complement strand
TTGGCTTCCAGAACCTGGCGGCCACGATACATGCCTGTCTTCAGGTCGATATGGTGCGGGCGGTGCAACTCGCCCGTTTCCTTGTCTTCCATATAGGCCGGCGCAGTCAGCGCGTCGGCGGAACGGCGCATGCCGCGCTTGGAAGGGGTGGTTTTCCGCTTGGGAACAGCCATCTCATCGCTCCCGTTTCAACACCGGCATCAGGCCCGGCCCGAAACTGTCAAATCTTTCAAGGACTTAAATAATTCAGGGCGCGGCAAATCCGAGCCAGCGCCCCATTGGGTGCGCGTTATAGCGGCAAATGGGGCCCGCGTCTATGGGCTCGCGGCAAAAAACCGCGCCGCGCTCCCCTTTTCCGCGCGCCCCCTTTCCGCACGCCCCTTTCCGCACACCTCAGTCTGCCCGCGCCTCAATCCGGAAGACAGCCTTCCGCGCCGCGGTAGCGCGCCTCCGCCCGGATCAGCCAGAAGACCGAAGCGGAAATGCGCTTTTCTTGCTCATCCACCGAGGCCCGGACCAGCTCGAAACCCGGCGGATCGTCCTTCCGGCAGTCTTCCAAAGAGCGCTCCGCAATAAAAACGCACGAACAGGCGGTTTTGGCGACGGCCCGCGCGCCCACTTCCGCATCCCCGGCAATGCGGCGGACGGGGCCCAGCACCAGCCCGATCAGGACGGCGAGGACCACCGCCGAAACGAGATATTTGATATTCACGGACACATCCTTAGGCTGCTTCGGCCAAGATTAGGAGTACCCGCCCGTGCCAGCCCTGTCCATTCCCGCTGCCCCGCCCGCCCTAAAAGGGCTGATCGCCGCTCTCTGGTTTCTGGCGCTGGCCGCAGCCCCTGCACAGGCGGAACTCCCGCCCCTTCCCGACCAGCCCGAGGAAACGCGCTGGCCCGATGGCGGCTGGCCGGAAGCGGCGGGACCCGCAGCACTTCAAACCCGCATCCGCGAGACGCTCACCAATGAAGACGACCCGCATCTGAAAGGCGTGCGCGCGCTTCTTGTCGTGCGCGGCGGCAAACTGATCGGGGAGGGCTACCGCGCGGGCTTCGGCCAGGAGACCCATTTTCAGTCCTGGTCCATGGCCAAAAGCATTACCCATGCGCTCACCGGCATTTTAAGCCGGGAAGGCAAGCTCGACATCGCGGCGCCTGCCCCCGTGCCCGAATGGCAGCGCTGGGACGGCGATGCGCGCGCGCAGATCCGTTTGGAGGATTTGCTGCGCATGCAGTCCGGCCTCACCTTCCTGGAAAATTACGAAACGCCCTCGAAATCCCATGCTCTGCAAATGCTTTTCGGTTCGGGGCGCAAGGATATGGGCCACTATGCCGCCAGCTTGCCGCTTGCCCATGACCCGGGGACGCATTGGTCCTATTCGAGCGGCACCAGCAATATTGTCGCCCGCATCCTGAAAGAGGCGGCAGGCACGAAAGATGCCGCCGCCTTCAACGCTTTCATGCAGGACGAGCTTTTTAAACCCATCGGCATTGAAAACGCCGTGCCCGAGTTCGATGCGAGCGGCACTTTTATCGGCTCGTCCTTCGTGCATATGCGCGCGCGGGACTGGGCGCGCTTCGGCTATCTTTATCTGCGGGACGGCGAATGGAACGGCAAAAGGCTCCTGCCCGAAGGCTGGGCCGATCATGCCCGGCGCCCGGCGCGCCATTCAGGCGGGCTTTACGGCGCGCATTTCTGGCTGAATGCGCCCAATCCTGAAACAGGCAAGCCGGCCCTGTCGGACCGGCTGCCAACGGATGTGTTCATGGCGAGAGGCTTCGGCGGCCAGCTCGTGGCGATCTTTCCCAGCGAGGATATGGTGCTGGTGATGCTGGGCGCCGTCTATGAAGACGATGCGGAGCCGCTGGTCGATCTGATTGCCGACCTGGCCGAGAGCGCTGCGCCATAAGCGCCGGCGCGAAAGCTTAGCGCTTGTCGTCTTCTTTTTTGTCGCTCTTCTTGTCGGACTTCACGGTGCCGGTCACCAGAAGATCGTCTTCGCTGATCCCGGCCGCGCCGCCTTCGGACATTTGTTCGAAGAGGCGCTGCATGCTTTCGCGGTCATAGGATTTCAGCGTGTCTTCGGCAGCAAGCGCTGCGCCTGCGCCAAGAAGGCCGGCCAGCGCCGCGCCCGTCACGATCTGCATGAATTTCGTCGTCTGGTTCCGCATGGGTCCCCCCGGAGTCGCGGTTTCGTCTCAATTTCTACGCCACTCTAACGGCCAATCGGTACCAATTTATTAAAATGCAAAACGCGCTGTTGCAAATCGCACAGCGCGTTTTCGTCTCTTTAAGTAAATATTAACCTTGAAAGCAGCTGGGCCCTTACGCCGCCACGGCCTTTGCCGGCTCCATGAAACGGTGCCCCGTCGCCTCCGCCACGGCCCGGTATGTGAGCTCGCCCTGATGGACATTGAGCCCGGCCAGCAGATGCGGATCGTCCTGCAGCGCCTTGCGGTAGCCTTTATTGGCGAGCGCCAGCGTGAAAGGCAGCGTCGCATTATTAAGCGCGAAGGTGGAGGTGCGCGCCACCGCGCCCGGCATATTCGCCACGCAGTAATGCACCACGTCATGCTTGATGAAAGTGGGATCGGCATGGGTGGTGGCTTTGGAGGTTTCGAAACAGCCGCCCTGATCGATGGAAATATCGACCAGCACCGAGCCCCGCTTCATCTTGCGCACCATTTCCTCGGTCACGAGCTTGGGCGCGGCGGCGCCCGGCACCAGCACCGCGCCGATGACGAGATCGGCGCCCAAGACATGTTCCTCGATGGACTGCACCGTGCCGAAGATCGTGTTGAGCATCGGCCCGAATTGCAGATCGAGCTCGTAAAGCCGGTGGAGATTGATGTCGATGACCGTGACATGGGCTTCAAGCCCCATGGCCATGCGCGCGGCATTCGTGCCGGCCACGCCGCCGCCGAGCACCACGACTTTCGCCGCCGGCACGCCCGGCACCCCGCCCAGAAGCTGGCCGCGCCCGCCCTGCTCCATTTCAAGGCAGTGAGCGCCCGCCTGGATCGACATGCGCCCGGCCACCTCGCTCATCGGGGCGAGCAGCGGCAAGCCGCCGCGCTGGTCCGTCACGGTTTCATAGGCGATCGCCACACAGCCGGAATCGATCAGCGCCTGGGTCTGGTCGGGATCGGCGGCAAGGTGGAGATAGGTGAAAAGGATCTGCCCGTCGCGCAGCATTTTCGTTTCGGAAGGCTGCGGCTCTTTCACCTTCACGACCATGTCGGCTTCGGCAAAAACTTCCTCGGCGCTTGCCGCGATCTTCGCGCCCGCCTGCTCATAGGCCTCATCGAACAGCCCAATCGCGGTGCCCGCATCTTTTTGCACCACGACCTCATGGCCGTTCACCACCGCTTCACGCACGCTTGCCGGGGTCATGCCGACCCGGTATTCGTGAACCTTGATTTCCTTGGGGACACCGATGCGCATGGCCTCATTCTCCTAAAGCTTGAGCTCTTGAAAGCTTGAGGGGCCGCGCCGGGAGCCGGAAGGCGCGCGCGCCCTGAACATGGAGGAAGTCTAGGCGCGAAAAACCCCGCTCTCCAAGAGCGGTCCGGCGGGCTGTTTGCTCCCGCGTTTAAAATGATAAGCGAAATGAAGGCGCGCGGAAAAAGCGCAGCGGACGAAGAAGATGACGGAATTCAACGACGCTCTCAAAAACAGGCTGGCAACGGGCCTCGGCGCCTTTCAGCATCAACTCGCAGATGCCCCACATCTTAAACATGCCGCGGTCTGTCTGACGCTTCTCTCCCACCCGGAACAAACGGACCGGGCCTCGCTTCTGCTCACCCGGCGCGCGCCGCGTCTCAGTTCCCATGCCGGGCAATGGGCGCTGCCGGGCGGGCGCATCGATAAAGGCGAAAGCCCGCTCGAGGCCGCGCGCCGGGAACTGCGCGAGGAGGTCAATCTCAATCTGGAAGATACGCACTGCCTTGGCCGGCTCGATGATTATGAAACCCGCTCCGGCTATCTCATCTCGCCTTTCGTCTTCTGGGCGCAGGAGACGGGCGCGATGCGCCCCAATCCAGGAGAAGTCGCCTCACTCCATCCGATTGCCCTTGAAGCATTCGACCGGCCGGATTCGCCCGAGTTCATCAAGATCCCCGAAAGCGAGCGGCCCGTGATCCGGCTTTATTTCGAAGACAGCAACATTCACGCACCCACTGCCGCCGTGCTGTATCAATTTCTGGAGCTTGCGCTGCATGGGCGCGTCACTCGCGTCGCCCATTACGAACAGCCGGTCTGGGCCTGGAAATAAGCTCAGCGCGGGCTGAAGGCGATATGACTGAAGCCGTGATTATGGGCGCGGGCACTTTCAGGCGCTGCCGCTTGCACGGCCTTTTCCGCAGCGCTCGCCGGCCAGAAAACGTTCCAGCCCTTTTCGTGGAAATAGAAGACCAGCGTGTTCACCGTCGGCTCGATCATCGCGACGCCGGTAGCAATGGCAACAGAGCCCGTCAGCGCGAAGGTCACGCCGAAGCCCACCCCGAAATGCAGGACGGCGAAAGTGGCGGTTTTGATCAGGTCTCTCATCGCAAGCTCCATTATGCGAATTAGAATGATTTCATAATATAGTTTTTGAGAACCATTGTCAACAAGAAACCTTACCTTGTAAGGGGAGACCCTTGTGAGGGGAGGGAGACGGGCACAGGCCCGCTCAACCTGCCGCACCGGCCGGGCGCCCTCCGGTCCGTTAAAACGGCGCTTACCTTAACCGCGCTTTACCTAAAATTTTAAACGTCCGTGAACGGCTCACGCACATGATCCGCGTTGAGGGTGGGGTTATATAAGAATGCAGGTGTCACTGTGTTTCAGCGTCTCATTGCCCTCGCCCAGGAACCTTCCAGCGACAAACGCCGCGAACTGATGGGGCAAGTCGCGGATATCTTCACCGAAAATGCCGAGACCTATTCGAGCCGGGAACTCACGTTATTCGGCGAGATCATGGCGAACCTGCTCAACCAGATCGAGCGGGAAGGCCGCCGCGAAACGTCGGAAAAACTGGCCCCGCTCTGCCAAACTCCGCGCAGCCTCGCCCTGCAGCTTGCCCATGACGAGGCCGATATCGCCGCGCCCATGCTGCAATATTCTCCGGTGCTGACGACGGACGATCTCATCGAACTTGCCAAAGCAAAAGGTCAGCCGCATTTGCAGGCTATTGCGCGGCGCGCCCATCTGGAAAGCGGGCTGACGGACGTGCTCCTTGAAAAGGGCGAAGCGCCGGTGCAGCAAACCCTTGCTGCGAACACGAATGCGGAATTTTCCGAATGGGGCGGCAAGCACCTCACCGAACTTGCCGAAAACGACGCGCTTGTGCGGAATGCGCTTTGGATGCGCGCTGAACAGGGCGGCAAGGCCTTCGCCAATATCATCTCGGTCCTGCCGGAAGGTCACCGGGCGATTTTCGAAAAGCTGACAAATGCAAGCGAGGAGGCGGCCAAAAACCTTCTGGCGATTGCCGCTCAGATCGCCAAACGCAACACGCCCGAATACCGCCGCCGCCGGCTCCATGCGAAAATTGCCGCCAAGGAAATCAAGGCGGGCCGGCGCTCTCTCGACACGATCGTGCGCCAATATAGTGAAAAAAATTGGATGCTGGCCCTCGCGCACCTGCTGGCCAGCGTTGCCGGGATCGAGGAAAAATTCGTCATCAACATTCTGGCAAAAAGCGCGAACGAAGCGCCCGCGCTTTTGTGCCGCGCCCTCGGCATGCAGGAAGAGACCTACCGCGCGCTCTGCCTGGCGCGCTGCGAAAGGTTGAAACTGCCAGACAGCATTACCGAACAATGGCTGGAAGAATTCCGCGCGCTGGACGGCGAAACGGCCCGGCGGGGCCTGCGCTTCATCGCCGTGCGCACACGGCTGAGGCAAGCAAGCTGACGCCTAGTCCCCGCCCGCCTCCAAAAGAAAGCGCGCCCGCGCAATGCCGAGCCGCGCCACAAGGTAAGGCAGAATTTCTTTTTCAAGCTGGGCTTTGAGCGTGTAGGGCGGGTTGAGAATAAAAAGCCCGCAGCCATTGAGCCGGTCCGCGCGCGCCTCCCCGTACAGCATCAGCTCGGCGCGCAGCCAGCTTCCCGCCGCAAGCCCCGCTGCCTCGCGGGCAAAGCGGTCCACAGGGCCCCGCTCCTTCACCGGATACCAGATCATGTAAGTGCCCGTGGCAAAGCGGGAGAGCGCTTCTTTCAGATGCGCGGTAAGCGCTAAAAACTCATCGCGCCTTTCAAAGGGCGGATCGATCAGCACGAGCCCCCGGCGCGCTTTGGGCGGCAAAAAGGATTTCAGCGCCAGATAGCCGTCGAGCCCGTAAACCCGCGCTTGCTTGTCCCCCTCAAAGCGGGAGAGCAAAACCTCCTTGTCCTTTTCATGCAGCTCGCAGAACTTCGCCTCATCCCCTGCCCGCAAAAAGCCGCGGGTGATGAATGGCGAGCCGGGATAAATCCGCACGCCCTCGCCCGTCCCTTCCGGCTGCAGCGCGCGCACGGCATCGAGATAGGGGCGGAAAATTTCCGGGCAGGCCGGATCCGCCAGCAGCTTGGCGATGCCGCCCTGAAACTCGCCGGTCTTTTGCGCCTCCTCACTCGACAGATCGTAAAGCCCGATGCCCGCATGAGTGTCGAGTACGAAAAACGGCTTTTCCTTCTGCGTGAGATAGGAAAGCGCCAGCGTCAGCACGCTGTGCTTGAGGACATCGGCAAAATTGCCGGCGTGGTAGATATGGCGGTAGTTCAAGAACAGCTTCCCAACGAATAAGGGCGCCCGGTAAAGGCGCCCTCTTTTAACCCGTTAAAGCAGGGAAGAGAAACGGGCAATGCGGCGCGGATCCTGCCGCTTGCCCAGCCCTTTAGCGCTGCACCATCGTGCGGGCGCGCTTGGCAAACTCTTCCGCCTCTTTGCCATTGCCCTGGCGGATCGCGTCGATATCGACCGGCACTTTGATGCCTTTTTGCGCGGCGGGCCGTTCGGCGATCTTGTCGATCCAGCGCTGCAGGTGATCCAGCCCTTCGACGGAGGCGCCCGACCAGGCATGGGTGCGCACCCAGCACCAATTGGCGATATCGGCGATCGTATAGGCATCGCCTGCCAGCCATTCGCTCTCACCCAGCCGGCGCTCCAGCACCTCGAAAAGACGGCGCGACTCGTTTTGATAGCGATCGATCACCGGCTGGATCTTTTCGGGCCAGTAACGGTTGAAGACATTGGCCTGACCCATCATCGGGCCGATGCCGCCCATCTGGAACATTAGCCACTGGATCGTTTGCGAACGGCCCTTGGCATCGGCAGGCAGAAGCTTGCCGGTCTTTTCGGCGAGATAGAGCATGATCGCGCCGCTTTCGAAGACGGCAAAATCGCCTTCCTCGCGGTCGACAATCGCCGGAATGCGCCCGTTCGGGTTGATTTTCAGGAACCAGTCCTGCTTCTGCTCGCCCGACTGCATGTCGATGGCTTTCACCTCATAAGGCAGGCCGAGTTCTTCAAGCGTCACGGAGGCTTTCCAGCCATTGGGCGTGGAGGCGGTATAAAGATCGATCATGGGTTTTTCCTTGAGTTCCCCGAAAACAGGTTGTCTTGAGCGGGTTTTCTGTGAAGCCGGGCAGAAGAGGGCTCGTCTGTCATGCCCGCCGATTATGCAAGTGCCGTCGATATTGGCGGTGCCTGGCTAAAGCGCAACCATTTGCCCGGTGCCAGGCACCGGAAACCCGCTCACTTGGCCGTGAAGCACGCCTTCACGCAATCGATGTGCCTGCCGGCCCGAAAGGGCCGCCACTTGTTCATTTTTATCAACATTTTCATGAACTAGGCTCAATCATCCCCCTTGCACGCGATCCAAAAGAGAGAAAGACTTGTTGAATTCCCGCCTTTTTCTATGGCGGGCGGGGGGCAGCCAGGCAAATTCGGAGGATTGGGATTATGACGCGCAATAATGGCAACAGAGGCATGTCGGGTCTGCTGAAGGCGCTTTCGCGCCGTCAGTTCGTGACCGGCGCAGCGGCTGTGGGGGTGACCATCACGGCCATGCCGAAATTCGCCGCCGCAGAAGAAAAGAAACTGAATTTCTACAACTGGGATACGTATATTGGGGAAACCACCCTCGACGACTTCAAGGAAGCCACGGGCATTGAAGTCACGATGGACCTTTTCGCCGACAATACGGAGCTTTTCGCCAAACTGCGCGAAGGCAATCCGGGCTATGACGTGATCGTGCCCTCGAACGACTATGTGGCGCGCATGTCCGAAGCGGGCATGCTGGAAGAAATCGATCATTCGAAGATTCCGAACACCAAGCATCTTTTCCCGCGCTTCCTGGGCGAGGACGTGTCCTTCGATCCGGGCCGGAAATATTCGCTCCCTTACATGTGGGGCACGATCGGCATCGGCTACCGCAAGTCGCGCGTGGACGGTGTGCCGGACAGCTGGAAATGGCTGATGGATTCGGACAAATATGCCGGCAAGATCGCGCTGATGGGCGAATGCGGCACGCTGATGCAGATGGCCATGCAGTATCTCGGCCATGACATCAACACCACCGATCCGGCGCATTTCAAAGCCGCCGAAGAACTGCTGATCAAGCAGAAGCCGCATATCAAGTCCTTCGCCGAAGACAATGGCCAGGACCTGCTTGCCTCAGGCGAATGCGACATCGTGATGGAATGGAACGGCGATATTTCGCAGGTCATGGCCGAGGACGACGATATCGGCTATGTGCTGCCCACCGAAGGCGGGCTCCTGTGGGAAGATGCGCTGGCCATTCCGAAGGACGCGCCGCATCCTGAAAACGCGCATGCCTTCATCAACTACATCTATGAGCCCGAAGTGAACCGGCTCATCGCCGACTTCATCCAGTATGCATCGCCGAACAAAACCGCGGTGGAAGGCATGGACCCGGCCTATAAGGACAATCCCGCCATCTTCCCGCCCGAAGAAGCGCTTGCCAAAGCGCAGACGGCGAAATATCTCGGTGAGGATGTCGTCGGGCAGCTTGAAGAAGCCTGCACGCGTATCTTTGCAGCCTAAGGCGGCCGCAAATCGGGGCGGATGGAAAACATCCGCCCCGCTTTCGTTCTAAACCTTTTTAGCGGCGCTCTGGGGGCGCCCGATTTCAATCAGGCACGCCGGGGCAAAGGGCGAGAATGGAACATTGGCGTAAATCCGCGGGCGCTTTCTGGGCAGGCTTTCTTCCGCCCACTCTTTGGCTCCTGGCCTTTTTCTTCGTTCCCCTGTCCCTGATCTGGGCATTCAGCTTCGGCGAAAAGTCCGGCATCATCGACATCGACCTCGTCTGGACATTCGAGAATTATGCCCGGGCGCTCGAGCCGCTTTATCTGGGCATTTTCGCCAAGTCGCTCTGGATGGCGACGATCACGACCTTCATCTGCCTGCTTGTCGGCTTTCCTGTCGCCATCGGCATCGTCTTCGCGCCGCCCAAAATGCGTATGTGGCTCTTGCTGCTGGTCATTCTTCCCTTCTGGACGAACCTCTTGATCCGCACTTACGCGCTGATCGCGGTGCTGCGCACCCGCGGCCATGTCAATTTCGCGCTGGAATGGATGTGGGATCACGCCAATTCCTTCTTGACGCTGATCGGGCTCGGCAGTTTCAGCCTGCTGGGCGAACGCTTCGAGCCTCTGCAGATGCTCTATAACAACACAGCCGTGGTCATCGGCCTCGTCTATGTGGGTCTGCCTTTCATGGTGCTGCCGCTTTACGCCGCGCTCGACCGGCTGGACCGCTCTTACATCGAGGCGAGCCTCGATCTCGGCGCCGGGCACATCCGCACTTTCTGGTCCGTGGTCGTGCCGCTCGCCCTGCCCGGCATTGCCAGCGGCATCGTCATTACGTTCATCCCCACACTCGGCTCGTTCCTGACACCGGACCTGCTCGGCGGGCCGGACAGCCAGATGATCGCCAATGTGATCGAGCGCCAGTTCAAATCGGCCAACCATTGGCCCTTCGGCTCGGCGCTTTCCTTCCTTCTGATGTATGCAACCTTTTTCGGCCTCGCCGTGCGCGCGCTGATGTCGCGCAATGAACAAAGGGGGATCCGCTAATGGCTTTGCTCTCCCGCCTGCGTGCCCGGCGCGAGCCCATCGGCCCGCTCGATTATTACCGCAAGCTCTGGTTGCGGCTGATCATGATCGGCACGCTTATCTTCCTCTACGGGCCGATTTCGACGCTCATCGCTTTTTCCTTCAATGACAGCCGGCGCAACATCGTCTGGCGCGGCTTCACGCTGAAATATTACGAAAAGGCACTGGAAAACGACGAGCTGATCGAAGCGTTCACGAATTCGCTTACCATCGCCTTTTTCACCACCATCGTTTCGGTGATCCTGGCAGCTCTTGCCGCCTATGTGCTCTGGCGCTTCCGCTTTCCCTTCAAAGCGGCCTATGAAGGCGCGGTCGCGCTGCCCATCGTGATCCCGGAAATCTGCATGGGCGTGGCGATGATGGCGTTCTTCGCGCGCATCGGCTGGCCCTCGGACTTGCCCTGGCCGCTCTCGCTCTCGCAGATCACCATCGCCCATATCGCCTTTTCCTTCCCCTTCGCCGCGATCGTCATTCGCGCGCGGCTGGAGAGTTTCAACCGGGAACTGGGCGAATCGGCACGCGATCTGGGGGCCTCCGAGGCCCGCGTCTTCTGGGACATCGTGGTGCCCCATATGAAGCCGGGGCTGATCGCCGGGGCGCTCTTGTCCTTCACGCTCTCGCTCGACGATTTCGTGATCACCTTCTTCACCGCCGGTCCCAATACCGTCACCTTCCCGGTGAAGGTCTATTCCATGGTCCGGTTCTCCGTGACGCCGGAAGTGAACGCCGCCTCGACCATCCTCATCGGTCTGACGCTGGTGCTCACCGCCATCGCGCTCCGGCTCCAGAACCGCAACAATATGAACATGCAAGCGTGACGATTATGGCAGACATGCAAGACCCGATTATTCGCATCGAAAATATCTGCAAGACCTATCCGGGCGGCGTTCAGGCCGTGGACAATGTCTCGCTCAATGTGGACCGCGGCGAATTCTTCGCGCTGCTCGGGCCCTCGGGCTGCGGCAAGACCACCTTGCTGCGCATGATGGCGGGCTTTGAAATCCCGACCCGCGGCACGCTTCTCATCGACGGGCAGAACATGGCGGATGTGCAGCCCAACAAGCGCCCCGTCAATATGGTCTTCCAGTCCTATGCGGTTTTCCCGCATATGAGCGTCGCGCAGAATGTCGGCTACGGGCTGAAAATCGAAGGCCGCCCCAAAAAGGAAATCGCCGAGCGGGTGCAAGAAGCGCTCGACCTCGTCAAGCTCGGCCATCTGGGCGGGCGCATGCCGGACGAGCTTTCCGGCGGCCAGCGCCAGCGCGTCGCGCTCGCCCGCGCGCTGATCAAGCGGCCGAGCGTGCTGCTGCTCGACGAGCCGCTTTCCGCCCTCGATGCGAAACTGCGCGAGGCCATGCAGATCGAACTCGTGCGCCTGCAAAAGACCGTGGGCATCACCTTCGTCATTGTCACCCACGACCAGGACGAAGCGCTTTCCATGGCCAACCGCATCGCGGTGATGGAACAGGGCGTCGTAAAACAGATCGCCGGCCCCGCCGAGCTTTACGAAAGCCCCAATTGCCGTTTCGTCGCCGACTTCATCGGCAAGATCAATCTCTTCGACGGCCAGGCAAAAGCGAACGGCAACGGCAAGACGCTGGTGGAGACGCCCGTGCTCGGAAAAGTCGAATTCGGCGGCGATGCCAATGGTCCCGTCTCGCTCGGCGTGCGCCCGGAAAAAGTCCGCGTCAGCCGGGAAAAACCGAGCGGCAATTTGCTTGCCGCCCAAGGCCCCGTCACCGACATCGCCTATTATGGCGGCTACTCGAAAGTCTTTGTCGATATCGGCGCGAAGGAGCCCGTCCTTGCCGACATCACCAATGCCGAGCGCAGCATGGGCCCCGGCTTTGAAAACGGAGAAAAGCTTTGGGTAAGCTGGCGGGCCGAAGACACGCTGGTGCTAACCTCGTAAAGCCAAGGCTCGTCACCTCTTTAGATACTGAAACCGGAAAGCCCCGCTTTCCGGTTTTCCTCGTC
>ERZ1673962.1325-NODE-1325-length-12078-cov-3.903518_pt1 | contig 12078 bp, 7 predicted proteins | sample MGYA00580188_ERZ1673962 | MGnify/ENA primary metagenome ERZ1673962 (study PRJEB41334, sample SAMN05608104) | rock metagenome | biome: terrestrial subsurface; feature: shale formation; material: shale | place: USA: Pennsylvania ... | reverse complement strand
GCCTGGGGCAGCGGACGGGGGCGGGTGCGGGGCCGGATCAGGACGCGACGGCGGTTGATGCGGTCGCGCTTGCGTTGCTCGGCGCGGATCAGGGATGACAGGCGGCGGCGGTCGCGCTCCAGGACGGCCAAGCGCTTCTGAGCGCGCCGGCTCTTCGGGCCGATGGCTTCGAGGGCGAAGAGTTCGACCAGCACTTGCCCCAAGCCGATATATCCGCTCGGCTGGGCAGTCCAGGGCGGCGGTGGGTCGCTGGGGGGCGTGCTCCGTCGCACGGGCCGGCCCTGCCACAAGCCCAGCGCCAGGCGCGCCTGATCGCGTTCCAGGGCCTCCAGGCGTTCGGTGTGCTGGCCGGTGGTGGTCAGCTCGTCGCGCTCCAGGGCGACGGCCGCGAGAGCGAGCACCGCGCAGGCCTCGACGGCCAGGGTGTCATCGGGGGTTGGTAGGCAGTCGTCCATGCTGGCCTCAAGCGGCGTGCTGGCGCGATTCGAGCCAGGCATTCAGGTCTGACTCGCGCCAGCCGATCGCGCGCTCTCCGAGCTTGATGGATCTCGGAAAGCGGCCGGCAGACATCAGGCGGTAGATCGATCCGCGTGAAAGCCCCGTCCGCTCGGTGACTTCTGGCATACGGGCCACGCGCGGCGGGGTGGATGGATGGTCTTTGAGGGGCATATCGGTTTCACCTTGTCATCTTATGGGGCAAGGCGAAACAGTAAGAGCTGGATGCAGACTGAACCATGCCCCCCATGAATCCTGCAAAAGTCAGGGGGCATGATTCGGAAACGGTTAACTTCGTGCTTCCAGGTTATACAGGCGGCGCTCGATCACCTTCTCGCTGGCCTCCGCCATCCCGAGCAATGCCCGCAACTGGACAATCAGTCGCGCGCGTTCGGGGATGGTCAGAAGATGGGCCAGGATGAAGCTGGCCAGCGCATCGAATTCTGATTCTGGCGTTGCAGTTCTGCGATCAATCTTGGGGTCAACGGGGGCCGGTTGTCCGAGTCTGCGCGCTGTTGTTCCGATCGCCTCCATGATCGAGATCAAGTCGATCTCTGTGAATGACAATCCTTGGCTGCTTGCGGTCTTTTTCAAAGTCGTGATGAATTCTGGCCATGAAGCGGCCTCATGCACGAAAAGCTGCGCCGACTCCGAAACCAAGGCGGCTTTTTCGTTGCGGCTCTCTTGTCTGGCGCGGCGGTTCCGATTGAGCGCGAGCCGTGATGCACCATTGCGAACGGCGATCGATGCAAGCGCAATCGCATCGGCACAAGCCCTTGCGCATTGATCGCGATCCGGTGTGACAGGCAGCGCATCGGAAATAAGCTGGACGATGCGCGGATACGGTGTGACTCGATCGCGCCACTCTTGGCGTTCTTGATCGATCGCCTCATCGTGACGCAGGCGGCGCGCCAGCTCGGACACCTCAGCCCTGAACAGCGCCAAATGCGCATCTGTCGGATTCAGCTCGATCAGGTATTGATGCAGCGAGAGTCCATCGTTATCGGCCGGCTGTCGTGTGCGGGTTGTCTTGGATGCTTGTATCCAGGATTTGGCGCGGGTCTTGATGTCGGGTTCATGCCCGCTAGAATGCTCATCAACCATCACGGATCAGGCCTCTTCAGTGAGTGATGGTCAGGGCCTCAAGGCGGTGGGGATCGCCTTGGGGCCTGATTGTGTCAGGGGGTCAGGCAGAGCGGCGTATCGGTATCACCTTCGCCCCCTGCTTGATGCCGTCCAGGTAATCGGCCCAGCCTTGCATCATCATCTTCCGGGCCTCCAGGTGCGCGGTGCGGTTGTAGGCGCGTCCGTTCGGATCTCTCACGGCATGGGCCAACTGGTGCTCGATGAAGTCGGGCCGGAAGCCGAGCACCTCGTCCAGGATCGTCCGGGCCATCGCGCGGAAGCCGTGCCCGCTCATCTCATCCTTCGGGATGCCCAGCCGCCGCAGCGCGGCCAGGATCGCATTATCCGACATCGGCCGATCGGCTCCACGCGCAGACGGGAAGACATAGGCCGATCGACTGGTGATCGGCTCCAGCTCGCGCAGGATGGCCACGGCCTGGGTCGAGAGCGGGACGATATGCGGGGTGTCGGTCTTAGTGACGATGTAGCGCCACTCAGCCGCCTCCAGATCGATGTCAGCCCATCGGGCCTTGCGCAGCTCGCCAGGGCGAACGAAGACCAGGGGAGCGAGCCGCAGGGCGGCACTGACGGCCGGCGTGCCCTGATAGCCGTCGATCATGCGCAGTAGCTCAGCCACGCGGTCAGGCTCGGTAACGGCGGGGAAGTGTCCCCCTTTGGCCTGTGGCAGGGCGCCGCGCAGATCGGCGGACGGGTCGCGCTCGGCTCGCCCGGTTGCGATGGCATAGCGGAAGACCTGCCCGCTGGTCTGAAGAGCACGGTGGGCGGTGTCCAGGGCGCCGCGTGCTTCGATCCGTCGCACGGTCGCCAGCAATTCAGGGGCGGTGATCTCCTTGATCGGCCGGGAGCCGAGCATGGGGAAGACATCCAGCTCGAAGCGACGGATGATCTTGTCCGCATGTCCAGCCGCCCAGTTCGGCGAGCGCGAGGCGTGCCACTCCCGAGCAATCACCTCAAAGCTGTTGGCGTTGTCCTGGGCGCGAGCGGCCTTGGTCGCTTGTCGGTGTGCGCTCGGATCGATGCCGTCTGCCAGAAGCTTTCTGGCCTCGTCGCGCCGGTCGCGCGCCTCCTTCAGTCCCACGTCAGGATAGACACCCAGCGAGATGCGCCGCTCTTTTCCCTCGAAGCGATACTTGAGGCGCCACCACTTGCGCGCTGTGGGGGAAATCTCTAGGTACAAGCCGCGCTCGTCGAAGAGCTTGATGGGCTTCTCGCCGGGCTTGGCGTTGCGGATCTTGGCGTCTGTGAGGGGCATTTGGGGGCAGCTCCTTTTGCTGAGGGGCGGTTGCCCCGGATCTTGCCCCTACTTTTTTTGCGATGTCAATGGATCTTGCGAGACGCTACGGAACGAACAGACAAGAAAAAACCCGCACTTAGGCGGGTTTCGGGATGTCTTGGAACGGCTTAAGACGGGTATTTGGTGGGCGCAGGTGGGATCGAACCACCGACCCCTGCCGTGTGAAGGCAGTGCTCTCCCGCTGAGCTATGCGCCCTAAACAGACGGAGAATGATAGCGGTATTGGCGGAGCCTGACAAGCCCCGCCGCACTCGTTCAGATCGACCGATCAGCCGACCCAGACGCGGGCATTGCGGAACAGCCGCATCCAGGGACCATCCTGACCCCAGTCGTCCGGATACCAGGAGTTCTGGACGGCCCGGAAGACGCGCTCGGGATGCGGCATCAGGATGGTGACGCGCCCGTCGGTGGTGGTCAGTCCGGCGATGCCGTTGGGCGAGCCGTTGGGGTTGGCCGGATAGCGTTCGGCGATCTGTCCGCCGTTCTCGACATAGCGCGCCACGACCCAGGGTTCGGCCGCCGCCAGATGAGCCGCATCGCGGAACTCCGCCCTCCCTTCGCCATGGGCCACGGCGATCGGCATCCGCGATCCGGCCATGCCCGTCAGCAGCGCCGAGGGAGCCGCTTCGACCTGGAGCATGAGCGTGCGCGCCTCGAACTGCTCGGAGCGGTTGCGCACAAAGTGCGGCCAGTGGTCCGCGCCCGGAATCAGTTCGCGCAGGTTGGAGAGCATCTGGCAGCCGTTGCAGACACCGAGCGCAAAGGTGTCGGCACGCTCGAAGAACGTCTGGAACTGCTCGCGCGCGCGGGCGTTGAACAGGATGGTCTTGGCCCAGCCCTCGCCGGCGCCCAGCACGTCGCCGTAGGAGAAGCCGCCACAGGCTACCAGCCCGCGGAAATCGGCCAGATCCACGCGCCCGGCGATGACATCGGACAGATGCACGTCGACACAGGAGAACCCGGCGGCATGGAAGGCGGCAGCCATCTCGATCTGACCGTTGACACCCTGATCACGCAGGATGGCGATCGGCGGGCGCGCCCCGCGTTCGATGTAGGGCGCGGCGATGTCGTCGTCGGGATCGAAGGTCAGGACCGCGTTCAGACCTGGATCGGGTGCGCCGATCCGCGCGAAGGCTTCCGCCGCGCACTCAGGATCGTCGCGCCGCGCCTGCATCCGGTGGCTGGTCTCGGACCAGAGCCGTTGCAGATCGGCCCGGTCGGCCGTGAACAGGGTGCAGCAGCGATGACAGATACGGATCTGGTCACTGTCGTCGAGCAGACCGATCACCGGGCTGAACTCGGCCAGCCCGTGGTACTCCAGGATCTGGAGCACATCATCCGTGTCGGTATGACGCACCTGGATGACTGCACCCAGTTCCTCATTGAACAAGGCCGCGAGCGCGTCAGAGCCGATGGCGGCCAGATCGATGTCCAGCCCGCAATGTCCGGCAAAGGCCATCTCGCACAGGGTGGCCAGCAATCCGCCGTCCGAGCGGTCGTGATAGGCCAGGAGCAGCCCTTCGGCACGCAGTTCCTGGAGCGCGGCGCAGAAGCGCTTGAGTAATTCAGGGTCGTCGAGATCCGGCGTCTCGGTGCCGATCCGGTTGTAGACCTGCGCCAGCGCCGAGCCGCCGAGCCGGTTGCGTCCACGGCCGAGGTCGATCAGGATCAGGTCGGTATCGCCCTGATCGGTGCGCAGTTGCGGCGTCAGGGTCTCGCGCACGTCCTCGACCGGCGCGAAGGCCGAGACGATCAGCGACAACGGCGCGGTCATCTCGCGCCGCTCGCCTTCGGGCGTGTTCCACACCGTTTTCATGCTCATGGAATCCTTGCCGACCGGGATGGCGATCCCGAGTTCGGCGCAGAGTTCCAGACCGACCGCGCGCACCGTGTCGTAGAGCCGCGCGTCCTCGCCCGGATGCCCGGCCGCCGCCATCCAGTTGGCCGAAAGCTTGATGTCGCCCAGCTGCTCGATGTCGGCGGCGAGGATGTTGGTGATGGCCTCGCCGACCGCCATCCGGCCCGAGGCCGGTGCATTCAACAGCGCCAGCGGGGTGCGCTCGCCGATGGCCATGGCCTCCCCGGTGTAGCCGCTGTAATCGCTCAGGGTCACGGCGCAGTCGGCGACCGGCACCTGCCAGGGGCCGACCATCTGCTCGCGCGCCACCAGTCCGGTGATGCTGCGGTCGCCGATGGTGATGAGGAAGCTCTTGTCGGCGACCGTCGGCAATCGCAGCACACGGGCGATGGCCTCGCTCAGCTCGATGCCGCTGGTGTCGAAGGGCGCGCCGGGCGATGGCAAACGCTCGACCTCGCGGCGCATCCGTGGCGGCTTGCCCAAGAGCAGCGAAAGCGGCATGTCGATCGGACGCTCATCGCGCGCGGCGTCTTCGAGCGCCAGATGCTCGGCCTCGGTTGCCTCGCCGACCACGGCATAGGGACAGCGCTCGCGCTCGCAGATGGCCTTGAACTCGTCCAACTGCTCGGCCGCGACCGCCAGCACATAGCGCTCCTGCGACTCGTTGCACCAGAGCTCCATCGGCGACAGTGACGGATCGTCGCTCGGGATCGCGGCCAGATCGAAGCGTCCGCCGCGTCCGCCGTCATGCACCAGCTCGGGCAGCGCGTTGGAGAGTCCGCCCGCGCCGACATCGTGGATGAACAGGACCGGATTGTCCTCGCCGCGCGCCCAGCAACGGTCGATGACCTCCTGACAGCGCCGCTGCATCTCGGGGTTGGCGCGCTGCACCGAGGCGAAATCCAGATCCTCGGCTGAGGCGCCCGACGCCATGCTGGAGGCCGCGCCGCCGCCGAGACCGATCAGCATGGCCGGCCCGCCAAGCACGACCAGCGGCGTGCCCGCCGGGAAGGGACGCTTCTCGACATGCTCGTCGCGGATGTTGCCCAGGCCGCCTGCAAGCATGATCGGTTTGTGATAGCCGCGCAGTTCGGTGCGGCCGTCCGGGCCGGGGATCGCCTGCTCGTAGGTGCGGAAATAGCCGGTCAGATTGGGCCGTCCGAACTCGTTGTTGAAGGCCGCCGCGCCGATCGGCCCCTCGATCATGATGTCGAGCGCCGAGACGATGCGTCCCGGCTTGCCGTGATCGACCTCCCAGGGCTGCTCGAAGCCGGGGATGCGCAGATTCGACACCGAGAAGCCGCACAGACCGGCCTTGGGCTTGGCGCCCTGCCCGGTCGCGCCCTCGTCGCGGATCTCGCCGCCCGAGCCGGTGGCCGCGCCCGGATCGGGGGCGATGGCGGTCGGGTGGTTGTGGGTCTCGACCTTCATCAACAGATGAATGGGTTCCTCGGACTCGCAGTAGACGCGCGTCTGCGGACAGGGGATGAAACGCCGTCCTTCCCAGCCTTCGAGCACGGCGGCGTTGTCCTTGTAGGCCGAGAGCACACCCTCGGGTGAAGTCTGGGTGGTATGGCGGATCATGGCGAACAGCGAATGGGTCTGCGGCTCGCCGTCGATCACCCAGTCGGCATTGAAGATCTTGTGCCGGCAGTGCTCGGAGTTGGCCTGGGCGAACATCATCAGCTCGACATCGGTCGGATTGCGGCCGAGCGCGCTGAAGTTCTCGGTCAGATAGTCGATCTCGTCGTCGGAGAGTGCCAGCCCCAGTCCGAGGTTGGCCGCTTCCAGCGCCGGACGTCCGCATCCGATGACATCGACCCGCTGCATCGGGCGCGGCTCGGCGGACTCGAAGAGCTGGCCGGCCGAGTCCAGATCGAAGCGGACCACCTGGGTCATGCGGTCGTGCAGCACGGCGGCCGCCGCACCCAGCACATGGCCGTCGATCTCGGCCGATTCGCTGGTCAGGTAATAGGCGATGCCGCGCTCCAGACGACGGATCGCGTGCAAACCGCAGTTGTGCGCGATGTCGGTCGCCTTCGATGACCAGGGCGAGATGGTTCCCGGTCGCGGCACCACCAGCACCAGGCGCCCCTCGGGTTCATGCGCCGGCAGACTCGGCCCATAGCGCAGCAGACGCTCCAGGATGGCGCGCTCCTCGGCGCTGAGTTCAGCCGTCACCTGGGCGAAATGCACATACTCGGCATAGGGCTGGATCGGGAACCCGGTCAGCTCGCACAGCCGGTCGGCCAGTTTCTGGAGACGGAGTTCGGAGAAGGCGGGCGCGCCACGGAGGACAAGCATCGGCGTTGCTCTTTAGGGACTTAGGTGATTGTCGACAGAAAAAGACGGCTAGGCGCGTCGTTGACGCAGGGCCTCGTAGAGACAGACGCCGGCCGCGACCGAGACGTTCAGGCTCTCCACCTGGCCACACATCGGCAGACGCACCAGACGATCGCAGCGCTCACGGGTCAGGCGGCGCAGTCCGCTGCCCTCGGCACCCATCACCAGCCCCAGCGGGCCGGTCAGGTCGGCGGCATAGAGTTCGTCGCTCGCCTCGCCGGCGGCGCCGATCAGCCAGATGCCGCGCTCCTTGAGCGCATCCATGACCCGCGCCAGATTCGTCACCTGCACATAGGGCAGCGTCTCGGCGGCGCCGCTGGCGACCTTGCACACCACAGGCGTCAACCCGACGGCGTTGTCCTTGGGCGCGATGACGGCCTGGACGCCGACGGCCTCGGCGGTGCGCAGACAGGCGCCGAGATTGTGCGGATCCTGGACCTCATCCAAGAGTAGCAGGAATGGCGGCACATCGAGTCGATCGAGCAGCGCCGTCAGGTCGGATTCGGTGCGCGAGGACGGCACCCGGACCCAGGCGAGCGCGCCCTGATGATTGACGCCGGCCGCCGCGCGCTCCAGCTCCGCACGCTCGACCTGACGCAGCCGGATACCGGCCTCGCGCGCCAGATCGGCCAGTTCCTGCAGGCGCCGGTCGCGACGCGCCCGCTCCAGCCAGACTTCGTCCACACCCTCGGCACCGAACTTCAGTGCCGCACGGACGCTGTGGATACCCCCGACGGGCGCGCGCTCAGTCATCGCGCTTCACAGTGTTGGACGAACGCTTGCGCTTGGAGCGCGAACGCGATTTCTTGGGCGCAGGCTTGCCGGCATCGGTCAGGCCGCTTGTGTCGCTCTTGGCGGCGGCTTCCGAAGTCGGACGATCACCCGACGGCCCGCCCTGTCGCTTGCCACGCTTGGGCTTCGCATCAGCCGGCACCGGCTCGCCGCCCGGCTTCGGCCCGCGACGTCCGGTCTTGGCCATCGGTTCGGCGAGCACGAAATCGATCTTGCGGTCATCCAGGTTGACGGAGGCCACCTGCACCCGCAGCCGATCACCGAGACGATAGACCATGCCGGTGCGCTCGCCGTGCAGACGGTGCCCGATGGGGTCGAAGTGATAGAAGTCGTTGTCGAGTGCCGTGATGTGCACCAGACCATCGACATGCACCTCGTCGAGTTCGACGAAGATGCCGAACGAATTGACGCTGGTGATGGTGCCGTCGAACTTCTCGCCCAGCTTGTCCTGCATGAACTCGCACTTGAGCCAGTCCTCGGCGTCGCGCGTGGCCTCATCCGCACGCCGTTCGGTGCCCGAGCACCACTCGGCGGCCTGTTGCAGCTCGGTCTTGGTGTAATCGAGATCCGAGGCCGTACCACCGGCGATCAGATGCTTGATGAGCCGGTGCACGACCAGATCCGGATAGCGCCGGATCGGCGAGGTGAAGTGCGTATAGGCGTCGAAGGCCAGTCCGAAGTGCCCGGCATTGTCGGTGCTGTACATGGCCTGCTGCATCGAGCGCAGCAGCACGGTCTGGATCAGACGCCGGTCGGGACGCTCCTTGATCTGCTCCAGCAACGCGGCATAGTCCGCCGCTGTCGGCTTCTCGCCGCCCGGCAGTTTCAGCGCCAGTTGCGCCAGGAATTCGCGCAGATCGTTGAGCTTTTCCTGACTCGGCAGGTCGTGGATGCGATAGATGCCCGGCAACCGCTTGCGCTGGAACTGGCGTGCCGCCGCGACGTTGGCGGCCAGCATGCACTCCTCGATCAGCTTGTGGGCATCGTTGCGCACCAGCGGCACCACGGATTCGATCCGTCCCTGCTCGTTGAACAGGAACTTGGTCTCCGTGGTGTCGAAGTCGATCGCTCCGCGCTCGGCGCGCGCGGCCTGGAGCGCCTGATAGAGCTGATAGAGTTCGTGCAGATGCGGCAGGATCTCGGCGAAACGTTCGCACAGATCGCCATCGCCATCGACCACCATGGCCGCGACCTGATCATAGGTCAGTCGCGCCTGCGAGCGCATCACCGCCTCGAAGAAGCGGGTGCGTGTCACCTGACCCTCACGATTCACATACAGCTCGGCCGTCATGCACAGCCGGTCGACATGCGGATTGAGCGAACAGAGTCCGTTGGACAGCACCTCGGGCAGCATCGGGACGACGCGATCGGGGAAATAGACCGAGTTGCCGCGTGAAAACGCCTCGCGGTCGAGCGCGGTGCCGGGGCGCACATAGCTGGAGACATCGGCGATACAGACCAGCAGCTTCCAGCCCTTGGGCTTGCGCTCACAGTAGACGGCATCGTCGAAGTCGCGCGCATCGGCCCCGTCGATCGTCACCAGCGGCAACTGACGCAGATCGACACGCCCGGTCTTGGCTGCTTCCGGTACGTCCTCGCTCAAGCCGGCGACCTCGGCCATGACCTCATCCGGCCACTCGACCGGCAGGTTGTGGGCGCGGATGGCGATGTCGGTCTCCATGCCGGGGGCCAGATGATCGCCGAGCACTTCGCGAATCCGTCCGATCGGCTGGGTGCGCTGAGTCGGCTGATCCGTGATGTCGGCCATCACGATCTGCCCCTGCTCCGCACCGGCGAGCCGGTCGCTGGGGATGATGATGTCGTGGGTGAGCCGCTTGTGGTCCGGCACCACAAAGCCGACGCCACTCTCCTTATATAGACGTCCCACCACGCTGTGGGTGTTGCGCTCCAGGATCTCGACGACCGCGCCTTCGAGCCGTCCGCGCCGGTCGCGCCCGGCGACCCGCACCACCACCCGATCACCGTGGAAGAGCGCGCGCATCTCCTTGGGATAGAGATAGAGATCGTCCCCGCCCTCATCGGGTCGCACGAAGCCGAAACCGTCGGGATGCCCGATGACGCGCCCGGCGATCAGGTCGCGACTGTTGACCGGGCAGAAGGCCTGGTTACGATTGCGCACCAGTTGGCCATCGCGGACCATGGCCCCGAGACGGCGTTCGAGCGCGATCAGGTCCTGTTCGTCAGAGAGCGCGAGTGCGGCGGCGATCTCGTCGAACGCGAGCGGCGCGCCATGATTGGCCAGGGTTTCGAGGATGAACTCTCGGCTCGGGATGGGGTTAGCGTACTTCCGCGCCTCGCGTTGGCGATGGGGGTCCGCGCTCTTGGCAGGTGTGGCTGATCGGCGTTTGGTCACTATAGAGGAATCGTTGCGAAGAAAGTTGTTAGTTTACCCTTGACAGGGTCGTCCTGTCTCACTAATATGCGCGTCTCCACTGGGGGCACGGCAAAAAAGCCAACGCAAACAGTGACTGCCGAGGTGGCGGAATTGGTAGACGCGCATGGTTCAGGTCCATGTGGGCGAAAGCTCGTGGAGGTTCGAGTCCTCTCCTCGGCACCAAAAATTCCGCAATCACCCATGAGGGTGATATCGAAAAGGCGCTGCATCTCAGGATGCGGCGCCTTTTTTTATGTGTCCGTTTTCGTTCAAGATCCTCGATTGGAGCCAGCCTATGTCGATGCCGCTTTCCACGCTCACCGCGATCTCACCGGTGGATGGCCGCTACGGAGCCCGCGCCGCAGACCTGCGCGCGATCTTCAGCGAATACGGACTCATCCATCACCGCGTCCAGGTCGAGGTACGCTGGCTCCAGACACTGGCCAATCACCCCGGCATCCAGGAAGTACCGTCCTTCTCCGACTCGGCCAACCAGTTGCTCGACCGGATCGTCGCCGAGTTCAGTCTCGCCGACGCCGAGCGGGTCAAGGAGATCGAGCGTACCACCAATCACGACGTCAAGGCGGTCGAATATTTCCTCAAGGAGCGCATCGCCGAGAATGCCGAACTGACGGCCGTCAGCGAGTTCATCCATTTCGCCTGCACCTCCGAGGACATCAACAACCTCTCGCACGGCCTCATGGTCCAGGCCGGACGCGAGCGGGTGCTGCTGCCGCAGATGGACGCCCTGATCGAGTCGATCCGCGCGCTCGCCCACCAATACGCCGATCAGCCGATGCTCTCGCGCACCCACGGCCAGCCGGCGACCCCGACCACGCTCGGCAAGGAGCTGGCCAACGTGGTGCACCGTCTGCGCGCCCAGCGCGCGCGCGTGGCCGAGGTCGCGTTGCTGGGCAAGATCAATGGCGCGGTCGGCAACTACAACGCGCATCAGGTCGCCTATCCCGAAGTCGACTGGCCGGCCCTGGCCCAAGGTTTCGTCACCTCGCTGGGCTTGACCTGGAACCCCTATACCACCCAGATCGAGCCGCACGATTATCTAGCCGAGCTGTTTGACGCACTCGCCCGCTTCGACACCATCCTGATCGACTTCTGTCGCGATGTCTGGGGCTACATCTCGCTCGGGTACTTCAAGCAGCGCACCATCGCCGGCGAAGTCGGCTCCTCGACCATGCCGCACAAGGTCAACCCGATCGACTTCGAGAACGGCGAAGGCAATCTCGGCATCGCCAATGCCGTCCTGGAACATCTGGCCGGCAAGCTGCCGATCTCGCGCTGGCAGCGCGATCTGACCGACTCGACCGTACTGCGCAACCTGGGCGTGGGTCTGGCGCACCTGAGCATCGCGCTCCAGTCGATCCAGAAAGGTCTGAGCAAACTGGAAGCGGACCCCGCGCGTCTGGCCGCCGATCTCGACGCCAACTGGGAAGTGCTGGCCGAGCCGATCCAGACCGTGATGCGCCGCCACGGCGTCGAGCAGCCCTATGAGAAGCTCAAGGAACTGACGCGCGGACGGCGCATCGGCGCCGAAGCCCTGATCGCTTTCGTCGATACTTTAGAAATCCCGGATTCGGCCAAGGCCGAACTCAAGGCGCTGACGCCCGCACGCTATATCGGTGAGGCCGCCGCGCTGGCGCGCGCCATCTAAGCCCGACATCTCAGCTCGCGCGGACGTCAAGGCTTGGGGCGCCGGCGTCGGGGGGTGTCGACCGCATGGATGCGGTCGTCAAGCCT
>ERZ1673962.1324-NODE-1324-length-12097-cov-5.616592_pt1 | contig 12097 bp, 15 predicted proteins | sample MGYA00580188_ERZ1673962 | MGnify/ENA primary metagenome ERZ1673962 (study PRJEB41334, sample SAMN05608104) | rock metagenome | biome: terrestrial subsurface; feature: shale formation; material: shale | place: USA: Pennsylvania ... | reverse complement strand
AAAAACTCCAACAAATCGCCACCGGTGCCGACCTCGAAGAGCTCACTATGGCCATCACCGCACGCGACACCACGCGTGCGGCGTATTACGCCGGTTATGCGGCGGACGCCAAGCTCAACATGGACGCCGCCGCAGCCAACCTGCGCCAGGTGGTGGACACCCTCTATGGTCGGCTGGTGGAAACTGACCGGCTGTATGAAAACATCAAAGCCATGCTCGACTACTTACAGGCGCAAGGCTATAAGGTCAGCCAGGGCAAACTCTACGGCGATGCCAAGGCCGGTTATTTGCGCCTCGATGCGGATCGCAGCATCTCCAAGCAGGGCTTTGCCGACTGGTGCGCCAACCCGAAAGGCGGGCTGGATATCATCTCTGTGGCCGAGGCTGCCGAAGAAAAAGCCAGTGCCGATCTCAAGCGCCTTGCTCAGCGTGAAAAAGAGCTCGATGTTGCAACCAAAGAGGAAAATCTCAAACAAAAGCAGATGGCCAACCGCAAAGAGGACGCCAAGTGGATCCTCAAGGCGGATGCCTATTTGCAGATGGCCGGTCAGCTTGGGATTTTAAAGGACGCTCTTGACCATCACGTCACCATGGGCGAGAGCAAACTGATCCTCGCCGCCGGCGGCAAGCTGGAAAAAAGCCCGGAGTTTTCCGCCATGCTCAAGGCCGTGCTGACCACGGCGTTTAACGAGATTGCCACCTCTGGCCGGTTAGAGGTGCTGTTTGAATCCATCGATGAGGATGCCGATGACGACCATGCCTGATCAGCCCATGTTTGACGGCGTTGCCGCGCGTAAAATTTCCATCCCTGAGTGGTTGCCTGCCGATGCACGGGCGCGCATCCCTCAAAATGGTGTGGTTGAGGTGGCTATGCCCAGGGCGCTGCGCTCTGTGTTGCACACCAAACACTGGATGATCGGCGGCGCATGGGTAGAAAACTATCGCATGGTCCCAGAGGCCGATGCTTTCCCGGGCAAGTGGCGCTTTGAGCACGCGCCACATACGCGGGAAATTATCGACACTTTTACTTTGCCGACCACCCGCGAAATCTGGATGTGTGGTGTTGAGCAGAGCGGCAAGACCAATACCCTGATCAACTGCATGAGTTGGTGTATCGATATCGACCCGGCCAACTGCTATTACCTGATGCCGACACAGGACGCCTCTGACCGGATCATCAGCAAAAAGATCACCCCGACGCTGCGCGCAACGCCACAACTGCGCCGCTACCTCAGCCGCAAGGAAAACGACACCACCAAGAAGCTGATCAGCCTCAATAACGGCATGAGCATCTTCCCGGCCCATGCCCAGAGCGCCACCAGTCTGGCGACGTTTGCCGCCAAGTACGTGTTTGGTGATGAGGTCGATAAATACGAGCGCATGACCGGCAAAGAGGCCGACCCGATCACCCTGTTGCACAAGCGCCACCGTAACTACAAAAATACCTATAAGGCGGCATTTGCAAGCACGCCGAACCGGGACAGCGGCGGTTACATCTACAAGGGGATGATGTCGTGCCAGCAGGTCAATCGGCAAGAGGTGCGCTGCCCGCATTGCGGCGAGTGGATGTTTATGGATGCCGATCATCTCGACATCCCCGAAGGGTATAGCGCGCAGGAGATCGAAGACAATCCGCACACTATCGGCTATGTCTGCCACCATTGCAGCGTGGTGTGGGATGAGCAAGACCGCGAAGCCGCCATTCGTGCCGCGCGTTGGACGGCCATTAAAGGGGCCGATATTAAAGCCCCGGCCAAGATCGGCTATCACCACAAAGCCTATGAATGCCTCGACGTGCCGCTGGCCGAAATTGCTGCCGCCTACACCCGGCAAAAGAACGGCAGCGAGGCCGATAAAGTCGCCTGGGTGAATGGCTACGAGGCCGAAAACTACACCGAAAAGCATGTTGAACACGATGAAGACGGCATTTTGCTGTTGTGCGACGACCGACCGGCGCTGGTGATGCCGTCGCAACCGGTGGCCGCGCTGCTGCTCACCGTCGACACGCAAAAGGATCACTTCTGGTATGTGCTGCGCGCTCATGGCTACGGCATGGAAAAAGAAAACTGGCTGGTGTCGTGCGGTCAGCTGGAAACCTTTGCCGCCATTGAGCACATGATGCTGGAGCGCGAGTTTTTGGATAAAGAGGGCAACCCGCACCGCGTGGCCGCCGTGATGATCGATACCGGCGGCACCAGCATCGAAGGGCAAGAGCAGACCCGCACCTATCAGGTGTATGACTGGGCGCGTAAGTTCCCCGGCTTTGTCTACGCCATGAAGGGGGCCAAGCGCAACGCCAAGCCGCACCGCTTTGAAAACCTCGACTTTTTCCCCAACGGCAAGGCGATCCCCGGCGGGCTGCGGCTGTGGCACATCAACACGCTCTATTACAAACGCGAGCTCGACCGGCGCTTATCCGGCAATACCGACGGCCTCGGCGCGTTCCATTTGCACAGCGGCTACACTGCCGAGCAGCTGTCCCAGATCGCAAATGGAGAAAAACCGGCCAACATGCTGCGCCAATATGCCAAGCATTTGACCGCAGAATGTCTGGATAAAACCGGCATCTACGTGCCAATCAATAACCGTCGCCACGATTTACGCGACTGCGAATATATGCAGATCGGTCTGGCCGAGGTGCTGCAGGTGGCAACCTGGGCGCGGCCTGATGTGGTGAAGAAAGTTGTAAAACAGCAAGGCCATCAACACCAACAACACACCGCCAGCAATCGACCAAGCTGGTTTAGCCATAGGGGGAGATAATGACGACAGAAGCCGTAGCGCAAAAAAAATACCGCCGTGAAGACCTGCTTTCCGTGATGCAGGCATGCCATGAAATACCGGGTCTCAATGGTGGCCCATGTAGTCGTCAGCATGTGTATGACCTGATCGACCGTGGCGACCTAAAGCCTGCATTTCGTTTTGGGCGCAAGCGCGGGTTGTTTATTCCGCGTGAGGTTGTTGATGCGTATAAGTCAACGTGTCTTTATGACCCGAGCCTTTGAAAAGGTTGTCCACCAACCCAAAAGCCATTAGGCTGATGGGTTGGTGGGTGTGATCAATTAATCGAAGTAGGTATCGATAATGATGATCACGATGAAACGAAGAATGTAGCAAATCGCTTTCATGGTGGTTACCCTCCATTTCCAGCTTGTTATTTCAGGTGGTATCTTTCACTGAATTTTTAAGTGAAAAAAACATTGACACCACTTTTTTAATCATCTACTGTTGTAAGTGTCTAGTTTACAAACGTTTGATGATCTGCTTTAAGTGGCAGAGGCGCTGGTTACGTCACACACTCGTAGCATAATTAGAAATTATAACATTTTTATATTAAATTGTCAAGTCTTTCTGGCGGTATTGCTGGGAAGGCTTTTTTTGTGCCTGAAAAATAAAAAACTTGTCCACCATGTCCATGTTGTCCATGTATCCCGTGTGTCACATGACATTTAACTAGGCCATGCCCCATCATCGGGGCATGGCTATCACTCCACTTTACACACTCGAAGAAATTAACGCGGAAATCACCCAGGCAAAAAAAGACCTGGCGTCCGCGCGGCGCATGCTGTCTTACTCCAAAGACAGTGGCGGCAATCAAACGCGCGTTCAGCGTGAGAATATTTCTGCGCTTGAAAAACACCTGAACTGGCTGCAACAGCAACGTATGCAGCTTGAGGGGGTCACTGGACTGCAAAGTGTTCAGGGGCGGGTGTATCGTGGCTAGTCACTTCGCTCAAATACGTCAGGCAAAACGTGAAGCACGCGCGGCAGAGCGCTCCATGCTGGCCAATGGTATCTTTGGCGGTCGTGCTCCGGCGATTTCCCGCGAGGGTGGCTCCTATGCCGGATCAATGCAAAACTGGTCGCCCCGCAACGTGCGTTACAACGAAGAGGGCCGCCAGCGCGAAGCCATGGCGATTCGCGCCAATGATCTGGTAGCCAACGATCCGCACGCCTGTAGCCTGATTGAATCCATCAACATCAACGCCGTTGGCCCTGGTCTGTGGCCGCAAAGCAAACCGAACGTTAAGCGCCTTGGCATCACAGAAGAGGAAGCCCAGGACGTTGCCGAGCAGGCCGAGTGGGAGTTTGAACTATTTAACCGCGAGGCCGATGCCCGTGGCGTGACTGATTTTTACGGTCGCCAGTTCACCAACCTTTGGTCAACGCTGGTTAATGGCGAGTTTATCAATCTGGCGTTAATGCTTGACGGCCCTGAGCATGAGCATCGTCGTTATCGCCTTGCTTTACAAGATGTCAACCCGCTGCGCCTGCGCACCCCAGCTGATCTTGTTGGGTCAACTGATATTCGTGACGGTATTCGCCTTGGCGCTCTTGGTGAAGCACGTGGCTACTTTCTCGCGAATCCAAAGGATGGTCAGCTGCTGACCAACATGGTGTGTACCGATTTTGACGAGGTGGTGCCTCGTGTCGGACATCGCCATGTGTGCATGCACCGCTTTCATTCAAAATATCCCGAGCAGGTACGCGGTTTTAGTGTGCTTGGTCCGGCCATGTCGTTTTTCCGCAATTTTAAAGACTACCTCGACTATGAGCTGATCGGTGCCATCGTTGCTGCCAGCTTTCCTGTCTTTATCGAAAAAACAAACCCATACGATGCCAATGGATTGCCAGGTGCTCGTCAGCAAAACAACGATGACGGCACAACGACAAACTATAAAGAAATCCCCCCAGGGCAAATGCTCTACGGTAACAGTGGAGAAAAACCCCACATCCTTAAATCAGATCGCCCAGGCAACTCGTTTGAGGTTTTCGTTGAGACAGTGCTACGCGCAGTCGGCGCGTCAACCGGCATGCCTTACGAGATTATTGCAAAAGACTTTTCAAAAACAAACTACTCCAGCGCCCGCGCTGCATTGCAGGAGGCGTGGAGGGTATTTGAGCTGTATCAGGATTGGCTGATCAATGGCTACTGCCAGCAAGTGTGGGAGATGTTTTTTGAAGAGGCGGTGTTGCGTGGTCGCATCGTACTGCCAAAGAAAAAAACATCACCATCCTTCTACGGCAATATCGCCGAATGGTGCTACGCCAGCTGGATAGGACCTGAGCGGACCAACATTGATCCGGTTAAAGAAATGACTGCAGACATTATGGGTCTCAACGCCGGGACAACCACGCTGGCCGATATTTCCGCCAAGCGCAACAAGGATTGGGAGTCTCAGGCGCGGCAACGTGCGCGCGAAAAGAATTTTTTAGCCAGTCAGGAACTCAACCCTGAGCCGCCGACCGTTAAAGAGGCAAAGAGTCTTGCCGAGCTAACCAAAGACGAGGATGAGAAATGAAGTATCTACGCATCGCCGAGTGCCTGTTTAACCGCCCATTGATGATTACCGAAGACAAACTTGGTGTCATCCAGCATGTGTTCTCACGTCAATCCGGTTTTGAGCTACAGGGCGCGATCACCGTGCCGATGGTTGAGGCGCGTGATGTTGATGACGATGAACGGATGTTTGTCGGTGCTGGATACACGGTAAAAGACGGTCTGGCGGTAATCGGCATTTACGGCCCGTTGATGCACCGCCGTTTGGCTGGTGACTTTCCCAGTGGTGGGCCGACGACCTATGGAGAAATTCGCAAGTCATTTGATTTGGCCATGGAAGATGACGCAGTGCATGGCGTTGTGTTCGACATTGACTCCCCAGGTGGTGAGGTGTCCGGCGTGTTTGATTTTGCCGAGCATGTGTATCAGTCACGCAGCAAAAAGCCCATTACAGCGGTTGTTAACGAGTCGGCTTATTCTGCGGCATATCTCATTGCCTGCGCGGCTGGAACAATCATTCTTCCCCGCACTGGTGGTGTTGGATCGGTTGGCGTGATTGCCACCCATGCCGATTTTTCACGGCGTAACGAGCAAAACGGTATCACAGTTACCCATGTTTTTGCCGGTGATCGTAAGGCGGATTATTCACCGCACCATCCATTGAGCGAAGAGGCCATGGTGTTGTTGCAGGGGTCCGTCAATGAAAACTATCAGCTGTTTGTTGAAACCGTCGCCAAGTATCGCGGCATGGACGTGCAAGCGGTGATCAATACCCAGGCGGGAACATTTGAAGGTCAAAAAGCCGTCGCAATCGGTTTCGCGGACAAGGTTTCTGCTGTCGATGCGGCGATCAGTGGCGCGAACAAGAGAGTCGGGTCACGCCTCATCACAGCCACGGCTGAGTCCGGGGCAAATAAAAAGGAGTCAACGGTTATGACACGAGAAGAACTGCAAGAGAAACACCCCGAGCTGGTCGCTCAAATCGAAGCTGACGCGCGTAAAGGAATGGTCAGTCAGGAAGATGCCACCACCGCAACAAGCGAAGCCGTCACCGCAGAGCAGGGGCGCTGCATGGGAATAGCAAAGGCATTGCTCGGTGAAGATGCCGGAACCAAGCTGGCCGCCGTTGTTGAAACGGATTTGACCGTCGAGCAGGTCGGCAAATTGGGCATCACGATTGGTGCCGAGAGCACGGACACCACCCAACAGCAGATGCTTGATGCGATCACGAGTGCTGGTGCCAAAGGTCTTCAACCGGCCAAGGTATCTCAAAGCGAAGATGAAGAGCGTAAGGCTCTGTCTTCGCGCCTTGCCGAGCTTGGCAGTAAAAAGAAATAGCAAAACAACCATAAAGTAACTAACGCATTCACCATATTTGGAGGGCAACACCATGGAAACCTACACACCTGACAACTTGCTGGCCGGGGACTACCCGGTCGTCACCGACTTTCGCACCATCCTCACCGGGCAGGGCACGCTGGCGCGTGGCACTGTGCTGGCAGAAGACAGCGCCAACTCTAACAAGCTGGTTGTTGTCGACTCTGCCAGCGGTACCGCATCGATTCAGGCCCCGCTGGTTGTTTTGGCCGAAGAGGGTGACACCGCTGATAGCGACGTTGTTGGCGAGGTCTATCTGTCTGGCGCGTTCAATGAAAACGTCATGACTTTTGGTGGCACTGATACCGCAGACAATCACCGCGCTGCGCTGCGTGACCTGAGTATTTTCCTTAAAAAAGCTGTGCCGGCTTAATCGCCCAACCGTCGTTAACCTAACTATTTAAGAGGAGTTTGATCATGAAGATGACGTTTAAAACTGGATTCACCTGGGCGGTGCTGCTGATCTGTGCGTTCTGCCTGTTCCCTGCCGGTGCTGTATTTGCCGGTCAATCTGATGGCGGAGAGACGCTGAAACTGTTGCCGCTTCTCGGATTTGGCGGCCTGATCGATATGTTTGAAACCCGCTCAATGCTTGATGCCGTCGACCAGATGAAGCGCCCTGGCACGTTTTTGCGCGACCTGTTCTTCCCTGAATTCAAGCAGTTTGAAACCAAGACTGTTGACGTCGATATCATTAAAGGTAAGCGGCGCATGGCTCCATTTGTTAGCCCGCAGGCGCCGGGCCGGGCCGTTGAGAATCGTGGTTCCACGACCGACACGCTGGCCCCTGGTTATCTCAAACCGAAATTTGAGACTACTTCTGAGATGTTGTTGAATCGCCGACCTGGTGAAGTGCTTTATGCCGGTCAGCAAACGCCTCAGAGTCGTGCTGAAGAAAAGCTGGCCTCTGACCTTGCCGAGTTGATGGATATGTGTTCGCGGCGTGAGGAGTGGCAAGCCGCTCAAGCACTCAATGGTGGCGTTGTCACTATGACGCTCAAGGGAGAAACAGAAGATAAGATTGTCACGGTTGATTTTAATATGGACGCCAGCCACAAGGTCACTCTGACCGGCACCGACCTGTGGTCGGATCAGGATAACAGTGACCCGCTGTCTGACCTTGCTGATTTTTCCGTAATTGGCCTGAAAGACAGTGGTCTGTTACCGACAGACGTAGCTATGGCTGGCGATGTAGCCAACGCCTTTATCACTCATCCGAAAGTTAAGGATGAGCTCAATGTGCGCAAAATGGAAACAGGCATCATCAAGCCGGAAACCTTCCCCAATGGTGTCACCTATATCGGCACCATTAGTCGCCCTGGTTTGAATGTCGACGTGTGGAGCTACCATGAATGGTTTGTCGACGAAGATACCGACACCGAAGGTGCGGCAATTCCTGACGGAAAATTGTTTATGGGTAGCCGTCATGCAAAAAATACCAAGCTTTATGCTGCCATTCAAGATGTTGAAGCCATCGAGTCCGGCATGGTTGCCACCGACCGTTTCCCGAAAAGCTGGGTCACAAAAGATCCGTCTGTGCGTTGGCTGATGATGCAGTCGGCACCGCTGATGGCACTCAATCAGCCTGATGCGTTCGTGGTGGCAACGGTTCTCGGTTCTTAACATTGATCACTCTGGCTGCTTAACAGCGGCCAGGGTTTAGTGAGGTGCATTATGGCAAAAGCAAAAACGACAATCGTGACCATCACGGCGGTTAAGCACGAAGGAAAGCTCCACGCTCCCGGTACACAACTGTCCATGGAAAAAGACGAGGCTCAGCGAATTATCAAGCTTGGCGCTGCGCGCGTTCAGTATCCGGCAGAAGAGGTTGAAAACAAAAAAGCGGCCAAGGCAGCAGCTGACGCACAAAAAGAAGTCAATGCGCTGATCGCAAAAATCAACGAGGCAAAGACCACTGAGGCTCTTGCCGAGTTGTGTCCTGAACAGCCTGAGAACGACGATGTTGCTGCCGCGTTTGCAGCCAAGTGGGATGAACTTGATCCCACCGATGAAGGCACCGACGCAGGGAATTAACGTAAATCTCCACACTGTAACGGCAGTGTTACCAATGGGGCAGGCGGATTCCTCCTCCTTTCTTGCCGCCTGCCCATTTTTTTAACGATCAGGAGAGCACCATGCCTGGAGACAGCGGACAACATGAAATGATCCACCAGATTGCCCGTCAACAGGAAGGCATGGCGCTTGAGCTCAAGTCGATCAGCAAAGCGCTGACCGAGTTGGCTGAGCAAAAAAAAGATATCGAGCATCTACTTGAGCACCAGCGTGATCAACGCAGTTGGTTGAAAAACCATGAGGAACGCATCCAGGAGATTGAAAAAATCCAGGCGGCTTGTGGTGTGACGCAACTCAAGGACGATGTCAAAAAAGTGAAAAGCAAACCCGGTGAGGTTGCTCTGACATTGATTTATACGGTCGTTGTTGTTGTGGTGACCACGGCAATCACGCTGCAAATGAAGGGACCTGTTGGACCATGAAAATTGTCGAACTGATCCGCCTCGAAGAAACCGACCAGGGCACTATGGGCGTGCTGCGCATCGACAAAGAAGTCTTTTGCTGCACGTTGGAGCCGCCGGACCGTGAAAACGAGGTCAGCCGCTCCAGTATTCCGGCTCAGCAGTATCTGTGCAAGCCGGTCGAATCGCCGACACACGGCGGCACTTTCGAGGTCACAAACGTGCCTGGACGCACACACATCCTGTTTCATGCCGGAAACGTCGTGAACCACACCGAGGGCTGCATCTTGCTGGGCCAGTATTTCGGCAAGCTCAAAGGCGACCGCCGCGCCGTGCTTAACAGCGGCAACACGTTTAAACAGTTTCTCAATGACGTTGGCCGTCAGCCATTCAAGCTGACGGTGTATGAGGTGTACTGATGTCAGGCGGATACTGCCGATACAGCGGCGCACACGACAAATTGTGTCCTGCAGCAGCCGATGCAAGGCTGTGTTGCGCAACCGATTGTAAGACCGGTCAGCAGCGGACAAAGAGAAAAACAACCACGGAGAAAAAATCATGAAAACACCCCGAATCATCGAACTGCTCACCCTGCTATTTTGCGTCTCCATCATGGCGTGCATGGTCACCGGCTGCAAAGTCGGCAACGGCAAAGTCGACCCCATCGAGGGCGCGGTGTTCAGCCTCGCTGTCGGTGCTGCACTTGACGCACGGCCTGAGCTGGCCACCCCGGCTGCCGCCGTCAGCGGTGCGCTGCTCGATGTGATGAGTGACGAAACCACCGTCGATCTGGATAACGTCGATGCCGTGATCGGCACTGAGCTGTCCCGGCTCAACCTCACACCAACGGTCGAGGCATCCTTTGCCGATCTAGTCAGCGATATCCGCGACCGCATTGTCGAGCACGTGCGCGGATCGGATGGCAACGCCGCCCGGGCCGTGGTCGTCGTGCGCGACCTGGTGCAAATCGTTAACGATGTTTCCACTGCGCGCCTTACTGGTTAGCGCACTGTTGTCGGTGATTCTTAGTGGCTGGGCCATCGAGCGGATCACCATGGCTGACGTGATCGAGCAGCGCAACATTGCTGCCGATCGGTTGGATAACGACCGAGAATTTGCAACGTATCTGATGAGGTTTGGTTATGGCTGTTGAGATTAAACCACGCATCCGCTACATCGGCGGCTATCGCTACCAGATTGTGGAAGACCATAGCGTCCAGACCACGGTCACCGGCCACGACGTCGACCACGAGTTTATCCACCTGACTGCCGACGGCAAGATCACCATCAAACGGTTTTACTGCTGGGATGGTGCCAGCGGCCCGGCCATCGACACCAAAAACTTTATGCGTGGCTCTCTGGTTCACGATGCGCTCTACCAACTGCTGCGCCTCGATCTGTTGCCGCAAAACCTGCGCGCCTCTGCTGACCAGACCCTGTATGAGATCTGCCGAGCAGATGGCATGGGATGGTTCCGCGCCAACTATGTGCGGCGCATATTGCTGCGCTTCGGCGGACCGGCAGCTAGTCCGAAAAACAAACGCATTATCCAGGTGGCACCATGAGCTTCCAAGACATTATCCGCGACGACCTTGATACCATCTACACCGCCGGCGAGTTTGCCGAGGAAATTACCGTCAACGGTGCCACGGTGTTGGCCATGGTGGGTAGCCCGTCGTCAACCGAGGAGCAATCACCTGCTGTGCTGGGCGTTGCGCTGTCGGTGACGGTACGTGTCAACGAGTTGGAATGCGTCAGCCATGGCGACGCGGTTGTGGTTAACGGCGTCAATTATGTTGTCACTGGCGATCCGCTGTCTGACGGCCTGGAGTGGTCGATTGATCTGGCGCGAAATATGGTGTCGCTGTGAGTACGCCGTCGGTCAGTATCACTATTGATAAAAACGATATTGCCAGGATCAAGAGCGATTTTTTGCTGATGGAAGGTGAAGTGCCGGTGGCGCTGTCGCGGGCCATCAATCGCACGCTGACCGCCGTCAACACAGCAGGCAGCGTGCAGGTGCGCAAGCATTACAACCTCAAAGCGTCGCGAGTTAAGAAGAATTTTAGCGTTAAAAAAGCGACAAAAAGTTATCTCAATGCGTCGTGGAAATCGCAGGGTGAACCGATTGGCTTGATCAATTTTGGCGCAAGGCAGAATAAGAAGGGTGTCAGCGTCAAGGTTACCGCGTCCGGATCCCGCGAAACAGTGAACACCGCATTTATCCAGGTGGGTAAAAACAAGGTGCAGCACGTGTTCTGGCGGGAAAAAGTCGGCGGTGTTCGCGTTGGTCGCTATGACATTGAACGGTTGACCGGCCCGCGCATTGAGGACGCTCTGGCAAAGGATAGCGTGCAAAAGGCGTTGCAACAGACTGCTGATGAAACACTCAAAAAGCGCCTCGACGCTGAGGCCAATTACATCCTCAGCAAGGCGAAGGGATAGGCCATGCAAGATCTCGACACACAAAGCATTCGCGCTCAGATCATTCAGGCGATTGCCGAGCGGGCGCAAAACATTCTAGTGATGCTACCCGGTGGCCGTGAGGCGGACCCCGATGTGTTATGGGCGCGGTCACGCCTCAAGCCGGAAGAACTCCCGGCGATTGTCGTCACCCCGGAACCTGACACTCCCGGTGATGAAGCGTATGGCGCTGATCTGCTAACCATTCCCATTACCATCAGTGCGGCCTGCCTGCTCGGCAAAAATCACCCGGTTGATCTTGGCGAATTTATCCTCGCCCAGATGCGAAAAGCCATCCCCGGCAATGACACGACCATTGGCGGGCTGGCTGAAACCATCCGTTACGCCGGTGGTGGCGTTGAAGAGTACCCAGACCGTAACGATCAGGCCATGGTCGTGGTCGTTACATTTGAAATCGATTACGAAACAGCAACCAACAACCCCGATGAAGGAGTTTAGACATGGAACGTAAACTGGAAATTGAGGTCGGTCAGGGCCGCAC
>ERZ1673962.1322-NODE-1322-length-12136-cov-3.865077_pt1 | contig 12136 bp, 18 predicted proteins | sample MGYA00580188_ERZ1673962 | MGnify/ENA primary metagenome ERZ1673962 (study PRJEB41334, sample SAMN05608104) | rock metagenome | biome: terrestrial subsurface; feature: shale formation; material: shale | place: USA: Pennsylvania ... | reverse complement strand
CGGATCTGTTCCAACTTACGGTTGGCGGCTTTGATGTTGTTGGGGGTGGGTGGGACGTTCAACGAATGGCGGTAACGCTTACCCTTGAAGGTGAAACCAATCTGGATCAGCTGGGTACCGGCACCGGTTGTACGGATGGTTACGCCACGGATTGGCGCTTCTGTTTTACTGGTTTGCCTTCTACCCATGATGCCATAGCCTCCAAATTCACCCACACACGTTGGCGGGGATCATACTGGTAATGAATGGTTTCAAGAAGCTCCCCTTCATCTCGGAGTCGATAGAAGGTAGCACGGGACTCACCAGAGTCCTGTAGGTACTTGGACAGTCGGATCCATTTCATGTTGTGGCCTACATAAAAAAGCCCCTCCGAAGAGGGGCAACTAGGACGTTAAATGCAAGAGTTGATGGGCCTGTAGGAACCCATCAGAAAGCACCCTGGAGCGGGATTTACGAATCCGGTACGAAGGGTTAAGTAAATAACCAGGATGCTTGCTGATAGGTTTAAGGGCGTAAGTAGTAAGCAAAACGGCCGTTAATCAGGTGCCGTTTATGGCACCGAGGGTTGGCTAAGCCACCCAATGTACAGAAGTATAGATAGGTGATTTCCATGGTTTATCCTCATAAATGAGGCACAGCGGTGGGAATCGAACCCACGGTTTTAAGCCTTAATCCTCACCAGAAGACACAACACAATGATCCACGCAGAGAGCGCCAATACGGGCCAATACTATTGTCATGTCGGGAATCGAACCCGATACACTCACCAGAGACTGTGCATAGTAGGGTGCCACAGATATACCGCTGTGGCCCGGTCCCAGGTACAGGAGAAGCGAGAGGACAGCTTCTATCAGCTGGCTTCATCTTTCGTTCGCCGGGGGGAAGTACTCTCGCCGGTCTGGCTTAAAAACCTATCGAGAGCAAGAATTAGATGCCGGTTACGTCGTCCGGCGCTGACACTGGTCGCAGGAAGCTGCGCTCACCAATCAGCCGATTGTGTTGTGGTGGCCGGTGCTGATCTCCGGCTTGCTACCAACTATGGTTAGGCCCACCTCATGGCCGATCCCAGCACCCTATAAGTCGTCACCTACTCGTCTGCATAAGGGTTACGCATCAGCCTACGTAATCACCACAACTGGAAGCAACCTGTCGTTTCTAACGCACCAGAGGATTTGGTTTGTTCAGGTTGCTTTCAGTTGTGCAGGTAAGGGAAGAGACCCGTACTTCACAGTAGGGGCCTCAGTGCTACGTCACGCTGTAGCGGCGAGATAGGATCACCTCCTTGCCAGGTTATTCTGGTATCTGAAGCCAATCTAACCCAGCTCACAGAGGTAATCCTGATTAATCACAAAGGTATGAGGCCCCGACCATCAGAGCTTGCCCGGGTACCAATCGTTTAAGTAGTTGGTTAGGGCCCCATACCTTTGCAGCGTCAATGGACGCCGCAGGGGATCTCAGGTTCACAGAAATCCCGGAGGGATTCTTCATGACTGAGTTTATTGAGTTCTTCTGCCCATAACCGGTGAGGCTCTGTCCCCGGTGTGAAGGGGTTATCTGACAGCGTACAGCCGTCTTTGAAGTCCCATTGGGCTTTGGCAATGACAGTGGTTTGGTAAGTATTCATGGTATGTCTCCGAAAATAAAAACCCCGCTTGAATCAGAGGCGGGGTCAGGTTGCAGACATCGAGTAGGGCTTAGGTGTCGTTCTGATTTTTCATCAGTTCGGCATACTTGCGCAGGATTGTGGCTTCCAGTTCTTGGAAGACACGACCCCCCACATGGGCCGCTACAGCAATGGCTACGGGGAGCGTCACCCATTCCGGCAGGTTTTCCTGCAGAGTGGGGTACGCGTGGTACATCAGGTAACCGCACAAGATAGCCGTCAGAAATTCACTGATAATCCAGAGGAGGTTAGCCGGGTGGCCAGAGAGGATTCTTCGAGCAATCGAGATGAAGCCACTGATGGTACTGATAATGAGCGCACTGAGTACGCCCCAAATATCGGGTTGGTTATACCAGGACATAGGCTTTCCTAATCTGTGAAACAAATTAGGGGCCATTTTATGAATGGAAGCCAAGTCTTTCTGGTTTAAATCAGAGTACGGCCTGTACGCTGTACATTTACTTGGATCATTCGATCCAGTTTGGCAGCATATTTCTTGGCCTCTTTAGGGCAACAGATCAAACCAGCGCCAGGAAGCGCCCAGCAGGTGCCTTTATCTGTTTTCACAGCAGGCATTTCGCCATAACCAGACACGATACTTTCGGATTTACGGATTTCGCTTTTCGGAACGATAGGTGCAGCCATGATTACCTCACTGAAATGAACGAAAGGTATATAGTGAAAGGTCACCAGAGATTTTCTGGTTTATTTCATACCCAACATTTATTCAGTGTGGGAAACAACATTAAGCCGCACTTCAATACGACTATCCGGAGCGCAGATATAGGCATCCAGAAGGTCTTTACGTAGACGTTCAGAGATGTCTTCAACACGTTGGTCGATAACCTTTTCAAGAGCTTTACGCTTGGTAGCCTCCGCTTCATGGAGGTTTTTCAAACGCCGCTTGGCATCTTCAATGACGTCACCACAGCTTTTGATGAGATGACTGATCAGTAACCGGTTGGTGCGGACCTCAGTCATATCAAGGTTCAGTTCTTCCATCAAATGCGTTTCTTCACTCATGGCTTCAAGAGCATCAATGGATTCCTCTGCATTACTGATTACAGTCTGCAGGTTTTCAATGGTGTACCCGTATTCAGATTGCATTACTACTGGTTTCCTTAAACAGAGTTTTAGGGGCAGTAACCTGCCCCTTTATAGTCAGGCCATCCGGCCATTCCACCTGTAACCCGGTGGAGTTCGATCATCTCACAGTACTCAGTTTTTGATTGATCGAAGGTATCATCTGAAAAGGACAGGTATGAGAGGAGGGTTATTAAGAGGATGAAACCAGTAAGGTTTACAGTGAAGCGAATGGCTAAACGCTTTTGTCTTACTGACATCTCATGCCACTTCATAATCCTCATACTCAAGTCCTTTACAGATAATCTTGTACTCCTCCAATAAGCGACTTTCGTCATCGAAGGATAATTTTCTTTCCAACCAGGTAGCGGGATAACCGGAACGGTCAAGTAGTTGATACTCAAACTCCTCTTCTTGAGGTGGATCAGCATCACCATAACCTGAGCCGGTAATACGCATGGGTTGGTAGGGGACGTAGTTCGTCACCCTACACTGGCAGGGAATACCTGCCACAGTAGTTTGGAATATCATGGGATCATTCCTCGACTTCCTAGAGATCATAAGAACGCACGGAGGGCGTCTGTCAGACTGATTCACTGAAGAAGATGTGCGTTGCCTGGTTTCGCCCATGCAGCTCTACACCGGCATTCTGGAGCAGCTGAAAGCCTTGTGTGCAGTCATGGAGTTCATCGTAGTAAATAGCTTTGAGGCCTAAACCATGAAGGGCTTTGGCACACTCAAAGCAAGGTGAACGAGTGACAAACAAGACGCTGCCAGCGGTAGGGACACCTTGCCGGGTCATCTTGTCGATGGCGTTACGTTCGGCATGAATAGTAGTAGGTAGTGTCTTCCCTGTAATATCTTCACACACATTCGGTAGACCGGAAGGGGCACCGTTCCAACCCACTGAGATCATGCCGGTAGGGGTAACAACAACGGCACCTACTTTGTGTCTGTTGCAATACGATTGGGAAGCAGCAGCATGTGCCATTTCCCAGTAGAGCGAGTGGAACTTGGATTTGAAAGGATCGATCATAAGCCTCCTATGAAAAGAGGCCTATGCGGCCTCCTTTAAGTTTGATGCGTGTTCCCGGCAGATCTCTACGATCTGTTGGTCACTGGCTTCATTGGGGAGAGTCACGTCATCAGCCCAGCTCGGATAGAAGATATCCAAGGCAGCACCGATTTTGACGGTATCGTGTTGGATCTCAGGGAGTTCCTGCCACTGCATCGATTTGATGAGTTCTCGGTTCACCCACTCGACCACACGGATGTCGTCACGGAACATCAGGTAGATGGCGTCATGGATCATGGCCACTGGCTTGATGTCATTGGCGTAGGGACTGTTCCAGACTTTTTGCATGAACTCGTTGCAGGCACGGTTATTGAGCAGGCCGTAGGACTGTGAGAGTGCATTACCCACTGTCCTTGCTTCAGCTTCAGCTTCCCGGGGAGTAGATGATTTACCTAGCAAGACTTTACTAAGTAAAGGGGTACGCACACGCAATCCAAAAGCAACATCTACAAAACCATCTAAACACGCTTGTTGTTTTTTACCATCAGCATACGCTTTAGATACGACATAAGCCTTATGATAGTTTTCATAGATCTGATTGGCTTCTTCTGTAGAAAACCCGCCATTCCTTGAAAGAGTTAATGGTGTTCCTGCATATTGAAGGGCAAAAGTGTTTGATTTGGATGCTTGCCTTAAATCGGGGTAGGCTTTTACTATTCGGTTGATGTGATACGCCCGGTACTCTGAGGGAGTTATAGGTGTCTTACTTACCATGGTTTTCATGAAAACCTAACTCCTTTTCCATAAGGTTTCTGGCTGCAACAGCATCATCATAGGAATCATAATGCCCTATGTTTATGTGTTTACCCTTGTGATGTATTCGTGCCCGCCACTTACCACTTGGGCGTTGCGAAATTCCCGTAGAACCTGAGGAGTTGTTTACGTATCTTTTAAGGTTTTTACAGTTTTCTTGTCGTGTACAATCTCTCAAATTAACCCAACGGTTATCTAAAGAGTCCTGGTTTATATGGTCAATTTCACCTGATGGAAATTGCCCTGTCATGTAAAACCAAGCGAGGCGGTGAGCTTTGTAGTACTTCCCAAGTACGCTCAACTTTATATACTTTTTAGAATGATTGCTCAATGTACAGACAGTCCCTGCAATATCTCCCTTTTTTACACTTCGATGAGTCTTTAAGCGTTTAAATAGCCCCGTGATGGGGTCGTAACTCACTTCTTTCTTTAAGGCATCAAGTGTAATCATTTAGTTTACTCTCCGGTAGGTACTCAACCGAACCATCAGAAAATTCAACACGGTAGTGTTGTTCTTCAAGTAGATCTTCCGTTAAGTACTCATTCACATCTGGCATTTTTTCCGGCCAATAAGTGAATGCGTTAAACGAATGTGAATCTATACCATCCAGGTATACAGCCAATTTATTTGGGTCTTTGGATGTTAGAGCATCAATACGTGCTTCGAGTGCGTTGAAGTCAGCTCCACCAAACAACCAGCCTTTGGGTGCCCCGAAGCACTTCTTGATCAGCTTACTGTGCTCCGAACCGCTTGGTATGTTCTGCATGTTGGGGTTGCTGCTGCTCAGACGCCCTGAGACAGTGCCTCCCAGGTTGAATGAACCATGCAGGTAGGTATGGCCATCTTCTTTGACCGGAGCCTTCTCAAAGGCGGGTATGAAGGAGGAGAGCACTTTGACGGCTTTACCGTAGCCCACCAGTGAATCCAGAATATCCTGGTAATCTTGGTTGTCCGTATGGTGGATCAGTTTCTCCAGAGTGTCGGCACCGGTAGCCGGTTGCTTACTGTCGGTCAGATCCAGTACCGGTAACTCCATCAGCTCATACAGGAGTACCTGCAGCTGATTATTGGAGTTGGGATTGAATGGTACCAGCGGAAAGTGGTCCCGATCTTTTGGTAGGATCTTGTCAGGGTTCTTGGCTTTGGCTTTACGATCTTCAAAGTCTTTTTCCCATGCTCGGTCAGTCAGTACCTTTTCCAACTCTTTGATAATGGATTTACCTTGGAACACGGACAGATGTTGATTGAGGATTCCCTCTAATTCCTGACGGGCCAGAGCCACCTTGTCCCGGTACATAGGCATACCGGTCAACTCGATCTGAGTAATGACCTTCTGGCTTGGCATCATCAGTGTGTGATACAGCAGTTCCTGGTTGTCAGCTTGCATCAGCGGGTAGAACTTCTTGAACACGTAGAACGTACTCAAACCATCCACCAGGTTGTACTGGAGCAGTTGGGGCAAGGGAATCCTCAAGATATTCTTGATGTCTTCCTGTGCCCAGTTACCGGCAAACTCATGGGCTAGGTCTTTCAGCGAGAGCTTGTTGCCTGCAGTGGAGTTGGTGGCTAGGTAGGCAATGATCTTGGTGTCATGGGTTCGTTTGTAAAGCGTGTGCAACCCTTTGAGCAAACCAGAATTGTCCAGTGTGTTCTTCATCCAGAGGTTGAAGATCAGTACCTTGGTGTCATAAGGGCTGTTGTGCCAAATCATCTCGCCCTGATAGGACTCGAAGAACTCACGCAGCATCTTGCGTACAGGGGAATTGGGCACCATGACACCGTGGTTACCTTGTTCGTCAGGCACTTCCAGCGCCACGTAGTCCACCGGAAAGGCGATACCGTTGTGCTCATCCCAACAGAAGGTGATGGTCGCTACACCGGCTTCAATGAAGTTTAGAGAGGCAGCCTCAATATCCATAGTCAGCTTGGGTTCGCTTTGTAACCGGTCAAGCCAGTGCTTGATTTGCTCACTGGTTTTGGGGTAATCCGCAAAGTGGATAATGTCTTCACCCAACGGGACGTAAGTACCGCTGGCATGATCCAGTAGCGTCTGCACACTCATTTCCAGTTTGGCTTCATTGGCTGGGTTGTAGATCAACGACTTGTGGTTGACACCCAAAATCACCTGCATCTCTTCAAAGCCTTCGAGGGCACAAGGAAGTACATACCCCAGATGGGGTTCGGCCTTGTTCACTTTGGTTAAGACTTTGAAGTAGGCAGCATCGGCGCAATAGAGTGTTGTGCAGCCCAGTGATTTCAGGGCTGGCAACAAGTTGGCCAGGTAATCCTTCATGTAGCTGACAGAGGCTTTACCTTTGTGGTCGTACTCAAGGGTGAACCCTATGACATCCGCTTTACTGACACCGGCTGCTTCCAACCGTGACAGGTACACACGGCGAATTTCGTCACCATTGAAGGCTGAGTTTTTAATAAGCAAAGCAACAGGGAATGACCGGGACTGGTCATCAAAGACAATGTGACGCATAGGGATCTCCTTGGATTGAGCGCGTTACACAAGTAGTAGGTTCATCACCATTCGGGACTTCATGAAACCAATACCCTTCTGGTTTTTCAGGCGAAGATCATCCAGTTGTTGGTCAGTGAGTTGTGGTCCTAAGGGCGGGGCAATAGGACGGAAGTCGTTCAGGATGGGATGTAGGGCATCCGGTAACAGTAGGTAGTAGTCTTCGATACTTTCAGAGCTGTTCAGCACCTGAGTCAGTGCATTTTCAACGTAAGGTCTTTCTTCGTTTTTCACCTGAGCCTGTAAAGCCATCCACTCTTTCATACGTGGTTGTAAAGACTCGTGCAGTGAATTGAGGCGTCTTACGTCCCGTTGATGCTCAATACGGAACTCTTCGCCTTTGAATCGAAAGCACAGTTGGTTGTTTTTATGCAGCAAGGAGTTTTGAACAGTGATCTCTTTCAACTCTCGCCGCTGCATATCCATGAAAGGCTGATACAGTTGATGAAGCATCCCCTGCATCAGATCCCATTTGAATTTCGGGTCATCGTTCATATCAGGTCACCTGTGAGTACAACACGGTTACGAGCACGACTGACGCCCACATACAACATACGGGCCAACTGGTTGGCATTGTTACAACGCTTCACATCATCCAGATCGATGAACACCGTATCGTAGGTTGAGCCTTGAGATTTGTTGATGGTGCAACTGTAGGCCGCACGTAGATCAATCCAGTGATTGGTCATGACTTCAACATCAACATACCGTTTTTCGGTCTGGGCCTGCTTAATGGCATTACGCCATTCGGTGCGGTCATCTGGCATGAAGGCCGAACAGGTATGGTTGAGTTGGTACCAGTTACCCAGCAAACCAAAATGACTCCCTGGCTCGATACCAGTGATATGTACCAGCTGGTCAGTCTTGATGTTGCAGTTACGGTTGTTGATGTACTTGTTGCACACGGCGTAATCACCAACCGCAAACTGAGGGTCGCCTTTGACCAGGTTACGGATACCATGGTTGTAAGCGATAACCCGTTTGTTGGTCCAAGCCAGTACCTTGGAATCCGAGTGTCTCCAGTCCATACGGGTAAACTCGGTAAGGATCTCCTGATCAAATTCCTCTCTTGGTTTGTACTGGATATGAGTACCGTCAGGCACGAACGAGAAGAACTCACCGGTGTTGACGGTTTCACGGAACTTGGCAGACAAGTCCATGATCGGGTTGCCTTCTGCCTGACGGACCACCTGGGTCAACTTGGCTGTTTCAAAGCCAGCATCAAATACCGGGGAACGGTAGCAGCGGACATTCAACAACTGGGCCGGGTCACCAATGAACACCAGCTTACAGCGTTCAGTACGCTGGAAGATGCGCTGTAGCAACGGCTGATCAATGTAGCTGGCTTCATCGATCATCAGCAGACAGTCAGTGACAATATCTGCACCTTGACGGGTGACCAGTTTGGTAATACCGGTGGAGTAGTCCGTATGGACACGTAGGCCCAGCTTGGAGTGAATGGTAGTGACTTCCTCTCCAGTGATCTGGGCCAAGTTCTCTGCCGCCTTGTTGGTGGTAGCCGTCAAAGCCACGTCCAGTTTCATGGGATCATCTGGGTTGATGAGCCGCAATGTCTTCAGCAACTTGGGCAGGTCATCCAGTAGCTTGGTAACCAGGGTGGATTTACCGGTGCCGGAGAAACCTTCCAGCACAAACACGGTTTTCATGGGATCAACAACAAAACGCACGAACGCCTCATAAGCGTTCTGTTGATCTTGGGTCAGAGTCAGTACGCTCATGGGGCAATTCCTTATAGCGATGTGTTATTCGGAAGCAGCGGCCTGCTTCATTTCAGTGTATTTGGTGCCTGAAACCAGGCTTACGGCGACAGCATTGGGGCGCAGAGGTACCAGCTTGGGTGTGACGTACTGATCGGTCAGTGACTCACCGTACTGGAGACAGTCCAGTACCTGCATGGCGACTTCATGGGGCAGCACAATGGCCTCTCCCAAGGGGAAATGCAGAGCCATGTGATGATTCAAGGTCCTGGTTTCAACGCTCTCAGGGACAATTTCAGGGGTTGCAAGGGTGTTCATGCAGCACGCTCCAAGGGATAGGTAATGACCTTCCCGTAATCGGTTGAATAATTGGGATTGGAATGGATCATCCACACCAGCGGTACTTTCGGATCGGGGTTATGATTTGAGAAATACCCGTCTGTGAATACGATCATGGCAACGGGTTTGTGTTCTCTGGCCCACTCAATGACCGGCTCAATGCGGGTACCACCTCGGCCTGTGAATTCGACAGACGCGAGATCCTGCGTGGAACGCAGCTCATCGACTGACCGTATCCGGGTATCGAACTGAATCAGAGTCAGCTTCTTGGGTTTCTGTTTGAGTAGGATGGCATGGACTTCACTCAGGAACTGAGTGAACTGCTGTTCAGTGACAGAGCCTGAGGTGTCTACGGCCACCGCAATATCATCCAGACTCTGCCCATGTTGAGTTGGCAGAATGTGATCCGGGAAGAATCGCCGGTTGGGTTTACGGAACGAGTAATCTGTCTTGGCCAGCTTGTTCATGAACCGGGACAGGATACGGTCCCAAGGTAGAACAGGATTGGTGAGCTTATTCAGGTGTACCTGAATCTCACCGGGGATGAAACCAGGTTTCTCTGACATCTGGGCCTGTATAGAGGCGCGTACCAGAATGTCATTTATCTCCTGCTCAATACCTTCACCGGCTTCACCAGAAGAAGGTTCTATGTCGCTGTCCATCTCAGGCAAACCATCCGGCAAGAGTTTGTAGACCTCAGCCGTAGACATGCCTTTACACTGGGCATCGAACAGGCCACCAGCAGGCATGGTGAAGCCTTGATCCACCAACATGTAGTTGATGACATAATCAGCGGCATAGTTCCATTTGTTGGGGTCACGGTTACCCAGACGCACCACATGCTGCAGGGCTACGTGCATGGTTTCATGCAGTAACAGGAACACCTGTTCGGCATGGGTTAAGGACATAAAAAAATCCGGGTTGTACCGGATTTCTTTACCATTGGTGCAAGCCGTGGGAATCGTGTCATCCCATCGGTGCCTGAGTGAGAGGCAAACCGTGGTCAGGAAGACTGAATTCTTGTCGGCCATGAGGGCTATCTTGGCTTTCTGCAGGGCTTTATCAGCCTTCTCCATATCCATGGTTTTCTCCTTAATTCAAGGCAAGGTCTTTCAAGTTAATTCGACTGGTAAGCCACTCTTTACCGGTTTCATCGTGTTTCTCATTACCGGAAAAACGTATGTGATTGGCATAGATGTTCACTATGGAACAGTCATCGTAGAACTCCACCTCTTCCTGGTTTTCATCAAGGAAGACACAACGGCAATCCAGATCAGTAACTGACAGGAAGTTGTGCTGAGACACAAATGCAGCGGCACTGACCCAACGGTACAGATCACCTTCGGTGTACTCAAAGCGAATGAAAGCAACGTCAACATCATCGTGGAAACCGGAGGCTTCCACGGTCATGGATTTTGTAGTCATGTGATTTTCCTACTGAATCAGCAGTTGTTTGGTACGGTAGACCTTGCCGTTACGGATTTGATCCGACCAAGGCAGAACTGTGGTACGTTCAACTTGCTTGGCTACCCAGTCACGCACGGCAAAAGCCAAATCGGCATCCTTTGCGTGGATTTCGGTGTAGCTTTTCAAGGTTTCAAACGGACACTGTAAGTCGCTTTCGTACCACTCCTTGATAATGGCTTCACCATCTTCAGTGAAGCGAAGATTTTTCTCCCCTGGACCGTAATCATCTCCTTCTGCCCAGGAACTACAGTAAGCGATACCCAGTTCCTGCAGCTTGGGTAAGCAGTTGAGTTCCCCGTAATTGATACCCTCCAATTGGAAGTAGATGAGTTCTTCACCGTCTTCTTCTTGGATTTCAGCGTCATACGGTTCCCCGTCTGCCATCGTAAGGATCTCTTGAACTTGTTGTTCAAAGTCCCGGTGAACAGTCAAAATGATAGAGGTTCTGTCACCCATAAGGCCTCCTTAAAACAGTTCGTCTGCGTTACGGGCTGCCCACAGACCCACTTCAGCGTTCTGCAGCAGCTTCTTGTTACGGCGGATCATTTCCCGCAGTGTGACCACCTGGAAGTCGGCCGACATACGGTTGACGAATTTCATCAATGCAGTGACATTCTCTTCTGTTGCGTGGGCACCGATAGCACCGGACAACGCAAACAAGGTACTAGGATCTGTTGGTACCTGAAGGGTGTCACCATTACGGATGATCTGATCAATGGTCGGGAGATCATTGTGAATACGGCTGAATGAGATGAACTCACGGGCCACACCTTCACCGACCGTACCAGCCAACAAAGCCAAACCAGCATGTGATTCCAGATCAATGGTCTTGAGCAGACGATTGGAGAACTCCCAGGTACGAGGTGAAGCGTAGGTACGGTCTTCACTATCTGGTTTGAAGTTGTATAGCAGCTCTGGTTTCCAGTTCACAAAGGACGTGATTCGAGGGTCAACACCGTTGGCGCCGGCCCACTGAAGCCAGACCTCACGATCTACTTTCACTTCAAAGTGAACCAATCGTGACTGCAAGGCAGTGGACATTTCTTCCACCATTGCATTGTCAGTCTCCAGGTTACCGGCAGCACAAATGGCTACCTTGTCATGCAACTTGAATTCACCTACTTCTCGATCAAGGATCAGTCGGTAGGCGGCTTTCTGTACCCCTCGATCTGCCAAAGGCAATTCATCAAGGAACAGTAACCAACCGTTGTACCCTTCAGGTACCTTGTCGGTGGTCAGTGGGAAGGTGGACATGGGGACGTAAGAGGCTTTGTGACGCTCTTTGTCTACATGCGGAAAACCTAAACCTTGTGTTCAAGAAAGGACGCAACTCCTTTCCCCGTTCTCTTATGAACTGCTGCATGTCTCCATGCAGAGCAGACTATATCAACCCCCACAGCATTACCTGTTTGGGGGGCTTCCGTTTCGGACACCATTAGCTTGTGTCCTACTCTACTCCCTTCCGTATCTCTACGTGGTTTCGATAGTCGTTCGGCATTTAAGGAATAATATT
>ERZ1673962.1320-NODE-1320-length-12153-cov-3.899653_pt1 | contig 12153 bp, 7 predicted proteins | sample MGYA00580188_ERZ1673962 | MGnify/ENA primary metagenome ERZ1673962 (study PRJEB41334, sample SAMN05608104) | rock metagenome | biome: terrestrial subsurface; feature: shale formation; material: shale | place: USA: Pennsylvania ... | reverse complement strand
GCTGTCGATCAGGTGGTTGACGTTCGCCCCATAGGCCCCGTCTGCGTTACTGAAGACGCGCAGTGCAGCGGTCTCCAGGTCGCAGCCGTGGGCGGCCTGATACTCCAGCGCATGCTTGCGGATGAAGTTCTGCTCGACCGGCTCGTCGGCGCAGGCGGCTTGATAGGCGGCATCGGCCAGCAGCTTGGTCTGCAACGGCAGCAGGTCGCGGAAGATGCCCGACAGGGTCATGATCACATCGACGCGCGGCCGGCCCAGCTCCTCCAGCGGAATCAGGGTCGCGCCGGCCAGACGGCCATAGTTGTCGAAACGCGGACGCGCGCCGATCAGGGCCAGCGCCTGACCGATCGGACCGCCCTCGGTCTTGAGGTTGTCGGTACCCCAGAGCACCAGGGCGATGGTCTCGGGGAAGCCGTTGCCCTCGGCCAGATGGCGTTCGATCAGGAGCGCGGCGTGCTTGAAGCCGTCCTTGACCGCGAACAGGCTCGGCAGCCGGAAGGGATCGAAGCCGTGCAGATTGCGTCCGGTCGGCAGGATCGCCGGGGTGCGCAGCAGGTCGCCGCCGGGCGCGGGCGGGATGAAACGCCCGTCGAGCGCGCGCAGGATGGCCGGGATCTCGGTGTCCTGGACCAGCAGGCGGTCGATCTCGGCCAGCTCGCGGAAGAGCGTGACGTTCTCTTCGCTAGTTGCCATCTTGGCCGCCTTGAGCGCCTTCTCGGGCGACTTGCCGGCGATCAGGGCCTCCAGCGCGGCGCGCTCGGGGCGGATGTCCTTGGTGGACTCGGCGATCGCCATCAGCAGATCGACGCGCTCTTCTTCGGTCGGTCCCTCGCCGACGACGTGCAGGCCGTGCGGGATCAGGGTGTATTCCAGCTCCAGCACGTCTTCGTTGAGCTTGGCGATGCGCGAACCGACCTCGTCCTCGGTCCAGGCCGGCTCCAACGACGCCAGTTCCAGCTCGGCGGCCTGGGCCTGGATGATCTCGGCCAGCGAGCGGCGCTCATCGACCTCGGACGGCGGCAGTGAACGCCAGCGCTCCATCGAACCCTTGAGATCGATCAGGCCCTTGTAGAGTCCGGCGTGGGCGATCGGCGGGGTGATGTAGCTGATCAGGGTCGCGGCCGAGCGGCGCTTGGCGATGGTGCCTTCGGACGGGTTGTTCGAGGCATAGAGATAGATGTTGGGCAGATCCGAGATCAGACGATCCGGCCAGCATTCGCCCGACATGCCCGCCTGCTTGCCCGGCATGAATTCGAGCGCGCCGTGGGTGCCGAAATGCAGCACGGCATGCGCCCCGAAGTCGTCGCGGATATAGCGATAGAAGGCGGTGAAGGCGTGCGTTGGCGCAAAGCCCTTCTCGAACAGCAGGCGCATCGGGTCGCCTTCGTAGCCGAACGAGGGCTGGATGCCGACGAAGACGTTGCCGAACTGCGCGCCGAGCACGAAGATCGAGGCGCCGTCGCTCTGCTGCTTGCCGGGCGCCGAACCCCACTGCTTCTCGATTTCGGCCAGATAGGGCTCGCGCTGGACGTGGTCGTCGACCGGGATGCGCGTATGCACATTGGCATGGGCGCCATAGCGCGCGGCATTGCCGTTGACGATGCGCTCGCGCAGATCGTCGACGCTCTCGGGCAGATCGACGCTGTAGCCCGCGGCATCCAGAGCCACCAGGGTGTTGTAGAGCGAGGCGAAGACCGACAGATACGCCGCCGTGCCCGTATTACCGGCGTTCGGCGGGAAGTTGAACAGCACGGCGGCGACCTTGCGCTGGGCGCGCTCGGCACGCCGCAGACGCACCAGCTTCTCGACGCGCGCGGCCAGCATCTCGGTGCGTTCCTTGTGCGACTGCATGTCGCGCGCACCGTCTTCCGCACCGCCCCCACTGCGTCCGCCATAGACCAGCGAACCGGCGGCGCCGTCGAGTTCAGGGATGGCCACCATCATGGTCGCCTCGACCGGCAACAGACCCTGGGCCGATTCCTGCCACTGATCGAGCGTCTGGAACTCAACCGCGAGCGTGGCCAGATAGGGCACGTCGAGCCGCTTGAGGATCTCCTCGGCCGCGTGCGAGTCGTTGTAGGCCGGGCCGCCCACCAGCGAGAAGCCGGTCAGCGAGACCACGGCGTCGACCGTGGCGATACCGTCCTGCATGAAGAAGGTCTCGATCGCCGGGCGCGCATCCAGACCGCTGGCGAAGGCCGGGACGACGTGCAGACCGCGCGCCTCGAGCGCCTGGATCACACCGTCATAGTGGCCTGTGTTGCTGGCGAGCACATAGGAACGCATCAGGAGCAGACCGACGCGGCCTTTCTTGGCGTCCTGGATACCGGGCAGCTGCGCGAGCTTGTCGGAGATGCGGCCCTTCATGCGCGGATGATAGAGACCGACCTCGGGATACTCGACCGGCGCGGCGACCTTGAGCGAACCGCGCAGATGCGCCCGCTCGCCGCCGGCATAGCGGTCGACCAGGAAGCGGATCATGTTGCCCAGGTTCTCGTCGGAACCGGCCAGCCAGTACTGGAGGGTCAGGAAGTAGGCACGCACGTCCTGCGCGGTGCCGGGGATGAAACGCAGCAGCTTGGGGATGCGGCGCAGCATCGACATCTGCTGGGCGCCCGCGCTCTGCTTGCGCTCCTTGTTGCCGCGCAGCTTCTTGAGCAGGGCCATGGGACCGCCGCTGGAGGAGCCGTCCATGCTGAAGCCGCCCAGGCGGGTCAGCTTCATCAGTTCCGAGGCCGACATGCAGACGATCATGGCGTCGCACGCATCGCGCCGGGCGGCGAGCGCCGGCAGGATCGGCTTGAAGTGCTCTTCCATGACCAGCATGGTGACCAGGATGATGTCACCCTCGGCGATGTCCTGCTTGCAGCGTTCGAGCGAGGCCGGATCGTCCGCCCACTCGGTCGCCGCGTGCAGCTTCAGCTGCAAACCCGGCAGATCACGCTGAACCTGGGGGAGCGCGCGCTGCGTCGTCCCCGCCAGATGGCCATCGAGATTGATGATGACGACGCGAACCGGAGTCGCGTTGGGGCGCGTCTGATCAGCGGCCGAAGTGCGCTTTGGCATCGTAGAGCGTCTCCACAGTGATGGTCTGGATCCCGCGCTCCTCGGCGAAGCGCTCGGTGTTGCGCTTGGCTTTGCCACGCACGAAGAACGGGATCTTTTTCAGTTCCTGCTCGGCTTCCGGTGCCCACACCATGGCTCCATCGGCGACGACAGCGGTTTGCGTCGACTCCGGCGGACTGTCTGGCGCCTGGCTCATGCGCGCGGTCGCTGGCCCAAGGTGCGAGGGTGTCGCGCCATCGTGAAACTCGAAATCCTCCCGGAACATGGTCACGAGGTGTTCCTCGAGTCCCATCATCAGCGGGTGGACCCAGGTGTCGAAGATGACGTTGGCGCCCTCGAAGCCCATCTGCGGCGCATACCTGGACGGGAAGTCCTGGATGTGCACCGGCGCCGAGATCACCGCGCAGGGAACCCCCAGACGCTTGGCGATGTGGCGCTCCATCTGAGTGCCGAGCACCAGCTCCGGGTGCAGTTCGGCAACCTTGGCCTCCACCTCGAGGTAGTCGTCCGTGATCAGCGGCTCGACGCCGTAGCGCTTGGCCGCCTCGCGGACCTCGCGGGCGAACTCGCGGGCATAGGTGCCCAGGCCCACGACCGTGAAACCGAGCTCTTCGGCTGCGATCCGCGCCGCGGCCACCGCGTGCGTCGCATCACCGAAGATGAAGACCCGCTTGCCCGTCAGATAGGTCGAGTCGACGGACCGCGAGTACCAGGGCATTCTAGACGAGATTGGCTCGCGCGTCGTGTCGACTTCGATCCCGGCGGCGCGCGCGGCTTCCTGGAGGAACTCATGGGTCGCGCCGATGCCGATCGGGACGGTCTTGACCACCGGCTGACCGAAGCTGCGGCGCAACCAGTCGCAGGCCTGATCGGCGACCTCGGGATAGAGGCAGACGTTGAAGTCGGCCTCGGGGATGCGCAGCAGATCGGCGGGCGTGGCGCCGAGCGGTGCGACCAGATTGACGTCGATGCCGATCGAGTCGAGCAGGCGCGTCACTTCGAGGATGTCGTCGCGGCAGCGATAGCCGAGCGCGGTTGGGCCGAGCAGATTGGCCTTGGGCCGCGCGCCCTGGGCGCGCAACTCGCGCTCGGTGCCGGGTGCCGGGACGCGGCTCTTGAGCAGGCCACGGACCATCTGATAGAAGGTCTCGTTTGCGCCCCAGTTCTCCTTGCGCGTATAGGCCGGCAGCTCCAGCGGCAGCACCGGCACCGGCAGCCCCATGCCCTGGGCCAGCGCGCCCGGCTGATCCTGGATCAGCTCGGCGGTGCAGGACTCGCCGATCAGGATCAGCTCCGGCTTGAAGCGCTCGTAGGTCGCCTCGACCGTGGTCTTGAACAGCTCGGCTGTATCGCGTCCCAGATCGCGCGCCTGGAAGCTGGTATAGCTCACGGGCGGGCGCGAGGCACGGCGCTCGATCATGGTGAACAGCAGATCGGCATAGGTGTCGCCCTGCGGCGCATGCAGGATCAGGTGCACACCCTTCATCGAGGCGGCGATGCGCATGGCGCCCACATGGGGTGGCCCTTCGTAGGACCAGAGTGTCAACTGCATGTCGTCAAACCTTCAGCAAGGCGCCGCGCACCAAGGGGCGCGCGAACAGCTCGGCCAGATCGGCCGCTTGATCGAAGCCATGGACCGGCGTGAACACCAGCTCGATCGACCACTTGGTGCGCAGGCCCTCGGCCTCCAGCGGATTGGCCAGCCCCAGACCGCAGACGGTGAGATCGGGCCGTGCCGCGCGCACGCGGTCGAGTTGCCGGTCCACGTCCTGCCCCTCGGTCAGATGCAGATCCGGCGGCAGCAGCGGCAACTCGGCCTCCATGAGCTGACGATCCAGGAAGGGCGTGGCCACCTCGACCAGCTCCATGCCGCATTCGCGCTGGAGGAAGCGCGCCATCGGGATTTCGAGCTGCGAGTCGGGCAGGAAGCAGATGCGCTTGCCGGCCAGGAGTTCGCGCTGACGGGCCAGACCCTTTTCAGCGCGGGCGATGGCCGGAGCCGTGACCGCCTCCAGCCGCTCGGCGGGGATGCCCCAGGCGTCGGTCGCGGCACGCAGCCAGGCCAGGGTGCCCTCGATGCCGAACGGATAGGGCGCGGTGAGCAGGGTCGCGCCGCGCTTCTGGAGCGCGCGCGCCGTCTCGCCGACGAAGGGCTGGGCCAGCAGCATCAGAGTGCCGTTGCCGACCGACGGATACTCGGCCGCGTGACGCGGCGGCAGGAATTCGACCGGGCCGATACCCAGCTCGTCGAACAGGCGCTTGAACTGATCCTCGACCACGTCGGGCAGGGTGCCGACGATCAGCAGCGAACGCTCGCCCGCCGGACGGGTCGGCAGCTCGGGCAGCAGCGCCTGGAGACAGGCATCCTCACCCTGGGTGAAAGCGGTCTCCAGGCCACTGGCCGAATAGTCGAGCACCCGCACCCGGCCGCGATAGACCTCGGACAACCGCTCGGCGGCCTTGCCCAGATCGAGCTTGATGACCTCGGACGGGCAGGAGCCGACCAGGAACAGGGTCTTGATGTCGGGACGGCGCTCCAGTACCTCGGCGGCGACGCGGTCGAGTTCCTGATTGCAGTCGGCCAGACCGGCCAGATCGCGTTCCTGGAGGATCGCGGTCGCGAAACGCGGCTCGGCGAAGATCATCACGCCCGCCGCCGATTGCAGCGGATGGGCACAGGTACGCGAACCGACGACCAGGAAGAAGGCGTCCTGGATCTTGCGATGCAGCCAGACGATACCGGACAGACCGCAGAAGACCTGACGCTGCCCCTGTTCGCAACGAATCTCGGGCGCGCTCATTCGGCGGCTCCGGCGAGTGCGCCGTCCTGGGCACCGTCCTTGCGTTGACCTTCGAGACGGGCCGCACGCAGCTTGATCAGGAACTGACCGGCATTGATGATGTAGGTCGCATAGGCGGCCAGGGCGATGAACATCTGAGTCTGGCTGTCGAGCGTGAAGATAGCCACCAGATAGGCCGTATGCAGCGCCAGCACCAGCATGCTGAACACGTCTTCCCAGAAGAACGACTCGGCGAACAGATACTTGCCGAAGACCACCTTCTCCCAAATGGACCCCGTGATCATGATGGTGTAGAGCACCAGGGTCTTGACGACGACCGAAATGGTCGCGGCCAGATAGCCCTCGCCGGTCGCCAGATAACGCAACACGAGATAGAGGCTGATCAGGAACACCACGAACTGCACGGGCGCAAGGATCCCCTGAACCAGGGTCCATGACGATTCGTCCCGCCGCCGACGCTCTTCCGGGGTATAGAGTGGCCGACGCGGGGGCTGTGAGGCTGAATGCTGGGTCATCTGCTGTGCTTGGGCCGAAATGCGATTGAAAGATCCCCTAGATCTTCACTGAATCGTTAGCGGAAATCTAGTCCGCTTTCCCCGAGGCGTCAACCAAACTTTACGTAAACCTGACTTGACAACCCGGAACAAGCCACCAAAATAGGGGTCAAGCCCCGGATTGGGAGCCGCTCGACTCTGGCGTTTGCCCGATCCCCTACTCCTTAATAGGGAATAAAGATCTGCTTCCGTTCCAGTGAGCCGGCCCGAACCGAGGATGAGAGCCTTGACGCGCCTGGGTATCGAGCCGAGCCGAATGAACACGAAAACTGGAGGTGACTGTCCATCACGGCGGAAGATGCGTCCGATGGCCGCCGGGGAATCCATCGCGCCACTGGCCGTGGAGACTCCGCGCGCCTGGAGAGTCCTGGGTATGCCCATGTGGCTGTGGAGGGTCTGGTGGCCGTGAGTCCGTTCAGCGCTCCGACTGAAAGTCTCGGCACCCTCGATGCCGCAACGGCGGCGGCCTTGATCGAGGGACTGGCCGACGTCGCCGTCGTGCTCGACACGGCCGGGATAGTCCAGGACGTTTCCTTCGGCAGCGAGGATCTGCGCACCGACGTCGATGCCGACTGGATCGGTCAGCCGTGGCTGGCGACCGTTTCGCTCGACACCCGCCCCAACCTCGAAGCCCTGCTCGACGAGGTGCAGCGCGTCACGGTCACGCGTTGGCGCCAGGTCACCCATCGCGGCGCGCGCGGCACGGAGATTCCGGTCCAGTATCGCGCCCTGCGGCTCAAGGGCGACGACGGCCCGATCATCGCGGTTGGCCGCAACCTTCAGGGCATGGCGGCGCTCCAGCAGCAACTCATCGACGCCCAGCAGGCCCTGGAGCGCGACTACTGGCGCTTCCGTCAGGTCGAGACCCGCTACCGGCTGCTGTTCCGCATGGTCTCGGAGGCCATCCTCATCATCGACGCGCCGACCCAGCGCGTGGTCGAGGCCAATCCGGCCGCCGGCCAGCTCTTGGGCGAAGCACCGGCGCGCATCATCGGTCGCCCCTTCCCCGAGGGCTTCGATACCGAGGGCACCCAGGCCATCAACGGCCTGCTGGCGGGCGTGCGCGCGGCCGGGCGTGCCGATGACGTGCGCGCGCGCTTGATCGACGGAGCGGAAGAGTTCCTGGTCGCGGCCTCGCTGTTGCGTCAGGAAAATGCCTCCTTCCTGCTGGTGCGGCTGTCGCCAATCCTGGCCGAATCGGCCTCCAGCGCACCGCCTGACGCCAAGGCGCGCTATCTGCGCGTGCTGGAAGACGCCCCGGACGGCGTGGTCATCACGGATGCCGACGGGCGCATCCTGAGCGCCAACGCCACCTTCCTAAGTCTGGCCGAGCTCCCCACCGAGCAGCAGGCGCGCGGCGAGTCGCTCGACCGCTGGCTCGGACGCCCCGGCGTCGATCTCAGCGTGCTCATGGCCAATCTGCGTCAGTACACCACGGTGCGGCTGTTCGCGACCCTGCTGCGCGGCGAATATGGCACCACCACGGATGTGGAGATCTCGGCGGCAGCCGTGCGCAATGGCGAACGACCCTATTTCGGCTTTTTCATCCGCGATGTCGGGCGCCGGCTGCACAGCGAGCCGCCGGCCAGCCCCGAGCAGACGCGCTGGCTGGATCAGCTCACCGAACGCGTCGGGCGCGTGCCGCTCAAGGAACTGGTGCGCGAGTCGACCGACACCATCGAGCGGCTGTGCATCGAGGCGGCGCTCAAGCTCACCGGTGACAACCGCGCCTCGGCCGCCGAACTGCTGGGCTTGAGTCGGCAAAGTCTGTACGTCAAAATCGACCGCTACGGCATCGTCGCGGATCATGCCGCACAGGCGCCTGCCGAAGAACCATAAAACCGTTTTGCCACGCCCGATACGCCTCACCATCGCGCCTGAATCCAACGACCTGTTTCCAGGTTCGGGGGTTCGCGTCTCGCGATGTCCAGACGCCTCGGAGTCGGGCGATGCATGGATCAAACCGCACCCAAGACAGGTTTCCCCCGCATGAATCAGACCACGGTCATCGCGACCCGGACCTATCCCGAGCCCAAGGCCATTCTCGAAGTCCTGCATCCCATCACCTGGTTCCCGCCGATGTGGGCCTTCACCTGTGGTGTGGTCTCTTCAGGCGCACCGATCCTGGAGCAATGGTGGCTGCTGATCGCTGGGATCATCCTGGCCGGGCCGCTGATGTGCGCCACCAGTCAGGTCGTCAACGACTGGTACGACCGTGATGTCGACGCGATCAACGAGCCGGATCGCCCCATCCCCTCCGGGCGCATCCCCGGTCGCTGGGGTTTCTATCTGTCGCTGATCTGGACGGTGGTCTCGCTGGCGCTCGCCTATGCGCTCGGTCCCTGGGTGTTCGGCATGGCCCTGATCGGCATGGCCATCTCCTGGGGTTACAGCGCTCCGCCCTTCCGTTTCAAGGGCAACGGCTGGTGGGGCAATCTGGCCGCCGGCATCTCCTACGAAGGTCTGGCCTGGGTCACGGGCGCGGCGGTCATGATCGGCGGCGCCCTGCCCGGCTGGGAGATCCTGGTGCTGGCGCTGCTCTACAGCCTCGGCGCGCACGGCATCATGACGCTCAACGACTTCAAGGCCATCGAGGGCGACATCCAGATGGGCGTGCGTTCGCTGCCGGTCCAGCTCGGCGTCGATAAGGCAGCCTGGTGGGCCTGTGGCGTCATGGGTCTGCCGCAGGCCGTCGTGGTCGCACTGCTGTTCTCCTGGGACAAGCCGGCCCATGCCATCGCCGTCGGCGTGGTGCTGCTGATCCAGGTCGCGCTGATGGTCCGTTTCCTCGCCAAGCCGGTCGAACGCGCCGTCTGGTTCAGCGGACTGGGCGTGACCGTGTATGTCACCGGCATGATGATCAGCGCCTTCGCCGTGCGCGGGCTGATGACGGCGGCCGGCTGAACCTCGCGGATGCGGGGCGGCGCCTGATGTTCAGCGAAGCGCGCGCCCTCCATCCTCCCTGTCAATCCTGAACGAACGCTCCAGCAACGAGATTCCCCATGTCCAACCTCGAAACCTTCGACGTCGTCGTGATCGGCGGCGGACCGGCCGGCGCGACCGCCGCCAATGATCTGGCCAAGGCGGGCCGCTCGGTGTGCCTGCTCGACCGCGCCGGGCGCATCAAGCCCTGCGGCGGCGCCATCCCGCCCGAAGCCATGCGTGAGTTCGATCTGCCCGAATCGGTGCTGGCCAACCGCGTCAGCTCGGCGCGCATGATCTCGCCTTCCGACCGCAAGGTGGACATGCCGATCGAGGGCGGCTATGTGGGTCTGGTCGACCGCGAGCACTTCGACGAGTGGCTGCGCGCGCGTGCCGCCGAGTCCGGCGCGACCCGTCGTACCGGCACCTTCGAGAAGATCGAGCGCGACACGGACGGCACGGCCATCGTCGTCTACCGTCCCGGCCAGGGGCGCAACGATTCGCCGAGCGAACAGATCCGGGCGCGCGCCGTCATCGGCGCCGACGGGGCCAACTCATTCGTCGGCAAGCACTATGTTCCGGGCTATGAGACGGTCAAATACGTCTCGGCCTATCACGAGATCCTGCGCACCCCGCCCGGTTTCGACGGCAACCGCTGCGATGTCTACTACCAGGGCGACATCTCGCCGGACTTCTACGGCTGGGTCTTCCCGCACGGTGATACCATCAGCGTCGGCGTGGGCACGGCCGTTCCCGGTTTCTCGCTGCGCGCGGCCTGTACCGAACTGAGCCGGCGCGCCGGACTGGGCGATGCCGAGATCCTGCGTCGCGAGGGTGCGCCGATTCCGCTCGAACCTCTCAAGTGCTGGGACAACGGGCGCGACATCCTGCTGGCGGGCGATGCGGCGGGCGTGGTCGCTCCAGCCTCGGGCGAGGGCATCTATTACGCCATGATGGGCGGGCGGCTGGCGGCGCAGGCCGTCGACGAGTTCTGTCGCACCGGCGATCCCAAGGCGCTCAAGCAGGCACGCAAGCGTTTCATGAAGGATCACGGCAAGGTGTTCTGGGTGCTGGGCATCATGCAGCGCTTCTGGTATTCCAGCGACAAGCGCCGCGAGCGCTTCGTGAGCCTCTGCGCCGATCCGGACATCCAGTATCTGACCTGGGAAGCCTACATGAACAAGCGTCTGGTCAAGGCGCGTCCGGGCGCCCATCTGCGGATCTTCTTCAAGGACATGGCCCATCTGCTGGGGCTGGTGTCTCCGCGTTGAGCGAGCTGTTCGCCAGCGGTCGGATCATCGATCTGATCCTGGTGCTGATCGTGGTCGAGGGCTTGGTATTGGCCCTCGTGCATCGGCGCACCGGGCGAGGGCTTCCGCCCTCGGATCTGATCGGCTTTCTGCTGTCGGGGTTCCTGCTGATGCTGGCGTTGCGGGCGGCGCTGGTGGGAGCCTGGTGGGGCTGGATCAGTCTGGCCCTGACCGGATCGCTCGTCACCCATCTGGCCGATCTGGGCTGGCGCTGGCGGCGGGCGGGGCGGCGTCCGCCCGGCTGACTCAGGCGGGCGGCATGGCCCGGATGCCCGCCTTGCGCTAGAATGTCCTCACCTTCAAAGCCCTCGTAGCTCAGTTGGATAGAGCAATCGCCTCCTAAGCGGTAGGTCACAGGTTCAAATCCTGTCGAGGGCACCAAATACCCGTTTCAAGCCGTCTCAAGACATCCCGAAGCCCGCCTAAGTGCGGGTTTTTTCTTGCCTATTCGTTCCGTAGTGTCTCATAGCGTCTATTGACAGCTCAGGGTACTTGCGGGTAGGTATGCGGGTATTCCCAAGCACCAATGGGTACCTGCCCAAATGCCACTGACCACAGACGCTGCAATCCGCAACCTCAAGCCATCCGACAAGCCCACCAAGTACCCAGTCGGGAAGGGTCTCTATCTGCTGGTGACGCCCAAGGGTCAGAAGTGGTGGAGGCTGCGCTATCGCTTCGACGGGAAGGAGAAGATGCTCGGTCTTGGCGTCTATCCCGAGGTGTCGCTGAAGAAGGCGACCGAGAAGCGCGACGAGGCCCGGCGCCTGCTGGCCGATGGTCTCGACCCGAGCCATGTGAAGCGCGAAGAGAAGGCCGAGCGCCAGCGCAGGGCCGCCAACAGCTTCGAGACCATCGCCCGTGAATGGTTTGGCAAGCACTCGCCGAACTGGGCGGATACCTACATCCGCAAGATCCAGGGCCAGCTTGAGCGCGATATGTTCCCCTGGCTGGGCTTCCGCCCGATCTCCGAGATCACCGCCCCCGAGCTGCTGGCCGTCGCGCGACGGCTCGAAGCCAAGGGCGCCCTGCATTCGGCACACCGTCTGATCCGCACGGCCGGGCAAGTCTTCCGGTACGCCATCGCCACCGGACGGGCCGAGCGCGACCCGTCCGGCGATCTGCGCGGCGCGTTGCCCCCAGCCAAGGGCGGTCACTTCCCCGCCGTCACCGATCCCAACCGCGTGGCTGAGCTGCTGCGCATGATCGACGGCTATCAGGGGACACCGGCTGTCAGTGCGGCTCTGCGGCTGGCGCCGCTGGTGTTCGTTCGCCCTGGCGAGCTGCGCAAGGCCCGATGGGCTGACATCGATCTCGACGCGGCTGAGTGGCGCTACATCGTCACTAAGACCGACACCCCGCATATCGTGCCGCTCTCGACTCAAGCGGTCGCCATCCTGCGCGAGCTGGAGCCGATCACCGGGCGGTTCCCTTATGTCTTCCCGTCTGCGCGTGGAGCGGATCGGCCAATGTCGGATAACGCCATCCTGGCCGCGATGCGTC
>ERZ1673962.1319-NODE-1319-length-12154-cov-6.316803_pt1 | contig 12154 bp, 6 predicted proteins | sample MGYA00580188_ERZ1673962 | MGnify/ENA primary metagenome ERZ1673962 (study PRJEB41334, sample SAMN05608104) | rock metagenome | biome: terrestrial subsurface; feature: shale formation; material: shale | place: USA: Pennsylvania ... | reverse complement strand
CACCATGCCGCTATCTGGAAGAAGCGGGGAGATGGGTTCGGCGGACGGTTACTTCACTCCAGCGTACCTAGAGGGATGTGTGTCTATGCAGGAGCATCAGCCTGGTCTTGTTGTCATCCATGGCAATCATCTAGAAGAACTGCGAGCCCTTGCAGTGCAGTGGATGCGCAGCCACCCGCTACATCCGCTGGAGAACGAGGTGCTGCTGGTGCAAAGCAACGGTATCGCCCAGTGGCTGAAACTGGCGCTGGCCGAAGACCCGCACAAGGGTGGCTGCGGCATTGCTGCGGCGCTGGATGTGCAGTTGCCTGCGCGCTTTCTGTGGCAGGTGTATCGCGGGGTGCTGGGGGCGCAGACCACGCCGCAGTCCTCGCCGCTGGACAAGGCAGCGCTGAGCTGGCGGCTGATGCGCCTGCTGCCCAGCTTGCTCACGAACCCGGTTTTCGCAAGCCTGCAGCGCTTTTTGGAAAAGGACGATGAACAGCGCAAGCTGCACCAACTGTGCGAGCGGTTGGCGGACTTGTTCGACCAATACCAGGTGTACCGCGCCGATTGGCTCGAAGACTGGGCTGCCGGGCGGGATCAACTTCAACACATCAAGGGCACTGTGCAGCCATTGGATGCGCCGAACCTGTGGCAGGCGCAGCTATGGCGCGAGGTATTGGCCGACGTTGGCGAGGGCGCGCTCGAGCAAAGCCGCGCCGGGGTTCACAAACGCTTCGTCGCCCACCTGCGCAGCGCTGCCCAGGCGCCAAAGGGGCTGCCACGCAGGGTTGTGGTGTTCGGCATTTCCTCGATGCCTGCGCAGGTGCTCGAAGCCCTGAAAGAGCTTTCCCGCTACAGCCAGGTGCTGCTGTGCGTGCACAACCCTTGCCGGCACCACTGGGGCGATATCGTTGCCGACAAAGACTTGCTGGCGCACCACTACCGCCGCCAACCTGCCCGTGAGGTTGCCGCAGCTGCGAATGAGCACGGCCAACCCTTGCTCGCCGCCTGGGGTAAGCAGGGGCGCGACTACATCAACCTGCTCGACTACCACGACGAGCCCGGCAGCTATCGCCACCTGCTCGATGGCCTCAATGGCGGGCGTATCGACCTGTTCACCGAGCCGGATACGGCAACCCTGCTAGGCCAGCTGCAAAGCGATATTCTTGAGCTGCGCCCGTTGCCGGAAACCCGCGAAGCCTGGGGGGCGGTAGACGCTACCGCCGACCGCTCGCTGCGTTTTCACGTGGTGCACAGCATGCAGCGCGAAGTGGAGGTGCTGCACGACCAACTGCTCGCCCGCTTCAGCGCCGACAAGCAGTTGAGCCCACGGGATGTGATCGTGATGGTGCCGGACATCAACGCCTACACCCCTCACATCGAGGCAGTGTTCGGCCAGGTGCCAAGGAGTGATTCGCGCTACCTGCCGTTTACCGTGGCCGACCAAGGCCAGCGCGGCCGCCAGCCGCTGCTGATTGCCCTGGAACACCTGCTCAAGCTGCCCCATAGCCGCTTCGCTGCCAGCGACATTCTTGACCTGCTGGACGTACCGGCCTTGCGCGCGCGTTTCACGATCAACGAAGCCGACGTACCCACACTGCAACGCTGGATCGACGGTGCCGGTGTGCGCTGGGGGCTCGATGCCGAGCAGCGCGAAAGCCTGGGCATGCCGGCGGGCCTCGAGCAGAACACCTGGCGCTTCGGAATGCGACGCATGCTGCTGGGCTACGCTGCTGGGCGAGCGCCTCAGCTCAACGGCATCGAACCCTACGACGAAGTGTCGGGGCTGGAAGCTGCCCTGGCCGGGCCGCTGCTGACCTTGCTCGACCACCTGGAAGTGGCCCTTCAGGAACTCCAGCAACCGGCCACGCCGGTGCAATGGGCAGAGCGCCTGCAAGCCTTGTTGAAGGTGTTCTTCCGCCCGGTAAACGATACAGAGGAACTGCTGGTCAACCAATTGCTCAAGCTGCTCGAAGGTTGGCTGCGCACCTGCGAGGTGGCGCAGTTCGCGCAGCCACTGCCGCTGAGCGTGGTGCACGAGGCCTGGCTCAGCGGTATCGAAGATAGCGGCCTGTCGCAGCGCTTCCTGGCCGGCGCGGTGAACTTCTGCACCCTGATGCCTATGCGGGCGATTCCGTTCAAGGTGGTGTGCCTTCTGGGCATGAATGATGGCGATTACCCGCGCCAGCAATCACCGGTCGATTTCGACGTGATGCGCAACGACTACCGCCCTGGCGATAGGTCGCGACGTGAAGATGACCGCTACCTGTTGCTGGAGGCCGTGCTGTCGGCGCGAAAACAACTGTATGTGAGCTGGGTGGGCCGCAACATCCGCGACAACAGCGAGCGTGTGCCCTCGGTGCTGATTGGCCAATTGCGCGACCACCTGGCCAGCGGCTGGCGCTCGGCCAACGGCCAGCCATTGCTGCCAGCGCTGACCCAGGAGCACCCGTTGCAACCCTTCAGCGCCGCCTACTTCGCCAACGAGCCGGGGCCTGATGGCTTGTTCACCTACTCCAGCGAGTGGCGCGAGGTGCATGACGAATACAGCTCGCAGCCAGCAGGGGAGCGCCTGCCCGCGCTGGTGCAGGACACGCCATTGAGCCTGCGGCAACTTTCCGAGTTCGTGCGCGACCCGGTGGGCGCTTTCTTCAGCCAGCGGTTGAAGGTCAAATTCGACGACGACGAGTTGGTAAACCGCGATGACGAAGCCTTCCAGCTCGATGGCCTGGAAAACTGGCAGCACCAGGACAGGCTTACCCAGGCGCTGAAGCGCTGGGTCGAGGAGGCTTACGACCCCGAACAGGCCGTGACCGAACTGGGCCTGCAAGTGCAACGCCTGCAACGCGAGGGCGCCTTGCCACTGGGCGGCTTCGGCACCTTGAGCGCCTCGGCGCTGGTGGAGCCGATGCCGGGCCTGCTGGCGCGCTACCACGCCCAACTGCAAGCCTGGCCTGAGCTTGAAGAGGGCCAGAGCGCCGCAACCATCGAAGCCACTGACGAGCGTCCCGGCCTCAAGGATTGGCTGGGTGGCATTCGCCGCAATGCGTTGGATGAGCGAGCCTACCTGCAACTGGACAGCAAGAAGCTGTGCAGCGACGACAGCCTGCGTTGGCAGCACCTGGTGCGGCCTTGGTTGCGGCACTTGGCGTTGCAGTTGAACGGGCCTGCCTGCACGACCATTCTGGTGGGTTTGAATGGCGATGTGGTGTTCCGGCCAGTGCCTGAAACCCAGGCCCGGGAGCAGCTGCAAGCGCTGCTCCAGGCCTGGGTGGCGGGCATGCAAGAGCCGCTGCCGGTGGCCTGCGAAAGCGCCTTCGCCTGGTTGGCAGCGGGTGGGGAAAGCAGCGATTCGGCCTACGACAAAGCGCGCGATATCTATGAAGGCGGCTACATGAAAAAGGGTGAAGTGGAGCGCTCGTTCGCCCAACGGCGTGCCTACGAGGACTTCGACCAACTGTGCGCGAGCGGCCAGTTCGTGGCCTGGGCCCAGCGCCTGTATGGCGGCTTGTTCGGCCACTTCACCTCGACCGACGCAGGAAGCGCCCAATGACAGCGGTTAACCTCAACCCCCTCGATTTCCCACTGCATGGCAGCCGCTTGATCGAAGCGAGTGCCGGCACCGGCAAAACCTTCACCATCGCCTTGCTGTACGTGCGGCTGGTACTGGGCCATGGGGGCGATGCTGCGTTCAAGCAAGCGCTGACGCCGCCGCAAATTCTGGTGGTGACCTTCACCGACGCCGCCACCCAAGAGCTGCGCGACCGCATTCGCGCACGGTTGAACGAGGCTGCCCAGTGCTTTCAGGCACCTGATGAGCGTCACGACCCGCTGCTGGTGAAACTGCGCAACGGTTACCCCGCCGATCAGTGGCCGGCCTGTGCTCGTCGGTTGCAGTTGGCCAGCGAGTGGATGGACGAAGCCGCGGTTTCGACCATTCATGGCTGGTGCTACCGGATGCTGCGCGAGCACGCCTTCGACAGCGGCAGCCTGTTTACCCAGACACTGGAAACCGACCAGCGCGAGTTGCTCGATGAAGTGGTCAGGGACTACTGGCGCCAGCAGTTCTATGGCCTGCCGCCTGAGGTTGCCAGGGTGGTGACGGATAGCTTCAAAAGCCCCACCGAGCTACGCGAAGCGCTGACGCCGCTGCTGTCGCGTAGCGATGCCGAGTTTCAGCAGGCAGGGATGTCGATCACAGCGCCCGCGCACCTGGATGCTTTGCTTCAGGGGCCTGCTGACTGGGCTGCGCAGTGCGTCGCGCTCGAAGCGCAGGCAAGGGCGGCCTGGGCCAACGACATCGTGGCTCTGGAGGCGTTGCTGCACAGCGCGCGCAGCGCACTGAACGGCAAGTCCTACCCCACCAAAACCCCCGAAACTTTTGATCAAATGCTTGGCGATATCGCCGCCTGGAGCCAGGGAGGCGAAGCCAGTAGCCACGTTCGCAAATGCGGGCAAGCCCGCTTCAAGCTGAACAAAGGCGGTGCCATCGGTACGCACCCAGCGTTTCGAGCCATCGATGCTTGGGTCGACCATGAGGAGTCGAAGCAGGACATCCGCGCGCAGTTGCTGCTGCATGCTCTGCGTGAAGTGCAGGGCGCCTTCGAGGAAGAAAAGCTGCGCCGGGCGCAGATCGGTTTCGACGACTTGCTCAACCGCCTTGGTCGTGCCCTGGAAGGCCCCTCTGGCCCGCGCCTGGCGCAGACCATTCGCCAGCAGTACCCGGTGGCCCTGATCGACGAGTTCCAGGACACCGACCCGGTTCAGTACGGCATCTTCGACAAAATCTACTGCATTGGAGAAAACCTGCCCGACTGCGGCCTGTTCATGATCGGCGACCCGAAACAGGCAATCTATTCGTTCCGTGGCGCCGACATCTACACCTACCTCAAGGCGCGTGAGGCTACCAAGGGCCGGCATTACACCCTGGGCACCAACTACCGCTCCACTCAAGCGATGGTCGATGCCGCCAACCATTGTTTCAAGTTCGCCGAAGCCCACCCCCGAGCAGCGTTCCGGTTTGCCGAGGAGGGGAAGGAGAACCCGGTGCCGTTCGAAGGTGTTGATGCCAAAGGCCGCAGCGATACGTTGGAGATCGAGGGTGAAAAGCAGAAGGCCCTGACCCTCTGGCAGCTGCAAACCAACGGAGTAATCAACAACGCCACTTACCTGCGCGAGGCCTCCGAGGTATGCGCCTCGGCGATTCAGGCCTGGCTCGACCGCAGTGCAGAAAAACCCTCGGGCCTGCGCAACAGCGATGGCCAACTCACTGCACTCAAGCCTGCCGATATCGCCATTCTGGTACGCAGCCGCAAGGAAGCCGAAGCTATTCGCAAGGCCCTTGCGCGTCGCAAACTGGCCAGCGTTTATCTGTCTGACCGCGACTCAGTATTCGAAAGCGAAGAAGCCACCGACCTGCTGTGCATCCTGCGGGCCTGCGCCCAGCCCACCAGCGACCGCTTGCTGCGTGCGGCATTGGCCACCCGCAGCGTGGGCATTTCCTGGCAGGACCTGGAGCAGTTGAACCAGGACGAGCTGTGCTGGGAAGCGCATGTGCAGTGGTTCCGCGACTTCCGTGTGCTGTGGCAGCAACAAGGCGTGCTGCCCATGCTGCGCAGGCTGCTTGCAACCTTCAAGGTGCCGGCCCGTTTGCTGGCTGAAGAACAGGGCGAGCGCCGCCTGACCAACCTGCTGCACCTGGCCGAATGGCTGCAGCGCAGCGCCGCCGAACTCGATGGCGAGCACGCGCTGATTCGCCATCTGGCCGAGCAGATCAAGGAGCAGAGCGAGGAAGAAATTCTGCGCCTGGAAAGCGACTCGGACCTGATCAAAGTGGTGACCGTGCACAAGTCCAAGGGCCTGGAGTACCCCTTGGTGATGTTGCCGTTCGCGTGCAGCGCCAGGGCGGTGGATGGCCGTAGCAAGGCGCCGCCGATGTTCCATGAACGACAGGATGAGCATTACAGCCTGGTGCTTGAACTGGCCAAGGGCGACCCGGCAAAGCCTGCGCAGAAACGCGCTGACGATGAGCGCATGGGCGAGGAAATGCGCCTGCTGTATGTCGCCCTGACCCGCGCCCGCTACGCCACCTGGATCTGCGTGGCGCCCCAGGGGTTCAAGACCGGAGGCTCGTCGATAGACCTGCACAAGTCGGGCTTGGGCTACTTGCTTGCAGGCGAAGGCACGGTTGCCCCTGATTGGTTGGCTGAAGTGGTGGACGCCTTCGCGAAGGGCTGCGACGACATCGCGGTGTGCAAGGCCCCTGCGCAAACCGAGGGTGTCCATGTGGCACCTGCGCGCCCGACGGTAAGCGAGGCCTTGCGCCCGCTGCATGCGCTGGCGACCAACTGGTGGATCGCCAGCTACTCTGCCTTGGCCATCGCCGACGACCGTGCGCGGATGGGCGCCGAGTCGCCGGTTGCCCCTGAGCCTGCCACCGCGCTGGAAGCCAACCTGCAAGAGCAGGACGACGAGCAGAACCCGCCTGCCGGCGTTGGTATTCACGCCTTCCCCCGAGGGGCGGGGCCGGGCACTTTCCTGCACGGGCTGTTCGAGTGGGCCGGCGATGAGGGCTTCGGCAACGCTGCCAGCGACGAGCAAGCCCTGCACGACGCCGTGGCCCGGCGCTGCAACCTGCGCGGCTGGGAGCGCTGGATCGACCCGCTGTCGGCTTGGTTGAGCCATTACCTCAAGGCCCCACTGCGCTTCAACGGCACCCAGTGCACGCTAGCCGGGTTGAGCACCTATCAGGTCGAGATGGAGTTCTGGTTCTCCAGCCGCAACGTGAACGTCGAACGCCTCGATGCCTTGGTACGCGAACACACCCTCGGCGGTACGCCGCGACTGATACTGGCGCCCAACCAGTTGAACGGCATGTTCAAAGGCTTCATCGACCTGACCTTCGAGCACGAGGGCCGCTACTACGTGGCGGACTACAAATCCAACTGGCTGGGCAGCACCGATAGCGCCTATGTCGCTGAGGCCATGGCCGAAACCATGCTGGACAAACGCTACGATCTGCAGCTGTGCCTGTACCTGTTGGCCCTGCATCGCCAGCTCAAGCTGCGCCTGCCCGGCTACGACTACGAGCAGCACATGGGCGGGGCGCTGTACCTGTTCATTCGTGGGCACCAGGCGCCCACCCATGGCCTGCACTTCGAGCGGCCACCGCAGCAACTGATCGAGCAGCTTGACCAACTCTTCATGGGCCAGTTCGAGGAGGCCAGCGCATGAGCCAGACCCTCAAGCAACTGAGCAGCAGCCAGGGCGATACCGAGCAGGTGGCGGTGTTCATTGGCGCCGCCAGCAACAGCGAGCTCTTGCAGCAAGTCGATACCTGGGTGGCGCGTGGCTGGTTGCGCGCGCTGGATCGTGCCTTGGCGAAATTCATTCTTGAACAAGACCCTCAGGCCCAGGCCAGCGTGCTGCTGGCCGCCGCGATGACCAGCCACCAACTGGGCCGTGGCCATGCCTGCCTGGACCTTACCGCCACCCTGGCAGCGCCGGATTTCGTGCTGTCGTTGCCACCAGAAGGCGAGGAGGGCAGTACGCTGCCGTCGCAATGGTTGCAGGGCCTGGACGCTACGCAGTGGCGCCAGGCTCTGGCCGCCAGCACCCTGGTCGAGGACCGTGACGCCCGCCAGGACGCCCCCGAGCGGCCCTTGGTGCTGGTGGGGCTGCGCCTTTACTTGCGCCGCTACTGGAACTACGAGTGCAGCATCGCCCAAGCCTTAAGCGCACGCTTGAGCGTGGCGCCGGTCACACCAGATAACTTCGCTAGCCGTCTCGATGAACTGTTTCCCGCCCGTTCCGAAGCCGAGCGCGCGCAAGGCAGCAACTGGCAGAAAATTGCCTGCGCGCTGGCGGCCCGTGGCAACTTCAGCGTCATCACTGGCGGCCCGGGCACCGGCAAGACCACCTCGGTGGTGCGCCTGCTGGGGTTGCTGCAAACCCCGGCGGTCGAGAGCGGCAAGCCGCTGCGCATCCGCCTGGCGGCGCCGACCGGCAAGGCGGCGGCGCGGTTGTCCGAGTCCATTGGCAAGGAGGTTCGGGTGTTGCCGGTGAGTGATGCGGTGCGCGCCGAGATCCCGACGGATGTGTCCACCTTGCACCGCTTGCTGGGCAGCCGACCGAACTCGCGTAACTTCATTCACCAGCGCGATAAACCGCTGGAGCTGGATGTACTGGTGGTCGATGAAGCCTCGATGATCGACCTGGAAATGATGGCCTGCGTGCTGGATGCCTTGCCCCAGGCAGCGCGCTTGATTCTGCTAGGCGACAAGGACCAGTTGGCCTCGGTGGAAGCCGGTTCGGTGATGGGCGACTTGTGCCGCGAGGCTGAAAAAGGCGACTACAACGCGCAAACCGCCCAGTGGCTGAGCACCCACAGCGGTGAGGCGCTGGTTGACCCTGAGTTGCAGATGGCCGAAGGCGCGGGTGCCCCGCTGGCGCAGCAGACCGTGATGTTGCGCCGCTCTTGGCGTTTCGACCCGCAGAAGGGTATCGGGCGCCTGGCCAAGCTGATCAACAACAAGCAGGCGGGCGAAGCACGGCGTGCGCTCGAACAGCCCTCGGAGCAACTTTTCAACCTGCTGGTGCGTGGCGAGCAGGATGCGGCGCTTAGCGACCTGGCCATCGATGGCAACCGCAATGCGCCCGGCTACCGGCATTACCTGGTGCAACTGCGCGACTTGCGCCCTGTGGCTGATACACAGTGGGACAGCGAGCTATGGGCCGGTTGGGCAGGCAAGGTGTTGTCTGCATTCGACCAGTTCCGCCTGCTCTGCGCATTGCGCCGGGGGCCTTGGGGCGTCGAAGGGCTTAACCAGCGTGTGGCTACGCAATTGCGTCGCCGCGGCTTGCTGGACAGCGACCACGGCTGGTACGAAGGGCGTCCGGTGCTGGTGACGCGCAATGACTACAGCTTGAACCTGATGAACGGCGATATCGGCATCGCGCTATGGGTGCCGGGGCCGGACGGTGCGCTGGCCCTGCGCGTGGCCTTCCCGCGCAACGACGGCAGTGGCGGCGTGCGCTTCGTGATGCCGAGCCGGTTGGTGGAGGTGGAGACGGTGTTCGCCATGACGGTGCACAAGTCCCAGGGCTCGGAGTTCAACCACACCGCGCTGGTGTTGCCTGATGCGCTGAACCCGGTGTTGACCAAGGAGCTGCTGTACACCGCCATCACCCGCGCCAGGGAATGGTTCAGCCTGGCCGAGACTCACCCGGGTGTGTTCGAAGGCGCGGTGGGCCGCAACGTGCAGCGCACCAGCGGCTTGGCGTTGCAACTGCATGAGGCGCTGGCTCAACGCATCTGAGTGGGCGAATTCAGGCATTTGTAGCCGGGTTACTGGCCTGGGCCGTGACCTTTGCCATGTCAGAGCTTACGGCCTGGACGGTGATGGTGAAGTTGACCTGAGGGCCGGCGGCGCTGCAGGAGGCCAACCCGCTGGGGGTATCGCGGCTGGTGGATGGCGAATACCGCCGCTAGGGCCTGAATAGACACAATCGTTGCGGTTCGTCGCCCCGACAAGCCAGCTCCCAGGCAAGTCCAACCTGTAGGAACCGGTTTGCTGCATCAGTGGACGCCTGCTTAAGAGGGGGTAGACAAAATCAAGAGGTAAGTCGACGAGCCAGCATGCGAGCCTTTGGCAGCCGTGCCCATGCTGCACTCATATTGATGTTCATCTCAATCACATGAACCTGTGTCCATCCTCAGCCAACCACTGGGTATTTGGCATCGCCCCATAAGGTGTCCGGGCTGTCCAGCGTGATCTAGATGATCAAGGGCATCAGTTTTCCTAGCAGGTAGCAGCAGTCTCGTAGCTAATCCCTACTCACTCTGCCATTCCAGGTTGCTCCACCATGAATGAGCTGGGTTGCGCAGGGTGTACGGGTTGTCCAGTAGTACGCGAATGCTGCCGGGAAACTCCGACCAGACGAAGTCTCGATGTTTTTGTTGCTACCAAGGAACACGGTTTTTCGAGAAAGGCTTTGAAGGTTTCCCGCTCGGATAATCGCTGCTGCTCGACGATATCGGTGGCGTAGGCAGCGTTGAATGCGATCCACAGAAAAAAGAAACGGCCATTTAGTGTCTTCGGCTTGTTTTGCTCGGTGCAGCTAACTGAGTGCTCGGTGTAGTCGTAGGCTGAGATTGGGATGATGTTGATCGTTTGGGTCGTCTTTACCAAATGGTACTGGTAATAAAGATGGTCTCCAGGCCCCAATTTGCCGAAGTGTGGCTTGGACACTTCAGCGTACCGGCACGGGGGCGTTGGCGCATTTGTAGCCCGGGTATTGGGCTTCGGCTGTGATGCGAGCCATTTCGGAACTCACGGCCTGCACTGTGGTCTTGAAATTGGCGCGAGGTCCCGCATTAGGGATTACGCGCTGAAGGAAAGCGGAATAGGTCTTCATAGCTGAGTCTCCATGGTCAGGTAATCGGAGACAGAATGCTCCCAGCATGCGACAGCCTGTGTCGCATTCAACCGTACAGTCTGGCCATCCGACGTGCCGACGAGGCGATTTGCTGCCTCAGTTCAGCCGGCTCTAGAACCTCCAGCTCCTCCCCTTGGCTCAAAAGCCATAGCTCGAGACCTTGGCTAAGAGGCAGACTGCCTGTCATCAACCACCAGCCATCAGCGGTGGGCTGTAGCTGTTGATCGGCAGTGAGCGCGTTCTCGTCCAGGCGTTCGTAGAGCGTCTGAGAAATGCGGAGCTTCAGTTGAGTTGGGTGCTCAGATTTCTGGGATATCAGGCTGCGCTTGACCTCGAACGAGTTCATCTCAAAACCGTCAGGAGTTCTTAGGTCTTCCCATGTAGCCTTGGCAGACTGAAAACGATGCAGGGGAAGGGAGGCCAGTTTGCCTTCGGGCAAGCCTTTGAAAACACATACGAGGTAGATATTGGAATCTTGATAGGAAAGACCTAGTGGCTTGATATGTAGTGTTCGTGGCTCACGGGCACCGCGCTTCAGGTAGAGCGCTTCGATAGAGGCATCATCCAGAAGTGCCTGTTGGACAGCCTCTAGGACCTCCGGCTTCACTTGGCCTGGTTCCAGAACAACGAAGCGGGTATTGCTGATGATCTTGCCTGAACAGTCCTGGCTGGGCCGGTTTCCTTTCAACAGTGATGTTGCGTAGTTCCGAAGGGGCGCCAGATTCTCAACCTGTGCCGCCATTCCGAATCTAGCCGCGTGATCCATGATCATGACGAGGTTCATTGCATCTGTTGGCAGCATGCTCAGTCGCGACAGCGACTTTTCTGCCCACCACAACTTGGCTTTTCCCTTTGGCCTGCTATGCACATGGGGGAATTTCTGTTCTAGCTCGCTTAGGTCACGCTGAATGGTGCGCTTATCAACCTGGACACCCTGGTTGGCTACTCGTTGGTGAATGGCATTGCTATCGAGAGCGCTTTCCTTGTTCGGGAGAAGGCCAAGAATGAGTTCATGGCGAAGCAGCTGTTCCACAGTTACGTCCTTGTTTGTGTGCGACACAGGTTGTCGCATGGCCGCTGAAAATGGTCAGACACGATCATCGATGGGCAGCAGCATGAGCAACTCTGCAGACATCTTCAATCTTATGGACAACCTTCTTCCCCGGGCTGACTGCGTCGAGATGGTGAGCCTGACGAGTTGCAACGCCTTTATGCTGGAATCGGTATGCCATCGCTGAGAGTGATGGAGCTGAGCGGGCAGGCGCGGGGTGTCAACTATTACGAGATCAGGGAAGCAAACCCGCTTCTTGGATTGGTTGATCCGATCATAATTCGAAATCGCTATGTGGAGCTGCGTGAACAGGCTCTGTTGGGCGATGCGGATGCGATCAATGGATCTAGGGTGGTTTTGGCTAAATGGTCTGAGGCTGAAGCCCAACCCTGCGCCTGCCGGTTCGTCTGCTGTAGATGAACCATGATCCATGCGCCTTTGTTGGTTCAATCTATAAAGCGTGCGTCGGTTGCCGAGCATTGCTAAACGAAAGGCTACCGCGAGACAGAAAAGATTTGAAGTGAGCAGCCTTCAAGTTAATCAGGTGGACTACAATAAAGCCAACGTCTAACCGAGTCGGATGAAGTCAATTTAGTCGGTTAAACGTCTTTATCTATAGCGCGCCTGCGGTTGCATGCGGCTTTTGATTAGGAATGCAATGGCGGGACATTAGCGCTTGCA
>ERZ1673962.1318-NODE-1318-length-12155-cov-3.513223_pt1 | contig 12155 bp, 13 predicted proteins | sample MGYA00580188_ERZ1673962 | MGnify/ENA primary metagenome ERZ1673962 (study PRJEB41334, sample SAMN05608104) | rock metagenome | biome: terrestrial subsurface; feature: shale formation; material: shale | place: USA: Pennsylvania ... | reverse complement strand
GTCATCCCGGAGCGATACACAAAATGACATTTGTGGCTTGGGAGCGGGGAGAGGGATTAAACTGGTTTGATCACTGTCTGCTAAAAGAGGACTTGGTAGTCACCTCTTTTAATAATGGTACCCGTGGGCGGACTCGAACCGCCAAGCCTGTTACAGCGGGGGATTTTGAATCCCCTGTGTCTACCAATTCCACCACACGGGCAAAAGTTCCGCGCACATCGTCGCGGTAAAGGGCATTTATCGAAGCTCGCGGGCGACGACAAGAGGGATTTGTCAGATTTATAACCGATCGGCAGAAAAAGTGTCACAAGAGGCCAAATCTCCGGTTTTATAACCGGTCGCAAACCAGTTTTGGCGCTGCTCGGAGGTGCCATGGGTGAAAGTATGCGGCTGTGGCACCCGGCCGGCATTCTTTTGCAACGTGTCGTCACCGATTTGTTTGGCCGCATTCAACGCCTCGCGAATGTCGCCATGCTCAATCGAGCCAAAGGCCTCATCGGCCTTTTTCGCCCAAATCCCTGAATAACAATCGGCCTGAAGTTCGATCATCACCGAGACGGCGTTGCTTTTGTCCTCCGAGACTTGCGCACGGTAGGCATTGGCCTGACCCAAAATGCCCAATTCGTTCTGGACATGATGCGCCACTTCATGCGCGACCACGTAAGCGGCGGCAAAATCGCCCTTCGCGCCCAATGTGCGGCTCATCGTGGTGAAGAAATCTGTGTCGAGGTAGACTTTTTGATCCGAGGGGCAATAAAACGGCCCGGTTGCCCCAGAGGCAGAGCCACAGGGGCTTTGGGTCACGCCTTTATAGAGCACCAGAATCGGCGGCTCATAGCGCGCGTTCAATTGATCGGCAAAGACTCCGGTCCAAATCTCTTCGGTGTCGGCCAAGGTGACGGAGACGAATTGCGCCGCCTCTTCATCGGCGGCGGTGATTTGGGTGGTCTGGGTTTGGGTGCTGATGCCCCCTGCCCCTTCGAGCAGCGGCGTGACGTCGATGCCGAGGAAATAGCCGATCACCACAACCGCGATCAGGCCCAAGCCGCCGATCCCGCCCACGGCGTTGCCGCCGCTCATGGACCGCCGATCCTCAATGTTGCGCGACCCGCGCCGTCCTTGCCATTTCATCACTCACCCTCGGCCAAAATCAAAACTGTGCTCACAATAACGTCACCCGTCCGTCCGACAAGCCGAAAGCACCCGGCATATGCTTGACCCTTGGGGCAGAATGAGGCCTATAGACCGAGAACAAGCGGGGATTTTCGGCGCATGCTAAAGCGGTTGTACAATTGGACGATGTCTTTGGCGGAAAGCCCGCATGCGCTTTGGGCTTTGGCCGTCGTTGCCTTTGTCGAGAGCTCGGTCTTTCCAATCCCACCAGATATTTTGATGATTCCGCTGATCGTGGCGCGCCCAAAAGATGCGTTCAAAATCGCCGGGATCGCCACTTTGGCTTCTGTTTTGGGCGGGATGTTGGGCTATTGGATCGGCTTTGGCGCCTTTGAAACCATTGGTCGCCCGGTGTTGGAATTCTATGGCAAAGACGCCTATTTCGACGAATTCGCCGTCAAATACAATGAATGGGGCGCCTGGGCCGTGTTGATCGCGGGCGTCACCCCCTTCCCCTATAAGGTGATCACCATCTTGTCGGGCACCACGCAACTGTCCTTGCCGGTGTTTATCGTCGCCTCGATTGTCGCACGTTCATTCCGGTTTTTCGTCGTCGCCGCCCTGTTGTGGAAATTTGGCGACCCGATCCGCGACTTTATCGAACGCCGGTTGGGACTGGTGTTCACCGTGCTCATCCTCTTGCTTGTGGGCGGCTTTTACGCGGTGAAATTCCTATGACAGCTTTGATTTCTCGTCTCACCCGCCTGCATTTGGCCCTTTTGGCCGCGCTGGGGTCGCTGTCGATCCTTTTGGGTGCCTTTGTGTTTCAGGCCATGGGCTATGCGCCCTGCCCGATGTGCCTGTGGCAACGCTGGCCACATGCCATCGTCATTGTCATCGGCGCGCTGTTTCTGGCGACCCGCCTGCGGCTTTTGCTGATTTTGGGCGCGCTGGTGATGGTGGTCTCCTCAGGCCTTGGCCTGTTTCACGCCGGTGTCGAACAGGGCTGGTGGCCCGGTCCAAGCTCCTGCACCTCGTCTGGCCCAGGCCTGTCTGGCCTCTCCGGTATGGATCTTTTGCCCTCTGCGGGGGCGGCGAAACTTGTTCTGTGTGACGAGATCGTTTGGGACACATGGGGGCTTGGCATCACCATGGCGGGCTGGAATTTCTTGTTCTCGCTGGTGTTTGTCGCGCTTTGGATCATGGCGTGGACAAGGTCGCGCTGAGCGGTGATCTTGCGCTGCGGCAGGTTAAACCCGGCTTTCACACGGATGCAGTTTTAACCGTCCCGCCATTTTTTGCCGAAACAGCGCTCACAAATGCGTTTTCAGGATTGAAATCGCCGCGCTTTGTGCAAATCTTGGGATCATGAAACAGACAAAGCCCCTTCGTCCCTCTGTGGTCCCCTTTCCCACCGCGCGCCGCAGTCGCAAGCGGGTGGGTGGGCCTTTGGCCGATCTGCGCGCCGAAGCGCTGCGGGATCGGTTTCGTCAGGTGTCAGAAGCCTCCTACACCGGCGATGCCACCACACCGCTTAAAAAGCTGTTGAAGCGGTTTTGAGCCGCGACGGATCGTGCCCCGCCGCGCGCGGTTTTTCAATGAACCTCATTCAATGAATGGTAAATTCACCGACGCAATTGCGCCATTCGCCCGGTGAGATCAATTTGCGATGGGTGAAACGCACATGGTGTAACGGGCCCTCGATGGTCTCATGCCAAAACGCGATGAATTTGAACAATTTCGGGTAATCCGGCGCAAGATCGTAGAGCTGCCACGAAAACGTATTCAACACACTTTGGTGATCCGGCATTCGGTAGGTGAATTCCGCCAAAGTCAGGCCATATCCCGTGAGCATCATCTCGGTGTCGCTCATCTGGTTTTGCTGCGCTGTTGCCATCAAGGTCTCTCCTGTTGCTTAGGTGTTTCCTGTGTTTTTTCTCCCTGAGACTCAGCTTGTCACAAATTGCTTAATTGTCTATAAAAACAATATGTTGTCACTCCTTTTATCTGGCTGCCAAGGACGCGGCCTCAGATGGGCCTCTACGAGCGAAATCCTCGCCGGTTCCCCCATTGCACCCCACATCCCGTATGATGTAAGATAGGTAACGACATTATATAGATCGCACCAAACAACAGGCGGACACCGTGAGCGACACTCCAGAAACCCCTGAAAACGAAGAAGAAACCCCACGCGTGCCGATGGCATGGGACGGGCCGAAGATTTCCATCACCCAGGAGATGAAAAGCTCCTACCTCGATTACGCGATGAGCGTGATCGTCAGTCGCGCGATCCCGGATTTGCGCGACGGGTTGAAGCCCGTTCACCGCCGCATCCTGTTTGCGATGCATGAGGCGGGCAACACCCACGACAAATCTTATCGTAAATCGGCGCGGTCCGTCGGCGACACCATGGGGAAATACCACCCGCATGGTGATAGCGCGATCTATGACGCCCTTGTGCGTATGGCGCAGCCGTTTTCGATGTCCCTGCCCTTGCTCGATGGTCAGGGGAACTTTGGCTCGATGGATGGCGATGCCGCCGCGGCGATGCGCTACACCGAAGTGCGGATGGACAAACCGGCCGCCTATCTTTTGGCCGATATTGACAAAGACACCGTCGATTTCACCCTGAACTATGACGGCAAAGACCGCGAACCCACTGTGCTTCCGGCGCGGTTCCCGAACATGCTGGTCAATGGTGCGGGCGGGATCGCCGTCGGCATGGCCACCAACATCCCGCCGCACAACCTGGGCGAAGTGATCGACGCCACCTTGGCCTTGATCGAAAACCCTGACGTGTCCTCCGAGCGGTTGATGGAAATCGTGCCTGCGCCCGATTTCCCGACGGGCGCGATGATTTTGGGCCGCTCTGGCGCGCGCAAAGCCTATCTTGAGGGCCGTGGCTCCGTAGTGATCCGCGCCAAGACCCGCGTCGAAGAGATCCGCAAAGACCGCTACGCCATCATCGTCGATGAGATCCCCTATCAGGTCAACAAGGCGACGATGATCGAAAAAATCGCCGAGCTGGTGCGGGACAAGCGCGTCGAAGGCATCGCCCATGTCCAAGACGAATCCGACCGTGTCGGTGTGCGGGTTGTGGTCGAGCTGAAACGCGATGCGACGCCGGAGGTGGTGCTGAACCAATTGTTCCGCTTTACCCCGCTGCAAACCTCGTTTGGGTGCAACATGTTGGCGCTCAACGGCGGTCGCCCGGAACAGATGACCCTGCGCCAGTTCTTGGAGCATTTCATCACCTTCCGCGAAGAAGTCGTGGCGCGGCGCACCGCGTTTGAGCTGCGCAAAGCCCGCGACCGCGCCCATATCCTTTGTGGTTTGGCCGTGGCTGTGACCAATGTCGACGAAGTCGTCGCCACCATCCGTTCTTCTGCCGATGCGGCGGAAGCGCGGGCGAAATTGATGGAACGTCGCTGGCCCGCGATGGACATCGCTGATTACATCCGCTTGATCGACGATCCGAGCCATAAGATGAACCACGATGGCACCTATAACCTGTCCGAGACCCAGGCCCGCGCGATCCTTGATCTGCGTCTGCAACGCCTGACCCAGATCGGTGTCAAAGAGGTCACCGACGAGTTGCAAGAGCTCGCCGGCAAGATCAAGGATTTCCTCGCCATCCTCGCTTCACGCGAACGGATCATGGAGATCATTTCCAACGAATTGATCGAGGTGAAAACCCTCTTTGCCGTGCCGCGCCGCACCGAGATTGTCGATTGGTCCGGCGATATGGAAGACGAAGACCTGATCGAAAAAGAGGATATGGTCGTCACCATCACCGCCTCCGGTTGGGCCAAACGCACGCCTCTGGCCGATTACCGCGCGCAAAAACGCGGCGGCAAGGGCCTGTCTGGCATGGCGACCAAGGACGAAGACGTGATCACCACGCTGTTTGTCGCCAACACCCACACCCAGTTGCTGTTCTTCACCGATGACGGCATGGCCTATAAGTTGAAAACCTGGCGCTTGCCGTTGGGTGGCCGGACCGCCAAGGGCAAGCCGATCGTCAACATCCTGCCGATCCCGACGGGTGTGGGCATTGCGGCGATCATGCCGGTGGACCGCGATGAGTTGGATTGGGACGGGCTTCAGATCGTCTTTGCCACCTCGAAAGGCTCGGTGCGTCGCAACCGCCTATCCGATTTCACCAATGTGAAATCCAACGGCAAGATCGCGATGAAATTCGAAGGCGAAGACGAGGGCACCCGCCTGATCAACGCCCGGATTTGCGATGAAAATGATGACGTGATGCTGGTGACCTCCTCCGGCCGTGCGATCCGGTTCCCGGTCACGGATGTGCGGGTGTTCAACTCGCGCGCCTCGACCGGTGTGCGCGGGATCAAGCTGGGCAGTGACGATGAGGTCGTCTCGATGTCGGTGATCAAACACTTTGATGCCGAGGCCTCTGAACAAATGGCCGGTGCCGATGAGGTAGAGGCGACCGACGATGAGGAAGAGGCTGAAGAAGGCTCGATCTCCATGGAACGGTTCGAGGAAATGAAGGCGGCCGAGGAGCTGCTTGTGACCATCACGCAAAATGGCACGGGCAAACTCAGCTCTTCGCATGGGTATCCGGTTCGCGGACGCGGCGGCATGGGGGTGACAGCGATGGACAAAGCCATGCGCGGCGGGGCACTTGTGGCCTCCTTCCCGGTCGGCATCGAAGACCAAATCATGCTCGCCACCTCGAAAGGCCAATCCATCCGCTGCCCGGTCGAAGGCATCTCTTTCCGCTCGCGCTCGGCGGGTGGTGTGAAAGTGTTCAACACCGGCAAAGGCGAGGAGGTCGTCTCTGTGGCCTGGATCGCGGAAAGCGATGAGGAAGAAGGTATGGACAGCTCCGAAAACTGATTGAAAAAGGCCCGGATCGTCGGGCCTTTTTCATTCTTGGTGATTGCGAGACAAGGGAGCCCCTCATCACGCAACGGATTTTAGAGGACACGAAATAATCCGGCATTGTGACAAATTCGTGAGCGTTACCAAAACGCCACATGATTAATATCTTGCTCTTCGCATCTCCCCTTTTCGACCCGTTTGGCACCATATTGTCCGGCAATTCAGTACATCTACATGAGGATCCCTGTTATGATGAAAACTTCTTTGATCGCGATAGCTGGCGCCACCGTTGCGTTGACTGGCGCAGCCCAAGCTGGTGAGATCACCTATGGCTCCGCTAATCTGTCCTATTACAGCGTAGACGATGCCGACGTGACCCGCCTGCAGGGCGATGTCGACTATATGGTCAACAAATTCACCTTCACCGGCACCGCCAAGGCAGTGGACTACGACGGCAACAACTTATACGTGCTCAACGGCACCGCAGGCTACGCAATCGCGCCTGGCTTCACCGGCTATGTGAAACTTGGTGCCTTCGATTTCGACGGTGCTGACACTGAATACGGTTATGGCTTGGGTGTTGATTACATCGGCGCGGCTTTCGGCGCGGCTTTCGAATACACCACCATCGAAGACGGCGATCTCGAAACCTACAACCTGAACGGTTACTACAGCTTCGGCGCCTCCACCGTATTCGGGTCTTACACTTCCGTCGATGGCGATTTCGGCATCTACGCGCTCGGCTATGACTATGACGCTGGTGTGTTTGGCCTGTCCGCAAGCTCCTTCTTCACCGAAGATGGCTTCGACAACGGCTTTTCCAGCTTTGCTGGCGTCTATGACTTTGGCCAGTTCGGTGTGAAAGCCAGCGTGCTGACCGGAAATGATGACATGTTCGACAGTGGCTTCTATGGCATCGCAGGCAGCTATGCTGTGAATGACGCTGTGACTATCGAAGCCGGTTACGACACCAGCTATGGCGACGGCGGCGATGCTGATCTTTTCTCCCTCTCCCTGTCCTACGAAATCGGTGGCGAGCGCGCTCGCGTGACCGACCGTGTGAGCGATCTGTTCGACAAATCCCGCAACTCCTTGTTTAAAGCTCAGCCTATCGACATCTTCGAGCCCCTCTACGGCCCGGGTATGATCAGCTTCTGATCCTGACGGACAGACAGACAGTATACGAAAGGTCCGCCCATTGGGGCGGGCCTTTTTCTTTGTGCAATACAAAAACCGAACGCAAGTTTTTTCCTTTCCTCTCTGCCCCACAAAAGCTACATCCCCAGCCATGACAGATAAAACACTCCACATCGTCGGCGGCGGCATGGCCGGGTCCGAAGCGGCATGGCAGGCGGCCCATATGGGCCTCAAAGTCGTGCTTCATGAAATGCGTCCCGAAGTGGGCACATTCGCCCATCACACCGGGAATTTTGGCGAGATGGTCTGCTCCAACTCGTTCCGCTCGGATGATGACGAACAAAATGCCGTCGGCCTGTTGCATTGGGAAATGCGCGCGGCCAATGGCTTGATCATGGCCATGGCGCACAAGCATCGCCTGCCCGCAGGCGGCGCCTTGGCCGTCGACCGCGACCCCTTTGCCGAAAGCGTCACGGCGGCACTCAAAGCCCTGCCGAATGTCTCAGTCGAATATGGCGAGATCACCGAATTGCCCACCGAGGGCACATGGATTTTTGCCACCGGTCCGCTGACCTCGCCCGCGCTTGGCGAGGCGATTGCGCGCGAGACCGGCACGGATCGTTTGGCGTTTTTCGACGCCATCGCCCCCATCGTCTATGCCGAAAGCATCAACATGGATGTGGCCTGGATGCAGTCGCGCTATGACAAGGGTGAGACGGAGGAAGAGCAAAAAGCCTATCTCAACTGCCCGATGACCAAGGACCAATACGAGGCCTTCATCGACGCGCTTTTGGCGGCGGAAAAGACCGAGTTCCACGAAGGCGAAACAGCCGGGTATTTCGACGGCTGCCTGCCGATCGAGGTCATGGCCGAACGCGGTCGCGAGACGCTTCGGTTCGGCCCGATGAAACCGATCGGCCTGACCAACGCGCATCAGCCGGATGTCAAACCTTACGCCGTGGTGCAACTGCGCCGCGACAACAAACTTGGCACGCTTTTGAACATCGTCGGCTTTCAGACCAAGATGAAATATGGCGCGCAAACCGCTGTTTTAAAAATGATTCCGGGTTTGGAAAATGCCAGTTTCGCCCGTTTGGGCGGCATTCACCGCAACACGTTTCTGAACTCTCCGACGCTATTGGATGATCAAATGCGCCTCAAATCCCGGCCCAATATCCGCTTTGCCGGACAGGTCACGGGTGTTGAGGGCTATGTGGAATCCGCGGCCATGGGATTGCTCGCCGGTCGTTTGGCCGCAGCCGAACTTTTAGGCCAAAAGATGACCCCGCCCCCCGGCACCACCGCCATGGGGGCGCTCATTCATCACATCACGGGTGGGGCTGAGGCCAAGAGCTTTCAGCCGATGAACGTAAACTTTGGCCTGTTCCCACCGCTGGACGGGATGCGCGGCGGTCGCAAGGGTCGAAAAGAGCGCTATAAAGGCTATACAGACCGCGCCAAAGACGCGTTCACAGCCTGGTTGGGCGCGGCGGAGGTTTAGGAGGCCTGCCTTGAATTACATCCTCGCGATTTTTCTACCGCCCCTGTCGATCCTGCTGACGGGGCGGCTTTTTGTGGCCGTTTTCACCTTTTTGATCTGGGTGCCCGCGCTGATCTTTTCGGGCGGATTGACCCATCCAATGTTTATCCTCCTGGCGTGGTTTCTGATCTTTCAAGCCCGAGAGGATCGGCGTGACCGAGGACGTCGCCGGTAATGCCCCCTTCGACGCGCTACGTCACCCGGTTTGCCCCAAGCCCCACAGGGCCTTTGCATCTGGGGCACGCCTATTCGGCGCTGACGGCCTATGAGCGTGCGCGCCGCCATGACGGACTATTTCTATTGCGGATCGAGGATGGTGACATCACCCGCTGTCGCCCGGAATGGGAGGCCTTGATCTATGCCGATCTGCGCTGGCTCGGCCTGTCCTGGCCTGAACCGGTTTTGCACGTCACGGCACGCGAAGACATCTACGCAAGTGCCTTGAGTCGCCTCGAAGAATTGGACCTGATCTACCCCTGTTCCTGCACCCGTCGCGACGTGATGAATGCGCTCTCCGCCCCGCAAGAAGGCGCGCCGATGGGGCCGGATGGTGTAATCTATCCCGGCACCTGTCGTCACCGTGCGATGGCCTCGTTTCGCCATGGCGAGGCGGTGCGGCTTAACATGCAAAAAGCCGTGGAATATCTGGGAGATGTAACACGTTTTTCATGGGTTGAAACCGGCCCGGACGTCCCTGGAGCTCATCGTTTGAGCGCCCATCAATTGATCCATCACGTTGGGGACATCGTGCTGGCCCGTAAAGAGATCGGCACCGCCGCCTATCATCTCTCGGTGGTGTTGGATGATGCACATCAGGGCGTGACCGAGGCCGTACGCGGCGCGGATTTAAGAGAGGCGACCCAGATTCACCGGCTGTTGCAAGCGCTGTTGGATTTGCCCGAAATCGCCTATCACCATCACGCTTTGATCCGCGATTCCGAAGGCATACGGCTTGCCAAACGCGCCGATGCCAAAGCGATTTCGAAGTTTCGCGAAGAAGGGTTGTCCCCGGATGACGTCAAAGAAATGATCGGGCTAAAGTAATTTATTTCAGTACCTTATGGGGAAAACCTCACGTCATGGGTGACATCAGTTCCACCACATCCCCATCCCGCACCGCGCGGTAAAAACACGACCGGCGATTGGTGTGGCAGGCAGGCCCGGTCTGGGCCACCGTCACAAGGATGCAATCGCTGTCGCAATCATAGCGAAAATCGACCAGCTCCTGCACATGCCCCGAGGTCTCGCCCTTGATCCAAAACGCCTGCCGCGAGCGCGACCAATAGGTCACCCGCCCCGTCTCCAGGGTCTTTTGCACCGCCGCCTCATTCATCCACGCCATCATCAAAACATCGCCGCTCTCGGCGTCTTGGGCGATGGCCGGGATCAGCCCTTTGTCATCATATTTGAGCGAAGCCGGGTCAAAGCGCATGGCAGGTCCTTTCCATAGGCGGGTCTGTGACCTATCTAAGAGAGCAGTTGATGAAAGGCAAACCATGTCCACTCACACCACGGGTCCAACAACGGCGCAAAACACCGTCGAACTGGCCAAGCTCTACTCCGGTAAACTCTTGGCTCTGGCTGCCGATATTCCGCTGACCGGGCGGCTTGAGACGCCACAGGCCAGCGTGCGTGAACGGGCGCCGCTCTGTGGCTCGACCGTGACCGTGGATTTGGATGTGGCGGACGGAAAAGTCCTGCGCTTTGCCCAAGACGTCAAAGCCTGTGCGCTGGGTCAGGCGGCGGCCTCCGTGCTGGGTGCGCAGGTCATCGGGCGGACCGGAGCCGAACTGGCGCAGGCGCGTGATGAGCTTGAGGCGTTTTTGAAACAGAACGGCCCGGTGCCCTCCGCGCCCTTTGACGGATATGAGGCGCTTTTGCCCGCGCGCGACTATAAAAATCGCCATGCTTCGATCCTTTTGGCCCTCACTGCGGCCAAAAATGCCTTTGAATTGGCCGAGAAGGCTCAGAATTTAACGAACTCGTAAGAGGCGTGGTCCATTGTCCTCCTGCAATTGGAGGCCTCAATGATTCCGAATCCTGACTTTGAAAACGCAACATCTGCGGATCACAGAATGAGCTTGTTGGCCAAATATGCCGGTCGACTTGGCTTTGAAGTTGTGGACATCGCGGGATTTCTGGACAGCGTCGATGAACAATCCAAAAGTCAGATCGCGGTTCTGGCGGATGTGCAATCCTCCGCCGCAGACGTGATGACCGCCAATGGTGCGGTGCGTGACGCTTTGACGACGGTGACCAGCATCACCGATCAAACCCTCAATCGCGTTGAGGGGTCGGTGGGATTTGTGCGCGAAAGCGGCCAAAAATCTCAACATGTGGCCTCATGGGTGAAAGATCTGTCGGAGCGTATGGAACGGGTCGCAAGTTCACTGAGTGCCGTTGAAGCGGACAACACCAATATCGCCGACATTGCCCGTCAGGTGAATATTCTCGCCATCAATGCCAAAATCGAGGCGGCGCGCGCCGGTGACAGCGGGCGTGGCTTTGGCGTGGTGGCCGAAGCCATCAACGAATTGTCGCGCAAAACCGCCCGCGCCGCCGCCGGGATCGAAGAGAACATTGCCACCCTGTCCGAATGGGTCGGACGGCTGCGCGAGGAGGCGACAGGTGTCTCCACTGACGCGGGCCATGTGATTTCCTCGGCCTCGGAAACGGATCTGGCGCTCACAGAAATCGCCCAAGGTGTACGTCAAACCCACGACGCCACCCGGATCATGGTCACAGAGGCCGACAAGGTTCGGGACGCTGTCGCGCGGTTCCAACCCGCCTTTGACCAAATCGGCAAAGCCGCCAATGCCACCGCTGAGGGCATCCATGTTGCGCATGAGCGCGTCGATAAGTTGATCGACACCTCTGAAACCATTTTCCAAACCACCGTTGCTCTGGGCGGTGCCAGCGAAGATTTGGTCTTTATCAACAAGGTGCAAGAGGCCGCCTCTCGGATTTCAGAACTTTTTGCTGATGGCATGAGTTCGGGACGCATCAGTCACTCAGACCTTTTTGACCGAAGCTACGTTGAACTCGCCAACACCGATCCGCAACAATATGTGGCGCGGTTCACGGCCTTTACGGATGAGGTCTTGCCCGCGATTCAAGAGCCTATGCTTGAGTTTAACCCCAAGGTCGTCTTTTGTGCGGCGCTTGATCCAAACGGCTATTTGCCAACCCACAATGTTAAATTCTCCGCACCGCAAGGTCATGATCCGGCCTGGAACGCCGCCAATTCCCGCAATCGGCGCATTTTTAGCGATCGGGTGGGCCTGAAAGCCGGGCGAAACACCGAACCCTTCCTGCTCCAGGTCTATCGTCGCGATATGGGAGCAGGCACATTCATGATGATGAAAGATCTCTCTGCCCCGATTTTCGTGGATGGCAAACACTGGGGCGGCTTGCGTTTGGGATATACGTTTTGATGCATCACCTTAACCTGAGCGCCCCTAAAAAAATCCGCCGCACTTCAAAAGAAGGCGGCGGGAAGTACGATCTGAGACCC
>ERZ1673962.1317-NODE-1317-length-12171-cov-13.225239_pt1 | contig 12171 bp, 9 predicted proteins | sample MGYA00580188_ERZ1673962 | MGnify/ENA primary metagenome ERZ1673962 (study PRJEB41334, sample SAMN05608104) | rock metagenome | biome: terrestrial subsurface; feature: shale formation; material: shale | place: USA: Pennsylvania ... | reverse complement strand
CGCCTCGCGGTCCCATTCGTCGGACAGGGCCTGACGTGCCGCCTCGAATTCCGCATGGAGTCGTCTCGGCCTTTTTGCGCGGGATCATCTGTGGTCTCTCTTTGGATGAGATCGCCGCATTGCCTCATGTTCAGGGTGTGGTGACGGTGCTCTCAGGCGGTCAGGCGCGGGTGCTTGACACGACAGAGGCGGCTGAGGCCTATCTGGCCCAATCCCTAGCGACCGATCCCCCTGCGGCATGACGCCCTCTGGTTTGGGCGCTTGGGATGGGGCAGGAGGGGCCTATGAGCTTTTTTGACAAAATCCCGACCTCCACCTTTGTGATTGCTGCGCTGACCCTCGGGCTGGCGCCGTTTTTCCCGGAACCGCATGTCTGGGAAAAGATCAAAATGCTACTGGCGGGCGCGTTGAGCCGACCGATCGATATGTTTGATCTGGTGTTTCACGGTCTGCCTTGGGCGCTTTTGGTGCTGAAACTGGCGCGGGGCGATCGGGGACAGGCTGTCTAGCCGTCAATGTCACGAAACTGTCGGATAGATTTTACCATTTGGAAAATTGTCTGACACATTTCTCCGAGACAGTGCGGTTGAAGACGACGGGGATCAGCTCCGCGTCTCATAAACGCACATCCAATCCGGAGACCTCATATGTCCATCCGTATCACGCGCCGTCAGGCGCTTGCCGGGGGCGCTGCCCTTGCCGGCTCCCTTGCCATGCCCGGCCTGTCCCGCGCCGCCACCCGTCCGTTGATCACCCACGGCGTTCAGTCCGGTGATGTCGCCCATGATGGTGCAATGATCTGGGCCCGCGCCGACCGCGAGTCCAAAATGATGGTGGAGTGGTCCACCACGGACACTTTTGCCAATGCCACGCGGGTTCAGCCGCTCTCCATCGGCGACACCTCTGATTTCACCGGTAAAATGTTGCTCGAAGGCCTGCCCTCGGATCAAGATATTTTCTACCGCGTCGCCATGGCCGATCTGTCGGACACCAATTCCGTCTCCGAGGCTGTCACCGGCCATTTCCGCACCGCGCCGGGGTCGCTGCGCGATGTGTCTTTCGTCTGGTCTGGCGACACCGCCGGTCAGGGCTGGGGTATTGACGAAGAGCGCGGTGGCATGACCACCTACGCCACCATGCTGGGACATCGCCCGGATTTCATGATCCACTCCGGCGATACCGTTTATGCCGATGGCCCGCTCTCGGCTGAGGTCGAGTTGAAAGACGGCACGATGTGGAAAAACGTCATGGTCGAAGAAAAGACCAAAGTGGCCGAGACGCTGAATGAGTTCCGTGCCGCGCATAAATACAACATGCTCGACAAGAATGTGCGGGCGTTTAACGCCGAAGTTCCGATCCTCTATCAATGGGATGACCACGAGGTCACCAACAACTGGTATCCGAACGAGACCTTCGCCTCGGATGATCGTTACACCGAGAAATCGGCGGCCAAACTGTTTGCCCGCTCGGCGCAGGCGTTTTTTGAAATGTACCCGATCCGCGTCAATGCCGCAGAACCCAAGCGTGTCTATCGCAAGGTCTCCTATGGTCCGATGCTGGACGTGTTCTTTCTCGACATGCGCACCTACCGCGACGACAATGACGGCAACCGTCAGCCGACGCCGAAGGATTTCCTGGGCGCCGAACAGATCGCTTGGCTCAAGGGCGCTTTGTCGACGTCGAAAGCCACATGGAAAGTCATCGCCGCTGATATGCCCATCGGTATGATGGTGCGCGATGGCAAAGAGGCGTTTGAAAACATGGCCAATGGCGATGGTCCGGTTCTGGGGCGTGAATTCGATATCGCCGAAGTGCTGTCCTTTATCAAACATGCCAAGGTCAAAAACACCGTCTGGCTCACGGCCGATGTGCATTACACCGCCGCGCATCACTATAGCCCGGAGCGTGCCGAGTTTCAGGACTTTGAGCCGTTCTGGGAATTCGTTTCCGGTCCGCTGCACGCGGGCACCTTTGGTCCGAGTGAGTATGACAACACCTTTGGCCCGAAGGTCGAATTTGCCAAAGCGCCGCCAGAAGGCGAGTTCAACCTGCCGCCGTCCGATGGCTATCAGTTCTTTGGCAAGGTCGATATTTCCGCTGCGGACCGGACGATGACCGTGTCGCTTTTGGATGCGGCTGATACGTTGTTGTGGTCCACGACGATCGCACCCGATCTGGCGTAAATCGCATAAAGAAGCCCCGGAGAGCGATCTCCGGGGCTTTTTCTATAGATGCAAGATTTAGGCCCGAAACTTGGGCCCGAAACTTAGGCTTTGGACACAGCGTCCAGAATTCGCGCCCAGGAGCGGATGCCTTTGTGGAAATTCTTGAGGCCGTATTTCTCATTCGGAGAGTGAATGCGGTCGTCGTCATCAGCAAAGCCCACCAACATCGAATCCAGCCCCAAAATCGTGGTAAAATAGCCCGCAATCGGGATCGACCCGCCCATGCCGGCAAACACCGCCTCGCGGTCCCATTCGTCGGACAGGGCCTGACGTGCCGCCTCGAATTCCGCACGATCCGTGTTCATCACGGCGGCGGGGGACCCGTCGAGGTCTTGGTTCCATGTGACTTTGGCGTCCACCGGCAGGCGGCTTTCGACATGGGCACGCAGGTTTTTGCGGATCGCGTCCGGGTCCTGATCGCCCACCAAACGACAGGTGATTTTGCAATGCGCCTCCGCTGGGATCACGGTTTTGGTGCCCGGTCCCTGATAGCCGCCCCAAAGCCCGTTGATCTCCAAAGTGGGGCGGGCCCATTGTTGTTCCAAGGTCGAATAGGCGGCCTCGCCATGGGCTTTGGTCATGCCAATGCCAGACAGGTAGTCGGCCTCGTCAAAGCCACAGCCCTGCCATTGGCGCAGGATGTCGTCGGGCACCTCATGCACGCCGTCGTAGAAATCTTTGATCGTCACGCGGCCCGCCTCATCATGGAATGTGCTGATGATTTTGGAGATTTCGCGCAGCGGGTTCAGTGCCGGGCCGCCGTAATGGCCCGAATGCAGATCCATCGTCGGCCCCGTCAGGGTGAACTCGTCTTTGAGCATCCCGCGCAGCTGGCTACAGATCGAGGGCACGCCGGGGGCGACCATCGACGTGTCACAGATCAGCGCCAGATCGGCGGTGAGCCTGTCTTTGTTGGCTTTCATGAAGGGGATCAGGGAGGGCGAGCCGCTTTCCTCTTCGCCTTCAAAGAAAAACGTGATCGTGCAGGGCAGGGTGCCGTTTTCGGCAATCCAGGCGCGGCAGGCCTCGACAAAGGTCATCAACTGGCCCTTGTCGTCGGATGCGCCGCGGCCCCGGATCACTTTGCCCTGCGCACGCTCTTCGATAAAGGGCGCAAACGGGTCGTGATCCCAGAGGGTGAGCGGGTCCACCGGCTGCACATCATAGTGACCGTAAAACAGCAAATGCGGCCCACCGGAGCCGATTTTACCCATCACCATCGGGTGGCCGGGCGTGGCGCAGACTTCGGCATCCGCCCCCAACGAAGTCAATTCCGCGGCAAGCCACTCCGCCGCCGCCTGGCAATCGGCCTTGTTGGCCGGGTCGGTCGAAATCGACGGAATGCGTAAAAATGTCATCAAGCGATCAAGGGTAGCGTCGAGATCAGTGTCGATGCGTTCAAGCACCGGAGCGAGGCGAGAGTTCATTATGGGAAACCTTTTATCATGCTCGGGATATTTTGCCGCAGCTTACGCCTCTGAAAAATGGTGTCCAGAGGGGGCGGGCGGGTTGACATAGATCATTCTGAAAGGGAATGGATACGTCATAAGAAGGTGAAGCTGACAAGGCAGAGCAGAAGAGGCTCATAGCGGGCTGTTGCGGTATTATCTTGCGAAATGTGAATATGAGTCGCAATTTTCGCTTGATGCCGCTAAAAGAGGCAGACCTGAGACGCGCGAAAGGACGAACAGTGGACTATACGGCGAAGCTTGACGAAGCACTTCAACGGTTGCACGACGAAGGGCGTTACCGCACCTTTATCGATATTGAACGCAAGCGCGGGCAGTTTCCGCACGCCACATGGACCAAACCGGATGGCTCAGAGCAACCCGTAACCGTGTGGTGCGGCAACGATTATCTTGGCATGGGTCAACACCCGTCCGTTCTCGCGTCCATGAAAGAGGCGGTGGATGCAACGGGCGCGGGCTCTGGTGGCACGCGCAATATTTCCGGCACCACGGTTTATCACAAACGTCTTGAAGCCGAGATTGCCGATCTGCATCAAAAAGAAGCGGCTTTGGTGTTCTCCTCGGCCTATATTGCCAATGATGCCACGCTTTCGACCCTGCCGACGCTGTTCCCCGGTCTCATCATCTATTCCGACTCGCTCAATCATGCCTCGATGATTGAGGGCATTCGTCGCAACGGTGGCGCGAAACGCATTTTCCGTCACAACGATCTGGATCACCTGCGCGCCCTTTTGGCGGCGGATGATCCCGAAACGCCGAAACTCATCGCCTTTGAATCGATCTATTCGATGGATGGCGATTTTGGTCCGCTCAAAGAGCTGTGTGATCTGGCCGAAGAATTCAATGCGCTCACCTATCTCGACGAGGTTCACGCGGTTGGCATGTACGGCCCGCGCGGGGGCGGTGTGGCCGAACGCGACGGTCTTTTGGATCGGATCGACATTGTCAACGGTACACTCGGCAAGGCCTTTGGCGTCTTTGGCGGCTATATCGCTGCTTCGGCCAAAATGTGTGACGCGGTGCGTTCTTATGCGCCGGGCTTTATCTTCACCACCTCGATCCCGCCCGCCGTGGCGGCAGGGGCGGCGACATCGATCGCCTTCCTCAAAGGCGAGGGCGGTGTAAAGCTGCGCGAAGAGCATCAGACTCAGGCGAAAATCCTCAAACTGCGGCTCAAAGGCCTTGGCCTGCCGATCACCGACAATGGCTCGCATATCGTGCCGTTGATTGTGGGAGATCCGAAACACACCAAACTCATGTCCGACATGATGCTCGAACATTATGGCATTTACGTTCAGCCGGTGAATTTCCCGACCGTGCCGCGCGGCACAGAGCGGTTGCGCTTTACGCCCTCACCGGTTCACGGGCCGCGCGAAATGGATGCTTTGGTTCATGCTTTGGACGCGCTTTGGAGCCATTGTGCGCTGAATCGCGCCGAAATGGCGGGTTAATCAAGATATACGCTGGGCGGCCCCGTTGAGCATATGGTAACAGTTTATCAACTTTAGGCGACGAATCGACGCCTAAAGGGCGGGCAGGTTAATTTGGGGCGAATGCATGATCAGGCGGTGGACGAAGCCACACGTCGAGGAGCAGGAACATCCTCGCGGTTTTGACGATTACGAGCTTCAGCTCGGCGACGTCATGCGTGGGGAACGCGCCACCCTTGGCAAATCGCTCTTGGATGTTCAGCGCGAGTTGAAGATCAAAGCAACCTATATTGCCGCCATTGAGAACTCTGACCCCTCTGTGTTTGAAACCCAGGGTTTCATCGCGGGGTATGTGCGCTCCTATGCCCGCTATCTGAATCTTGATCCCGATTGGGCTTTTGCACGGTTTTGCTCTGAAAGCGGCTTTACGGTTGCCCACGGCATGTCCCCCGAGGCCTCAACCAAACGCAAACCGGCCAAGGCGGCGACTGCACCTGTCAAGAAAGATCCATTCTCCGATCCCAACGCCAGCTTTGTCCCGCGCGGACAGGGGTTTATGTCCCGGATCGAACCCGGCGCGCTGGGATCGACCGCTGTGTTGCTCGCGCTTTTGGGCGTGATCGGCTATGGCGGCTGGTCGGTGTTGCAAGAAATCCAAAAGGTCAAAATGGCCCCGGTCGATCAGGCCCCGGCCGTGATCGCCGAAGTTGCCCCCCTTGGTGGTGCAGGCTCCGAGACCCGTTTGGCGCAGATGGACGAGAGCGTCGGCCTCGCGACCCCCTCCGCCGAGGCGCTGGATCGGTTGTATCGTCCGCAGGCGCTGGATGTGCCGGTTTTGGTGCCGCGTGACGGGCCTATCGCGGCGCTTGATCCGCGCTCTGTTGGGGCTTTGGCGGGCGAAGGACTTGCCGCCGAGCGCGAAGAGCGCCTGAACGCCATGTCGTCTGACATTGCCTTGGCGGCGCTTTCCGACACGGACGAGGGGGATGTGCGCGTGGTCGAAGAGGGCGCGCCCGAATTGGCGCTGGTCGCCGTGCGCCCGTCATGGGTGCGCGTCCAGGCCGCCGATGGGTCTGTTTTGTTTGAGAAGATTCTCGATGCCGGTGAACGTTACATCGTTCCGGCGATGGACAAAGCGCCGATTCTGCGCACGGGCAATGCCGGTGGCGTCTATTTCGACGTCAATGGTCAGGCCTATGGCCCGGTCGGTGCCTCTGGGTCTGTGGTGAAAAACATCGCCCTCTCGGTCGCGGATGTGTCGGACAGTTTTGCTCAGGTCGATCTGGCCGCCAATGACACAGTCGCCGAGGCTTTTCAGGTCGCCCAAAACGGCCAATAAACCGGCTTTCATCTGATCACTCTGCCGCTTCCGCCGCTTGTCACTTGCGGTGTGCCGCCTTATCTAAGGGGGGCTGAATTGACGTTCCCAAAACCGTCCCAAAAGAGGCCCGTTCCCATGTCGCACAATCCCATTCGCCCTTGGCGCAACATTGACCGACGCGTGAGCCGCAAGATTTGGGTGGGCAATGTGCCAGTGGGGGGCGATGCGCCGATCACCGTGCAGACCATGACCAACACGCTGACCACCGATGTCAAAGCGACCTTGGATCAGGTGCTGCGCGCCGCCGAGGCCGGGGCCGACATCGTGCGCGTCTCCGCCCCCGACCGCGACTCGGCTTTGGCGCTCAAAGAGATCTGCCGTGAAAGCCCGGTGCCGATCGTCGCCGACATCCATTTCCATTACAAACGCGCCATCGAGGCCGCCGAAGCCGGGGCCGCCTGTCTGCGGATCAATCCGGGCAATATTGGCGATGAAAAGCGGGTGCGTGAGGTGATCAAAGCCGCCAAGGATCACAATTGTTCGATCCGCATTGGCGTCAACGCCGGCTCTTTGGAAAAGCACCTGTTGGACAAATACGCCGAACCCTGTCCCGATGCGATGGTCGAATCCGGCATGGATCACATCAAAATTCTGGAAGACAACGATTTTCACAATTTCAAAATCTCGGTCAAAGCCTCCGATGTGTTCCTCGCCGCCGCCGCCTATCAACAATTGGCCGAGGCCACCGATGCGCCGATCCATTTGGGCATCACCGAGGCGGGCGGGCTCATGTCCGGCACGATCAAATCGGCCATCGGGCTGGGTCAGCTTTTGTGGATGGGCATCGGCGACACGATCCGCGTCAGCCTCTCCGCCGATCCGGTCGAAGAGGTCAGGGTCGGCTATGAAATCCTCAAATCTCTCGGCCTGCGCCACCGCGGCGTGAATATCATTTCCTGCCCGTCCTGCGCGCGTCAGGGCTTTGACGTGATCAAAACCGTCGAGGCGCTGGAGAGCCGGTTGGAACATATCAAAACGCCGATGAGCCTGTCGATCATCGGCTGTGTGGTGAACGGTCCCGGCGAGGCGCTGATGACCGATGTCGGTTGGACCGGCGGCGGGGCCGGGCATGGCATGGTCTATCTCGGCGGGGCGCAGAGCCATAAAATGTCCAATGACTATATGGTTGATCATATCGTCGAACAGGTCGAAGCCAAAGCCGCCGAGATCGAGGCTCAGACCGCGTCCGAGGCCGCCGAATAAGCACCACAGCCGCTTCAGCGCAGCTCAAATACTCAAATAAAAACCCCGCCATTGGCGGGGTTCTGTTATTTCTGTACGTAAGCCGATAGTGTCGCCCACGCAGTTCCGCCGCATGTTCACCCACGCAGCTCCGCCACGATTTCAACCATCGCATCATAGGGCACATAGCCGCGCAGCATCTGGTCGCCCATCACAAAGGTCGGGGTGCCCGAGATTTGCAACTCCGCCGCCAGTTGGTGATTTTTCGCGATCACCGTGGTGACCTCTTCGCTGTCCATTTTGGCGACAACCGCATCGGCGTCGATGCCAAGGTCGGTGGCCAAACGGCGCAGCGCGCCAACTGTGACATCGCCGCGCGCTTCCATCAGCGCGTCATGGAAGGTCAAATAAGCGTCATCACCGGCCACCATTTTGGTCGCAACGGCAAAGCGGGACGCCAAAACGGAGGCCTCGCCCAAGATCGGGAATTCTTTGACGATCAGTTTGATATTGCCGTCTTTTTCCAAAAGTGCTTTCACATCTGGAAAGGCTTTTTTGCAATAGCCACAGCGGTAGTCGGTGAATTCGACCATCACGATATCGCCTTCGGGATTGCCGTAGATGCCATCGAAGGCGGTGTTGTAAATCGCGTCCATATTGGCGGCGATCATGTCGGCATCGCTGGAGACCTGAGCCTCGGCCTGACGCGCTTGATAGACGTCCACCGCCTCCATCAACACTTCGGGATTGTCCAAAAGATAGGCGCGCACTTCGGCGCGAAACGCCGCGCGCTCGGCATCGGACATGTCACCGATGTCAAAAGCAAAGGCGCCAAGCGCGGTGGAAGCGGTCAAAAGGGCCGCGGCACCGAGTCGGGCGCAGGCTTTGGCAAAAGGCATATCTCTATCTCCGTTTGAGAGCGGTTTCGCACGCGTTTACCACATCTTGCGCCCGGTTCCACCCAACACTTCCGTGACCCAGCGCTGCTGCGGCACGTTGGGCCAAAGGCATCGCGGCTTTGCAATCGCCACGCATGATATGGGCCTCTGAGGCGTTGAGTGCGGCCATGGCGTCCTGACCCGATTGGGCATAGGCGGAGGCCAAATGACGCAACAGATTTGGGTCATAGCCATCGCGCGCCCGCGCCGCCTCCAGCGCCTCGATCGCGGCGGGGAGGTTGGCCTTATTGGTCGTCGCCAAAAGCGCGCGGCCAAGCCCGGCCTGAATTTGCGCCTCATTTGGTGCCAATTGGGCCGCCCGGCGATAGGCGGTGACAGCGGCATCAAATTGGCGACTTTCCAATAGAATCTGCCCCTGAAGCTCGGCGTAATAGGGGTCGTTTGGGCGTAGCGCGACGAGGCGGGCCATGGTGGCCATCGCCTCTTTCGGCTTGGGCACGCGGTGCAGTGCCACGGCGCGGCGCATCAGCGCGATGTCGGAGCCATCAGAGGCGGGCACCCGGCGCAGCGTATAGGCGGGCGGGCGGATGAACGCCTCCAACTTGCCGCGCGCACGGGCGTACCAATAGTTGGCCTCCGGGTCGGGATTGGCGGTGAGTTTCGATGCGGCTGCATAGCCTTTGAGCGCGCGCAGACGCTCGCGGGTCAAAGGATGGGTGCGCGCGTAGGGGTCCTGGCGGCTCTCGGACAAGACCTCCTGTCCACGAAACATTTCAAGTACATCGAGCATCGCCTGTGGTGGGACGCCCGCGCGCGCCATATAGCGGATGCCGGCCTGGTCGGCGGAGGCTTCCTCGGCGCGGGTGTGGCCAAACAGCACCCGCTGCGCTGATCCGGTGACCCCCATGGCGATGCCCGCCGCCGCCTCGCCATTGCCCGTGGCGGCCACCACCGCCCCCGACAGCAACAGGCCAAGAGCCGCCGCCGTCGAGGCATTTTTCATATTGGCCTGACGCCTGATGATATGGCCGCCAGTGATATGGGCGACCTCATGGGCGATCACCGCCTGTACTTCGGCCGCCGTATCGAGGCGCAAAAGCAGGCCGGAATGGAGGAACACATGGGAGGTATCTGCAACAAAGGCATTCGGTTGGTCGTCATGGATGACGACGATTTTCATCCGCGTGGCCGACAGGCCCGCCGCGTCAAAGATCGGTCCGGCCAGACGGCCTAACGCATATTCAATGTCCGGGTCGCGCAAAATCCCCTTGGCCCAGGCCGAAAGCGGCAGGCAGAGCATCACCAAAACAGCCACACATATCGTCACCGCTTGGCGCATCATCTGCCGCATTGCAATTCCTCTCTGTCGCTGGCATTTCAGGCCCTAAACAACCACAGGATATGCCCGATGAAAACCTCCCGCCGCTCTGAAGTCGATCCTTTTATCGTGATGGATGTGATGGAGGCGGCGCGCGCGCATGAGGAGGCCGGGCGGCACATCATCCATATGGAGGTCGGCCAACCCGCCACGGGGGCACCGAAAGCCGCGCGGGCGCGTCTGGCACAGGCGATGGAGCAGGGGCCTTTGGGGTATACCGTCGCCCTTGGCCTGCCGGAGCTGCGCAAAGCCATCGCGGCGCTCTATCAGGACTGGTACGGGGTCAGCTTGGATTGGCGGCGGGTGGTGATCACGCCGGGCTCATCTGGGGCGTTTATTTTGGCTTTCACCGCGCTGTTTGACGCGGGGGCCAAGGTGGGATTGGGCGAGCCGGGTTATCCGTCTTATCGGCAAATCCTGTCGGGCCTCGACATCACGCCGGTGGGCATTCAGACGCAGATGGAGAACCGCCTACAGCCGGTGCCAAGCGAGATTCCCGAGGGTCTGGACGGGTTGATCGTCGCCAGCCCCGGCAACCCGTCCGGCACGATGTTGGATCGGGAGGCCATGGGCGCGTTGATCCAGACCTGTCAGGACCGGGGCGTGTCGTTCATTTCCGACGAGATTTACCACGGCATCCAATATGGCGCACGTCCGGTGACGGCGTTGGAACTCTCGGACGATGTCTATGTGATCAATTCGTTTTCGAAATTCTTTTCGATGACCGGCTGGCGCGTCGGCTGGATGGTGGTGCCCGAAGATCATGTGCGGGTGATTGAACGCCTCGCGCAGAACTTTTTCATCTGCCCGCCGCATGCCGCACAGGTCGCCGCCTTGGGCGCGCTGGAAGGTCGCGATGAGTGTCAGGCCTTAGTCGATGTCTACACCGAGAACCGCCGTTTGATGTTGGACGAGCTGCCGAAAATCGGTTTTGACCGGATCGCGCCACCAGACGGGGCGTTTTACATCTATGCCGATGTGTCGGAGCTGACCGAGGACAGCCGCGCCTTTTGTGCCCGCATTTTGGACGAGGCCGGGGTGGCCGTGACGCCGGGATTGGATTTCGACCCCAAACGCGGCCATCAGACGATGCGGTTTTCCTATGCCCGCTCGACCGAAGACATCCGCGAAGGCCTGCGCCGCCTGTCTGCGTTTATGGCCGCCGAAATGGCGCAAAAGTGAGAGCGCTTTGGCCGCTCTGATGGCTGTTCAGGCCGCGCCTGTCCGGCTACACTGCGCCAAAGGCCGGACACGCGGCCGGTTTTATGAGGTTTCGATGCAGGTTTTCAAAGCGCTCCTTTTTCTATGCCTTTCCGCTCTGCCGTTGCAGGCGCAAGATGGGTTGACCGCCTTGGCGCGTGCCGACAGTTCGGCCTCGGCGCTGGTCGATCAGGGCGACAGCCTTGAGATGATGTTGCGCCTGTCCCAACCTGTGCCGTTTCGGATTTTCTCGCTTGATGATCCCAGGCGCATCGTGGTGGATTTTTCCGAGGTTGATTGGACCGGGTTTGACACGCAGGCCTTTGATACGGCTGAGGGCGTCACCGACCTGCGGGTGGGCGGGTTTGTCCCCGGCTGGTCGCGCATGGTGATGGATTTGGCCGCGCCTTACGGGCTGGTCCATGCCGAAATGTCGCGCGATGAGGCGGGGGCGGTGTTGCGGCTCAACCTTGATCCGATGGCCGCCGATGAGTTTGCTTTGGGGGCCGGGACGCCGTTGGAGGCGCAGCTTGTCCGCCGCTCTCAGCCGGACGAAGCGGCGATCCCACGCAAAAAATTTGGCGAGGGGCCGTTGAAGGTTGTGCTCGATCCCGGCCATGGCGGCATTGATCCGGGTGCCGAACGCGATGGTGTGCGCGAGGCGGATTTGATGTTGAGTTTCGCGCGTGAATTGCAAGATGTGCTGGTCCGTGCCGGTGGGTTTGACGTTACCTTGACCCGCACAGATGACACATTCGTGCCGCTCGAAACCCGCCTGACCTTGGCGCGGGAGGCGGGGGCGGAGGTGTTTATCTCGCTCCACGCCGATGCGATTTCCGAAGGTCGGGCTGAGGGGGCGACGCTTTATACGTTGGCCGATCGCGCCTCGGATACTGCGTCGCAAAAACTGGCCGAACGCCATGATCGCGCCGATTTGTTGGCGGGCGTGGATTTGAGCGATCAGGACGATGTCATTGCGGGTGTGTTGATGGACATGGCCCGTAATG